>Ga0207428_10004551_pt1 | contig 13139 bp, 10 predicted proteins | sample RhiMethybrSRZTD1_FD_187600 | JGI IMG/M metagenome (GOLD analysis project Ga0207428, IMG submission 187600) | Populus rhizosphere microbial communities from Tennessee, USA - Rhizosphere MetaG P. TD hybrid SRZTD1 (SPAdes) (version 3) | ecosystem: Host-associated > Plants > Roots > Rhizosphere >... | reverse complement strand
TGACCACGCCGATCAAGCACGACGCCACCGTGGTCGTGCTCAAGTTGCCCCGCCGCCACCGCCGCGTGACGCCGGTCCGCACCCCGGCCAAGCGCTAGCTTCCTCCCCTTCCCGCTTGCGGGAGAGGGTCGGGGAGAGGGGAAGCCGCCTGAGGCAGCGTCGCGGATCAGACGACCAGCTCGGCGGCCAGGTCGTATTCGGCCGAGTGGGTGACGCGCGCGTCGACCAGCGATCCCGGCGCCGGCGTCACCGCCTCGGGCGGTAGCGACAGGTAGACCTGCCCGTCGATCTCGGGCGCCTGTCCTTCGTGGCGGCCCATCGACAGGTATTCGGTCTCGTCCGACGCGCCCTCGACCAGCACGCGCAGCACGCGGCCGCGCATGGCGCCCAGCTTCTTCTTCGACACCTGTCGCTGGATGCGCAACAGCTCGCGGCGGCGGGCGTCGATCTCCTTCTGCGGGACGCGCTTCGGCAGCAGCGCGGCGACGGTTCCTTCCTCGCGCGAGAAGTTGAACACGCCGACGTGGTCCAGCTCGGCCTCGCGCACGAAGTCGCACAGCCGTTGAAACGCGGCGTCGGTCTCGCCGGGGTGGCCGGCGATGAACGTCGTGCGCAGCGTGCCGCCCGGCACCTTCGCGCGGAAGCGTTCCACCAGATCGCGCACCAGCTTCTCGCCGTAACCGCGGCGCATCGACTTCAGCACGTCGCTGTCGACGTGCTGGATCGGCACGTCCAGGTAGTTCGCGACGCGCGGCTCGCCAGCGATCACGTCCAACAGCTCGTCGCTGCACGCGGTCGGGTAGGCGTAGTGGAGGCGGATCCAGGCGAGACCGTCGACCGCGCCGAGCTCGCGGAGCAGCGACGCCAGCCGGGGCGCGCCCGGTTCGTCGGAGGGGCCGCTGGCCTGCTTCACGCCGCGCAGATCCGTCCCGTACGTCGTCAGATCCTGCGCGATCAGGCAGATCTCCTTCGTGCCGCCCGCGACCAGGTCGCGCGCCTCGCGCACCACCGACTCCGGCGTGCGGCTGCGCTGCGCGCCGCGCAGCTTCGGGATGATGCAGAAGGCGCACGGCCGATCGCAGCCCTCGGCGATCTTGATGTACGCGCTGTGCGCCGCCTGCGAGCGGCGGCGCGGGGCCGCGTCGTCATAGAGATAAGCGGGCGTGTCGGTGACCGCCAGCCGCGTGATCGTTCCGGAGATCGCCTTCGCGATCGAGCCGACCTCGTCGGTGCCGATGAACTGGTCGACCTCGGGCATCTCGGCCGCCAGCTCCTTCGGGTAACGCTGCGACAGGCAGCCGGCGACGACCAGCCGCTTGCACGTCCCCGCTTGCTTGTGACGGGCCATCTCCAGGATCGCGTCGATCGACTCCTGCTTCGCCTCGCCGATGAAGCCGCAGGTGTTTACGACGATGACGTCGGCCGACTCGGGCGCGGCGACCAAGCTGTGGCCCGCGTCGGCGGTGTGGCCGAGCATGACCTCGGTGTCGACGCGGTTCTTGGGGCAGCCGAGTGATACGAAATGGACGTTCATGGGGCGGAAAGCCTGCGGAAAGCCGGCAAGGCTACCACGTCAGCGGCGCATGGCGAGTCTCAGCACCTCGGCCGCGTCCCCGGGGGCGGCGATGGCGCGTAGCTCTGCGGCGACGCCGTCCGGCGCGGTGGGCGCCGATTCCGACAGGACCCGCACCGCGTCGCGGTGACGCTTCGCGCGCTCGAGCAGCCGCGCGACCAGGAGGCGCGTCTCGAACCCGCCCCCGTGCCGGTCGATGGTCCAGGCCAGCATCTCGGGGCTGGACACCCGGCGCAGCCCGAGCAGCGACGCGATGCGCTCGATCTGTTCACTGCCCGCGCCCTTGGCGAGCGTCGCGAGGGCCTCGTCGATCGGCCGCACCGGGGTCTCGACGGGCGGGCTCGGGGCCGCCATCTCCGCGCCGCCGCGGGGCGTGAGAACGAACGGATACGACACGATGACGATGCCGCCGCCGAGCGGCTTCGGGAACTCCCAGCGCTTGACGGCCTGGACGGTGCAGTTCTCGACGCGGGCGTTTCCGATCGTCGAGTTCTGCAGAACGGACGCGATGACCTGACCCGACGCCGCGATGGTGAACTGCACCATGATGCGGCCGCCCAGGTCCGGCTTCTTCGTCAGCTCCTGCTCGTAGCAGTACTTCACCTCGTTGACGTGGCGCCGGATGATGCGGCGGATGATCTCCCCGTCCAGCGACCCGCGGACGTTCGCGATGCCGCCGATGACGTCGGGCGCCCACGCGCGCCGGCCGCCGAGCCCGCCGGCGCCGCGGCCGTAGCCGTGGCCGCGGCTGGTGACGCCGCCGGTGCCGATCGTGCCCAGGTTGCCGAGGCCCACGGTGCCTTCGCCCGTGCCGCTGCCGCCCACGCCGGTGCCGACGAGGCCGAGACCGCTGACGCCGGACGCCTCGCCGATCTGGTTCCCGATCAGGCCCCCGAGAACGCTGCTCGAGTCCTCGCCGAGCGCGGTGTCGCGGCCGAAGATCGACGCGATGTGTGCGCCCTCCGACTGCTTGAGGAGTCCCAGCGTTCCCGCGTTGCGGGCCATCTCCTGGGCGAGATGCGGATCGGCGTTGTCCTTCGGACCGTCGAGGCCGTACAGACCCTCCCTGTTCGCGGAGGTCTTCTTGCCCATCTTTCCCTCTTCGCCCTTGTGGCGCCTGCCCGACGTGCCCTGCGCCATGGTGACCGGCTGGGGGACATCGAGGCCGAAGCGGCGGTAGTCCTGCTCGGTCTCGAGCACCAGCAGCGACGTCACCGGCGTCACCACCTTGGCGACCTCGTCCCCCGCATCGCGGTCGCGCCACTCCAGGCGCGCGCGATCCCAAAGCGACGCGAGATCGATCGCCAGCGGCGAGCCGGCCTCGGCGCGGGCGGTCTCCGCCGCGTCCCCCGGGATCTCCATATCCAGCGCGCGTCCGATCCAGACGGCGTCGCCGGTGACCGTGCGTAACACGTGCCACTCGCCCTCGCCGCGCGCGTCCAGCGAGGGATGGCCAGGCCGCGGGCGAAGCGCGTCGGGGAGGAACGGCAGCGACTCATCGAACGCGCGCATGGCGATCGCCTGTCCTCCGGTCTCCGCGGCCGCGCCGGCGAGGGGGCGCGGCACCTCGCCCGCGCCGACCGTGACGACGGAGATGCGGACGCCCGCGGTGCGAAACGCGCCCAGCGGCGCCGTGACGCCGTCGCCGGGGAACGCGTCCTGTCCGACTCCCACGAACAGCACCGCGTCGGCTCCCGTCTTGCGCGCGTGGTCGACGGCTTCGCGCAGCGCGCGCTCGAGGTGCAGCCCCCCTGCCGATGGGATGGCGTCGATCTTCGCGAGGGCCTCCGGCCAGCCGGCGGCGCCGGCATCCTCGACGATCGGCGACACCTCCCAGTCCGCGGCCAGCATGGTCACCTTCGCGTCGGTTGGCAGTTCTTCGAAGAGGGCGTCGAGCGCGGCGCGCTGGCGCGCGCGATCGGGGATCGTCATCGCGGCGGACGTCTCCACGACCAGGACGAAATGCGGCGCGCCCGTCGGCACCGCCTCCCGGACCATGACCTGCTGGAACGGATCGCCCGGCACGCGCCGCGTGACCACCTTGTGCGGGTCGGCCGCGGCGATGGCGATGAGATCGTTCGCGTTGCCCGCGATCTTGCGGCCATCGACCTTGACCGACGCGCGGCCGACGATGCGCTCGCGCTCCGCGACGATCGGCACCCTGTACTGGACCCGGCCGTCGGCCTCGGCGGCCGGCTCGACCCAGTCGAGCTCGAAGCGGCGCGGCCGGTTGTTCTCCAGCGGAAAGATCGACACCGCGACCCAGCCGGGGCCGTCCCAGGCTACCAGCGCGGGATCGCGCCGGCGCGTCACGATCGATGTGTAGATGTTGTTCGCGCGCTGGCGTTCGACGAACGCGCCGCGCATCGGCTTGTCGTTGACCCACAACACCGCGTCAGTCACGGCCGCGCCGCGCGGGATGGGCAGGCGGATGATCGCCTCGGACTGACCCTCGTTCGGGGCGGCCACCTCCATGCTGAGGTGCGAGCGGACCGTCCCCGGTCGCGTGGTGACGTCGACGGCGAGCTTGTGCAGCCTGAGCTCGTGCTCGGCGCCCGCGGTATCCCGTGCGAAGAACCGTCCGCCCGCTTCGACAGGCGGTGGCTTGATCGCGTGGCGCTTGCCGCCCGCCGCCGGTCTGGACACGCGATCCCCCTGACAACCGGCCTGCGCGGCCGCGACGACGACCACGGCGACGACGACGATGCGTTTCATGCTCCCGGGACAGCCGCGGACCGGCGCGGGTTCCCGGGAACCTTCACCGCACGCCGTTGTCTCGCGGGTTAACTACGGAAAAAACAGCACGTTGGCCTCGCCGTGCTGGGCGATCAGCGAGGCGATGTAACGCTGGACCACGCCGCGGCGCGAGATCACCGCGGCGATCTCGGCCGGCGTCAGGATCTCGTAGGGCGTGCCCAGCTCCTCGGCGAGCGCGCGCTGCATGTTGGAGACGGTCACCGCGTCGAGCGCCTGGTAGAGCGCGCGAGAGAACCGTTGCGTCTTGAACAGCACGTCGCGGTTGCGCTCGTAGCCGTCGCCGTCGACGTAGAACGACATCGTGTTGTCCATGAAGAACAGCTGCTTGCCGTCGGGCGACATCTTCATGTTGCCGCCCGAATAGCGGTCGGGGTTCGAGGTCAGGAAGTCGAACACGATCAGGTTCGACACCTGCGCCGCCATCGCCATCTGGTCCGGCGGGATCGGCTGACCCTGCGTCAGCCACGCCTGGGTCTGGCGGCGGCCTTCGGGCGTGTCGAAGCCGGAGTCCTTGATGACCGGGATCCAGTACGACGCGGTGCCGATGGTCCGACCGTCGGGGCCGAACACGGTCTCGGCCTTGATGCGCGGCAGCTTCTCCAGGCTCTCGGGGTGGAGGTGCCCGAGAAGCTCTTCGCGCGAGACCGCGCGCGGCGCCGCCGGCGGCACGGCGTGCAGCCCGAGCAGGCGGTTCAGGCGATACGCCGCGACCTCCTTGCGCGGGACGCTTTGCATGTTGGTCTGCATCGGCTTCCACGCCGCGCGCGAGCCGTCCGCGAACTCGGCCCGGAACGACAGCGACGAGCCGCCGTGATTCAGCTTGAAGCGCACGATCGGCGCCGTGCGCACGCGCTCGAGCAGCAGCTCGTCGGACATCCCCAGGAACGTCCCGGTCGTCTCGAGGCCGACGCGGAGGTCGGGCAGGCTGGAGAGATCGCGGCGCTTGCCCAGCGCCGCGTTCGGCGGGGACGGGGCCACCCCGTGGGGCGCGGTGACGGTCACGCGCAGATGACGGACCGCGCGCACGCCGCCGAAGCTGGCCGCGGTCAGCAGCGCCGCCGCGAGGCAGAGCTCGATCATCACGTGTCCTTGCAGGCGCAAGGCGGCAAATTTATCCCATCGGCGGCGCCGCTTCCTGTTACGTTGATCGCTGATGTCGCCGGGCCCCGCTTTTGTCTGCTCCATGTGCCGCAAGCCGATTGCGGTCGGGGCGAAGCTGATCAAGTGCTCGGTCAGCACCTGCAACTCGGGGCGCGTGAGGCTGGTGTTCTGCTCGGCGTCGTGCTGGGACAGCCACCTGCCCGGCGCCCGCCACCGCAGCGCCTACTTCACGGAAGAGACCGCCCGCCGCGAGTGATCGCGCGCGCGGAGCGCGAGAGTGCGGCTATCTGAAAAAACAGTAGTCGCACACCGCGCCTGCGGCGCGGAGCGACTAGCCGCTCTCGCGCGAAGCGCGAGAGTTCGGCTACCTGAAAAAACAGTAGTCGCACACCGCGCCTGCGGCGCGGAGCGACTAGCGCGCGGCGGTCGCCGGCGCCGCCTCGACGGCCTCGCGCACCGCGTTTTCCAGGGTCGCCTTGCTGGTGAAGCCGACGTAGCTGCCGCGGATCCGTCCGTCGCGCCCCACCACGACGATGTGAGGTAGCGCCTCCAGCCGGTAGCGCGCGCCCACCTCGCCGTCGCCGTCGTGCACGACCGGATACGAAAACGGATGCTCGACCATGAACGCCTTGATGTCGGCCATCGTCGCGCCGCCGCCGTCGGAGTTGACGCCGACGAAGCTGACGCCGCGCCCGGCCCAGGTCTGGTGAACGGCGTCGAGGATCGGAATCATCTGCACGCACGGCCCGCACCAGGTGGCCCAGAAGTCGAGCACGACGACCTGGCCGCGCAGCGCGCCGATGGCGATGGCGCCGGGCGTGCCATCGATGCGGGCGAGCGAGAAGTCGGGCGCGAGCTGGCCGCGCGCGATCGGGCGCAGCACCTCGACGTTGCGCGCGCTCCAGATCGCGCCGTGGACGGTGAGCGCCAGCGCCAGCGCAACGACCGCGCCGCCGACGACGCGAGCGGGTTTGCCGGCAGGGCGGGGCGCGGGCTCGGCCGCGCGATCGGACGCCGGCTCGGCTGGGGTGGCGGCCGCCGCACCGGTCCGGGCGGGTGGCCGCGCGCGCGCGACGCGAACGGCACGCCACACCAGCACCGCGACCGCGACGGCGCCGACGGTATCGGCGATCCCGCTCCAGCCCGGACGTGGGCCGATCGCCGCCGCGAGCGCGCGCTCGAGGCCCACGGCGACGAACGCCGCCGGGTAGCAGGCGCCCGCGAGATCGAGATCGCGCCCAGCGTCGCGGCGATCGCGGGCGAGAAACGTGATGATCACCGCGGCGGGCAACACGAACCAGGCGGCGTGACGCGCCTCGCTGGCGAACAGCGCGATCAGGCGCATGAAGGCCCCCGACGTCGGCCCGGCGACGGCGAGCACGCCGTGCACCAGCTCGGGCAGCCGGAACGCGACCACCGCCACCACCACCAGCGCCAGCGCGTCGCGCAGGCCGCCGCCCTCGGCATCGACGCGCGCCAGCGCCTCGTCGGGCGCGGTCGCGAGCTGACCGATGCGGCCCGGAAGGCCGAGCAGCGTGCGAAGATCGCGTGCGCGAGGTCGGGCTTCGCCTGACCGAGCGTGACGCGGGAGGTGCGGAACCCTCTCAGGGTTCCGCTCTGAATCGTCATGGGCCATCACCGGTTGCGATCGTGGATGATGGCCAGCCCGCGCAGGGTCAACATGTCGTCGCACTCGTCGATGCTGCGCGCCTCCGCCGCGATCAGCGGCGCCAGCCCGCCGGTGCCGACCACGCGCGGCGCGAAGTCGACCTCGGCCTTGATTCGCCCGACGATGGCGTCGACCAGGCCCGCGTAGCCGAACACCAGCCCCGACTGCATGCTGGTGACGGTGTTGCGCCCCACCGCCGTCGGCGGCCGGGCGATCTCCACGCGCGGCAGCTTCGCGGTCGCGTGGTAGAGCGCGTCCGCCGACACCGTCAGGCCCGGGGCGATGACGCCGCCCAGGTATTCGCCCCGCGCGGTCACGACGTCGAAGGTGGTCGCGGTGCCGAAGTCGACGACGATCGCCCCCTGCGGCCAGCGATCGTACGCGGCGACGGCGTTGACGATCCGGTCCGCGCCGACCTCGCGCGGGTTTTCGTACAGGACCGGCACGCCGGTCTTCGTCCCCGGGCCGACGATCAGCGGCGTCAGGTTCAGATGGACGCGGCACAGGCGCTCGATCGGCGCCAGGATCGGCGGCACGACCGATGACACCGCCACCGACTTGACGCTGCCGAGCTCGATTCCCGCCCGCCGGAACAGCTCGCTCAGGATCGCGATGTATTCGTCGGCGGTGCGGCCGGTCCGCGTCTCCAGCCGCCAGTCGGCGCGCAGCTTGCGCTGGACGTCGAACAGGCCGAACGAGATGTTCGTGTTGCCGACATCGATGGCCAGCAAGAGGGCGCCGTCGTTCGACATGGGCGACTAGCATATGTCATCAAGATGGTGGCCGCACACCGCGCTACGCGCGGAGCGGCCAGCACCGGCCCAGGTTAGAATGCCGGCCATGTCGGTCTCGCGGCCGCGCAGCCGCTCGCTGGTGACGCTGGGCTTTTTCGCCGCGTTTGCGGTCGCCGCGTTTTCGGCCGTCTGGCTGTTCGACTACTTCGTGATCGACGGCCAACGCCACGGCGGCGCGGGTCCGTTCCGCCAGCTCATCGACTACGACGCCGAGACGATGCAGAACGCGCTCGGCAGCCTGTCGCAGGTGATCGCCGCCGTGCTGGGCATCGCCATCACGGTCGTCTCCATCGTCGTGCAGCTGGCGGCGACCCGCTACACGTCGCGCGTCGCGGATCTGTTCTTCCGCGATCGGATCAACCTGGGCGTCATGGGGTTCTTCGTCGTCGCCTGCGTGGAGGCGCTGTGGGTCAGCTTCACGGTGCGCCGCGATTACGTCCCACAGGCGACGATCACGGCGACGGTGATCATGGCGTCGGGCAGCGTGCTGCTGCTGGTGCCGTATTTCGCCTACGTGTTCGACTTCCTCGATCCCGAGAAGGTGATCGCGCGCATCGGCGCCGAGACGCTGGAGCGCGCGACGGGACGCCAAGGTGCAAAAGCGACAGCGAAAGCCGGGGCGCCCGCCACCGACACGGCGACGCGCCAATCACAGGCGGTCAGCGGGCTCGCGCACCTGGCCGACATCGCGGTCAACGCGCTCGGGCAGAAGGACAAGGTGATCGCGACCGACGCCTCGGCGGCGCTGCGCCGGCTGCTGGTCGAATACCAGACGCGCAAGGGGGCGCTCGACGCCGACTGGTTCGCGATCGGCCCGGCGCTGCGCGCCGATCCCGACTTCGTCGCGCTGGCCGCCGACTCGCTGGACGATCTCGCGAGCCGCCGCACCTGGCTGGAATGGAAGGGCATGCGGCAGATCCGCGAGGTGTTCGGCGCCGCGCTGACCACGATGCCCGAGATGGCGCACGTGGTCGCGATCGACACGCGCTACGTGGGCGAGGCGGCGCTGGCGGCCGGCGGCCGCGAGGTGCTTCTGCTGACCGTGAAGTTCATGAACACGTACCTGCGCGCGGCGCTCAACGCGCGCGACGTGCGCACGGCGTACAACGTGCTCAACCAGTATCGCCAGCTCGCCGAATCGCTGCTGGTGACGCGCAACGCGTGGCCGCAGGCGGTGCTGGTCGACATCGCCGGGCACTTCAAGTACTACGCGCGGCTCGCGCACGGCATCGGCCTGGCGTTCGTCACCGAGACGGCCGCCTACGACATGTGCGCGCTGTGCGAGCTCGCCAGCGCCTACGAGGCCGCCTGTCACGATCGCCTGCTGGCCGTGTTCCTGGAGATCGACCGGGAGCCGGAGACGCAGGCGCAGGAGAGCGCGCTGCGCGGCGTGCGCAAGGCGCAGGCGAAGCTCGCGTCGTATTACCTGCTGCACGATCAGCCGGCGCGCGCCCGCCGCATCTACGACGACATGGCCAGCGAATCGCCCGAGCGGCTGCGCTCGATCCGCGACGAGATGCTGGCGATCACGTCCAAGGACTTCTGGGAGGTCGTCGACCGCGGCACCAACTTCGATTACCTGTCGGACGAGCGCAAGCTGAAGCTGCGCGAGTTCTTCTCGGGCTTCGCCTCACTGGCGGCCCCCGCGGCCGAGTAGAAGAACGTAGAAACGCCAGGACACCAGGGCGCCAAGCTCGGCTTCCCGCGGAGAAGAGGAATCCACAGGGAGGGCGGGAGGAGGGGAGGATGAAGTTCCGGATCCCCACTTGGAGGGTCTTCTCCTTTCCTCCCTTTCTCCCTGTTCATTTTTCCGAGAACGGCTTGGCATGCCGGGCCGCGTGCCGGTGGTGTTCATCGTCAGCTCCCTCGGAGAGACGACGAACGGGGGCGGGCGGTTCCGACAACTGTTTCGGTTTTTTTTCGGCCGGCTCGCCCGGAGGGCTAGAGCGGGTCAGGGGCGGGGGCGGAGGAGAGGAGCTTGATCTCCTCGGGCACCAGGGCGCGCGCGTAGATGGCGATGTCGTCGAGCCCGCCCGCGAGCTGCAAGACGGGCCCGGGCCCGCCGATCGGCGGTCGCCCCATGTACAGCACTCCCCCCGCGGGCCAGATGCCGCGCGTGATGGGCACCTGCTGGCGCGCAACCCCGCTGACGTAAAAGGTCAGCGTGTCGCCGTCCGCGTCGATGACGGCGGCCAGGTGGATCCAGGTGTCGAACACGACGCAGGCGCACTCGGCGGTCACCACCTCGTCGGGCCCGCCTTGCCCGTACCAGTAGGTGAAGTTGTATTTCCCCGCCTCGACACTGCCCGGCGGGGGCAGATCCAGGTTCAGCGACCAGCCGCCCGGCGGGCCCACGCCCCACGGGATCTCGGTGCTCAGCACCGCCGCCACGGGTGGCTCGCTGTCGCCGTCCATCACGCGCAGCCAGGCCGACACGGAGTAGCTGGCGGTGGGCTGGGGAAACCCGAAACCGCCGGAGCCGACGGTGACCTGCTCGTTCCCGGCCAGCTGCAGCGCGCCGCTGAACTGTCCGTCGATCCAGCTCCACCCGAGGCCGCCGGAGATGCTGCCGTCGCGCCCGTTGCTCGAGCTGTCGCGGGCGATCGCGCCCGCGGCGTCGTCGAACGTCCAGTGCGCGACCAGGCCGGCCGGCAGGCTGTTCGGCACGACCGTCGCGACGCCGAGCGGTGCCGGCGTGCAGCCGCCCGAAGCCGCCGCCAGCAGGGGGGCCGCGACGATCGCGTGAACGCGCGCGCGCATGGCGAGCTTCATATCCCCCCCAGCAGCGTCAGCGCGGCCAGCAGCGACGGGCGGCCGGCGCGCGCGACCTCGGTCTCGAAGAATTGCACGACCGGGAACGGCTCGGCGATCAGCGCGTGCAGCTCGACCCCCAGCTCGACGCGCCTCTGGCGCAGCGGCATGCGCATGCCGACGCCGACGTCGGCCGCCGCCGAGACCCGCCAGGAGTTGCCCCCCATGTACGGCGGCGATTCGTGACCCTCGGCGGTCACGCGCAAGAAACCGACACCGATCGAGACGACCGGTTCCAGCCGGCGCCCGCGGCGGAACCGGACCAGCCCTTCGAGCAGGCCGATCGTCTGCGACACGTTGGCGTAGCCGCCGCCCGGCGTGTCGACATGCGCCTGCGTCCCCAGCCCCGCGAACGTCACGCGCGCGCACCAGCGCTTGCCGAACGCGCGCTGAACGCGCGCCACCGGCAGGAACTCGCCCAGCAAGGTGGTGCCGCCCGAAACCCCCTGCACCGCGCCGATGCCGCCGCCGCCCGCCTCGACCGCCCATGTCCAGTCTGGCTCCGCCTCCTCGAGCGGCTCGGTCACGAAGCGCGTGACCACCGGGGCGCTCGGCAGCGGCACCTCGACGACGTCGGGCGCCGGGCGCGAGGTGATCGCCAGCTCCAGGAAGCTGGCGCGCAGCAGCTCGACCGCGCGCACCGACAGCACCTCGGCGATCCGCGCCGCCGCCTTCGGATCCGCGTGCACGCGCCGGACGACCGTCTTGCCCGTCATGCGATCGACGACCCACAGCTCGGCGCTGGCCGGATCGGCGTTCGCGACGACGGCCACGACCGCCGTCGCCGCGAAGGTGGGCGCGACCTTCTCCAGCGAGGCGCGCACGTCGGGGCCCAGGTCGAAGTCGATCACCTGGGCGTCGAATCCCTCGACGGTCAGCTCCGCCTGCAGGCGGACCAGCGCCTCGCTGACCGCCGCGGGCGCCGCGGGCGGACGCAGCAGGACCACCTTCGGCGCGGGCAACGCCTGCGCGAACGACCGGTCAGGCGATAGAGCCACGGCCGCGAGCGCCATCAGAACGACGACGCCCGGTCGGCGAGGCCAGGGTTTCACCGCGCGCCAAGCAGAGCGCGCGCGGCGCCGGCATAGCTTCCGCGCGGAAAGCGGCGGAGGTATTGCTCGGCAACGTTGCGCGCGGCGGCCGCGCCGTGAATCTCCTCGACCGCGATCATCTTGCGGCCCAGCGCCTCGGCCACGTATGACCCGCGCGGTGCCTCGTCCAGGTAGCGTTCGTACCAGGCGAGCGCCGGCCCGTGCCCGCGGCCGCCGTTCTCGTCGAGACGGCCGAGGAAGAAGGCGGCGTCCGCGGCGCGCGGCGAGCCCGCGAACCGGCGCCGCTGCGCGAGCAACGCCCGGCGCGCGACGTCGTCGTGGCGGCGGTAGCGGGCGGCGTCGGCGAGGGCCGCCAGGTCCTCGGTTCCGCGCGTCGCCAGCGTGTGGCCGATGTCGCGCTCCGCCTCCTCGATGATGAAGTCGAAGTCGCCGGCCGACAGCGCGGCCGTCCAGGTCTTGAGCCGCGCCTGGCGCGTGCCCTTGCCCTGCAGGGACGCGACCCGCGCGCGCACGGCCGGCGCCGGCGCCACCGTCGGCGCGACACTCGGCGGGGCGATGTCGGCGTTCGCCGCGTCCAGGTCGGCGGCGTCGTCGGCGTCCAGGCTGGCCACCACGTCGTCGCGATCCAGATCGCGCAGCAGAACCTGCGAGCGCTTGAGCTTCACCGTCAGCGCCTGCCCCGCCCGCACCGAGATCGGGCCGTTGGTCACCGGCCCGGAGACCGACACCAGGCCGCGCTCCATCTTGACGTCGAGGCGCTGCTGGCTCTCGTCCCACGACGCCGAGAACACGGTGCCGTGAACCGTGATGAGGTACGGCCCCGCGTTGATCAGCCAGCGCGCCTTCGGCTTGTGCACGACGCTGACGTGGGCGCTGCCGTTTTCGATCGCGACCTCGGCGCCGTGGCCGTCGACCTTGCCGAGGCGCCCGCGCGTCTCGTTACCCAGCTTGATGACGGTGCCGTCCTCGAAGCGCAGCGCCGGCTGGCCCGGGGCGTCGCCCTGGCGCGGGACGATGGCGCCCGCGGCGTCGATCGCGCCGGCCTCGACCTGCAGGGCCAGCGGCGGCGGCCCCGCGTCCATCCGCCGCAGCACGCGTGGCGCCAGCGCGACGGCGGCGATCGCCATCGCGGCGGTCGCGCCCCCGATCGCCATCATCCTGCGCCGGCGCTCGGCGCTCCGCCGGTGGGCGTGGCCGCGCACGGCTTCCAGGCCGCGCGCGTGTTGCCCCTCCGACATGTGGCCCAGCGTCTTGCGCGCCAGCCGCGCCAATTCTGCGGCGCTCGGGCTCAGATTCTCGTCGCTCACACCCGCCTCTTCATAGCAGTGCCGGTCGGACGCCTTTTCGGGTCATCCGCATCGACCATTTGCGACACTCGTAAC
>Ga0207428_10004546_pt1 | contig 13153 bp, 10 predicted proteins | sample RhiMethybrSRZTD1_FD_187600 | JGI IMG/M metagenome (GOLD analysis project Ga0207428, IMG submission 187600) | Populus rhizosphere microbial communities from Tennessee, USA - Rhizosphere MetaG P. TD hybrid SRZTD1 (SPAdes) (version 3) | ecosystem: Host-associated > Plants > Roots > Rhizosphere >... | reverse complement strand
CACGGACGTCAAGCAGCGGCTTGCGACGCTGGCCGGTAACCGGATGACACGCGATGGTGTGCTGCTGATCGACAGCCGCGAGCACAGGACGCAGTCTGCCAACCGTTCCACCGCGCGCGAGCGTCTGCGCCAATTGCTCGCGCAGGCCTCTGTTCGTCCCAAGCGGCGGCGTACGACGAAGCCGACGACCGGGTCGAACGAGCGGCGGATTACCGCAAAGGTGAAGCGCGGAGAGACGAAGCGAGCACGCCGCGACCAGGGAGATGAATAACGCCACCGATCCGAAACGCCCGGTAAAATGGCCGCCGGAGAGGAGTGACCCATGAGCATCGGTGTCCGTCTGCTGGGTGGCGTCATCGGAGTGGTCTTGGTTGGCGCAGTGGCGACCCGCCCGGTCGGGGGACAAAACGCCCGCCCGCCGATCGCGACTGAAGCCGACTTTCGCCGGGCGATGAAGGAGCTCTCGAACTGGGGCCGTTGGGGGGAAATGGATGAACTGGGCGCCGCCAACCTGATCACGCCCGCCAAGCGAAAGCAGGCGCTGTCGCTCGCGCGAGAGGGACGGGCGGTCTCGCTGGCACACGACGTCCCGCAGGAGAAGGCGGTGGATACTCCGGCTTTTCTGGACCGTGCGCTCGTCACCGTTGGTCCGACAGTCGCGCTCGACCGGTACCAGTACACGGGCACCTACCATGGCGTAATTCACAGTCATCTCGACGCGGTGGACTGTCACATCATGGTGGACGGGAAAGGCTACAACGGCGTGTCGATGGAGGAGATCAAGGCCGCCGGCGGCTGTCCTCGAGGCAGCATCAACGCGTTGAAAGACGGAGTCGTGACGCGGGGCATTCTGTTCGACGCCACGCGCGTGCCCGGCAAGGCCGGTCCGCAAGGGTGGCTGGAACCGGGAACCGCCATTCACCGTGAGGACCTCGAGACGCTTGAAAAGATCCAGCGAGTGAAGGTCTCGCCGGGCGATGTCATCCTGCTCTACACCGGTCGCTGGAAGCGTCGGGCGGCGCTCGGTCCCTGGCCCAACTCCACCGGGTTCGCCGGCTACCACATCGACGTCGCGTATTTCCTCAAGGAGCGCGGCGTGTCATTCATCGGCGCTGACGGACCGAACGATGTCTCACCCTCGGGTCTGCCTCAGGGCGTGGGGCTTCATCAGCTGGCGCTCGTCGCCATGGGTATCAGCATCTTCGACAACCTTGATTTCGAGAGAGCCGCCGAAGAGGCGAGACGGTTGAATCGTTACGAGTTCCTGTTCATGGCCGCGCCGCTCCGCGTCGAGAAGGGCACGGGATCGCCGCTCAATCCTCTCGCCATTTTCTAGACGTCGATCACTCCACGTCCCAGTTCGTGAAGATCGCAGTCGACGCTGGCACGTCGGGCTGCAATCGGGCTCGCAGCATGATCACCGCTGCTCGCGGCTCTTGGCCTCAGCCCCGGGTGGTTCGATGAACGGAGCTACGGGAATGCGCTCGTAACGCACCTCGAGGATGCGCAGTTGCTGCGTACTGCCCGGCGCGTGAAGGACTACGGTGTCGCCTGGTCCTGACTTCATCAGCGCGCGCGCGAGTGGCGACACCCAGCTGATGTGGTTGCGATTGAGGTCGACCTCGTCGAGTCCAACAATGCTGACCACCCGCTCCGTTCCGGCGCCGTCGGTGTAGTGCACGGTCGCCCCGAAGAACACATGCGTGGCCGCCCGCCCGGCCCTTGGCGCTTCCGGGTCAACCACTTCCGCCGCATCGATGCGTTTGGTGAGAAAGCGAATCCGGCGATCGATCTGACGCAGCCGCCGTTTGCCGTATTGATAATCGGCGTTTTCGCTGCGATCGCCGTTGCTCGCCGCCCATGCGACGACCTGCGTCACCGCCGGACGTTCTCGCGTAAGCAGAAAGCGGAGCTCGTCTCTGAGTCGCCGCAAGCCGCTCGGTGTGATGTAGTGCTTCTCGGATTTCTTGAACACCTGGCTCATGTGACTGGACCTATCAATCACCAGTGCCCCGTCACGATGGTCGTCGAAACCTCGATTTCGAGAGCCGCCGAAGAGGCCAGACGGTTGAATCGCCTCCCCAACCCCCGACTCAGCCCTTGACGACGAACCCCCGTTTCGTCAGCGCATCGCGCACGCGCTCGCGGAGGTCGCCCTGGATTTCGACGCCGCCCTCGACTACCGTTCCACCCGTGCCGCAGGCGCGCTTCAAATCCTGGCTCAGCGCCTGCAGGAATTCGGCGTTCCGTGGCAGGTCGTAGACGACCGTCACGGTTTTGCCTCCACGCTCCTTCTTCTCCGTTTTCAGTTTCGCGACCACGCGCGCGGGGGACAGCCTCCGTCGCGGCGCGCTGGCTGCTGCACTGGCAGTCCCGCTGAGGCCAGCCGCACACATGGCACTTGCCGCCGGTGCCCGTGGAGTAAACGAGGCGCGCGTTGTTCCTGTGGGTCACGGGTACGACGGCTTCGGACTGATGGCGATTGTCTACAGGATGCAGAGCGACCTCTAGTGTGCCAGCGTGAACTGGACCGGACCATGCGATTCGGGGGGTAGTCAGCCGCAAAATCCTTCAGCTTCGTCGGTGGGCTGACCTCACCGCCAGCCCGAATCGTCTGCCGCAGCCACTCGGGTTCCATTCGCAGCATATCGCGCGGCTTCGCCCAATCGGGTCCGCTTCTGGGCGGCGGCTCAACAACCGACACACCGTGTGCCAAAAGCTGCGCCTCCCCGCGAGGCGTGAAGCCGAACGTCAGGTCGAACGCGAGCCGCCCGCCACGGGGAGGCTCGTACTGCCACGAACGAACAGCCTCGAGTACGGACTGCGCAAACGCTTCGAACGATGGGTCCGGGGGGTGGCGGACCGGACATGTTCGGTGCTCGGGCGACCACTTCTCCGCCCGTTGGATGCGAAACGTAGAAGACGTACTTTTCTCGAGCGGGTCCCAAGGGACGCACGTCACTGACGTGGCCTCGCCACCACTCGTCGCCCGTGCACGAAGCCTCCTGACCCTTGCTGCGACAGCGCGAATAGCACCGTTATCGCCATGATCACCGGTACGAGTGCGCCGATCAAGGGCGTCGCTGTGAATTCCCCTGCGTCGAACGATTCGGCATCGGCGGTCGGGGGACTGCTTCGAAGCAGCCCAATCAGACTTTGTGTTCTTAGTGTTCTTCGTGGCCTACCTTCTCCGTGCTCTCCGTGGCATGCTGACGAGAAGCGGCACGCTGCTCATGTCGTCGGACTCAGAATCTTCCCGAATCGGTATGGGGTGCATGCGCCTCTCGACCGAGCGCGACCGCGACGAGACGCGCGCGATCGAGGTCCTGCATGCGGCCTTCGACCTCGGCGTCACCTTCCTCGACACCGCCGACGCGTACTGCCTGAACGACTCCGAAACCGGCCACAACGAGCGGCTGATCGCCCGCGCGCTGAAGGCGTGGCGCGGCGACCGCTCCCGCATCGTCATCGCCACGAAAGGCGGACTGACGCGCCCGGATGGGCCCTCGACTTCGATCGGGACAAGCCGATGGGTCCCGGACGGCAGAGGCCGTCACCTGCGCTCGGCATGTGAAGCCAGCCTGAAGGCGCTCGACGTCGAGCGCATCGATCTGTATCAGCTCCATGCGCCGGATCCACGCGTGCCGCTCGCGACCAGCGTGCGCGCGCTGGCCGCATTGAAGGAGGAGGGACTGGTCGAGCGCATCGGTCTGTGCAATGCCAATGTGGGTCAGATCGAGGAGGCACGTCGCATCGCCGAGATTGCCGCCGTACAGGTTGAGTTGAGCGTCTGGCACGACGAGAACCTGCTTAACGGCGTTGTCGATTACTGCCTGACCCACGGCATCCAGGTGATTGCCTATCGACCGCTCGGCGGCCGACGCAAGGTGTCACAACTGCGCCACGAGGTCGTGCTGAAGCACGTGGCAGAGCGTTGTCACGTCACACCCGCGGAGATGGCGCTGGCCTGGCTCGCGACGCTGTCCGATCACGTCGTCACGATCCCGGGTGCCACCCGGATCGAGTCCGTGCAGTCGATCGTCCGCGCGCACAACGTGCAATTGAGCGCGGCCGATCGAGCACCGCTGGACGCGCGTTTTTCGGTTCAACGTAGAGTGGAGGCTTCAGCCTCCGCGGACACGCGCACGCTGACGCGTGCGCTCTCCGGCGACGTCGATCGTCATGGCGAGGTGGTGCTCATCATGGGCCTGCCTGGCGCCGGCAAGAGCACGGCCGCACGCAGGTTCGTGGATGACGGCTACGCGCGGCTGAACCGCGACGACAGCGGCGGATCATTACGCAGTCTCCTGCCGGACCTTCAACGACTCGTTGGAGAAGGCCGCACGCGAATCGTGCTCGACAACACCTACATGTCGCGCGCCTCGCGCGGGCGTGTCGTGCACGCTGCGAAGGCACTTGGCCTGCCGGTGCGCTGCGTGTGGCTCGACACCAGCGTCGAGGACGCTCAGGTGAACGCGGTGTCACGAATCATCGCGAACCACGGACGACTGCTCGGACCGGAGGAGATGAAGCTGGCGGTCAAGCACGACATCAGCGCATTCGCGCCGACGGTGCAGTTCCGGCATCAGCGCGAGCTCGAGCCTCCCGATCCGGCGGAAGGCTTCTCACGCATCGAGATCGTGCCCTTCGAGCGCACGCGCGATCCCGCAATGACCAACAAGGCACTGATCGTCTGGTGCGACGGCACGCTGATGGGTGACGTCGCGGCAGATGTGCAGATGCACCGTGCCGACGTGCTTCGACGCTATCGCGACGAGAGCTGGCTGCTGCTCGGACTGGCGTGGCGTCCGCAGATCGCGGACAAGACGATGACGGCCGAGCAGGCGGAGGCCGGGTTCGCCCGGCTGCAAGAGCAGCTCGGTGTCTCGATCGAGATGCTCTACTGCCCGCACGCCGCGGGGCCACCGACGTGCTGGTGCAGAAAACCTCTGCCCGGCCTGGGCGTCGTCTTCATCCAGCGCCATCGCCTCGATCCGTCACGCTGCATCTACGTCGGCGCCGGCGCGCAGGACCCTGGCTTTGCGCGCCGGCTCGGATTCCAGTACCGAGACGCCAGCGACTTCTTTACGCTTCAGGACTTTTCAGCCCCGACATAAGGACTTCGTCACGCAGCCACCCGTACTGTGACTCCAGAGATTCTGGAGGTTCAGATGAAGGGGCTTTGCACACTTGCGGCTCTCGTCGCGCTGGCCTTCGCCTTGGCGGTCCCAGCGCACGCGCAGGAACTGAAACCTGGCGAGAGGGTATTCGTCACCGACCGCAGCGGCGTACAAACCGAAGGCCGACTCCTGGCTTTCTCACCTCAGGAATTAGCGCTGCTCGTCGATGGCCACAAACTGGTGATTCCAGCGAGCCAGATCGGCCGGGTCGAGAAAGGCGACTCTCTCTGGAACGGCATGTTGATTGGCGCCGTGCCCTTTGCGCTGTTCGGAGGCTCCGCCGTCGGCGCGAGTTGCTCGCCTCGCTGCGGTCGCGACATCCCCCTTGGCATGGCGATCTGGGGGGCCATCGGTTCCGGCATTGGCGCCCTCGTCGATTCTCGCGTCCGCGGCTACTCGATCCTTGACGGCCCGCCGCTCGCGTCGCCAAACGCCCGCGATACTCCTGTGCCCGTCCCCGCGATCGACGAGCTCTGGATGCAGGTCAGACAAGGAGACAGGGTCGCCGTGGTGACGCGAAGCGGGCAGAAATTTGCTGGCACGTTCGTCCAGGTCTCGAACACGTCCGTGACGCTCACGGTCGATGGCGCGCGCCGAGACATCGCTGCAAGCGACGTACGTCGCGTCACGCGAGCAGGCAATCGCCATCGTTCTGGTGCGCTGTGGGGTGGGACGATTGGGGCGACGCTAGGTCTCGCCGCCGTCGCGGCTTGCCGCGGAGACAGATGCGGCAACCCGTTGTTCGCGGCAACGATCAGCGGCAGTGCGGGTGCGCTCTGGGGCACCGTGATCGGCGCCACGATTCCGAAACACCCGGTGATCTATGAAGCCGACCCGCCTTCCGCCACTCGCGTGACACCGCTGATTGGCCCCGGCCGCGTCGGCATTGCGTTCTCGGCGACCTTTTGATCGACGCCTCTTCGAAGCCCGCTCGAGCGCACACTCAATGTTCCAAATCGGAAGTCCAGTTGATGACGACGCTCATCGGAGTGGGCGCCTGATCGTCGGCGGTGATCATCAGAAAGCGACGACCATCCCTGGTCACGTCGTATGGCCAGCGCACATTCACCTTTCGGAACGGAAACAGGGCTCGGGCGGTGCCGGTGACTTTGAAGGAAGGACCGCGGCCATCGACGGTGACGGCCACCATGTTGCCATCGAGCGAGGTGTAGAACAGCTCGCCGCCATCACCCCTCCACCGCGCGTCCTGGCCTCCCGACGTGGACACGACCGTCCTTTCGCCGGGCCCCGGATACGGTGTGACGTAGACCTCGTTCCTGCCCGACTCGTTCGAGTGGTACGAGACCCATCTGCCGTCAGAAGAGAACTGAGCGCCCAGTGCCGTGGCACGACTCTGGACGAACGGAGTCGGTTTCCGATCCCCGGCGAGAGCCAACTGCCAGACGTTCAGCGGCGCCCCGGCGTTCAGCAGAAGCACCCGTCCGTCCGGCGACCAACCGCTCGGAAGTGCTGCCCCCAGCCCTTTCTGCGCCAGCAGCAGCTGTGGCGGTTCTGCACGGTCGACACGCTGCTGAAAAATGCCGCCTCCACCGACGCCGAATGCCAACGATGACTGGTCCGGAGACCACACGACGTTCTGCTCCGCAGCGGGCGTCGAGGTGAAGCGGGACATCACACCTCTCGCCAGGTCGAGAGTCCAGAGGTCGCGGCCGTCGCCATCTCTCATGGTCACAGCGGCCTTGGAGTCATCCGGAGATATCTCGATGTCATCGTAGTTCGCGCGCGCGCTGACGGCCGGCGTCCTGCGACCGGATTCGTCGACCCATGTCAGCTCGCGATCGGCGGAAGTCGAACCGCTCTGATACGCGAGCACACCGTCGATAGAGCTCGAATACAGGCCCACCGCGTTCGTCCGATCGATGTCCGTGGCAATCAGAACGGGGTCACCGGCGAAGGTCTCGCGGCCAAAGTCGAACCGCCGGGCCATCAGCGTCGTGCCGCGCATGAAGAGAACGGAGTCACGGGAGAACGAGACGTTTAAGGCACCGTCCGAGTCTCCGGGAATCAGGAGTGAACGTGTGTCTGACCCCAGTGCGGCGAGGTAGATCTCCAAAGATGGGATCGAGGCATACGCGAACCGCGTCGAGCCGGGCAAGAACGTCGGCCGTGCGTGAGCCGACTCCTTATCGCCGAGTGTCGTCACGGCTTTCGGCTCGCCGCCGAATGCCGAGACCTGCTTGATCACGCCCGAAGACGAAAAGAGGATGACGTTGTCGCGGCCCCAGGTCCCGCCAATGTAGGTATCGGCCGGGCACAACCGCTGCGGCGAGCCGCCCGCAGCCTCGACCTTCTTGATCGACCCCGCTGAAAAAAAGCCGATCCATTTGCTGTCAGGTGACCAGAATGGCGCGGACGCGCCCTCGGTCGCGGCAATCTCACGCGCCTCGAAGCTGCCAACGGTCCTGACCCATAGAGAGCTGCGGCCGTTCCTGCTTGCGAGAAACGCGATGTGTGATCCATCTGGAGAAACGGCAATGGACCCCGGGCCGGCGGCGGCATCGGTGTGGCTCGGTGAGCGCGTGAGCACGATGCCACTCGGCATGGCAACCGTGAATCGCACCGGCGGAGCTTGGGGCGCCGTGCGGCCGAGCAGAAGAGCGCCAAGGGTGGCGAACGCGGCGATAGCCACAACGGCAACGGACCAGGCCAGTCGAGGACTGCGCAACGAAGCGCGCTGGACGGCGGCGGGTGTGATCGCCGAGGACTCCACAGTCGCCGCATCCGCGTCCACGATGTCCAGTCGCGCAGAGCCCATGTCCGAGAGCCGCGCGCGGACGTCCTTGGCCAGGCATCGACGCAGCAGTCTTCTGATCGACTGCGGCGTCGCCACGGGCAACGTGCTCCATTCCGGTTCCGCGCGCACGATTGCCGCGATCGTGTCGGTCACATCGTCGCCGCCGAACGCCTTCGCGCCGGTGAGCATCTCGTAGACCACACAGCCGAACGCCCAGATATCCGCTCGCCGGTCCACGACTCGCCCGCGTGCCTGCTCGGGCGACATGTACGCGGCGGTGCCGAGGATCGATCCGACCTGCGTCACCGCCGGAGTCGTGATCGTCGGCGAAAGCGATGCGGTATACGCGCGATCCTGCCGCGTCGGCCCCGGGGCAGACGATTCGACCAGCTTCGCAAGCCCGAAGTCGAGAATCTTCACCGCTCCGTCCTGCCGCAACTTGACGTTGGCTGGCTTGAGATCGCGATGGATGATGCCAAGCTCGTGGGCCGCTTCGAGCCCTTCGGCGATCTGCCTGGCGATCGGCAGCGCTTCGTCCAGCGGAATCGGACCATCGGCGATGCGGTCCGCCAGCGTCGGCCCCTCGACCAGTTCGAGGATTAGCGCCTGCGTCGAATCACCGGAGTCGGACTGAGCCTCCTCGAATCCATGAATCCCGCCGATGTTTGGATGGTTGAGGGACGCAAGGACCTGCGCCTCACGTTCGAACCGTGCGCGCCGCTCGGGATCGGAGGCTAGCGATTCCGGGAGGACTTTGATGGCGACGTCGCGAAGCAGCTTCGTGTCGCGCGCTCGAAAGACCTCGCCCATCCCGCCGGCCCCGAGAACGCCGGTGATCTCGTACGGTCCGACCCGCGTGCCGATGCTGATCACCACGCCGCGATTTTACGCTGTTCGTCGGATGGATCGACTGCGGACGCCATCAGAGACGATAATCAACGTTGTCGCGCCACCAGGAGATCCTCAGCGTGGAACAGATTCGCCGGTCGACCTTGCCAACGATTGCCTTGATGCTCTCTGCGCTGATTACCGGCTGCGGCGAGACGCCGACAACACCGTCGCAGTACGCGCCCTTCAGCCAAACCGACCTTCGCGTGGGTACCGGCACCGAGGCCACGACGTTCAACAGAGTGACCGTGGACTACACGCTCTGGCTGTACGACGCCACGGCCACGGGCAACCGGGGCATCCAGATCGAGTCGTCGGTCGGTGGCACTCCGTTTACTTTCCTGCTCGGGTCCAGCGATGTGATTCAGGGCTGGAATCGCGGAATCGCCGGAATGCGGGTGGGCGGAATCCGGCGCCTCGTGATTCCGCCGTCGCTCGCCTACGGGCAGGACCGCAAAGGCATCATTCCCCAGAACGCGACGCTGGTCTTCGACATCGAGCTTCTCGACGTGACGACGTCATGAGACGCACCCGTTACCGGCGGCCAAGACGGTACCGCCCGCCGATCACGAGCGCCGTTATCATCTCGTCCGTCTCCGCCTCACCGACACCGTCTTCGACGCCCTTCAGGCCGAGACGAGAGACCTCCCCATAGATGCCGATCGAGCTGGTGAGCCACACCTCGACTCCGCCGCCGAATACCAGCGCCCACCCTTCCGTTCTCCATTGGAGTGTGGTGGTGCCGCCTGGGATCGTTGTCGTATCGTCGATGGTTTCGTGGGTCGTAAACGTCGCACGGTGACGGTCGACGCCGCCCGTACCGAACAGCCTGACCCGGCCGATTGGGAAGCCGCCCTTGGCGGCGAACACGACAAGACCGCCGTCCATGTCGCTGTCGAAGCGGAATCGATCGCCGCTCCCGTCGACGTTAATCCGCGAGGGGCGCACATAGCTGGCCTCAGCGCCGACGTACTGTGAAAACCAGTAGGTGAGACCGCCGGCAAACGAGATGGCCCTGCCGGCGCTGCAGCCCGTGACGTCGCCGCACGCGGGATCCAGGACGCCGCCAAAGCCGCCAAAGCCGGCGGTCTCGGCACCCCCGAAGAGAATCGCGCCGCGCGGTGCAATCGAGATCCGGGGCGGCTTCGCGCCGGATGGCGTGGGGGGCCTCAGCCATTCCTCGGGCAGTTGGCCCTGCCGAAGGCGAATCGTAGGCGACCCCGTCTCAATATCGACCAGGATCGTGCTGATGCGCTGCAACAAGAACAGCCCCGGGACCTGGCTGCGCCGGCAGCCTTCGGCCGGAGGCGGCTGCTCGACACGGTTCATGATCGTCACGCGACGGGTGCTGCCGCACTCGTCGACCCAGACGAAGACGTCCATCATCTCGCGATCGCCGAGCGCACTCTTGGTCGCTGTCAGAGTCGCAAATCCGTCGGCGCCTACGGTGGCTGTCGCGGTCACGGAACCGTTCAACACGAACTCGATGGTCGCTTGTGGTGGAGCGTTCCGGACGACCACGGTTTGGGCGGAGACAAGGCTGACACCGATCATCAAGTGAAGCGCCGCTGACAGCGCGATCGGCCGCCGGAGCATCGTCATGCACGTCTGAACTCGCAAAGGCATCAACGACATTATGATCCTGGGCGCATGAAATCCGCACAGGTCCCCACCATCCTCGTCGCGCTCGCCGTTCTTGCCGTTCTGACGACGGTGAGTGCTCAAGCCCCGTTGAAGAAGCCTGAGACGCCCAGGACGATGAGGCTGTACGTGTTCGACTGCGGGGTGATCAACGTCAATCGCGCGGGCACGGAGCGCTACAAGGTCACGCCCGAGGAAGTCGGTGAAACGCGATTCTCGGTGCCGTGCTTTCTCGTCGCCCACCCCAAGGGGACGTTGATGTGGGACCTGGGGATCCTGCCGGACGAGACTGTCGAGGCCCGTGCCCGCGGTGAGCAGGGCAATCCGACCGCGACGTCGGCGGCGGTGACGACCGTTCCGCGGACGCTGCGCAGTCAGCTGGCGGAGCTGGGCTACCGGCCCGCAGACATCACCTACTACGCGTTCTCACACGCGCACGTCGACCACAACGCCAACGCCAATCAGTTCACGGCGTCGACGTGGCTTGCGCGCCCCGCCGAACGGGCGTTCATGTGGGAAGACGGCAACACGCGCGTGAACCGCACGTTCTTCGATGACATCAAGAACGCGAAATCGATCAGTCTGGAGAAGGACGAGTACGACGTGTTCGGCGACGGCAAAGCGATCCTCAAGGCCGCGCCGGGTCATTCGCCAGGACATCAGGTACTGGTGCTGAATCTCGCGAAGACGGGTCGCATCATGATTGCCGGCGACCTGTATCACTACCCGCAGGAGCGGACGCTGCACCGGCCGCCGCCGGATACCGAGTTCAACGTGCAGCAGTCGGCGGCATCGAGAGTGATGATCGAGGAATACCTGAAGCGGACGAAGACCGAGATCTGGATCGAGCACGACTTCGTCGCCAACGCGAAATTGAAGAAGGCGCCGGCATTCTTCGATTGATCGTTAGACCCGGCCAAGGCGCGGGATCAGCCTGACCGCGTTGTCGCGATCGATCGCCTTCAGATCGTTCTTGTTCAACAGCGTCATCTCACTCAGGGCCTTGACGTAGTCGGTCGCCGAGCCGCCAGGCGGGAAATCGGTGCCGAACAGAATCTGCGACGACTTCACCAGCTCGAGCAGCGACGCCACCGCGCCGCGGTTCGATGCGCCAGCGAGGTCGTAGTAGAACTTCTTGATCTCCGCCATGAAACCGTTCGGCAACCGCTCCTTCGCATTGCCCGATGCGCCCTCGATACGCGCCGCGAGGAACGGCACGCTGCCGCCGGCATGCGACCAGATGAAACGGACGTCAGGACATGTGACGGCGTCGCCGCTGAAGGCCACGCCCATGATCGCGCGCGTAGTGTCGGTTCCGTATTCGATGCTGCCCGGCGCGACGCCAGGCGCGTAGTCGAGATTGCGGCAGCAGTTGGCCGCCGTCGGATGGACATGGACGACCGCCTTGCGCCGATTGAGCTCCTCCATCACCGGCCGGAACGACGCATGGCCCAGCCACTTGTCGCCGTAGCTGGTGAACAGGCCGACGCCGTCGACCTTCAGCGTGTCGTAAGCGTAGGCGATCTCCGCGAGGGTGGCATCGACGTCGGGCAGCGGCATCGCGGCGAAGACGCCGAAGCGCGTCGGATGATCCTGCACCAGCTTCGCGCCGTATTCGTTGCAGGCGCGTGCGAGCTGACGGGTCATCGGGGCGTCGCCGAACCACAGGCCCGGATTGGTGATCGACACAAGCGACAGCGCGACGCCGCCGCGATCCATGTCGGCGATCGACTTCTCGGGCGTCCAGGTGGTGTTGGCCGGCTGCAGGAGCGGGCGGCCCTTGACCGCCGTCACCCACGCCGGCGGCGCGAAGTGATGATGGACGTCGATGCGATGCGGCCTCGCGGCCGATGTCTGCGCGCGCCCCTCGAGGCGCGGCCCGGAGAGGAACAACCCCGACGCCAGGCTGGCCAGCAGCGTTCGACGATCGATCTCAGTCACACGACCACCTTTCGTTTGTCAGACCCTCACCCGTAGCGATCGGCCCCATGATATGGCGCGCGGCTCGATTTCGGTTGCTTCTCGCGGCCCAGGGAGGACTGAGCGCGCGGGCGCGACGCTATAATCGGCTCGCTTGGCACTTCAGCCTGGCAGCCGCCTCGGTCCGTACCAAATTACCAGCGCCCTCGGCGCTGGCGGAATGGGCGAGGTCTACAAGGCGGTCGACACCCGTCTCGATCGCACCGTCGCCATCAAGGTTCTCCCTCCGAACCTCGCCGCCGCGCCGGAGTTCCGCGAACGGTTCGATCGCGAAGCTCGAGTGATCTCGAAGCTCGATCATCCGCACATCTGCACGCTCTACGACGTTGGCGAGGCATCGCCGGCGTCTGACTCGCCGCCGCTGGCGTTCCTCGTCATGCAGTACCTCTCTGGTGAAACCCTGGCCAGCAGGCTGACGCGCGGAGCCCTGCCGATCGATGACGTGCTGCGTTGCGCGTTGCAGATCGCCGACGCGCTCGACAAGGCACACCGCGGTGGCGTGGTGCACCGGGATCTGAAGCCCGGGAACGTCATGCTGACGAAGGACGGCACGAAGCTGCTCGATTTCGGCCTCGCCAAGACGGCCTCGACAGCCAGCGCGCCACTCGGCGGCGCCGCGGCGACGACGGCGCTGACGACGTTGCCCGCGGACAACGATCTGACGGCGCATGGCGCGATTCTCGGCACGCTGCAGTACATGGCGCCGGAA
>Ga0207428_10004544_pt1 | contig 13156 bp, 11 predicted proteins | sample RhiMethybrSRZTD1_FD_187600 | JGI IMG/M metagenome (GOLD analysis project Ga0207428, IMG submission 187600) | Populus rhizosphere microbial communities from Tennessee, USA - Rhizosphere MetaG P. TD hybrid SRZTD1 (SPAdes) (version 3) | ecosystem: Host-associated > Plants > Roots > Rhizosphere >... | reverse complement strand
AGCCAGGCTGGTTCGACCGTTTCTTCCTCAGCCCGCTGTTCCCTTTCTAGGTGGCTACGTTGAATTTAAAGCGCCTCATGGTGGCCGCCGTTTTATTGTCCGCGGCCTTCAACGCTCAAGCCGAGCGCCTGAAGGACATCGCCAGCATTTCCGGCGTGCGTTCCAACCAATTGATCGGCTACGGCCTGGTGGTCGGGCTTAACGGCACCGGTGACCAGACGACGCAAACCCCGTTCACCCTGCAGACCTTCAACAACATGCTCTCGCAGTTCGGCATCAAGGTGCCGCCGGGTTCGGGCAACGTACAGTTGAAGAACGTCGCGGCGGTGTCGATCAGTGCCGATCTGCCAGCGTTCGCCAAACCGGGTCAGCAGGTCGACATCACCGTTTCGTCCATCGGTAACTCCAAGAGTCTGCGTGGCGGCACCTTGCTGCTGACGCCACTCAAAGGTATCGACGGCAACGTCTATGCGGTGGCCCAGGGCAACCTGGTGGTCGGTGGTTTCGATGCGGAAGGGCGCGACGGTTCGAAGATCACCGTCAACGTTCCGTCGGCCGGTCGCATCCCCGGTGGTGCGTCGGTGGAGCGTGCGGTGCCGAGTGGATTCAACCAGGGCAACAGCCTGACGCTGAACCTCAACCGTTCCGACTTCACCACCGCCAAGCGCATCGTCGACAAGATCAACGACATGCTCGGCCCAGGCGTGGCCCAAGCCATCGACGGCGGTTCGATTCGCGTCACCGCGCCGCTCGATCCGAGCCAGCGGGTGGACTACCTGTCGATCCTGGAAAACCTCGAGATCGATCCGGGCCAGGCGGTGGCGAAAGTCATCATCAACTCCCGTACCGGCACCATCGTGATCGGTCAGAACGTCAAGGTTTCCCCGGCCGCCGTGACCCACGGCAGCCTGACCGTGACCATCACCGAAGACCCGATCGTCAGCCAGCCCGGCCCTCTGTCCAATGGCACGACGGCGGTCGTGCCGCGTTCGAAGGTCAATGCCCAGCAGGAAGCCAAGCCGATGTTCAAGTTCGGCCCTGGCACCACCCTCGACGAGATCGTGCGCGCGGTGAATCAGGTCGGCGCGGCACCGGGTGACTTGATGGCCATCCTCGAAGCGTTGAAGCAGGCCGGCGCCCTGCAAGCCGACCTGATCGTGATCTGAGGACGGCCATCGTGGATATGCGCAAGAGCGGTCTGGTCAGCAGCAGCGATTCGGGCTCCTATTCGGACCTCAATCGTTTGAATCAGCTCAAAGTCGGCGACAAGAACAGTGACGGCAATGTGCGCAAGGTGGCGCAGGAGTTCGAATCGCTGTTCCTCGGGGAAATGCTCAAGTCCATGCGCTCGGCGACTGAAGCGCTGGGTCAGGACAATCCGATGAACACGCCGGCGGCCAAGCAGTACCAGGAAATGTACGACCAACAGTTGGCTGTTTCCATGTCCCGCGAAGGTGGCGGTATCGGCCTGGCGGACGTGCTGATGCGCCAGATGTCGAAGAACAAGCCAATGGCGCCGGGCGAGGCGGCCGCTGCGTCGCTGGCCAAACAAGAGGCCGCGAAGGCCGCCGTGCAAACACCGGTGGCGGCCGGTACGGTCGCAATCAATGGACCGTTGTCGCGGGTCAATGGCCAGCGTCCGTTGTGGGCTTCGCGATCGGTGCATGCGCCGCAAGAGGCGGGTGAGGGTGGTCATCGCAATGACATGGCGCTGATCAATCAGCGACGCCTGGCATTGCCGCCGAAGCTGGCTGATCGTCTGTTGGCAGGGCTGGTGCCTTCGGCGACGTCCGCTGCCACGACGACGGTCAACAGGACGCCGTTGCCCGAGCGCACGACGACCACCGGCTCAGGGCCGCTGTACAACGGCGACTGGCTGGCGAACGCGCAGCAGGCGTCCACCGCAGGCATGCAGATTTACGGTCGCGCCATGGCGCAGATCCCTCTGGCGCCGCCGAAGAAAGCCTTCAGTTCCGCCGACCAGTTCGTCAATACCATGTTACCAATGGCCAAGGAAGCGGCGGCCCGGATCGGTGTCGACCCACGTTACCTGGTGGCCCAGGCTGCCCTGGAAACCGGCTGGGGCAAATCGGTCATGCGCCAGCAGGATGGCAGCAGCAGCCACAACCTGTTCGGCATCAAGGCCGGCAACAGCTGGCAGGGCAATTCGGCGCGGGCGATCACCAGCGAATTCAGAAACGGGCAGATGGTCAAGGAGACGGCCGAGTTCCGTTCCTACGACTCCTACAAGGACAGTTTCCATGACCTTGTGACTTTGCTGCAGACCAATAATCGCTATCAAGATGTCGTGAAGTCGGCCGATAACCCAGAACAGTTTGTACGCGAGTTGCAGAAGGCCGGTTACGCAACCGACCCGGACTACGCAAGCAAGATTTCGCAGATAGCCAGGCAGATGACGAGTTACCAGAACTACGCTGCGGCGGGCGTTTCCACCACGCCTTTATAGGCACAAGGTATAAGGTTTGAACCATGAGTTTGCTCAATATCGGGATGTCGGGGCTGAACGCCAGTCAAGTGTCGTTGGCGACTGTCGGCAACAACATTGCCAACGCCAACACAGCCGGCTATTCACGTCAGCAAACCATTCAGGGCAGTAATTCCTCGCACCTGAGCGGTGGCGTGTTTATCGGTAGCGGTACGACCCTGGCCGATGTGCGTCGGGTCTATAACGCTTATCTCGATAACCAACTGCAAACCAGCACGTCGCTGAACAACGATGCCAATGCTTACCTTGATCAGGTGAACCCGCTCGACAAGCTCTTCTCCGACAAGAGCACGGGTATTTCTGCGGTGTTGAGCAGCTTTTTCTCGTCGGTTCAGACGTCTGCCGGTACGCCGAGTGACACCGCTGCACGGCAGTTGTTGCTGACCAATGCGCAAACGCTGAGTAACCGGTTCAACGCTCTGGCCTCGCAGATGCAGCAACAGAGTGAGGGAATCAATAGTCAGTTGACGACACTGACCGACAAGGTCAATCAGCTGACGTCTTCGATTGCCTCGTTGAACCAGCAGATTTCCCAGGTCAGCACCTCGACAGGTAGCGGCCCGAGCAACTTGCTCGATGCGCGAAATGAAGCGGTTCGCTCACTCAATGAACTGGTCGGCGTCACGGTCCAGGAGCAAAACGGCAGTTACAACGTGTCCTTGGGCAACGGTCAGTCGTTGGTATTGGGCAGCACGACGAACACCCTCTCGACTGCACGAACCGGGATCGACAAAAGCCAGCTGACGATTGTGGTCAACTCGCCTTCTTCCGTCAGTGACGTGACATCGGTTATCAGCGGCGGCAAGATCGGCGGTCTGCTGCGTTATCGCGACGACGTGCTGTTGCCGTCGATGAATGACCTGGGGCGCACAGCCCTGGTGGTTGCCGACAAAATCAATAGCCAGTTGGGTCAGGGGCTCGATGCCAATGGCGAGTTTGGTGCGTCGCTGTTCTCCAATATCAACAGTGCAACCGCGATCAGCCAGCGCAGCCTGGCATCGTCGAACAACAGCACCGGTTCGGGCAATCTTGACGTTACCATCACCAATTCCAGTGCGTTGACCACCTTCGATTATGCGGTGACGTTTACCGCGGCTGACAAGTACACGGTCAAGCGTTCCGACGGCAAGGATATGGGGACTTTCGACCTGGCCCCGCCGGCAGAAATCGATGGCTTCAAGCTTGATCTGAATGGTGGTGCTCTCCAGGCCGGTGACTCGTTCAAAGTGATCCCGACGCGCGGCGCGGCGAGCTCCATCACCACCCAAATGACCGACTCGAACAAGCTCGCCTTTGCCGGTCCACTGGTCGCGACCAGCAGTACCAGCAATGGCGGAACCGGTGCGTTGACTCCTCCGACGCTGTCCATTCCGATGGATATCTATGGCGGTGCGAATCTGGCCGACCTGCAAGCGGGCATCAAAAATTCCATGCCAGTGACCTTGGCCTTCTCGGACGCGGTGGGGGGGAGTCAATCCTACGAAGTGTTCAACTCGAAAGGGCAGAGCATCGGTACAGGCACCATCGTTCCTGGCCAAGGCAATGATCTGACGATCAACGTACCGATGCTCGACGCATCAGGTGCGCCGATTGCCGGCCAGTCGTTTTCGTTCAACACCACGGTCAGTGGTTCGCCATCGAAGAATGACAAGTACGAAATTGCGTTCAACGTGGGTGGCAAGAAAGACAATCGCAATGCCAACGAGCTGTTGGGGCTGCAAACCAAGGCAACGGTGGGCGTTTCGGGTGGCAATGCCGGCATGAGCATGACCACCGCCTACAGTCGCCTGGTCGAGCAGGTAGGTGCCAAAGCCAGTCAGGCCTTGGGCGACAGCACCGCCAGCGGGGCGATTCTGTCCCGGGCAAAATCCGAGGTCGCCTCGGTCTCCCAGGTCAACCTGGACGATGAGGCCGCCGACCTGGTCAAGTTCCAGCAGTACTACACCGCGTCGTCGCAGATCATCAAGGCCGCGCAAGAAACGTTCAGCACGCTGATCAACAGTCTTTAAGGGAGTCTTCGACGATGCGAATTTCTACAGCCCAGTACTTTGAGGCAAGTGCGGCCAAGTACCAGAACAACTTCTCCTCGATTGTGAAGACTCAGGAGCAGATCACGTCGGGCGTGCGGATTCAGAGTGCCGGTGATGATCCGGTTGGGGCTGCACAGTTGCTGATGTTGCAGCAGCAGAAGGAGATGTTGGGGCAGTACAGCAACAACATGGGCAGTATCAAGAATTCGCTGATGAACGAAGAGAGCGTACTCGATGGCGTCAACACGGCACTGCAGCGTGCTCGCGAGTTGGCCCTGAGTGCCGGTGATGGCAGCAAGAGCGACGCCGACCGCCAGTCGATTGCCGAAGAGTTGGGTGAGATTGAAGCCAACGTGTTGAGTTTGCTCAACAGCAAGGATTCGGCAGGCAATTACATGTTTTCTGGCTCGAAAACCTCGATGCCGCCTTACGTGCGCAACAACGACGGCACCTACACTTATCAGGGTGACGATACCCAGTTGAGTCTGCAGGTGTCGGATACCTTGTCCATTGCCACCAATGACACCGGTAAAAGTGTCCTCGAGTCGGCGATCAACTCTGGACGTACCCAGGCTGTACTTGATCCGTCAAAACCTGACGACGGGACTGTTTCGGTATCTGCAGGGTTGTTGAAATCGAGCGCGGCGTACACCAAGAACTTTACTGCCGGAGAACCCTACGAGCTGAAGTTCGTGGACAGTACGCACTACACCATCGCGGATAAAGACGGTAATGACGTCACTGCCGAGGTGGCCGGTAACGGTACATTCGATTCGAAGAAAGAAGGTGGTTCGACCATCAGTCTGCGCGGTGTAGAGTTCGATATCACTCTGCGACTCAAAGCGCCCGTTGATCCGGTGACCAACCTGCCTATGACGCCCGACGCAGAGGTCAAGGACCATATTTTCTCATTGGGCACCAAGCCCGACACCTTCAATGCTTCCCGGACCCCGAGCAATGGCTCGACGGCTCAGATCACGGGTTCTGGTGTGACTGACCAGGCCGCCTACGTCAGCGGATTCCCCAACAGTGGCGTGGTCATAAAATTTACCGACGCCACTAATTACAAAGTGTATGCCCAGCCTATGGGCGCAGACAGCAAGCCGATCGCCGATGGTCTGTATGCAGGGGGATCGATCACGGTAGCGGGCGTGAAGCTCGATTTTACTGGCGCCCCCGGGCCGGATGATCAGTTCGTGGTGGGTGCCAGCAGCCATCAGACCCAGAGTGCTCTCGACACATTGAGTCAGTTGCGTCAGACGCTGGAAACGCCTTCCGATGGCAACGACCTGGCGCAGATCAAGCTCAAGGATGCACTGAATTCGGCCGTCAGCAACCTGGCCAATGCCAGCGAACAGGTTCTGACAGTGCGCGGAGCGATAGGCGCACGTCTGAACTCGGTTGATATCCAGACCTCTGAAAACATCAGTCTGGGGCTGTCGAATAACAGTACTCAGGCCGCTATTGGTAACACCGATGTAGCGACGGCCTCCATTGACCTGGCTTTTCAGCAATCGTTGTTGCAAGCCTCGCAACTGGCATTCGTGAAGATTGCTCAGTTGAGCCTGTTCAACAAGCTTTGATCCCCTTCGATTGCCGGTATCCACGATACCGGCAACACCTCGTCTGTCTGTAATTTGTTTTTCGACTCACTCACTGGTGTATTTTTCGTCATCCTTCAGGCGGTTGATCGCTTGTTTGTGGCTGGAAGTTTGCCGCAAGCCACGCATAATGCGTGACCTGCGAGTCATAAAGCGCATCTTCACTGTATTGTGTCAAAAAGGATGGGCAGGGGGGTGACCCTTGTCGGGCGTGTTTTCAGGGTTTCTGGAGCGTCTGTGCCGTATTTTTTTCGCTCGGTGAAATCCAGTATTGTCGTACCTCTCGGTCTTGCGAGCGGTGATCTCCAGCTATTTAGTATTGGGAAGCCACAATGATTGGCATAAAAAGCATTGCCAGCTACGTGCCAGCGAGCGGGCTGGATAACTATGCTCAAGGCGCGAAGTTCGAGAAGGATGAAGAATTCATCCTCGGGAAGATCGGTTCGGCGTTCCTGCCGCGCAAGGATGCTGCTCAGGAAACCTCGGATCTCTGTGTTGAAGCGGCCAATGCGCTGTTCGCCAACAATCCACAGCTCGACCGTCAATCCATCGACGTGCTGATCGTCGTCACCCAGAACGGTGATGAAGAGGGCTTGCCGCACACCTCGGCCATCGTCCAGGACAAGCTCGGCCTGTCGACCAACGTCGCCGCTTTCGACATCTCCCTGGGTTGTTCCGGTTACGTTTACGGTATTTATGCGATCAAAGGCTTCATGGAAGCGGCAGGGCTAAAAAGTGGCCTGCTGATCACCGCAGACCCCTATTCGAAAATCGTCGACCCGGAAGACCGCAATACCACCATGTTGTTCGGTGATGCCGCCACGGCTACCTGGATGGGTGAGGACGCTGTCTGGCAACTGGGCAAGGCCAAATTCGGCACTGACGGTTCTGGCGCACCGCACTTGAAGGTGACCGATGGTGTGTTTTTCATGAATGGACGTCAGGTGTTCAACTTTGCCTTGCTCAAAGTGCCAGCGCATTTGCACGAATTGCTCGATGAGTCCGGCCTCAAGTCCCAGGACATCGATGCCTTCTGCATTCACCAGGGCAGTGCGGCCATCGTCGATGCAGTGGCGCGCCGCTTTGAAAACGAGCCGGAGAAGTTCATCAAGGACATGGTCGAGACCGGTAATACCGTGTCGTCGAGCATTCCGTTGCTGCTGGAAAAACACATGTTCGACTCCACCTGGAAGCGCGTGGCGCTCAGTGGTTTCGGTGTGGGGTTATCCTGGGGGTCGGCGATTATTCATCGCTCCTGACGCGCCAGTTAAATAACGCCAAAAAAACGCCCATGACCGCGAGGTCATGGGCGTTTTTGCATTCTGGGGTGGGGAGGTAAGGCCTTGAAATGCAAGGGGTGGCACGGTGCTAGTAAAAATATTCAAAAAAGCCCTCAAGCAACCTGCGTTCACGACGATAACTATTACGAAGGTTCTCTAGGCCATACCCGGCGGTTGCCAGGGCCGGAAGCCGCAGTACCCAACCAACGAGGAATTCGTCATGGCTTTATCTGTTAATACCAACATCACCTCCCTGGGCGTTCAGAAAAACCTGAACAAGGCTTCCGACGCTCTGAGCAACTCGATGAACCGTCTGTCTTCCGGCCTGAAAATCAACAGCGCCAAAGACGACGCTGCCGGCATGCAGATCGCCAACCGTCTGAACAACCAGGTCAAAGGCCTGAACGTTGCCATCGCTAACGCCAACAACGGTGTTTCGATCGCCCAAACCGCTGAAGGCGCCATGCAGGAATCCACCAACACCTTGCAGCGTCTGCGTGAACTCGCCCTGCAAGCGGCGAACGGTGATAAATCCGACGCTGACCGTGTTTCCCTGCAACAAGAATTCACCGCCAAAGTCGGCGAACTGAACCGTATCGCCAGCACCACCACCTTCGGTGGTCGTAACCTGCTGGACGGTTCGTTCAGCAACGTAGGCTTCCAGATCGGCGCCAACGCCAACGAAACCATTTCGTTCGGCATGACCGACATCAGCTCGACTGCGCTGAAAGGTAACTACAGCGAAGCTTCGGTTGACAGCACTGCGATGAAAGGCCTGGCAGCTACTGCTACCGGTTCGGTACTGGGCGATAAAGCTACTGTATCGACTGCTGCTGCTGCTGGGCTTACAGCTGCTACCGATGAGCTCGTTATCAATGGTGTTACGGTCAAGCTGACTGGTGGTGCTGCCGGTACTGCTGCTGCGAATGATGCTGTAACTCAGATCAACAAAGTGACAGGTCAGACCGGTGTTACTGCTCGCGCAGATGCTGCCGGTAAGCTGACCCTGACGTCGAAGAGCGACATTACTCTTGCTGCTACTACCAATGCTGCGCCAGCTACTGACGGCTTGGCCTCGCTCGGTCTGGCCGCTGCTACTACCCCAGCTGCACCGACCACCACCGCCAGCACCATGGACGCAGCCGGCGGGATCACTGTCAACGGCAATGCTGTGACTTGGGCTGCTACTGACGACTTGGCGACCGTTCTGACCGCCCTCGAAACCGCTGCGGGCGGCACTGCTAACGGTGCTAAGGCTGCATTCACTGACGGTCGTGTCAAGCTGACCTCGGGTGACGGCGCCGATATCAAGCTGGCTAACACCTCCAGTGGTTCGCTGTCGCAACTGGGTCTGTCGGCTGGTACCACCCAAGCCAAACTGACCGCGGACACCTCGATTGATCTGAACGGCGTTGAAGTCAAGTTCAAGAAAGGTGACACCTCTGACGCGATCGTTGCTTCGATCAACAGCGCCAGCACCGGCGTAATGGCCAGCAAAAACGCTGACGGCACCCTGAACCTGTTCGCCGACAAAGACATCACTGTCAAAGACGGCAGCGCCGGTACCGGTCTGGCTGCACTGGGTCTGACCACTGTTGCTGCCAACGGCACCAAGCAAGCCACCACCATGGAAACCAGCGTTTCCGACTTGAACATCCTGAGTGCCGCCTCTTCGCAGCAGGCTATTCAGGCGCTGGACGGCGCCCTGCAGCAGATCGACAGCCAGCGCTCCCAGCTGGGTGCGGTACAAAACCGTTTCGCCAGCACCGTAGCCAACCTGCAGAGCATTTCGCAGAACTCCACCGCTGCTAAAGGCCGTGTAGAAGACGCTGACTTCGCTTCTGAAGCGGCTGAGCTGACCAAGCAACAAACCCTGCAACAGGCTTCCACCGCGATCCTGTCCCAGGCTAACCAACTGCCATCCGCTGTTCTGAAGCTGCTTCAGTAATCCCGGTATCGGTTGAATAACGGAAGGGCGCGTTTACGTGCCCTTTCGTTTTTTTCAGTTTTGAGGTGATGACATGGATATGAGCATCAAGCTGAACGCGCATTACCCTGCTGGTGCACCCCAGGCTGGCAGCGCCTCTGTTACTCAGGCGCCGCCTGCGGTCGAACAGGAGCCGAAATCGGCTGACGAGACCCGGCGTGTGGCACTGGAAAAGGCTGTAACCGATATTCGCGAGTTCGTTCAATCGACTCAGCGTAACCTCGATTTTTCCATCGATGACTCGACCGGCATGGTCGTGGTCAAGGTGGTTGCCACGGAAAGTGGCGAAGTGATCCGACAGATTCCATCGGAGACGGCGCTCAAGCTTGCGCAAAACCTGAGTGATGCCAGCAGCCTGCTGTTTGATACCAAGGCCTGAGCTGGCATGAAATGTGTTTCTGACTGCCGCTACGGCAGTATTCGCCAATAAAGCGGCAGCCACAGGACAAGGAGAATACCCATGGCGAGTTCAACGATTTCCGGCCCAGGTTCGGGCTACGACACCCAGGCCATCGTCAAGGCATTGGTAGGGGCTGAAAAGGCGCCTAAACAAGCCCAGATCACCAGTCAGCAAAAAGACACGACCATCCAGTTGTCGGGCGTGGGTTCGGTGAAAAGTGCGCTGGAAGCCTACCGGACGGCAATCGCGAAGTTGAACAACGTGGCCGCGTTCAACGGCCTGGCCGCTACCTCGTCCGAAGAAAAGAACGTCAAGGTCACCCTGGGCGATGGCGCCTCCAGCGGCAAGTACGTGGTGGTCGTCAACGATCTGGCGACGTCGTCGAAAGTCACCAGCAAGGTGTTCGAGGGTGGGGCTTCGGGTTCTGCCAACTCCACCGATGAAGCCCAGACCTTGACCATCAACCAGTCGGGCAAGAGCTACGACGTACTGGTGCCTGGCGGTGCGACCCTGCAAGAAGTGCGTGAGTCGATCAATACCCAGCTCTCGGCCCAGGGCATCAGCGCCAACGTCTTGAGCGATGCAAATGGCGCGCGCCTGGTGATCGGCTCGAATACCACGGGCGTGGGCACCGATATCACCCTCGGTGGTGACTCGGAACTGGCCCAGGGTTATGACGCGGGGACGCCAGCGCAAAATGCCAAGTACACCATTGACGGTATCGCGATGGAGTCCACCAGCAACAACGTCACTTCCGCCATCAGCGGGGTGTCGCTGGAACTGATGGCCAAGGACAAGGACAAGCCGATCACCATCAGCGTGGCGAGCAACACTGACACGCTGAAAACCTCGGTCCAGTCCTTCGTCACGGCCTACAACGCGTTGATGACCAGTATCAATACTCAAACCAAGGTCACCGCCACCGGCGACGCCTCGACCACCACCGCGGGCGCCTTGACCGGTGATGCATCGATGCGTCAGCTGGTCAACAATCTGCGTAGCGAGTTGGTGAGTGGTTCGGGTGCGGGTACGATCAGCAGTCTGGCACAGATGGGCATTACCACCGACCAGAAAACCGGTCTGCTGAGCCTGGATGACAAGGCATGGGACAAAGCTGTGGTCAAGGGTGCCAGCGATATTGCCAAGATGTTTACCGGTGATACTGGCCTGGTGACGCGCATGACCAAGGCGACTGCCTCGTATGTCGGCACGACCGGAACGCTGGCTAGCCGGGTGACAGACCTCAACAACAAGTTGACCGATCTCACCTCCCAGCAAGCAGAGCTGGATCGGCGTATGGAGAGCCTGCAGACCTCCTTGACCGCCAAGTACACGGCCATGGACACCCTGATCGCCCAGCTCAACGCCAGCAGCTCCAGCATCATGACCACCCTTAACTCGCTGAATAATCCGAAATCGGATTAATGGTGGGTGGTGACATGGGCCTGCGGGCCCGGATTAAAGTTTTACGTGACGCAGTCGACAAACTTGATATTGAGAAATGTCCGACTGCGGCCGGTAACGAGGTAGAAACATGAATCCGATGAAAGCCCTTCGCGCGTACCAGAAGGTCAACTCCCATGCTCAGATCTCCGAGGCCAGTCCTCATCGTCTGATCCAGATGCTGTTCGAGGGTGGCCTCGATCGCCTGGCACAAGCCAAAGGTGCATTGTCTCGTGGCGATATCGCGCAAAAGTGCCTGTTCATCACCAAGTCCATCGATATCATCACTGGACTGCGTCAGGGTTTGAATGAGGAGAAGGCCGAAGACCCTGCTACCATCCAGCAGCTGGACAGCCTGTATGAGTATATGAACTCGCAGTTGCTTAAGGCTAACCTCAACAACGATCCGGAAATCATCGACGAAGTCGTCCGCCTGCTGACTACTTTGAAAAGTGGCTGGGATGCGATTGCGGCACAAGAGGCCGCGCAATAAGCCCACCAGCCTGAGGATGATGCCATGAGTCAAGCCCTGCAGCGGATTGAACAAACCCGTGAAGCGCTTATCGATGCGCTGGCTGAGCGTAACTGGGATGCGATCGGTGAGCTCGATGTGGCTTGTCGTGAGTGTGTCGACGATTTGCTCAGTGAGGCACCAATCGACGAAGAGGCGCTGCGTACCAATCTGGAGAGCTTGCTGGAGGTGTACAAGGAATTACTGACCGCGACGATGGGCGAGCGTCAGGCGATAGTCGATGAGATGTCGCAGATCAACCAAGCGAAGAGCGCCGCGAAGGTTTACCATCTGTTTGGTTAATTAACCCCAAGTTAATCCAGATATAGTGCGCCATAAATTTGACTGTGCACGGTTTTTTGACTTAACTAGTGGCTGGTTCCAGATTTCAGTCGTCTTCAGGCATAACGTGTCTGCAAGCGTCTAGCTTGCCCCAGCATTTTGGGCATTGAGTTGACTAGGGAAGTTGCTATTGCATGTGGCGTGAAACCAAAATTCTGCTGATTGATGACGATAGCGTCCGCCGCCGCGACCTGGCGGTGATCTTGAATTTTCTCGGCGAAGAAAATTTACCCTGCGGTAGCCATGACTGGCAGCAGGCTGTCGGCTCTTTGTCGTCAAGTCGTGAAGTAATCTGTGTCCTTATCGGGACGGTCAATGCTCCTGGTGCACTTCTGGGCTTGCTTAAGACACTCTCGACATGGGATGAGTTCCTTCCGGTTTTGTTAATGGGCGAAAATTCTTCCATTGACCTGCCGGAAGACCAGCGTCGTCGAGTGCTTTCGACTCTCGAAATGCCGCCCAGCTACAGCAAGTTGCTCGATTCGCTGCACCGTGCCCAGGTCTATCGCGAGATGTACGACGAGGCCCGCGAGCGCGGTCGGCATCGCGAGCCCAATCTTTTCCGCAGTCTTGTCGGCACCAGCCGGGCGATTCAACACGTCCGTCAGATGATGCAGCAAGTCGCCGATACCGATGCCAGCGTGCTGATCCTCGGTGAGTCCGGCACCGGCAAGGAAGTGGTTGCGCGCAACCTGCATTACCATTCCAAGCGCCGCGAAGCGCCGTTCGTGCCGGTCAACTGCGGGGCGATCCCGGCCGAGTTGCTGGAAAGCGAGTTGTTCGGTCACGAGAAGGGCGCCTTCACCGGGGCGATCACCAGCCGCGCCGGTCGATTCGAGCTGGCCAATGGCGGCACCCTGTTCCTCGATGAAATCGGCGACATGCCGCTGCCGATGCAGGTCAAGCTGCTGCGCGTGTTGCAGGAGCGCACCTTCGAGCGCGTGGGCAGCAACAAGACCCAGAGCGTCGACGTGCGCATCATTGCGGCGACCCACAAGAATCTCGAAAGCATGATCGAGATCGGCACCTTCCGCGAAGACTTGTACTACCGCTTGA
>Ga0207428_10004541_pt1 | contig 13160 bp, 6 predicted proteins | sample RhiMethybrSRZTD1_FD_187600 | JGI IMG/M metagenome (GOLD analysis project Ga0207428, IMG submission 187600) | Populus rhizosphere microbial communities from Tennessee, USA - Rhizosphere MetaG P. TD hybrid SRZTD1 (SPAdes) (version 3) | ecosystem: Host-associated > Plants > Roots > Rhizosphere >... | reverse complement strand
GGTTCAGGAACTGATCGACCAGGACTTAATTTATGAAGGCGCTACCGGTGAAGCAGCGTTTGGCCGCAAGCCGACCCTGCTGCACATCAAGACGCACGATCGTCTGGCCGTAGCCGTGGACATCCGTTTTAGTAAGACCTTTCTGATGGTCTGCGATCTGTCGGGAAGGCAACTTGCACTCGAAGCCTACGACACGATTTTTAGCATCCCCGAATTCGTTCGCGATCTCGCCGGTCGTATTCGCCGACTGGTACGAACACACGGGATTACTGCGGGAATTGAAGGTGTGGGGGTCGCCGTGCCGGGTATGGTGGACCAACGCACCGGACAGGTTTTGAAGGCCCCGGCTCTGGGTTGGCAGGCCGTGGATCTGCGCACCCAGATCTCCGCGGCGACAGGTTTACCAGTACAGATCGAAAACTCCGGCCGCGCGTGCACGTTGGCGCATCTTTGGCTCGAGCGAGGCGAGGCGGCGCGGCCGCAGAATTTCGTCTATGTAGGCGTCTCAGACGGTGTGGGTGTCGGCATTGTTATCAATGGTGAACTGCTCCGGGGAAACGATCACATTGCCGGCGAGTTTGCGCACGTGCCTTTGAATATGGATGGTCCAAAATGTATGTGCGGGGCGAACGGTTGCTGGGAAGCCTACATATCCAACCTGGCCACCCTCTCTCGTTATTTTGGGTGGAATTTGTCCAAACTCAGTCCAAATAAACTGCGCGACGCCAAACCGGGCTCTTTTACAGTTCTGGATTTGATTGCGCGGGCGCGCGGCGGTGACTCAAAAGCCATGGCTGCGCTTCAATCCACAGCCCGCTTTATGGGTCTGGGTCTCGCAACTGTCGTTAACACTATTAACCCTGAGTGCATTTACCTGGACGGTGAAATCACGACCGCCTGGGACTTAATCGAAGCGACCGTGACCATAGCTTTGAGGGAGAGAGCCCTGACAGAGAAGGGCGGACGCACACCTTTGCGCATTGCTACGAAGCAGGATTATCCCAGGTTGCGCGGCGCAGCGGCATTGATTGCGGCGCCAACCTTTGCGGCGCCTCGCGTCGCTTAACTTTCAGAAATCTGGCGTCGCCGGTTCCGGTTGAGGACCGCGTTTGGTTTGCTCAACAAGGCGACATCCCTTTGCAGGTTTGAAATTTTCAGTTGGAGGTAGTTCACATGTTTACAAAAAAAGTTTTTGGTCTGCGAACAATTCAGTTTGCGATCATCGCACTGTTGCTCGCCATTCCCCTGGCCGCAAACGCGCAGGTTACCACTGCCACGCTTGTCGGTACGGTGACTGACCCGGGTGGTTCCACCGTCCCGGGCGCCACGGTGATGGCGCGCAATCTCGATAATGGCCTTACTCGCACGGTCACGAGCAACGATGAGGGTACTTACCGGCTGGAATTTCTGCCTGTAGGCAAATACGCGGTCGAGGTCACCTACACCGGGTTCAAGAAGGCTTATGTCAGCGACGTTGTCCTGCAGATCAACGACACGCTGCGCGTGGATGTCGCACTCACTGTGGGTCAGGTCACTGAAACCGTGACCATTGCAGAGTCAGCTTCGCCCGCGATTAACACCAGTACCCCCGAAATCGGGCGCACCATCCAGTCCGCTGAGATCAGCGCGTTGCCGCTGGTTGAGCGAAACGTCTATACGCTGCTGGACCTGACGCCCGGCGTGCAGTCTAACAATAACGGCGTATCCACCGCGTCCACCGGCACCAGCACCTTCATTCTTGGTTATCCGGAACAGCGAACGCTGATCAACGGAGGCACCGACGGCGGCACCGGCTCAGTGAACTACTATCTCGACGGTGGCATAAACATGACCAACCTGCGTAACACCGGCAACATTCTTCCGAACCCCGATGCCATCCAGGAATTCCGGGTTCAGACCAACAGCTACAACGCAGAGTACGGCCGTTATGCCAGCGGCGTCATCAACGTAATCACGAAATCCGGGACCAATCAGTTTCACGGTTCAGCCTTTGAGTTCCTGCGTAACACGGTCTTCAATGCGAATGACTGGGGATCCACTCTTGAACGAGCGCCCTTTCATCGCAACCAGTTTGGTGGCACCATCGGCGGGCCAATCAAGCAGGACAAGGCCTTTTTCTTCTTCTCCTACTCGGGACTGCGCCAGGCAACCAGCACCTTTCTGAGCGGCGCCCGCGTTCCTACCGCCCTGGAACGTATCGGCAACTTCACGGCTTCCCCGACCAAGCCCACGGATCCTGCGACTAACGCACCTTTCGTCTGCAACGGAGTCACCAATGTGATTTGCCCGAACCGTTTGGATCCGGTGGCGATGAAGATCATCAACGACTACATTCCCAGATCCAACGTTACCCTCAGCACCGGCAACGCCGGATGGCAGGGCAATATTCCCACCCCATATAACTTCGACGAATATCTGGGAAAGGCGGACTACCAGATCAACGCCGATCACCGTTTAAGCTTAAGTTACTTTAATACCGGAGGAACCAGCACCACGAGGGCGGGCAGCCCCAACTTGCCCTGGAGCCTCCAGGATTCCACCTGGCGGCAGCATAGTGTCAACGCCAGCGATGTCTGGATCATCAACGCATCCAAGATCAATCAGGTCTGGCTGACTTTCTCGAGGAATTTTGGCGGACGTATAAACACGCCGGCAATCTCGCTTGCCGATCTGGGTTCGGCCTTTGTGAACCAGGGCACGCCGAATTTGCCGCAGATCACCGTCACGGGATACTTTACCCTGGGCCAACAAATCGGCGGCCCGACCGCCGGCACTAACTTTTACTCCGCACGCGACGTTTTCAGCTGGATCAAGGGCAATCACTCGCTCAAGTTGGGGGGAGAGATCTCGCTCAACAAGGACATCCAGCAGACGCTGCTTAACAACTACGGGGTCTTCACCTTCAATGCGAATTCGACGGCGAGGGTGGCTGCCCCAGGTGTCACAGCTGCGGCCGGAAACGCGCTTGCCGATTTCATGATCGGCATTCCCAGCGCTGTCTCGCAGGACGCCCCCGTAACGGGCTACACCAATAGCTGGTATACGGCCGTCTTTGTCCAGGATGACTTCAAAGTTCGTCCCCGCGTGACTCTCAATCTTGGTCTGCGCTGGGATTTTCAAACAGCGCCTACCGATCCTTTAAACCGGGTCGTCAATTATGAACCCGGCCAAAAGTCCGTGGCCATCCCGACTGCGCCAGTAGGGGCGTTGTTCTTTGGCGATCCCGGTGTGGAGCGTGGCGGCATTCCCACCAGCTATACCCATTTTTCGCCTCGGCTCGGCTTTGCGTGGGACGTGGGCGGCGACGGGAAGACTTCGATCCGTGGTGGGTTCGGCGCGTTTTACGGCAGCATCTCAGGCAACGAGTGGAACACCATGACCAACTTCCAACCCTTTTCCACCCGCTTGACCTTCACGAACATCAATCAAAAGACAAATGCTGCCGGCGTCCCACTGGGAGCTTCACTCGTCAATCCCTATAACGCTTTCGTTGGGGGAAATCCCTTCCCGTACAAGGGAACATTTACCACCGGCGGAGGCCTCTTCCCGGTGGCATCGGATTTCGAGTGGCCGTACACATTTCAGATGAACCTTTCGGTGCAGCGTCAGTTGACTAAAAATCTAGTCGTGGGCGCGGCTTATGTTGATACGGAAAGCCACAACCTGCCCTTTGCCCGCGACATCAACTACCCGGTGATTAACGCCACCGCGACCGCGGCTGGAGCGAACGTTCTCGCACGGCGGCCCAACCCACTGTTCGGCGCTGTGCTCGAACTGGATTCGGATCAGGACGCTTCATACCATGGCCTGCAAATCACCAGCGCCATGCGGATGAGCCACCATGTGACCTTTAACGCCTTCTACACCCTCAGCAAAACCAATAGCACTGCACAACTCTACAACAGCACGACTCAGGGGTTGGCACAGAACTACCGCAACCTTACCGCCGAATATGGCGCCGGCGACACTGACCAGCGCCACGTCTTTGGCATGAATTTGACCTACCAGCCCGATTACTTTAGCAAGAGCAGCAACGCTGTTCTGCGGCACGTCTTCAACGGCTGGAGCATCTCGCCCATCATCAAGATTCGCAGTGGTCTGCCGTTCACAGTTACCAACGGCAACGTTGACGCCAATCTCGACGGCAGTACTAACGACCGGGCGCGGTTGATTGGGGACCCCCACATCGACAATCCGTCCGCAGCACGATGGTTCAACACGGCAGCGTTTGCCCAGAACCCGGTTGTGACCGGCGTCGCCACCGATGGCAACTCGCCCCGCAACTTTCTCTATGGGCCGGGCTATAGCACTGTCGATCTGGGCCTCTCGCGCGACTTTCATTTGACCGAGCGCGTTAGGCTACGCTTTCGGGCTGAGGCCACGAATGCCTTCAATCACGTAAACCTCGGACAGCCGGGCGCCTCCGTTCCGGCCACGGGTTCGACGTCCGCCAGCTTTGGCGTCATCACCTCAGCCGCGGCGATGCGCAAGATGCAGTTTGGTTTGCGGCTGACTTTCTAAACCGAGTTATTCAAAGCGTTACTGCTGGTAACGAGAGGGAGGGGCGAAGATCCTGGTTTTATTAAGGACCCTTCGCTCCTCCAACGTTAACGCGCTCCCGCACTCAATTCGATTCCCCAGTAATTCCGGCGATCCGATTTAAAGCATGCTCGAAGCACAACGGACTGAACGAACTGCTGCCGAAGTTGGCTTCAAGCTGAGAGGCCTGCGCTGGTGGATCGTCGGGCTCATCTTTCTCGCCACCTTAATCAACTACATCGATCGTTTGACGATCTCAGTACTGGGTCCGGTCATTACTCGAGACCTCGGTCTGAGTAACACTGAGTTCGGTGGCATTCTCGCCTGGTTCCTGTTGGCTTATACGATCAGCCAGGGACTTTCCGGAAAGCTTTACGATCGCGTCGGAACCAAACGCGGATTCGTTTGTTCGATCGTGCTTTGGTCCATTGCGGCGATGTCGCATGCATTTGCTCGCGGCCTGGCCAGCCTCAGCGCTTTTCGGTTTGTTCTGGGACTTGGCGAGGCAGGGAATTGGCCCGGCGCTGCCAAGACCGTGGCCGAGTGGTTTCCGGTTCGCGAACGGGCTTTTGGTATGGCCATCTTTAATAGCGGCGCCGCCATTGGTTCCGTGGTGGCCCCGCCGCTGATCGTTTGGCTCAGTCTGAAATACGGTTGGCGCACGACATTTATTTTGACCGGTGCGCTTGGTTTCTTTTGGTTGGTTCTATGGCTCATCTTTTATGAAACGCCGGATCGTCATCGGTGGCTGACGGCAGATGAACGTGAACTCATCCGTGACGAGCCCCACGCAAAGGCGGGCGACTCCGCTGTAGGACCAGTTCGCTGGCGCGAACTGCTCGGCTATCGGCAGGTTTGGGCAATAATCCTGTCGCGCTTCTTAACCGATCCCGTTTGGTGGCTCTACATCAGTTGGCTGCCGAAGTATCTCGCAGATGCCCGAGGCTTTTCCCTGGTGAAGATCGGTTTGTTCGCGTGGGTGCCTTACGTGGCCGCCGACGCGGGCAGTCTTATCGGTGGCTGGATGTCCGGATACCTGATCAGTCGCGGCTGGAGCGTCGATCGATCGCGCAAACTGGTGATCGTCATCGCTGCCTGCTTGATGCCGGCCGGGATTGTCGCCGCCTTCGTCAACGACGCCATGGTGGCGCTGGCTCTGATCGGAGTTGTGCTCTTCGGGTTTCAGGTTTGGATCAATAACGTGCAGACCTTGCCCAGTGATTTCTTCTCTGACAAAGCTGTGGCTTCGGTTGCCGGTTTGGGCGGAACGGGCGCGGGCATTGGCTCGATGATTTTTGTTTTCGGTACCGGCTGGGTCGTGGACCATTTTTCATACGTGCCGGTACTGGTCGCGGCCGGTTTGCTGGCTCCGTTTGGGACACTGGTTCTGTTTGCGTTGTCGGGCCGCATCGAGCCTATATCTCTGAAGCCGCCGCTCGAAACTGCGTCAACCTTCGGAGAGGCTTAATTTCAAAATTCTAATTAGCGGGTAGGGAGGAATAATTTGTGAGCAATCCTTTTGACGTGACCGGCAAAGTGGCCTTAGTCACAGGTGCATCATCCGGAATCGGACGCGCCTCAGCAAAGGCACTGGCCGCGAACGGGGCTCGAGTTGCCATCAACTTTCACAGCAATCAGGAGGGCGCCGAAGCCACACGCGCGGAAATAGTTGCGGCCGGCGGCACGGCGATAACGGTTAAAGCCGACGTCGCCAAAGCGAGCGATGTGCAGGTCCTCGTCGAACACGCGGTCAACGAACTTGGGCCAATCGATATTCTGGTAAACAACGCCGGTTCACTGGTTGAGCGGCTGAGGATTCTCGAGCTGACCGAAGAGCGTTGGGATGAAGTGATCGATCTTAATCTTAAATCCGCTTTCCTTTGTTGCCGGGCTGTGGCCGCGTCGATGATGGAACGTAAGGCTGGCGCGATCGTAAATGTTTCCTCGATTGCCGGTCGCACGGGCGGCGCGCTCGGTTCGATTCATTACTCGACCGCAAAAGGCGGCCTGATCACTTTTACCAAAGGTCTAGCCAAAGAGTTGGCTTCGTTCGGCGTTCGGGTTAACGCGATTTCGCCCGGCGTCATCGACACCCGCTATCACGAAGTGTTTTCGACACCGGAAGTGATGAAGAGCTATGTTGCCGGGATTCCGCTCGGCAGAGTCGGCACACCCAACGAAGTGGCAGCGGTCGTTTGTTTTCTCGCTTCGGATGCCGCGAGCTACCTTGCCGGCGAAACGATCGAGATAAACGGCGGCATGTTTATGGATTGATTATGGAGTGCGGCGACTTGTCGCCGCTTTCACAACGGTTATGAGTTGCACCTCTTTTTTGAAAACGCCACAACTTCAAATGCAAAGCGGCGACAAGTCGCCGCACTCCAAAATTGCCGCGTGTCTACTGGTGATCGCGCTCATCTCTGCGATCTTTCCTTTACCCATACGGGCACAGGACGCGCGCGAATTGCAGCAGGAGCGCGCGGCCAGCAATAAACTCAAAGGCGAACATCCGCTCTTTGAGTTGATGCGAACGCGCAAGTCGACTCTCCGTCCTGAGTTGATGGGTGTTCATCCAAGGGTTTACGTCACCAACAAAGAAATTGTCGAATTGCGCCAACGTGCGCGCGGTTCGCATCGTGAACTGTGGCAGGAAGCCATCAGTCGTGTACGGGCCCTCGCGGGCGATCCGCCGCCACCGCCCGCCACCGCGCGGCGCCAACAGAATGACGTCGGCATCGCGATCGCGGAAGCGGCCTTCATTTACAAGATCGAAGGGGACCAGAAATATCTTGACGCTGCTCGTAAGTACATGGACGCGGCCGTCAACTATGACATCTGGGGTTATCCAAACAATAAGCCGAATGTGGATTTAGCCGCCGGACATCTCCTATATGGTTTAGGCTGGGGTTATGACTTGCTTTACAACGACCTCACGGTGGCGGAACGCACGCGTTACCGCGAAAAGCTGATCAAACAAGCCCGTTTGATGGCTGAGTATTTCAAGCCAAAGTCCGGCAAAACTTTTGCTTACAGTCAGAATCACACGTTCATTCCAATTGCCGGCCTGGGCGTGACGGCCTACGCGCTCTATGACGAGACTCCCGAAGCGCCTGCCTGGGCCAGCCTTTCCCGGGCAATTTTCGATCGCGTGCTGGCGACGTATTCTCAGGACGGCTACTACTACGAGGGATTTGAATACTGGATCTTCTCGACACCCTGGCTGGTCCATTATCTTGACGCACACGCGCACGCGACTGGTGAAGACCTCTATGATCGGCCCGGCTTTCGACTAATGCATGAATACGTGGCCCACTCGATGCTGCCGACGGGAAACTACGTGTTTGATTTCGGCGACATTTTCGAAGGGCCGCTGACCCGCGCCGGAAAAGGCGAAGAGTACCCACGCACACATCCGCAGGGCCGCTTTCATACGAACTACAATTTGCTTTATCGCATGGCCCAACGCTTTCAAAGCGGCGAAGCTCAAGGCGTGGCGGCGTGGCTCAAGAACTTCAATCAGGTTAATGCCGAGAATTTCTGGTCACTGGTCTGGTACGACGCGAGCCTCAAACCCACGCCCATCGAGCGACAACAAGCATGGCATTACTTTCCGGACCACGATGTTGTTTACTGGCGCAGCGACTGGTCAAAGAACGCGACGGCGTTCGCCTTCAAGTGTGGCCCGCCGGAGGGCCATCACACCGAAAGCTCTTTGCGAGAGTTTCCCGACTGGCGTTTGTCTTCCGGACATGCGCATCCGGACGCCAACAGTTTCATCATCTTTGCGCGCGGCCAGTATTTGACCGGCGATAGCGGCTATGCGGGAGTGCCTCTCACTGAGCATCACAACACGCTGCTGGTCGACGGCAAAGGCCAGGGAAAAGAGGGTACTGGTCACGACGCCTTTGCCGAAGTGCCTTACGAACTTTTGAACCGGATTCGCATCGCTGATGTGAAGGTCGAGCCCGGCCAGGTGGTCGTGCGCGGCGATGCAACCGCTGCTTACCTGCCGCAACTGGGACTAAAAAAATTCGTGCGCGAGTTCGTCTATAAACCAGGCTCAGGCTTTACTGTTTCTGATGAAGTGGAGACCGCCAGGCCGGCCGTTCTAACCTTGCTGCTCCACGCAGATGACAAGATTGAGAAGGGACGCGACAACCGGTTCAGTATTCTCGCGGGCGCCGTCAGGCTGTTGATCGATCCATTCTTCGAAGGATCAAAAGACTTTAAGAGTTCAATCGAACCCAACGATGTCACGGCTCCGGGCCCGCCGGGCGCGGTGGATAAAGGTGAGCGTCAGGTCCGCGGCCAGAAGCTGGTGTTGTCGACTTCCAAGCCAGCTAGTAAAACGCAATTCGTCCAGCGATTGAAGATTGAGAACTGAAAGAGCTCGCGGCTTTGCCGCAGCACATGGCGGAAAGGCTATGCCTTTCCGGCACCGACCTTTTTCCTTCGAGGCTACGCCTCGGTTATCGGAGGCGTAGCCTCCGAGTTCTTAGAATCGCCCGAAACGGTAAGGCATAGCCTTACCGCCATGTGCTGCGGCAGAGCCGCCCTCATCGTTGCGATCCTTCCGGACGTTTACCCGGCCGGAACTGCGAACAAAGTGATAAAAGCGAGCACCACGGCCAGCAGAGTTATGATGACCTTTTGCCAGGTCTTCTTCGTGACACAAACCGCGACCAGACACTGTAAAAAATAGTAGAAGGCGAAAGCCCGCGACGCGAACGAGAGGATCGTGAGCGTGGAGGCGAACGCCAGAATGATTGCGATTCCGCAAATCAATACGTACGCCTGCCGCTCATCCACACGCCCCTGAGTGGTTTCCTTGACGGTTCCGCCTCCGCCGACTACATCCGCTACTGCCGCGCTAAACTGACTGAGGACCGCAGCCGACACCAGCGCAATGGGAAGCCATGTCGCTGCTTTTGCTGCCAGAATGAGCAGCCCATTGTCCTGCACCTCGCCGCCCAAAAAATGCATCATCGGAGTAGCTACAGCGACAAAGACGAGGTAGATGATGGTCGAAACGATTTGCGAGCTCCGGCAGGATCTAATCCGCAGTTCCCGATCATACTCGGCTCCCAGATATCTTGACGTCTCGAAGCCCTGCACTACGATGAGCGTGCCGCCGACAACGGTGAGAATTGTCCACAGGTCTTGTTTGGGAAAGACCGGCCATTGCAGTGTGTGTGTGGTAAAAGCCCGCCAATCAAAAATCGCGAACATTGCCACCATCACCAAAACGAGCACACCGGTCACACGCAGGGCCCACCGCTCCATGATCAGCAGCATGTCGAGGCCGCGAAATTTGCCCAGGACACCAATCGCCGCCACGATGATTACGGTCACAATGTTCTCTCTGAAGGGCGTGTTGATTCCCAAACCACCAAGCAGGAAAGCCGCCAGGATGTGGATGTACAAGCAGACCGAGATCGCGTAAGCAAGTACCAGAGCGAGATTCGCGGTGCGCTCATAACGCAGCAAGCGAGCCGAGGGCTCGCCTGTTTCCAGCAGTGGCTCAGCGTGACGAATATTGAAACGGATGACTGAGCCCATGGCATAGGCGAGCGCGCATACCACCGCCATCGCCACCACAGAGTAAGGTCCGACGGCGGCGTTTAAAATCGGCACGATCACCAGAAAGCCGCTGCCGAAAATAGACGCCAGCGGGGTCACTCTGGCGTGTCGCAGGTCCTTGCGTGTAGTCGGGTTTTCGCTCATGGCTTTGTACGCGGAGGCCTTTCGATAGTTGGATCTGGCCAAGGATGGACCCTGGCTTGGATTTTGACTTTAAGACCAGTCCTGGAAGCTTGACCCTGTCAGAATTTACAGGGATTCGTCTTGACTATTTCGCTGTGAAAAGCGGGGGATGTGAGATACCAAAGCGTTGAGCACCTGTAACGCTATCTTGGTAATGGCTCGGCCACGCCGATGCGCGGCAAGTCTCCGACTTGCCGCAAGCTGACTGCCTTTTCCCGGGTCTCCGACCCGGCGGTCATAGACCGCGAGAAATTATGAGGGCATCGTCCGGCAAGTCGTAGACTTGCCGCGCATCGGCGTGGCCCAGCCAGTACGTGAGTAACTTTCAACTAAAGGAGAGGCGTGCTCCTCGTCAGGACGTTGCCGCGCATGGGAGTGGCAAGGTCAAAAGCACTTCGCGGCATTGCCCGAGCACACTGCCTGCCTCGTTATCGGAGGCGTGGCCTCCGAGTTCTTAGGATGGACGGAGCGGTAAGGCGGAGCCTTACCGCCATGTGCTGCGGCAGAGCCGCGGTATTCGCCACTCGGCACCCAGCAACGCAAATAGAACTCCGGACTCGAGCTGAGATCAACGACTCAGCCGCAGCATCACCACGCCGTGACCCGGAACCGTTACTGAGTATTCAGGCCCGGTTAGTTGCACATCCTGATGCGTCCAGAGATCTCTTGCTTTCCATTTTCCTTCGAGCTTCAGGTCAGCCCATTTAATCGAGATCGTTTTCGCCTCTGTCGCTCGATTAAAAAAAGCAACAGCAACCGCGCCTCCGGAAAGAGGCCGCGTCCAGATTTCCTGATTTGCTGCGGGCGCCGCGTTAGCCGCAGGCGCCGTAGAGGGAGCGGATTGCCAAACTCTCTGGCCTTGCCGGCCGAGCTTGTCCTGGTTGACGGCGATGACTTCACGATTAGTGAGGATTGCCAAAATCTCCGGACTCATGCTGCGAAGATCATTACCCGCGAGTAACGGCGCTGCCAGGATAGCCCAAAGGCTCATGTGTGTTTTGTATTCGGTCTCAGTCATTGCGCCGTTGCCAATCTCGAGCATGTCCGGATCGTTCCAGTGGCCAGGCTTGGCCCAGGGCGCCAGATCATTCTGGCTGAAACCAATTCGCGTCATTGAATCCCAGGCATCGCGAATGTCACCGGTCGTGCGCCAGAGATTTCCCCCAACATCCGCTCCCCACTTCCAAACGTCGAGCCGTCCATACTGGCAAAGACTGTAAACGATCGGCCGTTTGGTCTTCAGCAGCGCGTCGCCCATGATCTGGTAAACGGCGGGCATCTCTTCGTCGGTGTAGAGAGTGCGCGCGCCGCACCAGTCGTACTTCAGGTAATCAATTCCCCAGGCGGCGTAGGTGCGCGCGTCCTGCTCCTCGTGGCCATAACTACCTTCATAACCGGCGCAGGTGTTGGGACCGGGCGAAGAATAAATCCCCAGCTTCAATCCTTTGCCGTGAACGTAATCGGCCAACGCTTTCATGTCCGGAAATTTTTTGTTGGTTTGGATATTGCCCTGCGCGTCGCGGCCGGCCTCCCAGGTGTCGTCAATATTGATGTAAGTGTATCCGGCTGCCTTCATGCCGTTACTGGCCATGGCGTCGGCAATAGTGCGCACGGTCGCGTCATCAACCCGGCTGGCGAATTTATTCCAACTGTTCCAACCCATCGGCGGCGTGCGCGCCAAGCCGTTGTCAGGAACTTTGTGCAGCGCCGGCAGGGGGTTGCGCGCGGGCAAAGCGCCTTCGCCGGCAGGCGCCCGCACCGCAACCATTTGCGTGGGATTGTCCTGTGGCCGGCGGCGAGTTGAGAGGTGCAGTTCAGCGCCGACCAATTTGCCTTCGTATTGAACTTTGCGTTCGCTCTTGCCGTCCATCATCGACGCGTTCAGTACAAAGCCCTCGGGCCCGCCGGTGTTATCGGTGATGCGATAATAGAATTGAGTGACCCGAATCGTTCCCGTAATCCGCGAGCCTTCCTGTTTCAAATTCAAATAGGTGGTGCGGAAGGTGCCGTCATTATTTGGCGTGCGGACAGCCCAGTTGCCGTTGAGAGGTTCGGGAGACTGGTACGCGCTCACCAGAACTGCAAGGAAACACGAAAGCGTGACGCCTATGGCGGTTACCAGAATGCCAATTCGAGGTTTTGTTTTCATTGCGCGCTGCTCCGTTTCAGTCTCTGCGTCTCTGTGAAATCTCTGTGCCTCTGTGGTGAACCTGTTCCCGGCAATGCTCACCACAGAGACACAGAGATTTCACAGAGACACAGAGGAGGATCAATTGTCGATCTACTCAACCGAAAACTTAAAAGTCGTTATTTGCCGAAACTGCTCGCCGGGTTTCAGTACGGTCGTGGGAAAATCAGGTTGATTTGGTGAATCCGGAAAATGCTGCGTCTCAAAACAACAGGCGCAGTTCTTCTCGTACGGCGTGCCGCCTTTTCCCACGATGCTGCCGTTAAGAAAATTGCCCGAATAGAACTGCATGCCTGGCTGGGTGGTGGAAACCTGCATCACTCGACCGGACTCAGGTTCGCGAAGTGTTGCGGCAAGTCTGAATCGATCCGGGCCGGTGCGTAGCACGAAGTTGTGATCGTAGCCGCCGGCCAGCTTCAGTTGCTCGTAATCATCATTGATGCGCGCGCCAATTGCTGTCGCCGAAGTAAAATCCATCGGCGTATCCTTCACATTTCGTATCTCACCGGTGGGAATCAAACCTTTATCCACGGGAGTAAAAGCGTCGGCGTTGATAGTTACTTCGTGATCTAGAATGGTGCCACCACCAGCCAGGTTAAAGTACGAGTGATTCGTAAGATTAATGATGGTATCAGCGTCCGTCGTAGCGAGATATTCGATTCGCAATTCG
>Ga0207428_10004536_pt1 | contig 13171 bp, 9 predicted proteins | sample RhiMethybrSRZTD1_FD_187600 | JGI IMG/M metagenome (GOLD analysis project Ga0207428, IMG submission 187600) | Populus rhizosphere microbial communities from Tennessee, USA - Rhizosphere MetaG P. TD hybrid SRZTD1 (SPAdes) (version 3) | ecosystem: Host-associated > Plants > Roots > Rhizosphere >... | reverse complement strand
CCTGAAGGGTGGGGGCCAGCCTGCAGACGAGAACCACTGCTGCAATACCTGCAGGCAGGGCGCTCACCGACAGGAGATTGGGAAAGAGCGGTCCCCAGACCAGTAGGAGGTAGGGGAACGCCATGAGGCCCGCCGACGCCACTCCGGCAGCCAGGAGCCCGATGGGCCTGGGGCCGACGATGACCCGCGTCAGGAAGACGACGGAGATAGGCCAGATGACGGCGGAGGCCACGAGGTTCACCACGTTGACGGAGACCGGAACGGCGGCGCCCGTCAGCTGCGTGACGAGCGCGGCCAGGGAATGCCACTCCGCCGGGTAGACGGACGACAGTCCGCCGGTTCCACCGGCCATGCTGCCGAGATTCAGGGAAGACGCGTTGCCGGTGTCCAGGACGTAACGGACGGCGTTCAGGTGAAAGACATTGTCGTAGCGCTGGGAAATGTTGTCCGGGGAGCCCACCAACTGGATGACGCGACGGGCCGTCAGGAAACCGCCGACGGCGACGGCGGCGGCAGTCGCCCCCAGGACGGTCCAGTTGTCGCGAACGTCAGTTGCCGGGACCTGCCCGCGCACCCAGGCGGTGCGCGTGGCTGCGTAAGCCGCGGCCGACACCAGCAGGGTGGCCGCCACGACCACCCAGATGTTCCAGCCGATCCCCGCGAACGGGGCAAGGACGGCAGCGACACCCGTGATGGAAAGCGAGAAGAGCGGTGCGAACCCGAGCAGGCTCGAGCGCCGAAAGCCCAGGGACCAGGCCACTGCCGCGCCCGGCAGCAGCACCACAGCCACGGCAACGAGCAGAGCCGGCAGTGTGGACAGCCAGGACACATTTCCTCCAAGAGATTTAACAGCGGCTGCCCCGGTTGTCGCCGGCGCGCCCCTGTGGGGGTCGTTCGCGGGTGTTGCAGTTGATTTAGCGGTTGCGCAGCCGGCTGATGACGTCGCCCACAGGGCCGTCCATCACCACCGAGCCATGTTCAAGCAGTATTCCGCGTTCACAGACATGGGCGACCAGATCGAGGTCATGGCTGACGACGACCAGCGTCTTTCCCGCCGATGCCAGTTCCTTGATCTTCGCAAGGCACTTCTTCTGGAATGGCTCATCGCCCACGGCCAGGATCTCGTCGACCAGGAAGACGTCGGGATCCGTGTGGACAGCAACGGAAAACGCCAGCCGGAGGTACATGCCGGAGGAATAGAACTTCACCTCGGTGTCGATGAATTCACCGATCTCGGCAAACTCGACAATCGAGTCGAACTTTTCGTTGATCTGAGCTTCCGTCATTCCGAGGATCGCGCCGTTGAGGTAGACGTTGTCCCGTCCGGACAGGTCAGGATGGAATCCCGCACCCACCTCAATCAGCCCTGCCACGCGGCCCCCGGTACGGACTGTGCCCGAATCCGGCAGCATGACCCCGGAAATGTGCTTCAGCAACGTCGATTTGCCGGAGCCGTTGAGGCCCAGGAGCGCCACCGTCTCACCGTGCTCCACGTCGATCGAAAGGTCCCGGAGCGCATGGAACTTCTTGGAGAGGTCGCCCTTGCGGCCCCGGATCAGCCACACGAGTGCTTCCTTGAGTGACCTGGTGTGCCGCAGGACAAACTGCTTGTTGATATTGCGTATTTCTATGGCGGTAGTCATCACAGCTCCTGCGCGAAACGGCCTTCGAGCCTGCGGAATGTCCACTGGCCGAGGAACAGAATGAGCAGCGACACCAGCAGGCCCACCGGGATCCACAGCGTGACCAGATTCGGCGGGCTGCCTTCCGCCCCTGACGTGGTGGGCAGCCAAAACGCATGGTGGAACGATTCGACGGCGATGGTGATGGGGTTGAGCTGGTACACGGAGAACCAGAGGTCCCCCGCCTTGGCCTGGACCATCCGCCACGAATACAGCACCGGCGAAACCCAGGTGGCCACCATCAGCAGCAGGTCGACGAAATTCTCCGAGTCCCGGAAATAGACGTTCACCGCCCCGAAAAAGAGCCCCAGCCCGGTGGCCAGCAGGGCAATGATCAGGAAGCCCGCGACGGCGGTGTACGCCTCGAGCAGGCCCGGGCGCCAACCGCTGAACAGGCAGGCGACGACCAACACGAACATCTGCGGCAGGAAATGCACCGCGGATACCCACACCGACGAGACCGGGAACAGCTCACGCGGCAGGTAGATCTTGTTGATCAGGCCGCTGTTGTTGACGATCGATCGCGTCGCGGTGCTCAGGGACTCGGTGAAGAAGTTCACCAGGATAATCCCGGAGAACAGGTACACCGCGTAGTTCGGCAATCCGCCCCTGTTGCTCGGACTCTGTTCAAGCCCCAGGAAGACGCCGAGGGCAACGTAGAAGGCAACGAACTGCACCCCGGGTTTGACGTAGGTCCAGAGCAGTCCCAGCACTGACCCCCGGTACCTGATCCTGAGTTCCTTGCGGACCAGGAGCTTCAGGAGGAACCGGGACCGGAACACATCGGCAAGCCCGTTCCCGGTTCCCGGTGCCACCAGGGCACGCTCGGCGGCCTGGTGTGTCGGGGAGGTACGTCCGTTAGTCACTGATTGGGTTTCCGCTGATCAGGCCCGGAGTCGGACGCGGACTCGAACGTCTTGCGCCAGGCCTCCGGGGACGTGAAGTTGGACAGTTCATTCTTGTAGGACGCCGAAAGCTCGTCCCAGCGCGCCAGCACGCGGGCGTGCAGGGTCAGGCTGCGGAGCAACTGCTTGCGGAAGCGGACATTGTCCCGGCGGTACCAGGAAGCGCCCGTCCCGTCAGACGCCGAGACGATGGCCGAATCCAGGTGGGACAGCCGCCACCAGCGTGCATCCGCAGCAGGCACAACGGCCTCGGGGTTCTGCGACGCTGCCGTGTTGACGCTGCGCAGCTGGCGAAGCGCACCGGACATCGCGCTTGAAACGGTCTGCGCGAAGTTCTTCGGGCGGGAGGGAACCATGCCGAACTTCGGCAGGTGCACCCTCTTGACCGGGGGAAACTCCGTGATGTCCTTGGTCACCTGGGCGTCCGGGAAGCCCGAACGGACCTGGCGGATCTCAGGCAGCTTGCCGCCAATGGTCCGGTGCAGGTGGGAGGGGCCGTCGAGCACGTCCTTGAGGGCCCGGTTGCGCAGCTCCACGGCCGAATACTGCAGCGAGAGCAGATGCCGGACGTCCTGGAGGAAGCTCTCGATGGGCAGCCGGCCGCCCTTCTCGTACTGCGAGTACAGCATGGCCGCGACCCACCGGTTGCGCTGGTGGAAATAGGCCTGCCAGTCAATGGTGTCGTCCTTCTCGGTCCAGGGCATGTGCCATACGGCCGCCCCCGGAAGGCTCACAGTGGTGTACCCGTTGGCCTTGGCCCGGATGCCGTATTCGACGTCGTCCCACTTGATGAAGACCGGCAGTGCCAGCCCGATCTCCCTGATGATCGACGTCGGGATCAGGCACATCCACCAGCCGTTGTAGTCGACGTCGACCCGCCGGTGCATCCAGGGCGTGGTGCGAAGGTTGGCGGAGGCGAAATCGTGGGCGATCTGGCCCTCGCCGATCGGCTCATACTGGAACCGGTACTCGTTGATGCCCTCGCCGAAGTTGTGGATCACCGAACGCTCAAAGAGGTTGAACATGTGTCCGCCGACGATGGTGGCGCTGCGGGTGAAGTCCGCGAAGTTTACGGCGCGGAGCACACCCTCCGTTTCAACCACGACGTCGTCGTCCAGGAGCATGACGTACTTGCTCAGGCCGTCCTCCACGGACTCGTGCATTCCCCGGGCGAAGCCGCCGGAACCGCCCAGGTTTCCCTGCTCGATGAGCCTGAACTTGTCGCCGAGGACAGCGGCCGCTTCCTCGAAACCGGGCTCGTCACGGACTTTCTGGGTACCCTGATCGGTGACGATGAGGCGGTCCATGACGGCCACCAGGTCTTCCGACTCGGCGAACGTGCGCAGGTGCTTGACGCAGTAATCCGGCCGGTTGAACGTCGTGACCGCAATGGAGAGCGTCCCCGGGCTAAAGCCTTCGGGTTCGGGAACCGACCAGTCAGCCTGCTTCAGCGTCACGTCGTCTCCGTGCGCGACGAGGTCGAACCAGTACCAACCGCCGTCGGCGAAAGTGGTCAGCGGCAGCTCGCACGTCGCGGTCGCACCGCCGGTGACGTGCATGCTCTGGACACGGTTTGAGCTGCCGCGGGGGCTGGACTTGTAGACAATGACCGTTGCCTCGGCATCCACTTCGATGCTGAGCCGGACTTTCTGAACGTCCGTGTGGGCGCGCCAGTAGCTGGCGGGGAACGCGTTGAAGTATGTTCCAAAGGAAACCCGGCGGTGCGCCGGGAGCGTCAGCTGGCGGCGGTCACGGATGAAGTCCGAGCGGAGCTCGCTGCGCTGGGCAGCAGCTACCGGTGCAGCGGCCACGCCCCGCTTGGAGCTCGAGTCCTGAGTGTCGACGACGCGGCGCGCGGCGTCGAAGTCCACGTACAACGGAAGGGTGTCGGTGTCGCCGTCGACCGGGAAGACCACGCGGTGAACTGTCTTCCAGACAGTGTCGTCGGTGCTTGGCCCGGTTTCCTGCCGGAACTCTGTCGCTACGCTCATGCGTCTACTCCTCCGCTTTCCAGCTTCGCCCCGCCGCTGAAGTGCGGCTTGATCTTGTTGTCAAACATGCTCAGGGCCGATCCGATGGCCATGTGCATGTCAAGGTACTTGTAGGTGCCCAGCCGGCCACCGAACAGCACTGAATCCTCGCCGCGGGCCAGATCCCGGTAGGCCTGCAGCTTCGAACGGTCGACGGCGGTGTTCACCGGGTAGTACGGTTCGTCGCCCTTCTCGGCGAAACGGGAGAACTCCCGCATGATCACCGTGGCGTCCTTCGTGTAATCACGTTCCGGGTGGAAGTGCCGGAATTCATGGATCCGGGTGTAGGGGACGTCTTCGTCCGGGTAGTTCATCACGGCGCAGCCCTGGAAGTCCTCCATGGGCAGGACCTCCTCTTCAAGGTCGATGGTGCGCCAGGAGAGGTCACCTTCGGCGTAGTTGAAGTAGCGGTCAACCGGACCCGTGTAGATGACGGGAACCTGGCCACGGACGGACGCCTGGCCGAACTCGCCGCCGTCGAAGAAATCGGTGTTGAGGTGAACCTCAATGTTGGGGTGGTCGGCCATGCGTTCAATCCACGCGGTGTAGCCGTCCACCGGCAGACCTTCATAGGTGTCGTTGAAGTAGCGGTTGTCGTAGTTATAACGGACCGGGAGGCGGGAAATGATCTCCGCCGGGAGGTCCTTCGGGTCCGTCTGCCACTGCTTGCCCGTGTAGTACTTGATGAACGCCTCGTAGAGGGGGCGGCCGATCAGCTGGATGCCCTTGTCGTTCAGGTTCTGCGGGTCCGTGCCCGCCAGCTCCCCGGCCTGTTCCTGGATCAGCGCCCGTGCTTCCGCCGGCCCCATCGAGGCCCGGAAGAACTGGTTGATGGTGCCGAGGTTGATGGGCATCTGGTACACCTCGCCCTTGTGGCTGGTGTAAACCTTGTGCTGGTAGTTCGTGAAGGCAGTGAAGCGGTTCACGTACTCCCAGACCCGCTCGTTCGAGGTGTGGAAGAGGTGGGCGCCGTAGCGGTGGACTTCGATGCCTGTTTTGGCCTCATTTTCGCTGTACGCGTTTCCACCGATGTGGTGGCGGCGGTCCAGGACCGCAACCTTAAGTCCAAGCTCCGTGGCGGCGCGTTCCGCGATTGTCAGGCCAAAAAAACCCGAACCGACTACGACGAGATCAGCGTTCACAACTCTCCTGTGTGTTTTGGTGCCAGGGATAGACAGCCCTATCTGCCGGGTCTAGACTACCCGAAGTTAAAATTTGTCACGCATTCCGGGGTGGCTTCAGGGCGCCCGCCAAGACGCTCCGGAGCCCGTCCGGAGGTTGGAAAATCAGCCCGCCGGCGCTTCACGGGCCGCCCTTACCGCCCGGACCGCGCCGCCGCCAGAACGGCCGCGGCAGCATGCTGACCGGAGGTTGCCAGCGACGCGTGCCGCTCCACCCAGCCGGCTCTGGCATCCCGGCCCTCGTCGCCGCCGTTGTGTTGGGCGTCCAGGACGCGGCGCATGGCACCGGCAACACTGTCGACGTCGTACTTTGCCGCTTCGCCGAGTCCGTTGTCGCCGACGAGCGCTGCACCCTCTCCGGTTCCGGCGAAGATCACGGGCGTTCCGCACCCGGCGGCCGCATAGATCTTGGTCGGCTTCGCAAAGTCGTAGCCCTGGCCCGGCTTGATGCTGACCAGCGCCGCCGATGCGCCGCGGATCCAGCGCGCCGCCTCTGCCGGAGGGATGACTCCGCCGAAGTGCACGCGGCCGGGAGCGGTCTGCTCCGCGAGTTCCCGGAGGCGGGGTTCATCGGAGCCCTGCCCGAAGAAGCGGATATTGGCGCCGGGGTGCTCGGCCAATACCGCGGGGAGCGCACGGATGAAGATGTCCGCGCCCTGCCACTCGGACATGGTTCCCGTGTACACGAAATAGGGATCGCCGGACCCGGCCGACTCGCCGGCGGGACCGAAGACGGAGGTGTCGATGCCATTTCCGACGACAACCACCCGGTCCGCCGGGACGCCAAACTCCCCGACCTTCTCCGCCACAGCGTCGGAAATGGCGATGACCTTGGCGGCGCGGCGCAGCGCGAAGCCCTCGGCTGCCCGCATCACACGGATGACAATGCCCGGCACGTCCGTGGCGGACAGCGCTTCAGTCCAGATGTCCGCCGCATAATACACAAACGGCCTGCGCCGGAGCGCGGAACTCAAGGCCACCATGACCCCCGTCGTGGGAGGCGGTTCGGAGACGACGACATCTGCGGGCGAGAACAACAGCCGAAAGAACACCGGCAGGTCGAAGCTCATGTACTGCACGTAGCCGCGCACGTTGCCGCCAGCGTCACGCAGCACCGGCCACCGGGAAAGCTTGTACGGCGCCGTGAAGGCCGGCGAACCGTGGGGCGGCCGGGTGGTCAGCACACTGACCTCCGCGGCGTTTGCCACCAGTCCGTCCACCAGGGCCTGCAGCCTGAATGACGCCGCGCCCACCTCGGGCGTGAACAGCCGTGAGGCTACGGTGACCTTGAGGGGTCTCTTGTCAGTCACGAAGCGGCAATCTTCACGATCTGCCGGTTCGTGGCTGATTCCAGCACGGCTTCGGCGACCCGGAGGGTGTCGAGGCCTTCCTGCATGGTGACCACGTCGCTGCGCAGCCCGAGGACGGCGTCCCGGAATGCTTCGTGTTCGGTCCGCAGCGGTTCGGGCTTGGGGATCGCGAGGCGCGTGACGTTGCCCTCCGAGACTCCTCGGAAAGCAGCCATCGATTCCCACTCCGTGGCGACGGTGCCGTTCTCGAAGAACGTCAGGTCGGCGGTGATGGTGTCGGCCACGAAGGCGCCCTTCTCACCGGTGACGATCGTCAGGCGTTCCTTCATCGGGGAAAGCCAGTTGACCAGGTGGTTGGTAATCACGCCGTTTTCGAGGTGTCCCGTAGCCGCGACCATGTCCTCGTGCGGGCGGCCGCTGCGGGTGGTGATGTGGGCAAAGATGGACTGGAACCGGCTCTGGGCCAGCCAGGCCGTTAGATCGATGTCGTGCGTGCCGAGGTCCTTGACCACGCCGACGTCGGCGATCCGGGCCGGGAACGGCCCTTGGCGCCGGGTGGCGATCTGGTAGACCTCGCCGAGCTCGCCGGCCTCAATCCTTTTGCGCAGGGACTGCAGGGCCGGGTTGAACCGTTCGATGTGGCCGACGGCCCCGACAAGACCCTTGGCTGCAAACGCGTCAACCATCCGCTGCCCCGCTTCGGTGCTCGAGGCGATGGGCTTTTCCACGAGCGTGTGGACGCCGGCCTCGGCGAGGGCGAGCCCCACTTCCTCGTGCAGTCCTGTGGGTACGGCAACGACTGCCATGTCGATGCCCGCTGCGATGAGTTCCTCAACGGAAGACAGCAGGCTCAGCTGGCCAGCGACTCCGTGCGGATCCCCGTAGGAATCCGCGACGGCCACCAGATCAACGCCGTCGAGCTCCCGGATCACGCGGGCGTGGTGACGGCCCATCATTCCCAGGCCGATCAGGCCAACGCGAAGGTTTCCCATCAGGCGCCTGCCTGGACGAGCTTGTTGACCGCCGTCACGATGCGTTCCAGGTCAGCCTGGCTCAGTGACGGGTGGACCGGCAGGGAAAGGACTTCCTTGGCGGCGGTTTCGGTGTTGGGCAGGTCCTCGGTGCGGTTGAACGACGGAAGACGGTGGTTGGGGACCGGGTAGTAAACGCCCGTGCCGATGTTGTACTCCTCGCGCAGGGCCTTGGCAAGGCCGTCGCGGTCCTCGGTGACGCGGATCGTGTACTGGTGGTAGACGTGCGATGCGCCCTCGGCGACCTTGGGCGTGCCGACACCCTCGAGGTTGTCTGTCAGGAATGCGGCATTCTGCTGGCGCTGTTCCGTCCAGCCCAGGACCTTCTTGAGCTGCACGCGCCCGATGGAGGCGTGCAGGTCCGTCATCCGGGCGTTGAAGCCGACGAGTTCGTTTTCGTACTGCTTTTCCATGCCCTGGTTCCGCAGGAGCCGCAGGTTCCGTTCCACGGTCGCGTCCGGGGTGGAGACCATGCCGCCCTCGCCGGAGGTCATGTTCTTGGTCGGGTAAAGGCTGAACATGGCGAACTTGCCGAACGTTCCGACCTTTTGTCCCTTGAAGCTCGCGCCGTGGGCCTGGGCGGCGTCCTCGTAGAGGTCGATGCCTCGCTCTTCGGCCAGCTTGGTGAAGCCCTCGACGTCAAACGGGTGGCCGTAGAGGTGGACCGGCATGATGCCCTTGGTCTTGTCCGTGATGAGGGAGGCCACGTGGTCCACGTCCAGTGTGTAGTGGTCCAGCTCGATGTCGGCAAACACGGGGGTGGCACCGGTCAGGGCGACTGAATTGCCCGTCGCGGCAAACGTGAAGGAGGGAACGATGACTTCGTCGCCGGGTCCGACGCCGGAGGCAAGAAGGCCCAGGTGCAGTCCGGAGGTGCCGGAGTTCACTGCCACGGAGGAACGGCCGTCCAGGAGAACTTCAGAGAATTCCTTCTCGAACTCGGCGACCTGCGTGCCTTGGGCGAGCATTCCTGTTGCCAGAACGGCGTCGACGGCGGCCCGCTCGTCGTCGCCGATGATCGGCTTCGCGGCGGGGATAAAGTCGTAGCTCATGCGTTCTCCTCAGATTCTTTCAGGGAATTTCCGTCTTCAATGTACTTGGCGCCGGTGGCAGGACACACCCAGAAGCCGCCCTCTTGCCGCAGCGGCTCGCCGGCCTTGCCGACCCACCCGAGGCGGCGCGCAGGGACGCCGGCCACCAGGGCAAACGCGGGAACATCCTTGGTGACCACTGCGCCGGCCGCAACCGTTGCCCAGCGCCCGACCGTCAGCGGCGCGACGCACACGGCCCGGGCACCGATCGAGGCGCCGTCTTCGATCGTGACGCCCACAGGCGTCCAGTCGTGGGCGCTCTTCAGCGAGCCGTCCGGGCTGACGGAGCGCGGGTAGGTGTCATTGGTGAGGACCACGGCCGGGCCGATGAAAACGCCTTTGCCGAGTACGGCCGGCTCGTAGACCAGGGCGTAGTTCTGGATCTTCGTGTTCGCACCGATCTGCACGCCGGTTCCGACGTACGCGCCGCGGCCGACGATGCAGTTCTCGCCAAGGGTGGCCTGTTCGCGCACCTGGGCAAGGTGCCAGATCTTCGTGCCCTCGCCGAGTATTGCCTGGTCCGAAACGTCGGCGCTCGGAGCAATGGTCGTCGTCATAGTTTGATTCCTCTCAAGAGTGCTGACGCCGCAGCCCGCCGGGGCTGCAGCAGCAAGGCAGGGTCAGGCCTTGCCAATGACGCGGTAGGTGACCCCGTCCCATCGGTCAGCGGAGCTCACGCGACGGCCGTCAATAAACGCTTTGACGCCCGGCAGGTCAGCGGGCGACAGTTCCCTGTACTCGGCGTGGTCTGCCTGGACGACGGCCGCATCAACGGGCTCTCCAAGGTGGTATGCCGCGAAGCCGAGCTTGTCCAGTTCCGCATCCGTGTACAGCGGGTCGTGGACCGACACCTCGGCGCCGCGCTTCTCAAGTGACGTGACGGCGTCAAAGACGCCGGAGAAAGCCGTCTCCTTCACGCCGCCGCGGTATGCGGCACCCAGCACGACGACGCGGGCGCCGGCCAGGTCACCGTACGCGCCTTCGAGCAGGCCCACCGTGTAGTCCGGCATGTCGGCGTTGGCAGCGCGGGCAGCACGGACCACGGTCGCCTCTGGGTCATTCCAGAGGTAGAGACGCGGGTACACGGGGATGCAGTGGCCGCCGACTGCGATGCCCGGCTGGTGGATGTGGCTGTAAGGCTGGGAATTGGAGGCTTCGATGACCTGGTAGATGTCAATGCCGGCCGTGGCGGCGAAGCGCGCGAACTGGTTCGCCAGCCCGATGTTGACGTCGCGGTACGTGGTCTCTGCCAGCTTGGCCAGCTCGGAAGCCTCCGCGGACCCCAGGTCCCAGACGCCGTTGGGCCTGCGGAGGTCGGCGCGCTCGTCGAAGTCCAGCACGGATTCGTAGAACTCAACGGCCTTCGCCGCGCCCGCTTCGGACAAACCGCCGACGAGCTTGGGGTACTTGCGCAGATCCTCAAATACGCGGCCCGTCAGGACGCGCTCCGGGGAAAAGACGAGGTGGAAATCCGTGCCCTCGACCAGCCCGGAGCCGGCTTCAAGAGCAGGCTTCCAGCGTGAGCGGGTTGTTCCGACAGGGAGGGTTGTCTCATAGGACACCAGCGTCCCGGGCGTCAGGTGCTTGGCCAGTTCAGCCGTGGCACCGTCCATCCAGCCAAAGTCGGGCTTCGCTTCAGCGTCGACAAACAGCGGCACAACGAGGACCACGGCGTCTGCGCCGGGCACGGCCTCTGCGTAGTCGGTGGTGGCGCGGAGCTTGCCGGCCGGCACGAGTTCCGAAAGCTTCTCCTGCAGGTGGGCCTCGCCGGGGAAGGGCTCCGTGCCCGCGTTGATGAGCTCCACTACCTGCTGGTTGACGTCGACGCCGACAACATCATGGCCCTTGGAAGCAAACTGGACAGCCAGCGGCAGCCCGATTTTCCCCAACGCAATTACAGCAATCTTCACGATTCTGGTGCCTTTTCTCTCATGACTGGCAGGCGGCAGCCACGCAGCCGCACCCGGTTTTGCTTAACACTATCCGCTGTCCAGTCCTTACGCCGACTCCGCTACTCCCCGCCGAGGGGACCAATTGGCTGCAGCGAGGGGCTGTGCACGGTTATCCACATAGCCGGATTCAGGCGAGCCGTCCCGGCGGCGCCGGCGCTAGCGTGGGGCACAAGTTGCCCGAAGAACGGAGGACCCCGCGGTGACCCTGCACTGCACTTTGGCCCGCGGCCCGGGGGCGGTGCGCTCCGATGCGGCCGTGGAATTGACCGTCCGGGTGCGGCCCGGCTGCCCGGGCACCGAACTCGGCCGTGCGGTTGCCCGCGCGTTCGGAACGCGCGAGCTGACGGTGAATGGCGTGCCGCTCGAGACCATGACGGTCGGCGAGGTCCCCCTCGTCAACGGGGCGGTCCTCGTCGACGGCGGACGGATGCGGGCGAGGCCACGGCCGGCGCCGGATGCTTCCGCTACCCTGTTGCTGGCCGTGCACAGCGGCCCGGGTGCAGGGACAATTCTCCCCCTGCGCCGCGGAAGCTACCGGATCGGACGAACCAACGCGGAGCTGACAATCCCGGATCCGGACCTGTCCCGGGAGCACGCCAGGATCGAGGTTTCGGACACGGCCATGACCATTCTGGACCTTGACAGCGTCAACGGAACGGAAGTGGACGGCAAACGCGTCAGGAACGCCGTCATTTCCACGAGCTCGCTCATCCGGTGCGGAAACTCGACGCTGTCAGTGATGGTCGCGGGGCCGCCCGGTCCGCGAGCCTCTCGGCTGGGATCCGCCGGGCTGTCCGTGGCGGAGCCCCTGAAGGTTCCGCGCGCACCCGAGCAGGGCAGCCGGGCGGCACTCCTTCTTGGCGCCGGGCTGCCTGTTGCTCTCGGACTGGGGCTGGCGCTGGCGACCGGGATGTGGATGTTCTTGGCGTTCACTGCCATATCGGCTGTGACGGTTATGGTCCCTGTCATCGCGGGCCGACGGCGGCGCCGCGAACTGCGGTCGGCAGTTTCTGCGGCCGCGGCAAGCGACAGGGAACGACGACGGCGGTCCGCGCCGTCGGCCGCGGAGCTGGCTCTGCACTCGCCCGGTGTGGTGGAACCGGAAGGCGCCCCGCCGGCAGTCACCGGCGTCTGGCTCCGGCTGGGAACCGCAGACCAGCTGGCGAACGTCCGGTTTGAGCCTGAGGATCCGGACTTCAGGCTCCCCTGCCTAGGAGCCGTGCCGCTGCTCCTGGATCCCGAGGTTCCCGTTGCCACCGTTCGGGGACCGGACACTGAAGTGCAGGGCATGATGCGCTCAGTCCTCATGCAGCTCACCGCATATCCGCTGGCCAGGGGAACCCGGATTGTTGTTCACGGACCGGCCTGCGCCCTGCCGCTGACAGCGCGGTACCTGCCCGGCGTCACCTTGCACGCGGCGGCCCGGATCACAGCGGCGGTCCTGGCGGACGGTCCCGCAGCGGCAGGCGGTCCGGGCGTATTCCTGATCGCCGGCACCACGGCTACCAGCGCCGCCGATAGCGGGCTGGTCGAGGGCGCACGGCGGCATGGCTGGCGGGTGATCCACTTCACTGACCGCAGTACGCGCCCGGCGGACACCGATGTTGAACTCGGCGGGCGCCGGGCCCGGTTTCGCTCCGCAGGATCAACCCTGCCGTTCGTTCCCGATCTTGTTCCGCTCACCGTCTTCGACCGCTACTGCCGGCAACCGGGCAACGGAATGGAAGGTGCCCCGCGCACTGGCACGTCTCTGCCGGCCACCTGTCCGCTCACTGACATCCTCGATATTTCGGAGGCCCGAACGGCCCGGCGCTGGGCGAACGGCAGGCTGACGCCCGGCCTGGCTGTTCCCATCGGCCGCAGCGTCAACGGCGTCCGCGTCCTGGACCTGGAGGCGGACGGTCCCCACGTGCTCATCGCGGGCACCACGGGATCCGGGAAGTCGGAACTGCTCCGAACCCTTACCGCGGCCTTGGCCCTGAGCTTCCC
>Ga0207428_10004534_pt1 | contig 13175 bp, 13 predicted proteins | sample RhiMethybrSRZTD1_FD_187600 | JGI IMG/M metagenome (GOLD analysis project Ga0207428, IMG submission 187600) | Populus rhizosphere microbial communities from Tennessee, USA - Rhizosphere MetaG P. TD hybrid SRZTD1 (SPAdes) (version 3) | ecosystem: Host-associated > Plants > Roots > Rhizosphere >... | reverse complement strand
CTTCTCGTAGCGCGCGATGTCGGCGACGCGGCCGAGCTTCGACGAGCCCGCGGCGACGTTCGCGCCGACACTCAACGCACGGTCCGGGCGCACGTTCTCGAGCGCGACGACGAGCGACGGCGCAGCGGTCGGGCGGAGCTCGATCTCGGCCCCCACGACGCGGCCGGAGACGAGCCGGTCGCGAATGGCGACGACCGTGCCGTCGACCGGCGAGTACACGTCCGTCCCGGCGACCGCGCCCGCATCGAGCGTGCGAGGGGCCCCGCTCTCGAGCTGGTACCAGGCGCGACCCCTGCGCGAGGACCCCGTGATGCGATGCCAGAGGCGCGCGAGCAGCCCCTCGTTCGCCTGCGGCCCGACCGGCTGGAGCACGAGCGCGTCCTCCTCCGAGCCGTGGAAGCCGACCGCGGTCAGGCCTCCCTGCGCGATCGGGGACTGCACCCGCAGGTTGCCGACCGTCGTCAGCACCTGGGTCTCGGGCGGGGCGGCGTTGACCGGCGGCGGGGCGACGCGCTCGACGGACGGCGTCCCGCTCGCGCCCGAGTTGCCGAAGGCCGTGAGCGCCAGGGTCACGATCGCGAGCGCGCCCACGACGAGCGACAGGGCGACCCAGCGCGCGCGGGCCTGCGCGCGGCGGCGGCTCGCCCGCAGACGGGCGGCATGCCGCGACCGGGGCGTCGTCGTGACGGCCATCGCCGGACCGTAGCAAGCAGGTCAGCCGCGCGAACCCTGCCGGCGCGGGGCCGCGGTACGATCCGGCGATGGCCGCCGGCGGCCCGGGCCCGACGATCCAGATCCCGCGCTGGATCCAGCTCGTCGGCCTCCCCGTGCTCCTCGTGCTCGCGTTCCTGCTCGCGAAGTCGCTCGGGCACGTCCTCTTCCTCTTCCTGACCGCATCGGTGATCGCGTTCACCCTGAACCCACTGGTCCGTGACCTCACGCGGATCCGGCTCCCGCGCAGCATCGCCGTGCTCGTCGTGTACTCGATCTTCGTCGCGGCCGTCGTCGCCCTCTTCGTCGCGATCGGCGTCGTCGCGTTCGACCAGGCGCGCAGCGCCTCCGACCGCATCGACGAGTACGTCACCGAGGAGACCTCGACCGGGCAGACGGGCGCCGAGGAGGACATCGACTCGTTGCAGGCCTGGCTCGACGATCACGGCCTCGAGCGCATCCAGATCCGCGAGCGCTTCGACGAGAGCATCGACTCCCTGAGCGCGGGCGAGATCTCCGGCTACGCGCAGGAGGCGATCGAGTTCGCACAGGGGGCGGCGATCTCGGTCGTGCTCCTTCTCTTCTCGCTGATCCTGGTCGTCGTCATCTCGATCTACATGCTCCTCGACATGCAGCGCCTGGAGCGCTCGATCGACGCGCGCTTCCCGCCGCACGGCGGCCCTCCCTTGACCCAGCAGATCGAGAGCGCGCTGTGGGGCTACGTCAAGGGACAGGCGATCCTGTCCACCGTCATCGGTACGAGTGCCGGTGTCGGCATGTGGATCCTCGGCAAGACCGGTCTCGTCGAGGGCGCCGACGAGTACGCGCTGCTCTTCGGTCTGTGGACCGCCTTCATCGAGGTGATCCCGTACATCGGCCCCTGGCTCTCGGCGGTGCCGCCGGCGATCTACGCCCTCGTCGTCGACCCCGTGGCCGTCGTCTGGGTCGCCCTCCTCTTCCTCTTCATCTACCAGGTGGAGGGGCACATCGTCGTCCCGAACGTGATGGCGAGCGCGCTCCGGCTCCATCCGTTGCTCGTCATCTTCGGCCTGCTCGCGGGCGGGGAGCTGTACGGCATCGCAGGCGTGCTCGTCGCGCTGCCCACGATGGCGGGCCTCCGCGCGATCTGGGAGTTCTTCCGCACGCGGGTGCGGTTCGAGCGCTGGGAGGAGGGCGCCCCCGAGGTCCCGGTCGAGGTGGAGCTCGAGCCCCCGAAGGTCGAGCCGCCGAGAGCGGCGAGCGGCTCGGGCTGACCGTCTAGGCTCTCCGTCCCGTGTGGGACGAGATCGCCGACGCCGCCGCTGCCGAGAGCACCCTCTGGGCCGAGGCGCTGCTTCCTCGTGAGCGGCAGGCGCGTGAGGCGGTCTTCTCGACGCTCGGCCCGCCCGTGCAGGCGGTGGGGCTGGAGACGATCTACGAGGGCTATCTGCTCCACTACGGCCGGCCGAGGCTCTTCTCGCCGCCGGACGCGGACGCAGCGCTCCTCCTCGGCGACTACCTGTACGCCCATGGCCTCGTGCGGGTGGCGCGCGGCGGTGACGTCGGCGCCGTGGCCGACCTCGCCGAGCTGATCTCGCTCTGCGCCCAGGGGCGAGCCGACGGCCGGGACGGCGACGGGGCGGCGTGGGCCGCGACGTCGGCTCTCCTCGGCCGAGGCGCTCTCGACCCGGCGCGCGCGTCCCTCCGCCTGGACGGCGACGCCAGTGGGCTCGAGCGCCTCGCCCGCGAGGCCGTCGGCGATGCCGTGGTGGACGGCGCGCTCGCCGCGCACGCCCGGCTCGTCGGTTAGAGTCGCGTGCGATGAGCGCGCTTGCTTTCCTGCTCGCGAAGACGGCCGCCGAAGAGGGCCGCGACATCGTCCTGTCGATGCTCGTCGTCGGCCTCGTGTTCATCGCGGTCGCGCTCCTGGGCGACCTGTACGAGTGGTCCAGGCACCGCCGCCACCGCGGGTAACCCCTACCCGCTCCTAGACCGCGGAGCTCGATTCGCACATCATCGGGGTCGCAATGCGGCCGGATCTCCCGCGCGGCACAGTCACCTTCCTCTTCACCGACGTCGAGGGCTCGACGAGGCTGCTCCACGAGCTCGGCGCGGAGGCGTACGCGGAGGCGCTCGCCGAGCACCGGCGGGTGATCCGAGAGGCCTGCGCGGCCCACGACGGGGTCGAGGTCGACACGCAGGGCGACGCCTTCTTCTTCGCCTTCCCCACCGCGCCGGGCGCGCTCGCGGCAGCCGAGGCCTTCACCGAAGCGCTCTCCGGGCCGATCCAGGTGCGCGTCGGCGTGCACACGGGCACGCCGCTCCTCACGGAGGAGGGCTACGTCGGCGACGATGTTCACTTCGCCGCCCGCGTGGCCGCGTCCTCGCACGGGGGCCAGGTCGTCCTCTCCGCAGCGACCGCCGAGCGGGTCGACCTCGAGCTCGTCGACCTCGGCGAGCACCGGCTGAAGGACATCGCCCAGGCGGTCCCCATCTACCAGCTCGGGGAGGGGAGCTTCCCGCCGCTCAAGACGATCTCGAACACGAACCTGCCCCGCCCGGCGAGCTCCTTCCTCGGCCGTGAACGGGAGCTCGAAGGAGTCCTCTCGCGGATCGACGCGGGCGCGCGCCTTCTCACGCTCACCGGCCCGGGCGGGACCGGGAAGACGAGGCTCGCCCTGGAGGCGGCGTCGGTGCTCGTCCCGGAGTACAAGGCGGGCGTCTTCTGGGTCGGGCTCGCCGCTCTGCGCGACCCCGCCCTCGTCTCGGAGACGATCGCGCAGACGCTGGGTGCCAGGGACGGCCTCGCCGAGCACGTCGGCGAGCGGGAGCTCTGCCTCCTGCTCGACAACTTCGAGCATGTGGTCGAGGCCGCGCCCGAGCTCTCGCAGCTCCTGCAGGCGTGCCCCAACCTCACGCTCCTCGTCACGAGCCGGGAGCTCCTGCGCATCGCCGGCGAGGTCGAGTATCCGGTGCCCCCGCTCGCCGAGCCGGAGGCCGTTTCCCTCTTCTGCGCGCGCTCGGAGCTCGAGCCCTCCGAGGAGATCGCCGAGCTTTGTGCGCGCCTCGACTCGCTCCCGCTCGCGGTCGAGCTCGCGGCTGCCCGCACGAAGGCGCTCTCCCCGGCCCAGATCCTCGAGCGCCTGGTGCAGCGTCTCGACCTCCTGCGTGGCGGACGCGATGCCGACCCCCGCCAGCAGACGCTGCGCGGCACCATCGAGTGGTCGTATGAGCTCCTCTCCCCCGAGGAGCAGCAGCTCTTCGCGCGCCTCTCCGTCTTCGCCGGCGGCTGCACCCTGGAGGCCGCCGAGGAGGTGGCGAGGGCCGACGTGGACACGCTGCAGTCGCTCGTCGAGAAGAGCCTCCTGCGCGTCTCGAGCGAGCGCTACTGGATGCTGGAGACGATCCGGGAGTATGCGGGGGAGCGGCTCGAGGAAGTCGATACGAAGCGACGGTATGTGGATCACTTCGTGGGACTCGTATCGCGTCTCGCAGGCGACCATGCCTCCATCACCGCGGACGCTGCGGTCATGGAGCGGCTCGACGTCGAGACCGCGAACCTCCGCGCTGTCCTCCGGCGGTTGCTCGAGCAGCGCAACGGCGAACAGGCGCTCGATGTCGCGGCCGCGCTCGCGCCGTACTGGCTCGCGCGGGGCCACTTCACCGAGGGGTTGATGTGGATCGAGGGGGCTATTGCGCTCGACCGAGCCCGTGACGACGCAGTCCGCGGCCGAGCGCTGTCCGAAGCCGCGGACCTCTCGTGGTCTGTGGGCGATCTCGAGCGTGCACGCAGGTATGCAACCGAAAGCCTCGCGTTCGCGGAGAGCCTCGGTCAACCCCGTGCGATCGCGCAAGCCCTGCACGATCTCGCCGAGGTCGTGACCGAGGAAGGGGACATCGCGCGTGCGAAGACGCTGTACGAGGAGGCGATTCGTCGCGCCGGAGAAGTCGACTACCCGGCTCCGGGGTCACTCATCAACCTCGGGGAGATCGCGTTCTTGGAGCGAGACTACGAACTCTCGCGTGAGCTGACGCTTCTGGCAATGGCGATCTTCCGCGAGCGCAACAATCAGCTCGGGTGCGCCACAGGACTGCTCAATCTCGCGTGTGTCGCCCTGTACAGCGGTGACGTCGATGAAGCGCGCTCGTCGCTTCGAGAGTCCATCGGGATCTGCGCCGCACTGCGCTACGGCGCACTGTCGACCAGCTGTCTGCAGGCGTGTGCGGCAATCCTCGCGCACACGAAGCGGCCCCGTGAGGCCGCGTCACTGCTCGGAGCAAGCGAGAGGCTTCTGGAGGAGATGGGCTCGCGACCCGAGGCAACAGAGCGGCAGATGAATGGGGAGACCCAGGTACTGATCCGAGTTGAGCTGGACGACCGGGACATCGCTGTGGCATGGCAAGCCGGAAGGGAGATGGCGCTCGATCAGGCCCTGCCGCTCGCGCTCGCCTGCTTAGACTGAGCCGCGGTGGCGGCGCCGCCTCGAGACCTCCGCGAGTGGATCGCGCTCCTCGAGCGCGAGGGCGAGCTTCGGCGCATCAGCGCCGAGGTCGACCCGGACCTCGAGATCACCGAGATCGTCGACCGCCTGCAGAAGGCGGGGGGCGGCCCGGCGCTTCTCTTCGAGCGCCCACGGGGCTCGCAGCGCCCCCTCCTCATCAACCAGTTCGGCACCGAGCGGCGGATGTGCCTCGCGTTCGGGGTCGAGCGGCTCGACGACGTGGCGGCGAAGCTCGGCGACGTGCTCGAGATGCAGCCGCCGGAGGGCCTGCGCGAGAAGGTGAAGGGGCTCCTCAAGCTGAAGTCGATCGCGGACTCGCGGCCCAAGACCGTCTCCAAGGGCGCGTGCCAGGAGATCGTGCTCGAGGGCGATCAGGTCGACCTCGGCCTCCTTCCGGTCCAGCGCTGCTGGCCGGGCGATCCGGCGCCGTTCATCACCCTCCCCGCGGTCATCACCGAGGACCCGAAGAACGGGACGCGCAACGTCGGCATGTATCGGATGCAGGTCATCGACCGCTCGTCGACCTACATGCACTGGCAGATGCACAAGGACGGCCGTGCCGACCTCCTGGCCGCCGAGGACGGTCGCATTCCCGTGGCCGTTGCGATCGGCCTCGACCCCGTCACGGCCTACTCGGCGAGCGCGCCGCTCCCGAAGCACCTCGACGAGCTCATGCTCGCCGGCTTCCTGCGCGGCGAGCCGGTGGAGCTCGTGCGTTGCAAGACGGTCCCGCTCGAGGTCCCGGCGCACGCCGAGATCGTCCTCGAGGGCTGGGTGGCGAAGGACGACGTCGGAGTCGAGGGCCCGTTCGGCGACCACACGGGCTACTACTCGCACGCGGAGCCGTTCCCCATCTTCCGGGTCTCGGCGCTGACGATGCGCCGGGATGCGATCTACGCCTCGATCGTCGTCGGCAAGCCCCCGGCCGAGGACGCCTGGCTCGGGAAGGCGACCGAGCGGATCTTCCTGCCCGCCGTGCGGATGACGCTGCCCGAGATCGTCGACTACGACCTCCCCGTCGCCGGCGCCTTCCACAACTGCGTCATCGTCTCGATCCGCAAGGCCTACCCCGGCCACGCGCAGAAGGTCATGCATGCCCTCTGGGGCCTCGGGATGCTCTCGCTCTCGAAGTCGATCGTCGTCGTCGACGAGCACGTGGACGTGCACGACTACGCCGACGTCTTCTTCCGGGTGACGGCGAACGTCGATCCGAAGCGCGACGTCCTGATCAGCGAGGGCCCGCTCGACCACCTCGACCACGCGCCCGGCCGGCAGTTCTACGGTGGGAAGCTCGGTATCGACGCGACGCACAAGCTGCCCGAGGAGGACGCGCGCCCGTGGCCCGAGGAGATCGTCATGAGCGAGGAGGTCCGCGACCTCGTGACGCGCCGCTGGGCCGAGTACGGTCTCGGCGCAGGACCTGAAACCGACTAGCGTCCGTTTCCGGTCACGCAGACATCCCTGAAGGCGTCCGCTTCGCGGCCGCTGCGCTCGTGTGACGTCGGTCGTGTCGTCCCACCTGAGACACGCGTCCTCCGCAACGTGCAGAATCCCCGCGTTGCGACAGTCGTCACGTCGTTGACAGGCGAGACGGCCGAGCGATTGAATCCCCGGCAGTCCCGTCTTGAGCGATCCCGGTCACGACACCCCGCACCTTCCCGGGCCGAGCCTCTGGCCGATCGGCTTCGCCGTCGGAGTCGCGTGCCTGCTGCTCGGCCTCGTCATCAGCTGGATCGTCGCCGCGATCGGCGCGGCGCTCGCGGTCGTGTTCGGGCTCCTGTGGGCGCGCGACGTCACCCGTGACGTCCGGGGCGAGGTCCCGGAGGTAACGCCCGAGACACGCGCCGTCGCTGACACGGCGGCCGCGAGCACCTCGGCGCCGACCGCCGAGGCCCCGCTCCCGGCGTACACGCGCTCCCGTTTCCTCGAGGCGACCGCGCTCGGGCTGGGCGCCGCGATCGGCGCCGTCGTCACGGTGCCGGTGCTCGGGTTCATGGTGCTCCCGTCGTTCACGAACGTCGAGGAGGACGACGTCGACCTCGGCCCCCTCGAGAACTTCCCGGAGGGCGAGTACGTCATCGCGACCTACCTCGCGAACCCCAGCCAGGGCGAGGTCACGCGCAGGACGGTGTTCGTCCGTAACAACGGGACGACGGAGCAGGACGTGCCGAGCTTCACGATCCTGTACAGCCGCTGCGTGCACCTCGGTTGCCCGGTGCAGCCGAACGGGCCGATCGACGAGGACGCGCGCAAGGAGGTCGACGGCGGCGTCGAGCTCCGGCCCGTGCTCGCGCAGTCCTTCGGGTGCCCCTGCCACGGAGGCCAGTACAACTCCGAGGGCAACCGCACGGCCGGCCCGCCCGTGCGCTCCCTCGACCGGTACACCTTCTCGATCAAGGACGGCCGGCTCGTGCTCGGCGAGCTCTTCGCCGTCGGCAACGTGAGCGGAACGGGCGCTACGGCGCAGATCTCGAGGTACCCGTGGTCGGTGCCCGGCACCCACGTGGACGGCGTCGAGGCCTGGCTCTACCCGATCGTCCCGAGCCAGGTGACGGGGTAGCGCGTGGCGGCCAAGTCGAAGCGCCAGACGCTCGTGGACACCGCGGTCCTCGCTCCGCTCGACTGGATCGACGACCGCACGCTCGCCGTCACGGGGACGAAGTGGTTCCTCTTCCGCAAGGTGCCGCGCGACATCAGCTGGGCGCAGACGCTCGGCTCGGCGACGCTGACCGCGTTCATCGTCCAGACGCTCACGGGCGTGATCCTGGCGATGTACTACCAGCCGTCGGCGGCGATCGACCCGATCACGGGCAAGCCGATCGCCTACTCGTCGATCGAGCACATCACGAACGACCTGACGCTCGGCTGGCTCGTCCGCGGGATGCACCGCTGGGGCGCGAGCGTCTTCGTGATCCTCCTCTTCCTGCACATGGGGCGCGTGTTCCTCTTCGGCGCCTACAAGTACCCGCGCGAGCTGACCTGGATCACCGGCGTGCTGCTGCTCGCGACCGGGATGCTCATGGGCTTCACGGGCTACCTGCTGCCCTGGGACCAGACCGCGTACTGGGCGACGGTCGTCGGCATCAACCTGAACGGCACTGCCCCCTTCGCCGGCCCGTGGCTGGCGCAGTTCCTCGCGAGCGGGCCCGAGATCGGAGCGGACACGCTCGCGAAGTGGTACGCGCTGCACATGCTCGTACTGCCGGGCGCGATCATCGGGCTGATCTTCGTGCACATCTACCTCGTCACGCGGCTCGGCGTCGTCTCGCCGCCCTGGTCGCGCGAAGGCGCGGGTCGTGACCGCGGCACGGTCGTCGCGGCGGGCACCCGGGCCGGGCTCGTGCGCGACACGTCCGGAGGGCAGGAGTAGATGGCGCGCGACCGCGGCGACCTCAACCGGGAGGACTTCGACCGCTACAAGGCGGACGTCAAGAAGGAGGGCAAGGCGTTCTTCCCGCACGCGATCCTGGCCGACACGGTCATGTCGCTCGTCGTCGTGTCCGTCATCGTCGCCCTCGCCTGCATCTGGTACTTCGACGCCGACGGCGTCCAGGCCGGGATCCTCGGGCCCTGGTACACGGAGCCGGCAGAGCCCGGCACGACCAACTTCGTCCCACGGCCCGACTGGTACTTCTACTTCCTCTTCTACCTCCTGCGGATCTTCGAGTGGCCGGAGACGGTGTTCATCGCCACGGTCGGGATCCCGACGATCCTGCTCATCCTTCTCATCGGGCTGCCGTTCTACGACCGGCGGCGCGAGCGCAGGCCGTCGCGGCGGCCCGTGGCGATGGTCGCGGCCGTGCTCACGATCATCTCGATGGGCGTCCTCACCTACAAGGGCGCCACGGCGACGGAGGCGCTCGGCTCCGAGCTCATCGCGCTCGTGCCCGAGTGGTCGGAGGAGCAGGGCTTCGCCGACGACCCGCAGGCCGTCGCCGGCGCGAGGCTCTTCGCAGAGACCGGGTGCCTGCAGTGCCACACCTACATGGGGACGGGGGCCGGCAACCTGGGCGCACCCGATCTGACCGAGATCGGCAAGACGAACGACGCCGCCTACTTCATCCAGTACCTCTCGAACCCCGCGCAGTTCGGCAACACCGTGATGGGCTCGTACGCGTACCTCGGCGAGGAGAACCTCGCCGCGCTCGGGGCCTTCCTCGCCGCGAGTGACGGGCCGCAGGGCGGCTAACCCGTAGCCTAGGGCCGTGCGGGTCTTCCTCGGCGTCACCGGCGCGTCCGGCGCCCCCTACGCCGAACGCCTTCTGCGCGCGCTCGTGGCCGTCGACTGCGAGGTGGGGCTCGTCGCCTCGCGCTCGGGGATCGAGGTGCTGGCGACGGAGCTCTACGGCGACCCGGCGCTCGCGCGCGAGATGGTGCTCGAGCGGTTCGTCGGCTCCGCCGCGCCGCAGGTCACCGTCTACGGCGAGAACGACTTCCGCAGCCCGTACGCGAGCGGCTCGGCCAGGGTGGACGCGTACGTGATCTGCCCCTGCTCGATGGCGACGGTGGGCACGCTCGCCGCGGGCGCGATGCAGAACCTCATCCACCGTGCCGCGTCGGTGGCCCTGAAAGAGCGCCGCAAGCTCGTTCTCGTCCCGCGCGAGACGCCGCTCTCCTCGATCCACCTGCGCGGCCTGGCGACGCTGAACGACGCCGGCGCGGTCATCCTCTTCGCGGCGCCCGGCTTCTACCACCGGCCGGAGACGATCGACGACCTCGTCGACTTCCTCGTCGCCCGCTGCCTCGACCAGATCGGGATCGACAACGCGCTCGTCGCCCGATGGGGTCAGCCGTGACCCACGAGGCGGGCACGCTCGAGCCGGAGGCCGTCCGCGGGATGTTCGACCGGATCGCGCCGGTCTACGACCTGATGAACCGCCTGATGACGGCCGGCCTCGACGGACGGTGGCGCCGCCGGGCGGCCGCGCAGGTCGTGTGGCCCGGGGACCGGGTGCTCGACGCCTGCTGCGGGACGGGCGACCTCGCGCTCGAGGCGGAGCGGCGCGGCGGGCGCGTCGTCGGCCTCGACTTCTCCGAGCGGATGCTCGAGCGCGCGCGGCGCAAGTCGGGCACGATCGAGTGGGTGCAGGGGGACGCGCTCGCACTGCCGTTCCCGGACTCGGAATTCGACGCGGCGACGGTGGGCTTCGGCGTCCGCAACCTCAAGGACCTCGAGGGCGGGCTGCGGGAGCTCCACCGGGTGCTGCGGCCCGGCGGCAGGGTCGCGGTGCTCGAGATCACGCGGCCGCGCGGCCTCCTGCGTCCCTTCTTCCGTCTCTGGTTCGACGTGCTCGTCCCGTTCGCCGGCAAGGTGCTCCCCGGCGGCCAGGCATACACATACCTGCCGGCGAGTGTTCGTCGCTTCCCGGGGCCGGAGGACCTGTCGGCGCTCCTGGAGCGGGCCGGCTTCGCCGAGGTGCGGTACGACCTCCTCGGCGGGGGGAGCGTCGCGCTGCATGTGGGGGCACGACCCGAGTGAGCGCGCTCGAGACCGTTCGCGCGGCGTCGGGCCTCGAAGAGTTCCTCGACGAGGTCGAACGGCGGCTCGAGGAGTCGGTCTCGGGCCATCCCGGCCTCGTCGCGACCGTCGGCGCCGGGGCGCTCGCGGCCGGCGGCAAGCGCCTGCGACCCGCACTCGCGTTCCTGTCCGCGCCGCTCCGAGCGGAGCCGCCCGTCGCCGCCGGCGTCGCGGTCGAGCTCGTGCACATGGCGACGCTCGTCCACGACGACCTGATCGACGGTGCCGCGGTCCGCCGCGGGCGTGCCTCCGCCTGGAGCGCGCACGGGGATGCGGCTGCGAAGGCGGCCGGCGACTACCTCTTCGCGCGTGCCTTCGCGGTGCTCGCGGCCGAAGAGGACCCGGGCGCGGTCAGGACCCTGGCCGAGGCCTCGCTCGCGCTCGCGCGCGGGGAGGCGCTCCAGCGGACGCAGCGGCACGATCCCTCGACCTCGATCGACGCCTATCTCGAGCGCTGTGCGCTGAAGACGGGGAAGCTCTTCGAGGCGGCCTGCGCTCTCGCCGGAGGGAGTGGCGAGTACGGGCTCCTGCTCGGCCTCGCGTTCCAGATCGCCGACGACGTCCTCGACTGCACCGGCGAGACGATCGAGACCGGCAAGGTCCCGGGCACGGACCTGCGCGACGGCACGCCAACGCTGCCGCTCCTGCTCGCGGCGCGCGAGGATTCGGTGGTGCACGCTGCCCTCGCGGGCGGCCCGCTCGACGGCGTCCTCGTGCGCGTCGCGGCGACGGGCGCGCTGGAGCGTTCCCGGGCGCTGGCGCTCGACTACGCTTCGCGCGCGCGGGCGTGTCTCGACGGCGCCGGGCGCCGCGAGGAGCTCGAGGCGCTGACCCGCGCCGTCGTGGAAAGGAGCTTCTGATCGCCGTTCTGGCACCGAACACCCTTGAGCCGGTCTCCGAGAAGATCGAGGCCGGCGAGCGCCTCGGCTTCGAGGACGGCCTCGCCATCCTCGAGTCCGACGACCTGCTGGCGCTCGGCGATCTCGCCGACCGCGCGCGGCGGCTCCGCGGCGGGACGGACGAGGTGTACTTCGTCCAGAACCTGTACGTGAACCAGACGAACGTGTGCCGGGTGAAGTGCAAGTTCTGCGCGTTCGCCGCCACGCAGAAGCAGGCGCAGGCCTACACGATCACGGCGGACGAGCTCGTCGACGACGTGCTGCGCCAGCGTGAGGTCACCGGCTTCACCGAGATCCACATGGTGAACGGCGAGAACCCGCACGTGGACTTCGCGTTCTACCGCGACACGATCGCGTCGCTGCACGCGGCGCTCCCGGACGTGCACCTCAAGTGCTACACGGCCTCGGAGATCCACCACATGACCACCCTCTCCGGGCTCACGCACGAGGAGGTGCTGCGCGAGCTGCAGGACGCCGGCCTCGGCTCGCTCCCCGGCGGTGGCGCGGAGGTGTTCGCCGAGCGAGTCCGTCGGCTCGTCGCCCCCGGGAAGGAGCATCCGGACATCTGGTTCCACGTCCACGACACGGCTCACCGCCTGGGCATCCCGACGCACTGCACGATGCTGTACGGCCACGTCGAGACGTACGAGGAGCGCGTCGACCACGTCCTCCGGCTGCGCGACCAGCAGGATCGGACGGGTGGCTTCCTCGCATTCATCCCGCTCGCGTTCCATCCCGAGAACACCGTCTTCGAGCGTCGGGGCTGGAGGCACACGACGGGCGCGGACGATCTGAAGATGCTCGCGTTCTCGCGTCTGATGCTGGACAACGTCCCGAACGTGAAGGCGTACTGGATCATGATGGGGATGCCCCTCGCGGCGGTCGCGCTCCACTTCGGCGCGAACGACGTCCAGGGCACGGTCGTTCGCGAAGAGATCTTCCACGCGGCCGGCGCGCGCACGGAGACCGAGCAGAAGATCGACGAGCTCGTCCGCTTCGTCCGCGAGGCCGGCCGGATCCCGGTGCAGCGGGACACGCTCTACAACGAGCTCAGGCGCTGGTCGTGAGCCGCTTCGCCAAGCCGAAGGCGCCCGTCGAGACCGGCGGTACGCCGATCTGGGTGATGATCGTCTATGCCCTCGGGCTGATGGCCGGCGGCATCATCGTCCTCTCGCTCGCGTTCGCCGCGGTCGTCTACGCCTCGGGAGACTCGGACTTCGAGGTGAACGTTCCTGCCTTCGTGCTCTGGGGCGCGATCGTCGCGGTCGCCGCCGGGGTCCTCGTCTGGCGTCGCCGTGGAGGCGGGCAGTGATCCGCCTCGGTCGCATCTCCTACGTGAACATGGCCCCCGTCTTCCACGGGCTCGAAGCCGAGGTCGAGGAGGTCCCCGGAGTGCCGACCGACCTCAGCCGGATGCTGCTCGAGGGCGAGCTCGACATCGCACCGATCCCGTCCATCGAGTACGCGAGGAACGCCGACCGGCTCCGGATCCTGCCGCGTCTGTGCGTGTCCTCGGAGGGCGCCGTCGACTCGATCCAGCTCGTGACGCGCCTGCCGTTCGGGCAG
>Ga0207428_10004533_pt1 | contig 13177 bp, 8 predicted proteins | sample RhiMethybrSRZTD1_FD_187600 | JGI IMG/M metagenome (GOLD analysis project Ga0207428, IMG submission 187600) | Populus rhizosphere microbial communities from Tennessee, USA - Rhizosphere MetaG P. TD hybrid SRZTD1 (SPAdes) (version 3) | ecosystem: Host-associated > Plants > Roots > Rhizosphere >... | reverse complement strand
CCGCCGATTCCAGGAGCAGCTCGCCGTCCACGAAGCCCATGCGCTCCTCGCGAAAGGATCGCCGGTGGTCGCAGCGATCGAGGGCTGGGATGCGCAGGGGATCAAGGCGATCGCCGCCGCGATCACCGCGGCGGATCCACAGGCAGTGGTCGTGTTGTTCACGACCGCGACCCCGGCGCAAGTCGTGATCGCGCGAGGCGCAGCATCGACGGTCGACGCCGGCGCGGTCTTAAAGCAGTTGGCGGCGAAGTTTGGCGGGAAGGGTGGAGGCAAGCCCGACCTCGCGCAGGGTGGTGGTCTCGAGGGTTCCGGAAAGGATCTGGCGGACTCCGCTTACGCGTTGCTCGAGGCACGGTCATGAGACACCCGGCAGATAGAATGCGGTCCATGAAACGGATCCAAGCGGCGTGTGTGGCCGCGGTGGTGACGCTGGGCGTTGCCGGGTCACCGGTAGGCACGCACGAGCGACAGTCGGCTGCGCCGCCCCTGTGGGTGGACATCACCGCGTCAACCATCGGCGAAACGAAGTACTGGACCAACAAGGTCGAGATCGCCGATCTCAATGATGACGGCCGGCCCGACCTGCTGTTCGCCAATGGCGGAGACTACTCGACGCCAGGTGCGCCCGAACCAAACCAGGTGTTCTTCAACCGCGGGCCCGGCGTCCCGTTCGTGGAAATGACGGAGCAGGTTCTCGGCTCGACGCCCGACCTGGCGCGCGTGATCAAAGCGCGCGATCTGAATGGAGACAATGTCATCGACATCGTGGTCGGCACGACCTATCAGACCCAGAGCCGGTTGTTCGTCGGCGCCGGCAAAGGACGCTTTACTGAAGCGACACGCACGCACCTGCCGCAAATGCCGCTCAGCGTCGGCGATCTCGAAACCGGCGACGTCGACGGCGATGGGGACATCGACCTCGTGCTCGCCGACTGGGGTCCCGGCCACAACATGACCAACGACGGCGGGGTGACGCGGCTGTGGCTCAACGACGGCGGCGGACGATTCAGCGACGAGACCGCCGCGCGCATGCCGCCCATCACGATCCGCTTCTCATGGGACCTCGAGCTGGCCGACGTGGACAACGATGGCGACCTCGACGTGCTGGTGTCGTGCAAGCGCTGCCCGGGAAGCTCGTTGTTTCGCAATGACGGCGCCGGCCGCTTCACCGACGATGCGCGGGCCTTGCCGCAATATACGAACAACTATGAGTTCGAGGCGATGGATCTCGACGGCGACGGTTTTCTCGACCTCGTCACCTTGAATGACGGCGAGATCGTCAAGGAGTCATCCGCGAGCCGGCGCGAACATGTGTTTCGCAACGACGGCAAGGGCCGCTTCCGCGATGCGACGGAGGCATGGTGGCCGCCCGCCGCCAATGTCGGTGAGGACGACAACATGGCGGCGTTTCTCGATGTTGACTCCGACGGCGACGCCGACTTTGTGGTCGGCTCGCTGAGCGGTCCGGATCGACTGCTGATCAACGACGGCCGCGGTCACTTGCAGGTCCGCCTCGATGTCTTCGACGGCGCGCCGACTCCGGGCACGCTGGGCCTGGCGCTCGCCGACCTGGATGGCGACGGCCGCATCGATGTGGTGCAGGGCCAGGGCGAGCATCCCACCGCGATTTCCGAACGCGTGCATGGCGGCCGCGGCCTGCCACCCGATACCGCACCACCCTCGATCACTGTCATGGCCATGACCGACGCCGCCAAACCGACCGTCCGGGCGCGCGTGCACGATCGCAAGAGTCCGAGCCTGCCATTCGAGTGGAAGCGCGTTGCCGCAGAGTGGACGCTGCCCGCGGGCCCGCGTGCGGTCGCGATGCGTTGGTATGGCGAGTACTTGTGGCGGGCCGACTGGCCCGCAGACGTTCCCGCTGGAACTCCGTACCGCGTCTGCGCCACCGATGCGTCGGGCAACAGCGCCTGTGCAACGCCCTGACAAGCTGATTGCCTGTTGGCCTGACTACTCGATGATGTCGTGCAGAACGGTGCCGGCGACGTCCGTCAAACGGAAATCACGGCCGCTGTAGCTGTAGGTGAGCTTCGTGTGATCGATGCCCATCAGGTGCAGGATGGTGGCATGCAGGTCGTGCACGTGCACCGGTTTGTCGATCGCCTTGAAGCCGAAGTCGTCGGTGGCTCCGTAGGTGAGGCCGCCCTTGATGCCGCCGCCGGCCAGCCACACGCTGAAGCCGAACGGATTGTGATCGCGTCCGCTTTGCGCCGTGGCCATGCCGCCGACTTCAACGACCGGGGTGCGGCCGAATTCCGATCCACAGACCACGAGCGTGTCGTTGAAGAGTCCGCGTGACTTCAAATCCTTGATCACCGCCGCGAACGGCTGATCGGAATCCTTGGCGTTCTTGCGGTGCTGCTGGATGTCGGAGTGCGCGTCCCAGGGATCGCCCTTGGCGTAGTAGACCTGCACCATCCGGACGCCGCGCTCGACCAGCCGCACCGCCATCAGGCAACCGCGCGCCGTGCTGCCCGTCCCGTACAACTCCAGCGTGGCCTTGCTTTCCTTGCGGATGTCGAACACCTCCGGCGCCTCCGTCTGCATGCGGTACGCCGTTTCCATCGATCCGATCGCCGCGTCGAGCTGCGGATCGGCCGTCGTCGATCCGCGTTGCAGACGATCGAGCGCGGTCAGCAGGTCGATCTCGCGACGCTGCTCGGGCAGCGTGAATTCCTTGTTGTGAATGAACGACACCAGCTTCTTCGGATCGAAGTCCTTGCCGATGATCTGCTCGGGATGCTCGGTCTTGCTCGGGATGAACGTGCCCTGGTGCATGGCCGGCAGGAACGCGCTGTTCCAGAGTGGCGGCCCCACGGTGGTCGGCACGTCCGGACACAGCACCACGTAACCGGGCAGGTTCTTGTTCTCGGAACCGAGGCCGTAGGTGAGCCACGAGCCAAGCGATGGACGGCCGACCTGGATGTGGCCGGTGTTCATCATCAGCATCGAGGGTTCGTGGTTCGGAATGTCCGTGTGCATCGAGCGGATGAGGCAGATGTCGTCGGCGCAGGCGCCGACGTTCGGGAAGAGCTCGCTGACCTCGAGCCCGCTCTTGCCGTAGCGCGTGAACTCGAATGGCGATTTCATGAGCGTGCCGGTCTTGCGCTCGGTGGCCACGGTGCCGCCGGGCAGGGGCTGGCCGTGATACTTGGCGAGCATCGGCTTCGGGTCAAAGCTGTCGACTTGCGACAGCCCGCCGTTCATGAACAGGAAGATGACGTGCTTGGCGCGTGCCGGATGATGCAGCCCGCCCGACACCGTCACGGCTTTTGGCTTTTGCGCGAGCTCAGATGCCGAGAGCGATCGCGATACCAGGCTGGCAAACGCCATCATGCCGAAGCCGCTGCCGATGCGGCAGAGGGCCTCGCGGCGCGTCACGGGCGGGCGCGATCGATGCGACATATCAGCTCACAAACAGGAACTCGTTCGAGCTCAGTAATACCTTGAGGTATCGCCCGAACGTGGTGACCGGAAGCATCTTCTTTTTCTCGTCGTCGGAGGTTTTCGCTCCGGGCGAGACGCCGGCCATCATGCCGTCTGCCGCGGGCGCCGGCTTTTCATCGGCGTCCACATCGGCGGGCTTTTCGATCTCGGCCGTCTCTTTCGGCTTCGCGGCCATCGTCTTCGCCTCGGCCTTGCGATCCTCGTACTGTCGCAGCGCTTCGGCCTGGAGGAACGCGAGGCCTGCCTTCGTCTCTTCCGGCGTCGCGGCGCGGCCGAACATCAAGCGGTACACCTTCCCGATTCGCGCCGCATCGTCGGCTTCGCCGGCGACGCGTTCGGCCAGGCGCTCGGCATGTTGCTGGATGAAGTCGCTGTTCATGAAGAACAGCCGCTGAAGAGGCACGGTGGTGGCGAAGCGCTGCTCGGCCGACTGGCTCGGGCTCGGGAAGTCGAACAGCTGCAGAAACTCGTCCAGCTTGTAGCGGCTGACGCGGCCATAGATCGTCCGGCGATTCGCGAGCGGCGTCAGCGGCACCGACGGACCACCGAGGCGCGAATCGATCGCGCCCGAAACTTGCAGCACGGCGTCACGAATCTGCTCTGCGCTCAGCCGGCGGCGCGTCGCGTGCCAGTACAGCCGGTTACCGGAATCCTTGGCGAATGCCGCGGCCTGGTGCTCGCCGCTCAATTGGTAGACCGCGCTGCGCATGATCTCGCGATGCAGGGCCTTGATCGACATGCCGCTGGCCATGAACACGTTGGCGAGATGATCGAGCAGCTCCGGATGTGACGGCCGCTCGCCGTTCAGTCCAAAGTTGCTTGGCGTGTTGACCAGCCCCGTGCCGAAGTGACCCTTCCACACGCGGTTCACGATCACGCGCATCGCAATCGGCTGCGTTGCGATGGTCCGGGCAAGCTCGAGCCTGCCGCTGCCCTTCGAGAACGTGATCCGTTCGGGACTGAGCACCGACAGGAAACCGCGCGGCACCGCATCGCCGAGCCGGAGTGGATTACCGCGCAGGTGCACCTGGAGATCGACCGGCTTCTCGACGTCCTGCACGCCGTGGACGTAGGCGTAGCGGTTTTCCAGTTTCTTCTGCGCCGCCTCGATGTCTTTGCGCAACGACTCGATCAACATCCGACGGTCAACACCGAGGCGCTGTTCGAGGCCCCATCCTCGGAAGCGCAACAGGCCCGGTTTCGGATCCTGCCCAGGCGTAAACGAGTCGGTCTCGAGATTCACCACGAACACGTCGCGGAAGAGCGCGACCCGCTCCTTCGTCATGCTGCGCAGTTCCAGGCCGCAGCCGGGACAGAAGTCATCGTTGGTCTTGAACTCGTTGGGCTTGTTCGAGGGCTTCTTTGGCTTGCTGGTCGGCAGCGCCTGCGCCTTGATGATGTCGTTCTCTTTTTTGAGCTCGCGCTCTTCGAGGAACACGCTGACGATCAGTTCCTGGAAAGCCGTGGCCAGCGTGTCGACTTCCCTGGCGGTGCCGCCGCGGGCGATCATCGCCTGCCAATCCTTCAAGTACGGATAGAAGGTGGGCTTGCGCTGCAGAAACGCCAGCCACCGATCGAAGAGCTCGTAATCGAGCTTCTCCTTCTCGATGATCTCGGCTTTCTCTTTCTTCGGCTCACCCAGGACCTGCCAGGCCGCCTTCATGTACTTGACGGACTGGAAGGCGAGCGTGCCCGCGAGCTGTGTCGCTTCGGTGTTGGTGTACTCGCGCAGCATCTCGCGCTTCTGATCGAGCGCGTCCTCCTGCGCCTTCTGCGCCTCGACAACGGATTTCGGTGCGAGCGGGTACTCGTGGTACTCGGTGTTCAGGAACACGCCGGCCAGCGAGTAATAGTCCTTCGTGGGAATCGGATCGTACTTGTGATCGTGGCAGCGCGCGCAGCCGACCGTGAGGCCGAGCATCCCGCGCGTGACGGCGTCGACGCGGTCGTGCCGCTCGTCGGCGCGCATGATCTCGACGGCGCCGTTGTCGTAGTACCAGGGTCCGAGACCGAGGAAGCCGAGGGCCGGCAGGTGACGCAGGCGCGCCGGGCCGTCGAGCAGATCGGCGGCCAGCTGCGCGGTCACGAACTGGTCGTACGGAAGGTCGTCATTGAACGCGCGGATCACCCAATCGCGAAACAGGTGCGCGTTCGGATACGGATTGAACCCGCGGCCCATGGGATCGAGGCTGCGGTAATCGTCCTCGCCGTACCGCGCCACGTCCAGCCACATGCGGCCCCAGGCTTCTCCGTACTGCGGCGACTCGAGCAGGCGATCGATCACCTTGGAGAATGCGTCCGGAGAATCGTCCTTCAGGAAGGCATCGACATCGTCCGGAGATGGCGGCAGGCCGGTCAGATCCAGCGTCGCGCGGCGCAACAGCGTGAGCTTGTCGGCGGCACCCACGGGTGCGAGGCCATCCTGCTCGAGACGCGCGAGGATGAATCGATCGATGTCGGTGCGCGCCCAGTCGGTCCGGCGAACGACGGGCGGCGCGGGCTTGGCGAGCGGACGAAACGCCCAATAGGCGCGCTGCTCCGCGGTGATCACGCGTTCATGAGCCACCGCGGGCGCGGGAGCAGCGGCGGCCGAAGCCGGCCACACGGCTCCGGTCTTGATCCATTCGGCGATCGCCTCGATGTCCGCGGCGGCCAACTTCGCGCGGCCGCGCGGCATGCGCGGAAAGCCATCCGCATGCTGAACGGCTTTGAGAAGCGCGCTCTTCTCAGGATCTCCGGGAACGATCGCCGGGCCCGTATCGCCGCCGCGCAGCAATGCTTCACGCGAGTCGACGCGCAGCCCGGCCGTCGCGGTTTCGCCGTGGCACGCCTGGCAGTTGGCAGCGAGCAGCGGGCGGATGCGCGTCTCGAACAACGTGATGGCTTGCTGTTGAGAGGAGGCGGTCGATGCCGGCGCCGGCGCCTGGCTGGCGCGCAACGCCGTGCCAATCAGCAGCAGGCCTGCGACGGCGAGCGAGATTCCCGGAAGGCGCGAGTGACCCATCGATGACCGCATCGGCGATTAAGTATGATGCCACGGCATGATTCGGCAAGTGGTTTTCGGGGTCCTTATCGGATTGGCACAAACCCTCTCGCCACCCGGCGGACAAATTCCAATTTCACGCCTGAAGGCCGATGCGACGTTGCCAATTGGACTCTCGCCCGGGTCGGCGGCATCGGACGATGCCGTGTGGATCGCGAATGGCGGTGCCGGCACGGTCGTCAGGGTTGACGCCAGGGACAACCGGGTGAGCGCACCCATCCAGGTAGGCGCCAGGCCGTGCGCCTCGCTCGTCGCCGCGTTCACCAGCGTGTGGGTGCCGGCGTGTGGCGATCGCGTGGTGGCGCGCATCAACCCGGTTGATTCAAAGGTGACGGGCAAGGCCGACATCGAAGTCGGCGACGCCGCCGGCCGCATCGCATCCGGCATCGGCAGCATCTGGGTCGTCACCGATCGCAAGGGTGTCGTGACTCGACTCGATCCCGCAACCAACCAGCCGGTGGCGGAGATCCACATCCCGGGCGGGGCGGCAGCGGTGCTGTTTCACGGCAACGCGCTCTGGGTCACGAGCGGCGCCGGCAAGACGCTGACGCGCGTCAATCCGAACAACAACGAGATTGAGAAGATCATCGATGTCGGTCCCCAGCCCGCGCGGCTGGCCGCGGCGGACGATGCGGTGTGGACGCTCAACAAGGGCGATGGCTCCGTCACGCGTGTCGACGTCGAAACCAACAAGGCGGTAGCGACCATCAGCATCGGCGCTGACGTGGCCGGCGGAGAGATCGCCGCAGGAGAGGGTTCGGTCTGGATCAGCGCGCCGGGCGTGCCGCTCGTGCGAATCGATCCGCGCACGAACAAAGTCGCGCAGCGCTTCAGCGGAGATGGCGGCGGCGCCGTCCTCGTCGCGCATGGGTCGCTGTGGCTGTCCGCTGGGCCGCAAACGTTGCGGCTGGATCCCAAACTCGTCGCGGCAATGCGGCCGTAGGACTGAGGAGATCAGATGACTGGCGATCGGATGACGAGGCGCCGGGCGCTGGCGGCACTGGGCGCAACCGCGCTGGCGCCGCTCGCGGCGTGCTCCGGCGAGACACCGGCACCAACCGCGGCTGCTGGAACCGCTGCCTTGGACAATTCCCATTGGATGGGCCTTCAGGAAATCAGTCGGAAGATCGCCTCGAAAGAGGTCTCGCCGGTCGCGCTCACGCAACACATGTTCGATCGCATCCGGCGAGTCGATGCGAGCTTGAAGAGTTACGCCACGCTCATGGAAGACCAGGCGATGGCCGCCGCGACAGAAGCCGAGCGCGAGATCAAGGCCGGCAAGTATCGCGGCGCGCTGCATGGCGTTCCGGTTGCCGTGAAGGATCTCTGCTACACGCGCGGTGTGCGGACGATGGGCGGGACGAGGGTACTCAGCGACTTCGTGCCGGATGAAGATGCGACCGTCGTCACGAAGCTCCACGACGCTGGTGCAATCGTGCTTGGCAAGTTGAACCTGACGGAAGGCGCGATGGGCGGCTACAACAGCGACCGTGGTATCCCGTTGAATCCGTGGGATGCCGGTCGATGGCCCGGCGTATCGTCGAGCGGTTCCGGTGTGGCGACGGCGGCAGGCCTCTGCTTTGCGGCCATCGGCACCGACACGGGCGGATCGATTCGTTTTCCCTCTTCGGCGAATGGCCTTGTCGGGCTCAAGCCGACCTACGGGCGCGTCAGCCGTCACGGCGTGCTCGGCCTGTCGCCATCTCTGGATCATGTTGGACCTATGGCGCGCAGCGTCGGCGATGTGGCCGTCATGTTCGACGCCATCGCCGGCCATGACCCGAAGGATTCGACATCGCTTGCCGATCAGCCGGCCAGTGCGCTCGCGGCCGTGGGCCAAGGCGTCGAAGGCCTTCGCATTGGTATCGATCGGGCGTACGTGTCAACGAACATCGACCAGGGCCAGGTCGCTTCGATTGAAGCGGCCCTGAAGGTGCTCGCGGGCCTTGGCGCTCGAATCGTCGAGGTGAAGATGCCGGACCTTGCAGGGATGTTAAACATCTGGCTCGCGATCTGCGCTCCCGAAGCTCTCGCCGAACACAAGGCCAACTACCCGTCTCGAGCCGCCGAGTACGGACGGTACTTCCGTGATTTCCTCGCAGCCGGCGCGACCATCACGCCGGCGCAAGTCGCAGGCGCGCACGCGGGGCGCGCGAAATTCGCCGCCGGCTTCAACACCCTGCTCGAATCGGTCGATGTGATGGCGTGTCCGGCTGGAGGCGCACCCGCCTGGGCGGTCTCTCGCGAGTTGATGATGAGCTCCCCGGCAGAGTTCGGCGAGACGTGGGAGAAGCTGTCTCCCCGCGCCACCGACTTCACGATGCCGATGAATCTCGCGGGCACACCGGCGATCTGTCTTCCTTCAGGTTTCTCGCCTGAGGGGTTGCCTTACAGCATCCAGTTTGCCGGCCGTCGATTGAGTGAGCCCATGCTCTGCAGAATCGCCGCCGCCTACGAACGCGCCACGTCGTGGCACGAGCGGCATCCGAACGTGTAGATACGGACGGCCGCTACTTCGGCGCCATTCTGAGGGCGCCGTCGATCCGGATCACTTCGCCGTTCAACATCTCGTTCTCGAGGATGTGGCGAACGAGCGCGCCGTATTCGGCGGGCCGGCCCAGTCGTGACGGGAACGGCACCTGCTGTCCTAACGAGACGCGCGCGGGCTCGGGTAATCCCGCGAGAAGCGGCGTATCGAAAATGCCGGGCGCAATCGTGACGACGCGGATGCCAAGTTGCGCGAACTCGCGCGCGATCGGCAAGGTCATGCCGACGATGCCGCCTTTCGAGGCCGCGTAGGCGGGCTGGCCGATCTGTCCATCGAAGGCGGCGATCGAGGCGGTGTTGATGATCACACCGCGCTCAAAGTTTTGCTTTGCCTCGCTCCGCTCGGCGTTGTCCGACGGCTGGTTCTGCGAGATCACCGCGGCCGCCAGCCTGATCACGTTGAACGTGCCGATCAGGTTCACCTTGATCGTCTTCTCGAACAGATCGAGCGGGTGCGGGCCGTTGCGGCCCAATACCTTCGCGGCCGGACCGATGCCGGCCGCGTTGACGGCGCCATGCAGGCCGCCGAACGACGACACCGCGAGATCGATGGCGGCTTTGACCTGCTCTTCGCTGGTCACGTCCGCCTGCGCGAACTTTGCCTTCGCTCCGATCGCCTGCGCCGCGGCCTTGCCCGTCTCAGCATTGACGTCCAGCAGGACGACGTTGCCGCCCGCGGCGACGATGGCTTCAGCGGACGCGCGCCCAAGGCCCGACGCCCCTCCCGTGATGACGAATGTCTTCCCTGAGATCTCCATAGGTAGTCAAAAAGCATAGCGTAGAATTGAAAGATTCATGACCTACGACAAGCACTACTACGACGGTGCGTGGCAGGCGTCGAGCGGCGCCGAGACGATTGCCGTCATTTCATCAGCGACCGAACAGGAGTTCTCGCGCGTGCCGCGCGGCGGCGCGGCGGACGTCGATCGTGCGGTCAAGGCGGCGCGCAAGGCTTTCGCATCGTGGAGCCGGCTTCCGGTTGAGGAGCGGGCGCAGTGGCTCGACAAACTCTCGGCGGCGATGAAGACGCGCGTGCCGCAGATCGCCGAGGCCATCGCGCACGAAGTCGGGACCGCGATTGGGTTCGCCACCAAGGTGCAAGCCGAGTTCCCGATCATGATGATCGGGATGAACGCGAAGTTCATCCGCGAAGCGAAGCTCGAAGAAGAGCTCGGCAACTCGCTCGTCATCAAGGAACCGATCGGCGTCATCGGCTGCGTGACGCCGTGGAATTACCCGCTGCATCAGGTGGTCTGCAAGATCGCGCCGGCCCTGGCGGCGGGATGCACGATTGTCCTGAAGCCGGCGGAAATGGCGCCGCTCAGCGCCTTTCACCTCGCCGAAGCGGCGCACGAGATCGGCCTTCCCAAAGGGGTGCTGAACATCGTCTCCGGATCGGGTCGTGTCGTCGGCGAAGCCATCGTCGCGCATCCCGACGTCGACATGGTGAGCTTCACGGGATCGCTGCAAGCCGGGCGGCGAATCGCCTCGGTCGCGGGTGACGGCATCAAGAAAGTGTGTCTCGAGCTCGGCGGCAAGTCCGCGTTCGTCGTCCTCGATGACGCGCCGTTCGACAAGGCGATCCCCGCGGGCGTCAACAACTGCATGCAGAACTCCGGGCAGACCTGCTCGGCGTGGACACGCATGATCGTGCCGCGATCGAGACACGACGAGGCGGTCGAGCTCGCGAAAGGCCAGCTCGCGAAGCTGACGCTTGGCGATCCGTTCGACAAGAACACGCGCCTCGGTCCGCTGGCATCCGCCGGCCAGCGCGACAGCGTGCTTGGATTCATCGAGCAGGGTAAGACGGAAGGCGCCACGCTCGTCGCCGGCGGCGGCAGGCCCGCGAACCTGCCGACGGGTTTCTATGTGGAGCCAACGATTTTCGCGAACGTCGACAACAAGATGACGATCGCGCAGGAAGAGATCTTCGGACCCGTGCTGGCGATCATTCCGGCCGATTCCGAAGCGGAGGCGATTGCGATCGCGAATGATTCGCCGTACGGACTCGCGGGCGGCGTGTGGGGCGCGACGCCCGAGCGCGCCCTCGCAGTGGCGAAGCAGCTTCGAACCGGCCAGGTCGATATCAATGGCGGACGCTTCAACGTGCTGGCCCCGTTCGGCGGCTACAAGAAGTCGGGCATCGGCCGCGAGATTGGCCCGCTGGCCATCGAGGAGTACTTCCAACTGAAGTCCATCCAGCGATGATGTTTGCCTTCTTGGTCGCGCGTTGAAGCTACTTCCTGGCGTTCTGGCGGCGGTGATCGTCATGCTGGTGGGCTTCTGGCTTGCCGATCTGATCGGCCAGCAGATTCTTGCGGCCCAGGGGCTGACGGGCAGCAGTCCGGTCTCCGGTGTCCCGGTTGCGATCGTTCTCGGATTGCTGCTGCGAAATACCCTGCCGTTGCCGGCTTCGCTCAACCCCGGCCTCAAGTTCGCAACGACGACGATCCTTCGCGCCGGCATCGTTCTGGTCGGCATTCGTCTGAGCCTGTTCGATGTCGTCAAACTTGGCATCGCGGGCCTGCCGGTCGTGCTCGCCGCCATTGCCACCGGTTTGATTTTCGTGACCTGGTTCAACCGCAAGCTCGGCCTGCCGCCACGCCTGGGCACGTTGATCGCCGCAGGGACGAGCATTTGCGGCGTGACGGCAATCGTGTCGGTCGCTCCGGCAATCGAGGCCGACGAAAGGGAAGTCGCCTACGCGGTTGCGAACGTCGTCGCCTTCGGCTTGTTCGGCATGCTGACGTATCCGTATCTCGCGCACGCGGTCCTGGGATCGTCGGAAACGATCGGCTTGTTCCTCGGCACCGCCGTGCACGACACGTCGCAAGTGGTGGGCGCGGCATTGACCTACAAGCAGGTCTACAACGACGACGTGGTCTTGCGCGTCGCTACCGTGACCAAGCTGACGAGGAATATCTTCCTCGCGGTGGTGATCCCGATTCTCACGTGGATGCACGTGCGGGCACAGGCCAAGATCGGGTCCGGCGGCATCGGCGGAGTCGTTTCCGTCTCGTCCCTGGTTCCCGGCTTTGTGATTGGCTTCCTCGCCATGGCAATCGTGCGCTCGATCGGCGATTGGACGCTGACCTCAAACGGCGCTGCGTTCGGCGTGTGGAGCGCCGCGCAGTGGGCCGCGATCACCAAATCACTGGGTGATTACTGGGCATCGCAGATTCTATTGGGCACCGCGATGGCGGCGGTCGGCCTGAACACCAACTTCGCGGTGTTCAAGGGGGTCGGATTGAAGCCCTTTGCGGTAGGCATGGCAGGCGCGCTCGTCGTTGGCGCCGTCGGCATGACGATGGCCGTCATCTTCGGCCGCTTCGTACACCTTTAAAGCGGGCGAACTAAAGTTCGCCCCTACAACTATTCCTCGTGGAGTTCTCGAGGGAATTTCACAAGCCGCACGAGCGCTTCGTCCATGGCCGCATCGATGCGTGACGAGGGCACGTGGTAGCCGTTCACGATGATCGAGAACACCAGCGGCTCGCCGTCCAGCGTCAGCAGGTAGCCGGAGAGCGAACGGACGTTCGACATCGATCCGGTCTTCGCCCACACGCGCCCGGCCGCCGGCGTGTCCTTCATGCGATTCTCGAGCGTGCCGCTGGTTGCCGATTGCGGCAGCGTCGATTGGAACTTCTCGCGGTGACGCGCATCGCGCCAGATGCGGGTCAGCAGTCCGATCAGCGCTTCCGGCGCGATGTAGTCGTTCCTCGACAATCCTGATCCGTCACGCGCGACGTACAGCTCCGGTTTGACGCCCCAGTTCAGCAGCGTCTCGTTGACGACGGTGAGGCCCGCTTCGGCCGTGGCCTCGGCGCCGGCGGGCGCGAGCGATCGCAGCATCGTTTCCGCGTACTCGTTGCGGCTCCACTTCAGGCAGACGTCGATCACCGCGTCAAGCGTGGGCGATTGATCCTCGAGCAGCAACGTGGCGCGGCTGTAGTCGGGCTTGACGCGTTGATCGTCGATGTCGAGCGTGTTGCCGCCGACCAAGATGCGGTGGCGTTCGAGCGTTGCGCGAAGGGCGTTCAGGTAAAACAGGGTCGGATTCGGAACCGCCGCGAGCTCGGTGATGGGCGGCGAATCAATCGCCACCTGGCCGATGACCCTGAG
>Ga0207428_10004532_pt1 | contig 13179 bp, 13 predicted proteins | sample RhiMethybrSRZTD1_FD_187600 | JGI IMG/M metagenome (GOLD analysis project Ga0207428, IMG submission 187600) | Populus rhizosphere microbial communities from Tennessee, USA - Rhizosphere MetaG P. TD hybrid SRZTD1 (SPAdes) (version 3) | ecosystem: Host-associated > Plants > Roots > Rhizosphere >... | reverse complement strand
GGGCATGACCGAGTTGAGGTCGTCGTCCACGAGCAGGCCCCAGACGCGCTCGTATGGGTAGTGGCCGACAAGCTCCTCGATGTCGACACCGCGGTAGCGGAGCGAGCCGCCCTCGCGATCGGGCTCCGCGATCTCCGTCTCGACGGCGACGACGCCCTCGAGCCCAGGCTTGAAGTCGTTCACGGCCGGGAAATGTACAGGCCTCCGCTAGAGTCCCGCGCCGTGGCGTACGAGGTAACACTGATCCCCGGTGATGGCACCGGACCTGAGCTGACCGAGGCGACACGCCGGGTCCTCGAGGCAACGGGAGTCGCCTTCGAATGGGACGTCCAGGAGGCCGGGGCCGACGTGATGGAGCGGTACGGCGGCAACCCGCTCCCAGAGCACGTGCTCGATTCGATCAAGCGAACCGGCGTCGCGCTGAAGGGGCCGATCACGACCCCGGTCGGTGGCGGCTTCCGCTCCGTGAACGTCACGTTGCGGAAGACACTCGACCTGTACGGCCAGGTGCGGCCGTGCAAGAGCTACCAAGGGGTGCGGTCGCGCTACGAGGACGTCGACCTGATCATCGTGCGCGAGGCGACCGAAGACCTGTACGCAGGGATCGAGTACGAGGAAGGCTCCGGGCACGCGAGCGAGCTCGCCGAATGGATCGCGGCGCACGGCGGGACGGTCCCGCCGGAGTCGGGAATCTCGATCAAGCCGCTGTCGATCGGCGGGAGCCGCCGGATCGTCGAGTTCGCCTTCGACTACGCGCGCCGCAACGGCCGCCAAAAGGTCACGGCTGTCCACAAGGCCAACATCATGAAGTTCTCGGACGGGCTGTTCCTGCGAGTCGCGCGCGAGGTCGCGGAGGAGAATCCCGACCTCGAGTTCGAGGACCGCATCGTGGACAACCTCTGCATGCAGCTCGTACAGCGGCCCGAGGAGTACGACGTCCTGGTGCTACCGAACCTCTACGGCGACATCGTCTCCGACCTCGCGGCCGGGCTCGTCGGCGGCCTCGGCCTTGCCCCTGGCGCGAACTTCGGCACGCACGCGGCCGTCTTCGAGCCGACGCACGGCTCGGCGCCGAAGTACGCGGGCCAGAACAAGGTCAACCCGATGGCGATGATGCTCTCGGGCGTGTTGATGCTCCGCCACCTCGAGGAGCGCGAGGCAGCCGACCGGCTCGAGAACGCGATCGCGGACGTGATCCGCGCGGGCGAGCGCGTGACCTACGACATGAAGCCGAGCCGTGACGACCCGACAGCGGTGGGCACGAGCGACGTCGCCGACGCGATCATCGACGTGATGGGAGCCCGCGTTTGAGCCAGCGGCGCAGGGTCACCGTGGTCGGCGCGGGCAACGTCGGCGCGACGTGCGCGCAGGTGCTCGCGACCCGCGACTACGCCGACGTCGTCCTCGTCGACATCAAGGAGAACCTGCCCCAGGGCAAGGCGCTCGACATCAACCAGATGGGCGCCGTGCTTGGATTCGAGCCGTACGTCGTCGGCTCGAACGGCTACGAGGAGGCCGCGGGCTCGGACGTGGTCGTGATCACCGCCGGTTTGCCGCGCTCGCCGGGGATGAGCCGCGACGACCTCGTCGCGACGAACGAGAAGATCGTCGGGTCGGTGACCGAGCAGGTCGTGGGCGGCTCGCCGGATGCGGTCCTGATCGTCGTCTCGAATCCACTCGACGCGATGTGCCACGTCGCCAAGAACGTCTCTGGCTGGCCGAAGGAACGCGTCTTCGGGATGGCAGGGATCCTCGACACCGCCCGCTTCTCCACCTTCATCGCCTGGGAAACAGGCTCGTCGGTGAAGGACGTGACCGCGATGGTGCTCGGCGGCCACGGCGACCAGATGGTGCCGGTCGTGTCGGCGACGACGGTCGGCGGGATCCCACTACGGCAGCTTGTCTCGGAGGAGCGCATCGCGGCGATGGTCGAGCGGACCGCAAAGGGCGGCGGCGAGATCGTGAACCTGCTCGGCACGTCCGCCTGGTACGCGCCCGGCGCCGCGGCCGCGCAGATGGTGGACGCGGTGATGCTCGACGAGCACCGCGTGCTGCCCTGCACCGCCTACCTCGAAGGCGAGTACGAGATCGAGGGGCTGTACATGGGCGTCCCGGTGAAGCTCGGCGAGGGTGGAATCGAAGAGATCGTCGCGCTCGAGCTGGGCGACGACGAGCGCGAGGCCCTGAACGCGTCGGCCGAGGCCGTGCGCGAGGTCGTCGGCGTGCTCTCGACCTAGCGGCGTGATCGCTTCGGACCTCGGATCGGTCTCTGCCGGTTTTGGCGCGAAATCGTCACAGCCCAGGCACAAACACGGCACAGATCGCCCGGTACGCTCACAGCGGGTGGCGGGTGGAACCTTCATCCCCACCCAGGGTGGGGATGCGCGCGTGAACAACCAGCGGTCGCGGGACGCTCCATGGACCTAGGGCTGACCGGGCGCACGGCGATCGTCTGCGGGGCCTCGGAGGGGATGGGGCTCGCGATCGCCGAGTCGCTCGTCGCCGAGGGCGTGAACGTCGCGATGTTCGCGCGGCGACGCGAGCTCCTCGAGCGCGAGGCGGAGCGCCTCGGCGCGCTGGCCGTCCGTGGGGACGTCCGCAATCCGGCCGACCTCAAGCGACTCGTCGACCGTACGCTCGAGGCCTTCGGCGCGATCGACATCCTCGTCAACAACAGCGGCGGCCCACCGCGCACCCCTGCGGTCGGCCTCAAGGACGAGCAGGTGGAAGATGCGGTCGAGCTCCTCCTCCTCTCCGCGATCCGGCTGACCGAGCTCTGCCTCCCGCAGCTGGAGCGCAGCGGCCGCGGGCGCGTGATCAACATCGAGTCGAGCTCGGTGCGCGAGCCAATCGAGAACCTCGCGCTCTCGAACGCCATCCGCCCGGGCGTGGTCGGGTGGGCGAAGGCACTCGGCCGCGAGGTGGGGCCGCTGAAGATCACTGTCAATACGATCGCGCCCGGGATGATCGAGACTGCGCGACTGGCGGAGAGATTCCAGGGCAAGCCACGCGCCAACGAGTTCGACAAGATCCCCCTCCGCCGCTTCGGCCAGGCGCGCGAGGTTGCTGACGTCGTGTGCTTCCTCGCGTCCGATGCAGCGAGCTACGTCACGTGCGCGGTGATCCCCGTCGACGGCGGACTGACGCGCAGCCTGCTCTGAGCCGCATATCCTCGACGTGATGCGGTGGTTCTCGCCGGGCCGGCTCGCGGCGAGCGGCCTCTTCCTCCTCGTAGCGGCTGCGTTCGTCCTCTGGCTCGCGCCCGCGCGGGGCTACGACATCCGGCTCGTCGACCCAGCTCATCCCGCCGATCCGCTGGTGACGGTGCCAGGCGAGAAGCGGAACCACCCACCGGGCAACGTCTACTTCGTGGACGTGCGCGAGCGCGAGGCCCGGCTGCTCGAGCGATTGTTCCCCTTTGTACGCGCGGACGGTTCGTCCCTCGTGAAGGCCCCGCCGATCCCTTCGGGCGTCGAACAGCAGATCGGCGTTCAGGACATGCAGCAGTCGCAGAAGGTGGCCGCAGTCGTCGCACTTCAGCACCTCGGCTACAAGGTCGGCGCGCGCAGCGACGGCGTCACGATCGTCCTCGTCGATCCCAGCGCTCCGGCGGCGAAGGTCCTGCGGACTAACGACGTGATCCTCACCGCCGACGGCCAGAAGGTGACGTCGGTGGTCCGCCTTCGCGCCGTCCTTGCCAAACGCCGGCCGGGGGACACGGTGCGCATCACCTACCGCCGTGACGGCAAGGTGGGGTCGGCCGCGATCAAGACCATCGCCGACCCGCAGGACCCGCGCCGCCCGCTGATCGGCGTCTCCGCCCGCGACGCGCTGCACGTGACTTTGCCGGTGAAGATCAAGATCGATGCGGGCGGCGTTGGCGGCCCCTCCGCGGGCCTCGCCTTCGCGCTCGACATCCTCCAGGAGCTCGGGCGGAACGTCACTCACGGACACAGGGTTGCGGCGACCGGTGAGCTCGGGCTCGACGGAACGGTGGGGCCGATCGGCGGCGTGAAGCAAAAAACGCTCGGTGTACGCAAAGCAGGTGTGGACGTCTTCCTCGTCCCGGCGGGGCAGAACGCGCAGGAGGCTCGGCGCTATGCGGATGGGCTCAAGATCATCCCTGTGAAGAACTTTCCACAGGCGTTGCGGGCGTTGGCAACGCTGCCCCGAGAAAAGTAGGAACCCGTAATTTTCGGCATATTCAAAAGCGCCGGAAATTGCACTGTTTTCTCCACAGGCAAGTCTTGATTCGCCCCGGCTGAGCCCTATCATCCCGCACTACTTCGAGCGGGCGACCGAGGGGAGCAAAACGGGGCGTGAGCAAAACGAATAAACCAACCTGCGGCGATTGCTATTTCCACCGGGCCGGTCTCTGCGCACTCACCCTCGACGCCCCGTGCCCCACCTTCAGGGCTCCTAGCCGCGGCGTGCTCGTGCCCCCGCGGCAGCCACGGCTCGTGCCGCGGCCCGTCGCGACCGTTGCCGGTCGCTCGGCTGCCTAGACTACGGCGCCGTGCAGGACGAGCGCGAACCGCCCGCCGGGCCGCCGGAGGAGGAGCGGGCGCTCGAGGACCAGCCCGACGGGTTCGGCAGGCAGTGGCAGCCGCGACTGTACGTGGCGATCGTGCTGCTCGCGCTTCTGATCGCGTACTCCATCGCCTTCGTCCTCGAGAACGACAAGAACGTCAGCGTCCACTTCGTCCTGGCGACCGCCCGGACCTCACTGATCTGGGTGATCCTGCTCAGCGTTGCGCTCGGCGTGCTGCTCGGCGTGCTCGTTTCGCAGTTACACCGCCGCCGGCGTCGCCGCCAGTAGGCGCGCGAGGCGCCGTACACCTTCGTCGATCTCGGCCGGCGAAACGAAGCTGAACGCGAGTCGCATCGAATTCGGCTGACCTCCGAAGTCGACACCGGGGACGAACGTCACGCCGCCTTCGGCCGCACGGGTCAACAGCTCGGCAGCGTCGGCGCCCTCGGGGAGCTCGAGCCAGAGGAAGTACCCGCCCTCGGGCCGGTTCCATCGCGCGCGGCCGTCGAGCTCACGGTCGAGCGCGTCGAGCATCGCGTCACGCCGAGCCCCGAGCAGATCCCGAACGCGCTCGAGGTTCGGTTCGAAGAGGCCCCGGCGCAGGAACTCGTAGACGGTCGCCTGCGAGAGCAGCGCCGGCGTGATGTAGGTCGAGGCAACGAGGTCTTCGAGCTCGGACGCGAACGCTTCCGGCACGATCGCGTACCCCACGCGAAGGCCAGGGGCAATCGTCTTCGAGAACGACGACGAGTACATGACGTCGACCCCGCCCTCGAGCTCGAACACCGACTGCAGTGGGTCGCCCTCGAAGCGAACGAGCCCGTACGGGTCGTCCTCCAGCACCCGCAGCCGGCGCGAGCGTACGAGCTCCGCGAGGCGACCGCGTCGGTCCGCGCTCAGGGTCGAGCCGGTCGGGTTCTGGAACGTCGGGATCGTGTACAGGAACGCGGCCGGCGGCCCCTCGAGCGCCTGCTCGAGTGCGTCGACGTCGAGCCCGTCGGCGTCGACGGGGATCTCACCCAGCTCCACGCTCGCCGCGGCGAGGATCTTTCGTGGTCGGTCGTAGGTCGGCCGCTCGACCAGCACGCGGAATCCCTCGCCGCCGAGCGACTCCAGCACGAAATGGAACGCCTGGAGCGAGCCGTTCGTGACCAGCACGCGGCCCGGCTCGACGCCGTGCCGTTCCGCCAACAACTCGCGCAGGGGCGCGTACCCGAGGGTGCTGCCGTAGGAGAGCGCCACCGAGCCGTCGCGCTCGAGTGCCGCCTTCGCACAGTCCGCCAGCTCGGACACCGGGAGGCACTCCGGTGCCGGAATCCCACGTGCGAAAGAGATGGTCGCCACGCCGCCAGTCTAGGCGCAGCCTCGGCTTCTCCGGGAAGGCCCGGCCGTCGCGGCGGCAGGGTACCAAGAAGATCGTCAGCCGATGCTTATGCGGGAGCGCCGGCGATCTCGGCGGCCAGCTCGGCGACCTCTGTCGGCGTCGTGCCGACTCGTACGCCCCGCGCCTCGAGCGCGTCCTTCTTCGCCTGCGCGGTGCCAGAGGAACCGGAGATGATGGCGCCCGCGTGCCCCATGGTCTTCCCCGGCGGCGCGGTGAAGCCGGCGATGTAGGCGACAACCGGCTTCGTAACCTCAGCCTCGATGAACGCGGCGGCCTTCTCCTCCTCGTCGCCGCCGATCTCGCCGACCATCACGATCACCTCGGTTTCGTCGTCCGCCTGGAAGCGCTGGAGGATGTCGATGAAGGACGAGCCGACGACGGGGTCGCCGCCGATGCCGACGATGGTCGAGTTGCCGAGACCGCGCTGCGTCAGCTCGTGGCCGATCTGGTACGTCAGCGTGCCCGACCGCGAGACAACCCCGATCGGGCCCTCCCGGAAGATCTCACCCGGGATGATCCCGACGTTCGCCTTGCCCGGCGAGAGAGCGCCCGGGCAGTTCGGGCCCAGCATCGTGATCCCCTTGGGCCGGATGAAGTTGTAGACGCGCAGCATTTCGTGCGCAGCCAGCCCTTCGGCGATGCAGATCACGGTGCCGATCCCGGCATCGACGGCTTCGTAGATGGCATCCGTCGCAAAGCGAGCGGGGACGAAGACCATCGTCGTGTTGGCGCCCGTCTCGGCGACGGCGTCCGCGACGGTGTCGAAGATCGGGATGCCTTCGAGGTCGGTGCCGCCCTTGCCTGGAGTCACGCCCGCGACGACCTGGGTGCCGTAGGCACGGTTCCGGAGCGTGTGGAACGAGCCCTCGCGCCCGGTCGCACCCTGCACGACCAGCCTCGTGTCCTTGTCGACCACGATCGCCACTAGGGCCGCCTCCTCGCTTTGAAGATGCCGCGGTCGAGCCGGAGCTTCCCGTCCTCGATCCGTTCGGTGAGAAGCTCTCGGACGCGGGCGGCCTCGTCGCCGGTGCACCCGGCGCGCTCCAGCCAGGGGTCGAGCTGGACCCACTTCTCCTCGCGCTCGAACTGCTCGAGCTCGAGCCCGGCGCCGGCCAAGAGCTCACGCCACTCGCCCTCGGAGTAGTTGCGCACGTGCGTCGGGTCGCGGAGGCGGTCGGCCTCCTCGCCGGCCTCGTCGACAAAGAGGTTGTCGGCTATGAGCACGAGCTCCCCACTGACGCGCGCCATCTCCCCCACCGCGGCCGCCACGTCCTCGAAGTGGTGCGCGGCCACCCGGCAGGTGACGACGTCGAAGCTGCCGTCCGCGAAGGGCAGGTGCTCGGCATGGCACAACACGTCGGCCTTCATGCCCGGCGCGGGGTCGCAGGTGACGACGGTGCAGCCGGCCTCGCGCAGGCGCCTCGCCACGTGGCCTCCGCCGGTCGCGACGTCTAGCACCGTCTGGCCGGTTGCCCAGTCCGCGAAGAGCTCGAGGTCACGGCCGCTGCGGTGCGCCTCGCTCTCGCGATAGCCCTCGGCCCGCTCGCTCCAGACGTCCGTCACGCCGCCAGCTCCACGGCCCGGCGCGCAGCGTCGAGCATCGTCGCCTCCGTATGCAGGTTCGGCGGCGCAGCCTCGGCGAGGATGGCGCGTCCCTCCTCGGCGTTCGTGCCGTCGAATCGCACGACGATTGGATGTGAGATCTCGATCTGCGAAAGCGCCTGCAAGATCCCCTGGGCCACGACGTCACAGCGCGTGATCCCGGCGAAGATGTTGAACAGGATCGACCTCACCTGCGGGTCGGCCGTGATCACCTCGAGCGCATCGACCACGCCCTGCGCGTCACCCCCGCCGCCGAGGTCGCAGAAGTTCGCCGGCCGCCCGCCGACGAGCGCGATCACGTCGAGCGTCGACATCACCAGGCCGGCGCCGTTGCCGAGGATCCCGACGTCGCCGTCGAGCTTCACGTAGGTGACGCCTTTCTCGCGCGCCGCGCGCTCCTCCGGCGGATAGGCCTCGAGGTCGCGCATCTCGGCCACGTCGGGATGCTTGAACAGCGCGTTGTCGTCGACGGTGAACTTCGAGTCGAGCGCCCGCACCTCGCCTTCCGGCGTGACGATCAGCGGGTTGATCTCGCAGAGCAGCGCGTCGCTCTCGACGAAGCAGCGGTAAAGCTTCCCAATGATGTCGAGCAGTTGCTTCTGCTCGCCGGGGTCGTCGATCCCCGCGCCGTAGATGAGACGGCGCGCCTGGTAGGGCTGGTAGCCCTCGAGCGGGTCGACGTGCAACCGCGCGAGCGCGTCGGGGTTCTTTTCGGCGACCTCCTCGATCTCGACGCCGCCCTCGGTGGTGAGGATGAAGAGCGCCTGTTTCGCCCCACGGTCGAAGGTCACCGAGAGGTAGTACTCCTTGGCGATCTCGGAGGCCCGCTCGATCCAGAGCTTCCGCACGACGTGGCCGCGGATGTCGAGGCCGAGGACCTCTTGGGCCTTCCGCTCGGCGTCGACCGGATCGTCCGCGAGCTTGATCCCGCCGGCTTTGCCGCGGCCGCCGGTGAGAACCTGCGCCTTCACCACGACCTGCCCTCCGAGCTCTTCGGCGGCGGCGCGCGCCTCGGCCGGCGTGGTCGCAAGCCGGCCCTCGGACGTCGGGATCCCGAAGCGCCGGAAGAGCTCCTTGCCCTGATACTCGTAAAGGTCCACCGGCGCAGGACTCTAGCTGGGCGGTCCCTCCACGCGGTCTCTCAGCCGTTGGGCTCGACCACGACGCAAACGACCTGCCCGTTCGAGACCGCCTGCCCCGGCTCGACCGAGAGCTCGGTGACGACACCTGCCCGATGCGCGGTGATCTCGTTCTCCATCTTCATCGCTTCGACGATGCAGATCACGTCGCCCGGCTGTACCTCGTCGCCCTCGCCGACCTTCACCTCGAGCACCGTGCCTTGCATCGGCGTCACCACCGCGTCCTTGGCACCGGCGTGGGCGCCACCGTGACCACGGTCCCGCCTCCGCCGTGCGAGCTCGGCGTACGGCGGCTCGGGCTCTAGGGTCTCCACCTCGAAGCGGCGGCCGTCGACCTCCAGCGTCAGACGGCGAGCCCGGCTGGGCCTGCCGTCCGAGTGCACGGGTACCGTTGTTTGCAGATGAGACAACTTTTTCGCGCGCTCCGCAAGCTCCTGCGACTCGACGACGCCGTGACACGTCGCGCCCTCGACGAAGCACTGGTGTTCGAGCAGGGCTCGATGGAAGCCGAGCAACGTCGTGATCCCGCCGATCTCGTATTCCTCGAGCGCGCGCAGCATGCGCCGGCGCGCGTGGTCGCGATCGACCCCGTGGACGATCAGCTTCGCGACGAGCGGGTCGTACAAGCCGGGGACCTCGGAGCCTGCAGCCACGCCGGAGTCGACGCGTACGCCCGGCCCCGACGGCTCACGGTAGCTCGTGATCCGCCCGGGCGTCGGCAGGAAGCCGTTTGACGGGTCCTCGGCGTTGATCCGGCACTCGATCGCGTGTCCGGTCAGCCGGACGTCGTCCTGGCGCAGCGATAGCGGCTCTCCCGCCGCGATGAAAACCTGCTCGCGCACGAGATCCAGCCCGGTCGCCACCTCCGTGACGGTGTGCTCGACCTGGATGCGGGTGTTCATCTCCAGGAAGAAGTACTCGCCGTCGCGAGACAGCAGCCCTTCGATCGTCCCGGCGCTGCGGTAGCCGACGGCGCGCGCGGCCTCCACGGCGATCTTTCCGATCCGCCCGCGGAGCTCAGCGTCGACGGCAGGCGACGGCGTCTCCTCGACGAGCTTCTGGTGGCGGCGCTGGATGGTGCAGTCGCGCTCGCCGAGGTGAATCACGTTGCCCTGGCCGTCGGCGAGGACCTGCACCTCGACGTGCCGTGGATCCTCGAGGTAGCGCTCGACGTAGACGGACGAGTCGGCGAAGTACGCCTGGCCCTCGCGCTGCGCGGACTCGACCGCCCGCTCTGCTTCCTCGGGCCTGTGCACGACCCTGAGGCCCTTGCCGCCACCGCCGGCAGCGGCCTTGATCGCGAGCGGCCATCCGAGCTCATCGCCGAGTCGCAGCACCTCGTCGGCAGAGGCCACCGGCTCCGTGGTGCCCGGCACGACCGGAACTCCCGCAGCGGCCATGCGCTCCCGGGCAGCCGTCTTCGAGCCCATGATCTCGATCGCCGAGCCGGGCGGGCCGATCCAGACGAGACCCTCTCGCGAGACGGCCCGAGCAAACCCGGCGTTCTCTGCGAGGAACCCGTAGCCGGGATGTACCGCCTCGGCGCCGGAGCGCTCCGCGACCTCGAGCAGCCGCTCCTGCGCGAGGTAGCTCTCGGCGGGTGGCCCCGGCCCCAAGAGATACGCCTCGTCGGCCATGTGCACGTGGAGCGAGTCGCGGTCCGCCTCGGAGTAGACCGCGACGGTGCCGATCCCAAGCTCCCGCAGGGTCCGGAAGACCCTGATGGCGATCTCGCCACGGTTGGCCACGAGCACTTTCGAGAACAGAGGCACGGCCCGTATTCTCCACCCGATGAGCCTCGCCGATCAGTTGACGCTCATTCGCATCGCGGCCGTCCCGGTGGTGGTCGTGCTGTTCGTCTGGGACTTCGACGGCCACTACTGGTGGGCGACGGCCGTCTTCATCGCGGCGATGACGACGGACTGGTTCGACGGCCGCGTCGCCCGCTGGCGCGGCCGGACGTCGCCGCTCGGCTCGCTGCTCGACCCGGTCGCCGACAAGGTGCTCGTCCTGACGACGCTGATCATGCTCGTCGAGGCCGGCGTCTGCCCCGGCTGGATGGTGGCGGCGATCGTCGCACGCGAGCTCCTCGTGTCAGGCCTCCGGCTCGCGGCGATCGAGCGCGGGGTCGTGATGGCCGCGCGCGACCTCGGCAAGCTGAAGACGTGGTCTCAGGCGACGGCCGCAGCGATCGGCGGGTTCGCCGCCGCAGGCGCCTGGGCCGACACCGTCGCGTGGTGGGCGCTGCTGGTGGCCGTGGTCCTGACGTGGGTGTCAGGGCTCGACTACGCCCGCATCGCGCCGGGCGTGCTGCGCGGCAGGCCAGTCGCGCCCTGAGGCCGCTCGTAGCCGAGGTTCTCGCGAATACCAGCCTCACGCCAGCCGCTGCGATACGCAGCGGGGACGCGGTCCCGCGCCAGCAGCGCCTGAACCGCCGCCAGCACGGCGTCGCGATCGTCGGGCTCTGGCGTGATCCGGACGTCCACGGCACAGCAGCCTAAAGGCCGAACGCGCGCCGGACGATACGAACGGCGGATGAGCCGCTACCTCGCCGTCATCTCGTGCTGCGCCCTGCTCCTCGTCCCGGCCGCGTCCGCCGCGCGTATCGGAGACGGCGGCGGCGCGACGAAGTCCGGCGCGGCGAGCAAGCCGTCCTGGGCGCAGGCGCAGATCCGCTACGTGATCCAGCACGGCCTGATGGCGAAGACCGTGGCGAGCTTCCGGGCCGACGACCCGCTGACCCAGGGCGAGCTCGCGACGCTGGTCGGCGGGCTGACCAAGCGGCCCGCGGCGGCGGTCGCGAACAAGGCAGCGCCGGTCACCGTCACTCAGCTCGACGCGCGGCTGGTGAGAACACTTGGGCTCGCCGACGCAGCCGCCACCTTGGGCGTGAATGCACGCGCCGCCGGTCTCGCCGTCCCCTCGCGCTTCGGCACCGAGACGGTCGCACGCATGCTCGGCCTGCGCACGAACCACCCGGCGGCGCAGGACGACCTCGAGCTCCTCCCGAGTGCCCCGGTCACCCGAGCAGAGACCGCGTATTCCGTCGCACGGATCCTGCGCTTCGGCGGCTGGGAGACCCAGTACGTCGAGGACGCTGCGGCGACCTTCGAGCTCCCGCTCGTGCGCAGCTGGCAGAAGCGCGTCCTCGACACGGCCGTCCGCTTCGTCGGCTTCCCCTACGTCTGGGGCGGCACCAGCGAGAAGCCCGAGGCGCCGTTCGGCGTCGAGGCGCCGGGTGGCTTCGACTGCTCCGGCTTCATCTGGCGCGTCTACAAGCTGCAGGCCTACTCAGGCGGCGCGACGCTCTCGGCAACGATCAAAGGCCGGACGACGTACCAGATGAGCGGCGAAGTGCCGAGGTCCAAACGGGTCGGCTTCGCCAAGCTGCAGCCGGGCGACGTGCTCTTCTTCGGCCCCGCTGGTCCGCGCTCCAAGCCGGCGTCTGTCGGGCACGCCGGGATCTACGTGGGCGGCGGTTGGATGATCCACTCCTCGGGACAGGGGGTCGCGGTGACACCCCTGACCGGCTGGTACCGCCAGCAATTCGCCTGGGCTCGGCGCCCACTCGCCGAGGCCGGCCTGCAGGGCACCAAGTAGCGCCCCGCTGCGTTTCCCCCTTCCGGGTGATGTCGCCCGCGCCGACAACCTCGACAATCGGCGGCGTCCTGCAATCCGTCCTGGGGGAGGTTTCAGGTGTTGCACTGGAAGCCGCGACTCGTCGCCATCGCCGTCGTTCTGGCGCTCGTGCTCGTCGCGCTCGGCGGCCTCGGCATCGAGGTCGGCGAGAACTACAACCTGTACTGGTAGCCGCGACATGACGCGCCGCGTCTTGCCGCCCCCGCGGCTCCTCGCTGTTCTCCTACCCGTTTGCGCGGCCGGCCTCGGGGTCACTTGCGCAGCAGTCGTGTCATTTGCGGTCACGCCGCACAAGACCACGACGCTGCTCGGCCTGGCCGCGCTGCTCCTTGCCTCGACGCTCGCCGACCGTTTCCCTGTTCCGGTCGAGGGCGTGGACACCGGCGGCGTCTCGCTGTCGTTCGTCTTCGGCGTCGCCTCGATCGTCCTCTTCGGCTGGGCCGCGGGCCTGCTCGTCGTCTTCCTGGCACCGGCCATCACCCAGTTGCTGGAGCACCGGCCGCCAGTGCGCGTGGCGTACAACGTCTCGGTGCTCGCACTCGCGGCGACCGCCGCCGGCGCGGTCTCGTCGCCGCTGCACGGGGACGGCGCGAGCGGCGTGCTCGCACGGGTCGGCGCGGCGGCCTCGGCTCAGTACGCCGTGAACCTGATCCTGATCACTGCCGTCGTGGCGGTCAGCTCGCACCGCTCGCTCTTCGCGCTGGCGCGCTCGAACGTGCGTTGGACGATCGTGCCGTTCTCCCTCATGGCCTCGGCGGCCCTCATGCTGGTGGTGCTCTGGCAGCGCTCTCCGTTCCTCTCGGTCGCGCTCGTCGGGCCGCTGCTCGCGATCCAGCTCTACCAGCGCGCCATCGTGCGCGCGCTGCGCGCGATGCGGCTCGCGC
>Ga0207428_10004526_pt1 | contig 13186 bp, 8 predicted proteins | sample RhiMethybrSRZTD1_FD_187600 | JGI IMG/M metagenome (GOLD analysis project Ga0207428, IMG submission 187600) | Populus rhizosphere microbial communities from Tennessee, USA - Rhizosphere MetaG P. TD hybrid SRZTD1 (SPAdes) (version 3) | ecosystem: Host-associated > Plants > Roots > Rhizosphere >... | reverse complement strand
GGCGATCCAGATCGTCTCGGAGAGAACGTCATCGCACAACTGACGCTCAAGCTTTCAACGGAACCCTGCCTGGTTCTCGCGCGGGCCGGCGCACCGGGAAGTGCGTTCGCGCGCCTTTCAGGAGCGGCGCGACAAACAGACGATGTTGGCGGTCTCTCTCTGCGCTGGAGCGGACCTGGTCCTGAACAGGAATGGAGCTGTCGAAACCCCCATAGGGGAAGTCGTCTGGATTCGTCCGAGCAAAACCTGATCTGGGCAACTATCGATGGTGTCCCCGCGATTACCGCACGCCGTGTTGGCTGCGGTGTCGTCGCTACACTCGGATTCCATCCGAGCGAAGCTCGTGACGCCAACGGAGCTTTGACCGCGCTGCTCCGTCGCTTGCTTGTATGGGGTGTGGATGAAGCAACGGCCTGGCTCGACTGGGAAGGAACTCTGATCCTGCGAATGGATGATCCCGGTAGTGCGGAGAGTGTCCATCATCAGATCTACTCCCATTCCCGGCTGAGCGAAGCGGATTGGATGGCGATAGGAACAGACCTTCAACGCCGAGACGCCCGCCTCTCGATCGGTTATGTTTCCGGTTGGGTCGATGACGGAGATGTTAAGCGGGGAAGCTTGAAGGTTGCTGGACGGCCTTCAACGCGAGTCCCGGGGAGGGTTCACCCCTCGCCACTCGTTCAATACGAACGTGCCACCAATAACAACGGCCACGTCATTCACGATTACATTTCAGAGTTCCGCGGCATTCAGGCGATTCGAAAAGCGGGTTCAGGAGATGTCGAGCTGCACGGTTATACGCACATGCATCCGGATACAGTCTCCTGGGCCATGGCGGACGATCGGTACGAGTCGGTACAGTGGTATCGTGAGCTTGGCGCCAACGCGGCCAACGTGATCGCCAGCCGGCCCGCGGCCCAGCACCCTCTGGTACATGGGGTGACTGCATTTCGCCGATTCTTCAAGACACAACCTACAACGCTGATATGCCCGGGCGAACAATGGACCAACGCGTCTTTGGAATGTGCCCTGAGACTAGGCCTGCAATTAGTGGGCAGTTATTATCTCGCAATTCGCGACGGGAACCGGTTCTGCTGGGCGCAGCACGTCTGCTCGCCCTACCTCGACAAACCCGATCCCGCCTGGTTCGATGCAGGCCTGCCCGTCGTGGGTTATTTCCACGACTTTGATATCTGCCGGAACGGCGTCGAGTGGTTCAGCACATGGCTGGATGCGTGGCAGCGCGCGGGTGCGCAGCGAATGATTGACTATCGCGCACTCGCTGCCGCGTTAAGTCGACGCTTCAGCGTCGAAGAGAGTGTCAATGGCACTCCTGTGAGAGTTCGGAATGAAGGGGGCCCAGTTCTGGTGCGCCCGCTTCCCGTCCGGATCCGTGCAGGTCAGCGCGAAGAGAGCCTTCAATCCATGGAAGGGAGAATTTGATGGCACGAATCATAGTTGCCGCCTCGATGGTGCAGTACCCGTTGGGCGGCATTAATCAATCGATGCTTTCCTGGTTGGTCGGATTTAAACGACTTGGACACGAGGTCTATTTCCTGGAGAAGAGTGGTACGTGGTCACTCGCTTGCTACGATGTGTCGAAGAAGGAAATGACCGACGATTACTCCTATGGACTTGGAGTAGTTCGGGGTCTCTTGCAGCGATTTGGACTCGATGATAACTGGTGCTTCGTCGACTGGACCGGGGTCTATCACGGTTTGAGCCGCGAACGCCTAGTTAGCGTCTTTCAATCGGCGGACCTCTTTGTAGACCTCGAAGGCTTTGATTGGATCGATGAAGCGGCGGTTGTCCCGCTCAGGGTGTTCGTGGACGCTGAGCCGGGGTGGTTTCAGATCAAAATGGAAATCGACCGACGCCGGAACCAGGACTGGTCGGGACACAACCAGCACTACAGCGTTGGTCTCAATGTCGGCACGCCGCTTTGTTCCGCACCGACGGCGGGAAAATCCTGGCGACACGTGCTTCCGCCGGCCCTGACCGACCTGTTTCCGTATCAACCGCCACAGCCCGACGCTCCGTTTACGACCGTAATGAATTGGAAAATGCATAAGACGCTGGAATTTGAGGGCCAGATTTACGGCCAGAAGGAAATGGAGTTTCCCAAGTTCATGCAGCTACCTGCGCTCACTAAGGCGCGAATGGAAGTTGCGATATCGGGCCCGGATGCCCCAAAGCCGCTCATGCGGGAATGTGGTTGGAGTGTCGTGAGCGCCGATGACGTGGCGGTTTCCGTCGACAGCTATCGAAGATACATTCTTGGCTCCCGGGGCGGATTCAGCGTGGCAAAGAATGTGTTCGTTGCGACGAATTCCGGGTGGATCGGAGACCGTGAGGCGTACTACATGGCAACCGGTCGGCCAGTCGTTGTGCAGGACAGCGGCTTTAGTTCAACCTTGCCGGTCGGCCGGGGCATCTTCGCCGTGAAGACGGTCGAGGAAGCAGCGGCCGCAATCGATGCGATCAACGCGGACTTCGAATGCCATTCGAAGTCCGCGCACGAACTCGCCAATGAGCTTTTTGCGACGGAGAAGGTGCTGGGGAAATTCTTACAGGAACTCGGATTCTAGAAATTCGTGCCGGGGGTTTCGGTGACGTTGACCGAACTCGCGCGTCGCGCGAATTCGGTCAACGTCACCGAAGCCCCCGGCACCGATTTCTTTCCCCAGCTACCCTGCCACCGATTTTCACGCCTTACTCCGCACCGAACTCTTTATCGAATCCAGCACCTTCCCCACCGCTTGCTGCACTTCCTCGGACAAGCGAACACCCGAGGCCTTTGCATTCGCTTCGACTTGATCGGCGCGACTTGCTCCGATGAGCGCACTGGCCACATTCGGAAGTCGAAGCACCCAGGCCAGCGCCAATTGCGGGAGCTCGAGGCCGATGTCACGCGCGATGGGCTGCAGCTGCTCCGCCTTCTCCAGGAACTCCTCCTTCAAGTAGTCCCGCACTGTCACCACCGCCCCGATGCCTTTCTTGTTGGCACGGCTGCTTTCGGGTGGCTTGGCGCCGGGTTTGTACTTTCCGGTCAGCACCCCTTGCGCCAGCGGTGAATAAACGACCTGCCCTATCCCGTTCGCCTCGCAGAGTGCGATGGATTCCTCTTCGATGTACCGATCAAACATATTGTAACTGGGTTGGTTTGCGACAATGCGGTCCAGCAAGTATTGGTCGGCAACACGAAGAGCCTCTGAGATCTGAACCGCACTCCAATTACTGACGCCGATATAGAGCACTTTGCCCTGCCGCACCAGATCGTCCATGGCCCTCAACGTTTCTTCCAACCGTGTATCGCGGTCGAACCAGTGGCAATAATAGAGATCGATGTAGGACGTTCCAAGCCGCTCGAGGCTCGCATGAACCTGATCGAAGATATGCTTCCGGGAAAGGCCCCATTCATTCGGCCAGCGTCCCTTTGGCCAATACACCTTCGTTGCCAGCACGTAAGAGCTTCTTCGATATTTGCGCAGCGCTTCACCAAGGATCTGCTCGGCTCGTCCTTCCGAGTAGGCGTTGGCGGTATCAAAGAAATTAATGCCAAGGTCGTGCGCCTTGTCGATTACGGCAAACGCCGCTTCCTTTTGTTCCAGCGCGTCGCACAAAATCCAGGTGCCCAGACTTATCTCGCTGACCTGTATCCCTGCACTTCCCAACCGACGATAGTTCATCAGCTCTCCTCTCAGAGATCGTGCGCGGTCATAGACCGCGCCTACAGCCGCGGTCTATGACCGCGCACACCGGAGCCCCCTAGTCAGGAATCAGCAATACCTTGAAACCCTCCCTGTTGCTGGCGGCAGCAAACCCTTTCTCCCACTCCGACAAAGGGAACTGATGAGATACCATGTCCTTCAGATTCACCCTTCCCTCGCTGACAAGGGAGATGGCCTGCTCCCAGGACTCGCGTACGAAACCGAGGGATGTCGCCACCTGTATCTGATTGCGCACAAGCCCGTCCAGGTCGAGCGACACTTTCTTGCCGCCAAACAGGCCAACCTGAGTCCAGCGACCACCGTATCGGATCACACTCAGCGCCGTATAAACAGCCGCCTGTGCCCCCGAGCACTCGAGGATCGCGTCGACTCCCTGATAGTTCGTAATCTCCCAGACGAGACTTCCCAGATTCCCATCTTCATTCTTTACGACGTAGTCCGCACCTAATCGCGTAGCGAGCGCAAGCCTCGCTTCATCCGCAGCAGATCCCAGAACGATCACGACTGCACCGGCACACTTTGCCACCTGCATCACTCCCAATCCTATCGCCCCCGGTCCAGTCACCAGCACGACGTCCCTCTCTTTTATGCCGGCACGGTCCACCACGGCGCGCGTACAAGCGGCGAGCGGCTCAAACAGAGCACTCTCCTCGAAGGACAACTTATCGGGTACGCGAGAATGGAAATCGCCATTTTGCATATCGGTGACAACGTACCTGGAGAACCCGCCGTGACCGGAGCCCGCAACTCGATCGCCGACTTTGAAATCTTGAATCTCACCGCCCACTTCAACGACCACGCCGCTGTATTCATGGCCTAAGGGAACAAACTGTTCCCATGGATGCTCACCTAGCCTGATGTGAAGGTCCGTGCCACAGATGCCGCAGGCCTTCACCTCTATCTTGATCTGATTCGTGCCGCAAATGGGCTCGTCGATATCCCGTAGCCCGACCTGTCCTGGACCCTCTCCAAACTTCACCAAGGCTTTCATAGTCGTTCTCCCTTACACCCCGAGCTCTTGAAGAAATTTTCTGAGGACGCGAGGTGCATCAAGAAACTCGATCGCGATTTCACGCGCTTTTCGAGAGTGGCGCTCGAAATCCTGATTGATTTCATCAATCGCAGCTGCCGCCTCCTCGACGGTCCTGACGGCGAAGAGACCTTCTCCCACCGGCAGATGTGCGCTGAACCCTGTTTCCTCCAGTACCACGGGACGACCGGTTGACATGTAGTAGGCTTCCCGGTCACCAAACCATCCGCAATTCGTGGCGGCGAAAACGTTCTTTACCACGCTGAACTCCCCCTTGGATTCAAGGATGTAGTCTCGATAGGTATCGATGGACGCGGCGATCTCGTCCGCGTTGCGCACGCTCCAACCGCGGCTCCTCAACTCCTGTCTTGGTACGTTAGATCCCGAGACCGCAATCTCCATGCAAGCAGACGTCCTGCCCGGGAGATCGATGAACTTTGCAAACTCGGTTTCCTTTTGACCATAGGAAACCCCATCGAACTCCACGTGCCTATTGGATTTCCAGTTCATGACGGTGGTAAAGGGAGCATCCTGGTTCACAGCCTGGTACGGAAAGAGTTCAAGAAGGGCGGGAGCGAACAAGGGCTTCCACTCCTTCCTGCCGGTGGGAGCGGAAGTACTCGGTGTCCCGATGTTCATCCCTGTCGTGTAGTAACGGTCATGCCCGGACCAGTCTTTGTTGGCGCGAAGGGTCTTCTCCATTTTCATCTGGCACCAGCCGGGCTCTCCATCGACGAATACCCGCAATGGAATGGCGGCTGTTTCCTCCACCCATTCCGTACCCTCAAGATCGACAAACAGGTCCGCCGACCGGATCACTGCACCGAGTTGTTCGCGAGACAGTCCGTGATAGACGCCGGCAGCGTCCACGAAACACCAGTTCTCCTCGAGACCGAACCGACGCAACAGGCCGCTGACCACGCCGACTCCATAGGTGCAGTCGTCCGTCATGATCCTTTTCGACAGGTCATAGCAGGAGTTCTCCCAACCGCTTTTCTCTACAACGTAGACTTCGTGCCCCAATCTCTTAAACCCGACGAGCCAGGCCAGCACCCACTGGTTCATCCCTCCCAGGGGATAACGGATCATCGTTGATCCCACAACTATGCGTGCCATATGAAAGTCCCTTTCAATCTCAGATCCCCACTTCCTTGAGCATCCGGCCGATCACTTTTGGTGAATCCAGATGCTCCTCGGCAATCGCTCGAGCCCGTTTCGACTGGCGAGGGTAATCTGCCGAGATCTTGTCGAACGCTGCTGCGGCTTCTTCTGGAGTGGCGACTGCAAAGAGTCCCTCGCCACACGGCAGGTGCGCGCTGAATCCTGTGTCCTGCAGAACCACAGGTCTGCCGCTTGCCAGATACGCGGCACTGCGGTCGCTAAACCAACCACTCCGCGTCGCGACGAAAACATGCTTGCATACGCTGAATTCACCGGCGGAGTTGCGAATGTAATTCCAGTAGCTGTCGATACTTTCCGTCAAGAGCTTCGCCGGGCGGACACTCCAGCCGGCCTGACGAAGCTCCTGCTCCGGGACGCGGCCGCTCACCGCCACCTCCAGAGGTTGGCTTGTGAGCGTTGGTAGATTCATGAACTTCTCAAACTCCAGATCCTTCTGTCCGTATCGCTTCCCTCTGTACTCGAGCAGGTCGTGAGACTGCCAATTCATGACCGTTGTAAAAGCCGCGCCGCGCGGTGGTGGGACGACAGCAAAGAGATCAACCATGACAGGGTTCGCCAGCGGACGCCATTGTCGCCCCGCGTCGGGAGCTAAAACCTCCGGCGTGCCGAAGTTCAATCCGTTCGTGTAGTAAAAGTCATAGACCGGAGTCTGCCGTCCCGCCAGTTGCGCCTGCTCCATGCGCATCTGCGCATAGCCCGGCTCTCCGTCCACAAGGACGCGAGCTGGGCAGTGTTGCGCTTCTTCCAACCACGATCCGTGCGAACCGGAATCGACAAACAGATCCGCTGTCCGGAAAACGTCTTCGATTTCCTTTCGGGACAATCCATAGTATGTCCCCGCAAAATCCACAAAACACCACTTGCCTTCCAGGCCGTATTGAGCAAGCAACGACTTTGCAGCTGCTACTCCGAATGTAGGGTCATCGCCGGAGACACCATGCGAGGGATCAAAACACGCATTGGGGTAATGCGCCTTTTCGACGAAATAGAGATCGTGCCCGAGACGGCTGAAGCCAAGCAGATACTGCAGCGCCCAGGACATCATGCCGCCGAGCGGATATCGAATCAGATAACTTCCAACGACAATCCTGGCCATCATTCACGAAATCGCTGATTCATGATCTCAGATCAAACATGATCAGTAATTCTGTCTCCAATACGCACGGATAGCGGGAGCGTAGATGACGTTGAAGGCCGGAATAGTGATCCAGCCACCAGAAAGAAGGCCACGCGAAAACCGCGAAAGTGGCTCCCGCTCGACGCATCCGTTCCAGTTCTTCGATGGCGTTCTCGTCATTGTTCGGCGGTCCCCAGTACTTTCCGTCTCGTTCCAGAAAAGGCAAGGCCCGACGACCGATAGAGAGTTCTTTCCTGCACACCTCGTCGTCGATCAGTATGAAAGCGTCATCCGGCGGGATTCGGGCTACGATCTCGGGGGTGAGCAAGCTCACGTTCAGCAACCAGAGATCTCCGGAATAAGCACTTCGCTTTTCGAAAGGCGGCTGAACCTTCGCCGAGGAGCGTGATGTGTCTTTGGTGGCTAGACATTCAAGAAAATAGCTCTTCTGCATTCCAGGGACACAACCGTAATCGGATATTTCATATTGTGCGAACGGACTTATTTCCATCGCTTTCCGCAATCCATTCTGCGTCACTTGATCCGCAACATTCTGGACGGTAAAGAACAGTTTGCCGCCGGGCTTCAGCAAGTCGAAGAGCTGATGGTAAACCGGCGGAGTGAACGCGGAATAACCTACGAATACACCGATGGAGTAGATGAATTCGAAGGATTCGGAATTAAAACCTAACTCAAACAGATCACCGCATATCAAATCAATTGGAATGTGGGTCGTCTCGTCCATCCTTACAGGAGCCCTGGCTTCTCTCAACATCGGCAGCGAAATATCGATGCCCGTCAACCGGTCGACGTTTCGAAGGCAGTGAAAATATCTGCCGGTGCCACAACCCAGATCCAGGATAGAAATGCGGTGCGGGAAGGAACCGCAGATGTCCCGCAATTTGCTCCTCAAGTGCTCATGACCCTGACTCGCAATCGCGGACTCATCGTCTTGCCGGTACACTTTTGTGCGTGCTTCATCATGAAACACTTTCGATTTGCCCGGACCATCACTCATGCGATTGCCTCCCGCCCCATAATGCTTGTTGCCAGTAGCGAACTCCATAAGAACTCTCAATATCGAAACAGGTAGCTCAGCTTCGCGAAGAATTGGCTGTTGCCGGGGTAAATCGGGGGGCCGCTTCGCTGCAGCCCGGGCGAACCGTCAGGGTTCGTGGCCAGATTTTCGAACCGGCTGTTGTAGCCGATATATAAGGCAGTACCGGGATGAAGCATATAGGTCAGAAGGACATCTCCATTCAATTGTCCATACCGATCGGAATCGAACAGTGCGGTGTTGGGCGACAAGTAGTAATAGTCGACGATCGCGCGTACAGAAAGAGCTCTGGTGAACTGAAAATTCACTTTGGATCGCGCAATGTGACTCGTGAAGATGCCCGGCTGAAGTTCCCCAAACCCTGCGAGGCCGCGCGGCGCTCGCAAGCTGCTGAAGTAGTAGTATTCCTCGAAACTCATCCTCTTCTCCGGTCGCCAGGTGAAACCAATCGAGCCGTTTTGAACATTTCCGACGAAAGGTTCCATCCCCTGAGGTGTGGAATAATTAACGCCAGTCCCGATCCCATAGCTGCCATAGAAAGAGAGTCGTTTCAGCCAGTTTGCATAGAAAGAACCCGATGTCGTGCCGTACCGGAAGCCTTGAGTCAAATAGCTTTCGTATGCGTCATATCTCGTGATTGCGAACCCCACGGGGCCGGCAAAGTCCATCCTGTAGTCAACGCTGGAGTACTTGTCTAGCAAACGTCCGGCGTAGTCCCAGTTCGCTCCGAAGTTGACGGAGGGTCCGAAAGAGTAGATCTTGCTGTTCTCAGGCCGAAAGTAGTACGACGCGTCTTGATTCCCGCTCCGAATGTCCAAACGCGGGACGAAACCTAGAGGGGCTCGAAAACTGGGGCTGATGTCTTTATAGCTTGCGCCGTAACTGAAGTTTCGGCCGGAATATGTCAATTGGGCGGAATATGCCGGTCCCTCGGACCGGACGATATCAGAGTTGCCGTTGTCTCTTCGATCAGCGCTGTACGCCGCCTGACCGTTGAAGTACCACGTGGGGCTTAGCTGGATCTTCGTATCGATCGAAGAAACGCGATTCTCGCTCGAACCGAAACGGCGTTCTGTGGTGAGAAAGCCAAAATCTGAATCTTTTCCGAGCTCACGTTGAATTCGCACAGCTCCCACCAAAGCACGCTGTCCATAAAGCGAGTTCTGGGTGCCTACCTGTTTGCCAGGCGCCCGATCGTCCATACCTAAGAAGCCTATGTTCCAGCGACCAACCTTGCCGGTCAGTCGAGCTCCGAACTCCGGATCTGCAATGCGTCGGGTAAAGAGCAGATTTAGTGGAGTCTCGAAGTAGCCGATGTTGTCCAGGAAAAAGGGACGCTTTTCGGGAAAGAAGACTTCAAACCGGCGGTTGACAGTGACTTGAGGATCATCCGTCTCGACTTGACTGAAATCGGGATTCGCAGTGAAGTCCAATGTCAGGCTGCTCCCAAACACCATCTTCGCGTCCAGGCCTGCACGAGACTCGGATTGCGTTTCATAGCGGGGAACACCTGGATCGAGAATCCTGGCATTTGTGTAGGCAGCATACGGAATAAGCTGAAGGTTGCGGCCGGTCGAAATATCGCTTATGCCCTCGGCCACGGCGAACTGCTGTGTCTGACTCTTCTGACGACGCGTGATAAACGGCCAAAACGCGGTTTCGCTGTTCCGGGCGATATAACGCCTTAGAGCAATACCCCAGGTTTGTGTCGACTCGTTTGAAAAACGCAGGCTCTTAAAGGGAACCGACAACAACACAATATAGCCGTCGGTAGTGACACGCCCCTCCGAGGACCACAACGTATCGAACCTCCCATCACTATTTGAGCCGGTCAGCACGCCGTCGGTCTGGATGCCGAGGGGATTTGTGGAGAAATAGTAAGCCCTCTGCCCATCGTGAAATGTATCCAGGTAGAGGGTGACGCTGTCATCCTCTGAGGCATCCTCACGTTTCGACATTCGCCCCCGAACCTGATCCGGGTCGTCCTGACAGACGAAGACAACGTACAGATTCTTGTCATCGTACGAAAGAAACGCCGAGGTCTTCTGAGAAGCCGGCACACCGTCACCCGGATCACGCTGACGAAAATCAGTGACGACGACACTGTTGTTGGAATTCTCGCCGTTGAGAAAGTCTTCCAGTTTCGGACGCCGAAGGACCCTTGGAATCGTGAGGGTCCGAGATCCTGGCCCGGCGTCGCTCTGAAGTACAGCCGGAGCCGACGGAACGCCGGGAATCGCGTCCTGTGGTAACGCTGCTGGGGGAAATGCGCCGGCAAGAACGAAGAGAGCAATGCCAAAAGCCGCGATCATACTTAACGTCATAGCGCGAAAATCCCTTTTCTCGACGGGCTGCTGAGCAGGTTCGCTCCACGTCTTACGCGGATCCTGGGACACCGAGTCTTGAGGCGGGCTGTGCTGACAAAGAAACAGGATAGGCCGGTCGACAGCTTCGAATGAAGACAAGCCTTTTACAGCGTCGTGCTCAGGATGGGTCGGGGGAATGCTTGCTCACTACCCAGCTGCTCCGCTTATTGCCGTAATCCCGGATTTGATACTTCTGATTGATGAAGACCACTCGCCCACGCGCACAGCCCATTCGCGCTGCGATATCCGGCAGGCTTAAGTCCGTCGTGGCTAGTAACATCTTGATCCGCCCAACCTTCATCTCTGAGAGAGGTCTACCCTGTCCTCGTACCATGCTAGTCCCCTTTCACCGGCGACTCAGACTGCCAGAGAGGGGCAGGTGCAGTTAATTGCAAGTTTGTCCCAGCGCCAGAGTGGTACTGGGATCGAGACAAAGTCACCACTTTAGTGGGGGATTGGTGGTGGCACCACGGGTATATCAAGGACTGGCACCTTTGGGGGATACGGGGCCGGATTCGCCACCTTCTTACCTTTAATATCCTTCAGTTACACAGCGCCGTGGCTAGGGAGGGTAGGAATTTTAAGGAGGCACGGTTCAAGTCCTGACGAAGGGAGAAAAGCTGAAGATTCTATCCGAAACGAAGCTGTAATTCGCGCTGCACTGAAACACGATCGCCAGCGGACCGCCAGAATGAAAATCAGAACCCGAGTTCGCCGAGGAACTTTGCCAATACCTTTCGCGCCGAGAAGAACTCATTTGCGAGCTCGTGCGCAGCCTTCGAATGGTTGTCAAAGTCTGAATTGATTGCATCGATCGCACATGCCGCTTCTTCGACTGTCCTCACTGCGAAAACGCCTCGGCCAACAGGAAGGTGTGCGCCGAAACCGGTATCCTGGAGGACGACTGGCCGGCCCGTGGCCATATAATAGGCTTCGCGATCTCCGATCCAGCCGGTGTTCGTCGCGACGAACACATTCTTTGCCACCGTGAATTCCCCTCGGGATCGAAGAATGTAGTTTCGATAGCTATCGACAGTGATTGCCGAGTCATCTGCGCTCACGACAGTCCAGCCGTATTCCCGGATCTGTTGCTTTGGAGCATCGGGTCCGGACACTGCGACCTCCATTCGTGCCTTTGTGAGTTGCGGAAGTTGGATGAACTTCGGAAACTCCATGTCTTTCTGCCCGTAAGTCTGCCCATCGAATTCCAGGCCCTTGAGCGATTTCCAGTTCATTACAGTGGTAAAGGGAGCATCACCTTGTGGTGGTTCGAACCGATACGAGTCCAGCAATGCTGGGGGGTTCAAATAGCCCCAGCATTTTCCAGCAGTCGGCGCGGAACTAAGCGGTGTTCCAACATTGCGACCAACGGTGTAATAACGGTGGTGGCCGATCCATTCCTTGTTTCGGCGTCTGTCCATTTCCATTTTCATCTGGCACCAGCCGGGCTCAGCATCTACGAATACCCTGAGTGGAACAGTTGCTGCCTCCTCGAGCCAATCGAAACCGTCAAGGTCCAGGAAAAGATCCGCTGATTCAAACAGCGAACGTATTTGCCCTACTGTCATGCCATGATAGATTCTCTTCGAGTCCACGAAACACCAATGAGCCTGGAGTCCGAATCGTCGCAAGAGACCGTCTAACACTCCGATGCCGTAGGAACAATCGTCGGACATCTCTTTCTTCGACACATCGTAAAGAGCCAAGGGCCAGGTGCCACTTTTCTCCACAAAATAGACTTCGTGCCCCAGCTGTTGTAGGCCCACCAACCATGCAAGCGTCCACTGATTCAGCCCACCGAGCGGATACTGCACCATCAAACCAGAGACGATAATCCTCGCCATTATGAGGAAACCCTGCTTACGAAGTGTCCGTAGATGATTTGCGGAGTGATGACGATCGAAATGTTCATTCAAACGGCTCCAACGTACCTACGCCCAATACCCAGTGCACTTTTCGGGCCTTGGGGACGGGGAGCATAAGCGCTCTATAGGTTTCTGTCCACACGTTTTGTGATATCTGTGTTGCGAACGCTTCGTTTTGGCGCAGGAGAAAAACAGGAGGCAGGATTTGGAGGAGAAAACCGATGCCGAAAAGAGGACCCAATCCTGAATCGATGCATCCTTTCAAAAAACCTCGGAGCGGAAGATGAAAGGGGTAACCCGCGTCGTTGCCGTTGTTATTATCCTGCTGGTCCTGGCGGCGGCAGGCTATTGGGGAATCCGAGATCGCGGTCAGCCGCCGATTGACGCCGGGCCGTGGAACAAAGACCGGGCGTTCAGCATTGCCATGGAGGCGCTCAAGAGCACCGACTGGAAATCCAGGGAAGGCTTCTGCTCCACCCAAACCTGCGAGCCCATCCACCAGGTCTATGGAGATTTTGTTCTCACCGAGGACGGGCGTGAAAAGAGAATCCTCGCGACAACTTCGATCGAAGCGGGAAGCGATTGTCACGCCTGCGGCCCTGAAGTGAGCCTGTTCGAGTTTGAGTCCGGACCTGATGGTTGGATGCTTACGGACTCCGATGTCGGCATCGTTCGGTGGGGCCAGTGGGGCAAATTGGCTGCTGGCGAACTGCAGGTTCTGTCTCTTGGCAAGAGCGTGTATGGCGTTCGTCTCGATGGCACCAGCACAGCGCAAGGCGTCACAGTCGGCGACACTTCAATCTACGCTCGCGTCAACGGCGATTATCGTCAGGTATTT
>Ga0207428_10004522_pt1 | contig 13190 bp, 7 predicted proteins | sample RhiMethybrSRZTD1_FD_187600 | JGI IMG/M metagenome (GOLD analysis project Ga0207428, IMG submission 187600) | Populus rhizosphere microbial communities from Tennessee, USA - Rhizosphere MetaG P. TD hybrid SRZTD1 (SPAdes) (version 3) | ecosystem: Host-associated > Plants > Roots > Rhizosphere >... | reverse complement strand
CCCCATCGGACCTCGTCGCCGTGGCCGATGAGCAGCTTTCGGATCTGCAAGTACCGCGCGCCGCCGACGCGCTTGCTGATCTTCTTGGCGTTCCAGATCAGCGCCTGCCGCGCCCGCGGCAGCCACTCGCCGAGCGCGAGCGCTGCGGCCGTCCGCGCGGTCGTCCAGCGCTGGATGGTGAAGCGGCCGGTCAGCGTGAGGCCCGCCACATCCTGCATCACGCACGTGGGCTCGGACGTGAACAGGTGCATGATGCCGGCCTGAGCCGCGGCCTCGGCAACGTTCGCCGAGAAGTCGCCGCCGGGCACCGACGCGACCGACACCTCCTTGCCGGTGATGTCCGCGAGGATGGCGCAGCTGCGGCTCCATTCCACGAGCAGCTGCGGATACGTGCAGTGGCCCATGCGCAGCGGGTGCGAGCACGAGTGGCTGCCGACGACGTGGCCGCGCTGCACCAGCTCGCGCAGGTTGCGCTCGGTGACGAAGCCCGGCGCGCCGACGTAGTTGGCGGTGATGAAGAAGTGGCCGATGAAGCCGTAGGCCTCGAGCAGATCCGCCGCCGTCATCGCGCTCACGCCGCCATCGTCGAAGGTGATGATCGGGTCGGAGACGTGGCCGGTGGCACGCGCGATCGCGTCGAGGTGCGCGGAAAAGGTTTCGGGCGTCACCTTGTACAGCGCCGCGTCGCGGCCCGGGAAACCGCTGGCATCGTCGGTGCCGGGGGCGACGACGTCGTGGTACATCAGCGCAGTCATCGGAGGATTGCCGGGACTTCGGGCCGCTGGGGTTCGTCCATCTGCCTTCTCGTTCGCATTCTCAGATAGGCGGTGAGCCAGGGCTGGCCCCACGCCGCCGACTTGCGGCCGGCGGTGTCGATCGGCCGGGCGGAGCCGGCCTCGATCTCGAGCAGCTTGTCGCGGATCGCGTCGAGGTGATCGAGGACGGCGCGATGCTGGGTGACGACGTGCGAGTCGGCCGAATCAGCGTCGACGCGGAAGTAACCGAACACCGGGCCGGTGTCGACCCCCTTGTCAATCCGCAGCAGCGTCATCCCGACGTTGCCGTGGTCGCCGGTCGCCATCGCCCAGAAGCAGCCGTGCGCGTTGCGATACTCGGGGCAGACGCCGGGGTGCATCACGAACGTGCCGAGGCGCGGGATCGAGAAGATGCGCTCGGCCAGCAGCGTCTTGCACCGGGCAATCACGAGGTCTGGCCGCTGCCCGGCGATGAACTGCTGCGCCTCCACCGCGTTGGGCGAGGAGACGATGATCTCCTGGCCCCTCGGGTCGTGGGGATAGGCGCTGCGAAGACGCGCCAGCTCGCGCGCCTCCCAGCGTCGATCGCCGGCCGCATGTGCGAGGCGGTGATAGGCGCGGAACGCGAGCACGTCGAGAAACCGCCACAACCCGACGCGTTTGATCTCGCGCGTGATCCGCCGGCGCAGGCGCCCGCCCGGTTCGCGGATGACCACCGCGCCGGTGAAGGTCGAGAACGATCCGAGCCAGCGGACGAGCCCCTCGCGGTCGAGGGCGGCGTCCTCGTGGCAGATGAGCAGCGTGCGCATCACCAGCAGATGCCGCGGTAGTCGGCCTGGATCGCGGAGCCGTACACCGGCAGGCGCACCAGGTCGATGACGATCTGATCGGGCCGGCACTGCTTGATCGCGTCGGCGAACTCCGGCGCCTGGTTGCCGACGACAATCACCTCGGAGCTCTCGATCACGTCATCGATGCTGTTGCACAGCAGCGACGAGAGGTGCGGGATCTGCTTCTCGATGTACTCCTTGTTGGCGCCAACCAGCTTGGCGAGGGAGACGTTCTTGTCGTAGATGCAGAGCGACACGCCTTTGCCGAGGAGCGCTTCGGCGAGGATGACGATCGGGCTCTCGCGCAGGTCGTCGGTGCCGGCCTTGAAGCTGAAGCCGAGCAGCCCGACCTTCTTCTTGCCGGTCTCGAGCACCTGGTCGAGGGCCTGCTGAATCTGCGCCTTGTTGCTCGGCAGGATCTGCGAGATCAGCGGCAGCTCGACGTCCAGTTCCTTGGCGCGGTACTGAAGCGCGCGGACGTCCTTGGGCAGGCACGATCCGCCAAACGCGAACCCGGGCTTCAGGTAGTACGGCGACAGATTCAGCTTCTCGTCGCGGCAGAAGATGTCCATCACCTCGTGGCTGTCGACGTTCAGCTTCTTGCACAGGTTGCCGATCTCGTTGGCGAACACCACCTTCAGCGCGTGCCAGGTGTTGCTCGTGTACTTCATCATCTCGGCGACGCGGATGCTGGTGCTGACGAGCGGCGCGTCGATCGACTGATACAGCGCGATCGTGCCGCTGGCGTCGGCGGCGTGGTTGTGGCCGACCAGCGTCAGCGGCGGCTTGCGGAAATCCTTGAGTGCCGTGCCTTCGCGCAGGAACTCCGGGTTCACCGAGACGCCGAAGCCTTCGCCGTACTTCTTCCCCGACTCGCGCTCGAGCGCCGGGATGACGACGCCGTGCGTCGTCCCCGGCAGCACCGTGCTGCGGACGACGACCACGTGATAGCCCGGCTTGTCCTTCAGCGCCGCGCCCACCTGTTCGCTGACCCGTTCGAGGTAGGTGAGATCGAGGCTGCCGTTCTTGCGGCTCGGCGTGCCGACGCAGAGCAGCGACACCTCGCTGTCGCGGATCGCTTCCGCGGTGTCGGTGGTCGCGCGCAGGCGCCCTTCGGCCGAGCAGCGCGCCAGCAGCTCGTCGAGCCCGGGCTCGACAATCGGGCTGCGCCCGGCGTTGATCGCCGCAACCTTGTCGGCGTTGACGTCGACGCCGACCACTTCATGCCCGTCGCCGGCAAACGAGGCCGCCGACACGCACCCGACATATCCGAGACCGAAAACCGAAACTCTCATGAGAGCTGACCCGTGGCCCGTGCTTCGACCTGCTCAGCACGCGCGGGAAGTGGCATGGTGCGCTCGCCCTGAGCCTGTCGAAGGGCGAAGCGCTGCAGTGCGGATTCGAGCTCGCCGGCGACCGCCGACCAGTCGTAGCGCGCGACGACCAGCGCCCGGGCCGCCGCTTCAATGCGGCGCCGGTCGTCGAGGTCGCGCATCAGGTGGACAACGGCGCGGGCGAACGCCGCCGGATCGTCGGCGAGCCGGACGTGCTCGCCGTCGGTGACCGGCAGTCCCTCGGCGCCGATGGTGGTCGAGACGACTGCTTTGCCCATCGCCATCGCCTCGAAGATCTTCAGCCGGGTGCCGCCGCCGATGCGGAGCGGCACGACGTAGACGGCCGCGTCCTTCATGTGCGGCCGCACGTCGTCGACGCGGCCGGTCACGGTTACGCCGCGCTCTTCGGCGAGCCTTTTCACCGCAGGCGTCGGCGTGCGGCCGACGATCGCCAGGCTGGCGTCAGGCAGTTCGGCGCGGATCGCCGGCATGACTTCGCGGCAGAAGTAGAGCATCGCGTCTTCGTTCGGCAGCCAGTCCATCGAGCCTGTGAACACCATCGCGTGCGACGTCGCGTCGCTCGGCGCCGGCTCGAAGTAATCGATGTCGACGCCGGTGGGCACGACGTGAACCGGCTGCGAGATGGCGCCCGGGTAGAGGCGCGCGAAGGTCTCGCGATCGGCGTCCGACACCGCCAGGATGCCGTCGAAGCGCGCCAGCTCGCGGCGCTCGTAGCGCAGCATCCGCCGGTGCTGCGCGCCGTAGAGCAGCCGGCCGATCAGGCCACTCCTGGTCTCCGCGTGCCGCCGCCAGATTTCCGACTCGACGTTGTGCGTGAACATCACCGCCGGGCACGGCAGCCGCTTCGGCAGGTTGACGGCGGGGAACAGAAAATCGCAGACGATGAGATCGAAGTTCCCGTCAGCCAGCAGCGCATCGAGCCGGCGGCGATATTCGGCCGAGCGGTACTTCCCGACCGCGTAGGGCAGCGGATCAACGAGATGCAGCGCCGCATCGAGGTAGAAGCGCAGCGTTCCCTTCGCCGGCTCGCGGCGGGTGACGGTCTCGACCCGCGCCGCCACCTCTGTCATGCCCTCGACGTCGGCGGCCGGCTGGTCAGGCTCCCGGAACGCGAGGTAGGTGATCTCGTGGCGCTGCGCCAGGTGGCGCATCAAGTGCCAGGTGCGCAGCTTGCCGCCCTTGTCGAGCGGCAGCAGCAAGTCGGACTTCAACCACAGGATGCGCATCAGGCGGCTTCTCCGGACGAGGCGAGCGTGGCGCCGGCGGGGCGTGAGACGGCGCTGGCAGCGGCCGGCGCCGGCAGCGTCTGGATGCCGTCGCCGTCGATGAACGTGCGGTGCCAGAGCTCGAGGTTCAGGAGGCTCCAGATGCGATCCCCGCCCTCGGTGCGCCCGGCCGCGTGGTCGCGCAGCAGCGCGTCGACCGCCGGCGGATCGATGAGGCCGCGCTCGCGCGAGCGGGTGTCGAGGAGCACGTCGCGGGCGACGCTGTTCCACGCGCCGCGCGTCCAGCCGGCGAACGGCACCGGGAACCCCATCTTCGGCCGGTTGAGAATCGATTCCGGCAGCAGACCCTTCATCGCCTCGCGGAGGATCCGTTTGGTCGTGAAGCCCGAGAGCTTCCACGAGTCGGGCAGCTTCGCCGCGAACTCGACCAGCTTGTGATCGAGAAACGGCACGCGGCTCTCGATCGAGGTCGCCATGCTCATCTGGTCCTGCTTCATCAACAGCTCGACCAGGTAGGTCTTGATGTCCGCGTAGAGCAGCCGGTCGAGCAGCGTGCTCGCCCCGTTCGGCGTGTTGAAGTAGCCGAGCGACGAGGCATAGGCCCCGGCCGGTGTCGCCGCGCCGCGAAACGCAGGCGCCAGCAGCCGCTGCTGGTCGGCCAGCCGGATCGAGGCGAAGTTGTCGAAGAACATTGCCTCGGGCGACCGGTCCATCGTCAGGAACGACCGCTTCGCGTAGCGTGCCAGCTTGCGCGGCAGCATCGGCACCAGGCCGCGCGCGATCGACTCGCGCACCGGCGCCGGCAGCATTCGCTCGTAGACGGTTCCCGCGCGCCAGTTCCACGCCACCCTCGGGTACTTGCCGTAGCCGGCGAGCAGCTCGTCGCTGCCCTCGCCCGTCAGCACGACGGTGACGTGCTGGCGCGCCAGCTCCGAGACGAAATAGAGCGGCACGCTCGAGGTGTGCGCGATCGGCTCGTCCTCGTGCCACACCAGCCGGGGCAGCGCGCCGAAGAAATCGCGATCGTCGATGACGATCTCGTGCGAGACGGCGCCAATGGCGCGGGCCACCTCGCGCGCGTACTCGAGCTCGTTGAACGCGCGGTCCTTGAAGGCGACCGAGAAAGTCTGCAGCGGCCGGTCGATCAGGCGCGCCATGATCGCGGCGATGGCGCTGCTGTCGATGCCGCCCGACAGGAACATCCCCAGCGGCACATCGGCCATCAGGCGAAGGCGGACCGACTCCTCGAGCAGTTCCCTGAAGCGCGGGAGGGGATCGGAGACAGGGGCGTCGGAGCTTTCGCGCGTCGGAACATCCCAGTATTGGCTGGTCTTGACGACGCCGCGCTCGAAGACCAGCCGATGACCGGGCAGCAGCTTGTAGATGCCGCGGAAGAGCGTCTCCTCGCCGGATGTGTAGCGCGTGCTGAGCACCTCCGGGAGCACCGCGTTGTTGGCCACGGCGTCGACCATGCCGCTGGCCAGCAGCGCCTTGATCTCCGACCCGAAGAGCAGCGCATCGCCGGCCATCGTCCAGTAGAGCGGCTTGATGCCGAGACGATCGCGAACGAGCAGCAGCCGGCGCTTCGGTGCGTCCCAGATGGCGAACGCGAACATGCCGCGGAAGCGGTGCACGCAGTCGTCGCCCCACTGCTCGTAGGCGTGGACGATGGTTTCGGTATCCGATTTCGTGCGATAGCGGTGGCCGTGCGGCTCGAGCTCGCGGCGGATGTCGGCGTGGTTGTAGATCTCGCCGTTGAACACCACCCAGATGGTGCCGTCCTCGTTCGACAGCGGCTGCTGCCCGGTGCTCAGATCGACGATGCTGAGGCGGCGATGCGCCAGCGCCGCGTGCGCGTCGCAGTGCAGCCCGGCTTCGTCCGGGCCGCGATGCGTGATGATGTCGCGCATCCGGGTCGCGCGCGCCGGTGCATCTTCATCGAGCCGATCGACCGCGACGATGCCTGCAATTCCGCACATGGTTATGCCGCCGCCTCGACGTCTCCCGGCTTTGCCGCCGAGCCGTCCGCAAACTGTCTGAACCAGAGCTCCAGCATCACCAGGCTCCACAGCCGGTGGCGATGGTCCTGGCGGCCGTCGCGATGCTCGCGCCAGAGGCGCGAGACCGCGCGGTCGTCGAAGATGCCCCGGCCGCGGAGCCGGCCGTCGGTGAGCAGGCCATCGACCATCGGCGCCAGCGGGCCGCGCAGCCACTCGCCGATCGGCGCCTCGAACCCGTGCTTCGGCCGGTCGACGATCGATTTGGGGATGCGCTTCTCGAGCAGGCGGCGCAGGAGGTACTTGCTGCGGCCGTCCTTCAGCTTCAGGGCGGTGGGTACGGTGGCCGCGAACTCGAGCAGCTTGTGATCGAGCAGCGGCTCGCGCGACTCGAGCGACACCGCCATGCTCATCCTGTCGACCTTGGTCATGATGTCGTCGACCAGGTACGTCTTGACATCGACGTAGAGCGCGCGATCGAGCGGATCGCGCGAACCGCACGACTCGTAGGCCAGGCGGAAGCCGGCAAACGGATCGGCGTCGCGTACTTCCCGGGCGAAGTCGCTGGAGTAGAGCTCGGCGCGGGCGTTCGATTCGAAGAGGCCGTAGGCGTGTTTGCGCGCGCACGCTTCGGCCGGCGACAGCGCGAGATGCCCGAGCGATCGCGCGCCCTTGACGAAGCCGGGCAGACGCATGCCGAGCTTCCCCGCCAGCTGGCTGCCGAACGGTCCGAGCCAGTGGCGCGCCGCCAGTTCCGATCGTTCGACACGGTGCCGCGCGTAGCCGGCCCACAGCTCGTCGCCGCCGTCGCCGGACAGGGCGACCGTCACGTGCTCACGCGCCGCCTTCGAGACGTAGTAGGTCGGCACGGCCGACGAGTCGGCGAACGGCTCGTCGAGATGCCAGGCGAGCTTCGGCAGCAGGTCGACGATCTCACTCTCGCCCGGCTGCACCACCTTCTCGTGCTGCTCGACGCCGAGATGGCGGGCGACGGTGCGCGCGTATTCGAGCTCGTTGAACGCCTGCTCGTTGAAGCCGACCGACGTGGTGACCACGCGGCCGGCGGAGGCCTCGGCCATCGCCGCCACCACCGCGCTGGAGTCGATGCCGCCGGAGAGGAACGCGCCGAGCGGCACGTCGCTGACCAGCCGCAGCCGCACCGATTCGGTGACCAGTGCATCGAGCTGCTCGAGGTACTGGTCCTCGCGCGCGGGATCGCCGTCGCCGGTGAAGGTGAGGTCCCAGTAGCGGCGCATCCGCACGCGGCCGTTCTCGGCGACCAGCAGGTGTCCCGGCGGCAGCTTCCAGATCGAGCGGTAGATGGTCTGCGGCGCCGGCACGTACTGCAGCGTCAGGTAGGCGTCGATCGCCTCGGCGCTCCAGTCGCGCGGGACATCAGGGTCTTCGAGCAGCGACTTGATCTCGGATCCGAAGGTGACGCCGGCCGGCGTCACACAGTAGTGGAGCGGCTTGACGCCCAGGCGGTCGCGCACCAGCAGCAGCCGCCGGCGCGGCTCGTCCCACAGCGCGAACGCGAACATGCCGCGGAAGCGATCGACCGCCCGCTCGCCCCACTGCTCGTAGGCGTGCACGATCACTTCGGTGTCGCTGTGGGTCCGGAAGCGGTGGCCGCAGCTCTCCAGCTCGACGCGGATGTCGGCGAAGTTGTAGATCTCGCCGTTGAACACCACCCAGATCGTACGGTCCTCGTTGGCGAGCGGCTGGTCGCCGGTCGAGAGATCGATGATGCTCAGGCGGCGGTGGCCCAGGCCGGCGCCGCCGCCGACATAGAAGCCGTCGGCGTCGGGGCCGCGGTGCGAGACCGCAGTGGTCATCGCCGCCAGCCGGCTGCGATCGATCGGGTTGGCTGGGTCGAAGTTGAATTTGCCGGCGATGCCGCACATGGTCAGGAAACCGTCAGTTGGGGTTGGTCGCGGTTGAGCGCGCCGCGCCGCGTCGGTCCGGCGATGCGGATGGAAGGGCTTCAGGTCCGCGCTGACCGCTCGCGAATGGCACACCTCGATCTCAGCAAGGCAAGTGCCACTCAGGTCGTGAAAAACCCCAAGAAAGTTCCGTCAGCGCGACTGTAGAGCAGCCGCCGAGGGTAGCCCGGCTCCGGACAGTGGAAACGCGTTTCCAGCTGCTGAGTCGACGTACTGCTGGTGCCATTTCTCGAAGACCACCAGCTGCCACAGCCGGAGCGTATGGTCGCGCTTGTTGGCGAGGTGCTCGTCGACGATCTGGCGCACGAACGCCGGCTGGAAGTAGCCGCGCTGCAGGCTTTCCGCCGACAGCAGCGTGTCGGCAAACAGCTCGCGCAGGTTGCCGCGGAACCAGGTGCCGAGCGGCACGCCGAAACCCTGCTTGCGGCGGTTCAGGATCTCGGCCGGCAGCAGCGTCGCCGCCACCTCTTTCAGTACGTGCTTGCGCCGGCCGCCCTTGATCTTCATCGCCGCCGGCAGCGACGAGGCGAACTCGATCACCTCGTTGTCGAGCAGCGGCACGCGCGACTCGATCGAGTGCGCCATGCTCATGCGATCGACCTTGGTCAGCACGTCCTCCGGCAGGTAGGTCTCGGCGTCGAACCGCATCATCTGGCTTGGCCAGGGCAGGTGCGCGAAGCGCTCGAAGTGGCGCGCCAGGCGCGTTTCGGGATCCGGCCCGGCGATCGCGCGGCGCAGCTCCACGGTCAGCAGATCCGGCTTCTCGTCGGCGCCGAAGAAGCGAATCGCGTCGAGATAGCGTCCCTGCTCGTCGCGGCCGACATGGCGCAGGAAGTTCTTGCCGCGCACGCCGTGCGGCAGCCGCGCGGCGGCAATCGCCGCGACCTGGCGCAGCGCGCGCGGGCTGTAGCGATCGAACGCGACGACGCGCGGGTGCGGAACGTAGCGGTCGTAGCCGCCGAACAGCTCGTCGCCGCCGTCGCCGGAGAGGACGACGGTGACGTGACGCCGGGCCATCTCCGACACGTACCACGTCGGGATCGCCGATGAATCGGCGAACGGCTCGTCGAAGTGCGACACCAGCGCGTCGAGGATGCCGACGCCGTCGGGCTTGACCACGAACTCGTGATGCTCGGTGCCGAAGTGCGCCGCGACCCGCCGCGCCGGCTCGAGCTCGTCGAACTCGGGCTCGTCGAACCCGATCGAGAAGGTCTTCACGCGCGATCCCGAGACCTGCGCCATCAGCCCGACGACCAGGCTCGAGTCGATGCCGCCGGAGAGAAAGGCGCCGAGCGGGACGTCGCTGAGCAGATGCGAGCGCACGGCGCCGGTGAGCACGGCGCGCAGCTGGCTGACGGCGTCCGCCTCGGAGCCGGTGAACGCCTCGTCGGCCGGCAGCTGCCAGTACCGCTCGATGGCCAGCCGGCCATCGTGCCACGTCAGGAGATGGCCCGGCGGCAGCTTGCGCACCTGCTTGAAGATCGAGCCGTCGCGCGGCGTGTAGAGGAACGACAGGTAGTGATCGAGCGCGTCGGGATCGAGGTCGCGCGGCAGGCCGGGCGCCTGAAGCAACGACTTCAGCTCCGACCCGAAGTAGAGGCGGCCGTCCACGCTGGCGTAGTGAATCGGCTTGATGCCGATGCGATCGCGCGCGACCAGCAGCTCGCGCGTCCGCGTATTCCAGATCGCCAGCCCGAACATCCCGCGCAGCCGGGCGATCGCGGCTTTGCCCCACTGCTCGTAGGCGTGGACGATCGTCTCGGTGTCGGTCGAGGTGTAGAACCGGTGCCCGGCGGCCTCGAGCTCCTGCCGCAGCTCGGGGTAGTTGTAGATCTCGCCGTTGAAGACGATCCAGACCGTTCGATCTTCGTTGTGGATCGGCTGGTGGCCGGTCGACAGGTCGATGATGCTCAGCCGGCGCATGCCGAGCGCCACGCCATCATCCACCCACACCCCCTCGTCGTCCGGCCCGCGATGGCGGATGACGTCGCACATCCGTCGCACCAGCGTCGACGCCGCGTCGCGTCCGAACGGCGCGGCGCTGGCCGAGGACTCTACGAAACCGGCGATGCCGCACATATCGATTGATCCTTGGTTCCTGAATCGAAGAAATAGCTCGCCTCGCGGCGCGGCAGCGCGAGCTGGAACTCGCGGCGGCCGGAGGCGCGGACGATGGAGCCGTCGACGAGCGCGGCCAGCGCGATCGGCTGTGCCGCGGTCGTGCGGTAGAACAAGAGACGCGCGTCGGTCTCGACCTCGCCGACGCGGCAGCTCGCCTGGGCCGCGGCCGGCTCCGCGAACAACACGTGATCGACCGACATCGCCCGGGTGATGCGGATCGCGGCCGCGTGCGCGTAGGCGCCGGCCTCGGCCCAGACCGGCACGTAGTCGACGTCGGCGACCGGGTTGGCCGGATCGAGATCGAACACGCTCACCATCCAGAACGGCGCCGCCCCCTCGTGCGTCACCCGCAGCGTCGTCGCCGGCTCCAGCCGGCCGTAGACCGGCGAGTGCCATCCGAGGCCGCTCTCATCGTCGGCCGACAACGATTCGACCAGTCCCTGGGGCACGGCGAAGCCGACCGGTGGGAGCGTCCGATCGACCCGGGTCAGCACCGCACGGCGGCCGTGCAGGTCGACCGCCCAGCCCGGATCGAGATGCCAGTGGACGCCGGCGTGGTGCGCGCCGGGGCCGTCGGCGAGATCGGCAACCACGACGAGGTCCCCGTGCAGGACGAACACGCGGCGCCGGTGCTCGACCGGGCCGTAGCCGTCGTGCGCGCCGTCGAAGAAGTCGAAGCGCTGATGCGTCCGCCAGAGATTGACGCGCCCGTTGGCGACGCTCGACCAGTGGAACGGTCCCCGCGGCACGGACTGCGGCCGGTCGTCGAGCGTCACCGTGTTGTGCAGCGCCGTCGATCGCAGCCGGTCGCGCAGCACAGGGTCGGTGGTGTAGCAGCCGGTGCCGGGATCGATGAGCAGCGGGACGCCACGGAGCGACAGCGTCAGCGACAGCGCGTCGGCGTGCGCGTGGCCGCCGTTCTGATACCCGTGCGCTCCGCCATCGATCACGAGGTGGCCGCCGGCCGATGAGCGCGATACGTAATAGCCGGTGTCGGGCAGGGCGGCCGAGGACATTGCGGATTGCGGATTGCGGATTGCGGATCGATTGTCGATTGCGGATTGACTGTCGATTGTCGATTGCGGATCGGCTCCGCCGAGCATCCACACCGATTCTTCCGGCGCGGTGCCGATCTGCAGCTCGGGGCGCCGAACCAGCGACGCGGCGATGGCAAGGCTGTCGCGGAGATCGTCGACCCGCCTCCCGGCAATCGGCAGCAGCGCGCCGCCATCGTCATCGCCGATGTGCGGGACGACCCCGTTCTCGTCGGCGAGGAGGCGCGCCGCCGTGCCCAGCCGCGAGACGGCGTCCTCGAAGCGCGCGGCCGCCGGGGCGTCGCCGGCCAGGCGCGCGATGACCAGCGCGAGCGAGTAGAAGTCGAGCGTGTAGCGGTGGTAATGCGTCGAGCGCTCGCAGTGGCCGCCATCGCCGGCAATCTGGCGGTCGATCTCGGCGATGAGAATCGCGCGGCCGGTCGAGACGCGCCGCGCGCTGGCCGCGAGCGCGGGCAGCGCGTTTCCGGCAACGTAAAGCGCCAGCGCTTCGCCGAGCAGGTGCGTGTTCGGGCTGAAGTAGTACGACAGGTTCTCCTCGACGTGGGTCAGCTGCCGATCGAGCGCGAGCAGCAGATCGACGAGCCAGGGCTCGGCGTCGTCGCCGGCGTCGGCAGCGAAGAACTGGATCGCCCAGATCCATGAGATCGATCGGAAGGCGAGCTCCAGCATGCTCGCCCAGTTCACGCCGGTCAGCGGCGGGTTGTCGCGAATCCAGCTCTCCAGCTCGTTGATGAACCGACCTCGGTACCGTGCGTCGCCGGCGAGCCAGGAGGCGCGCCCGAGCGCCAGCCAGTGCTGATGGCGATTCAGCTCCCAGATGATCTTGTGGTCGCCCGACTCGGCCGCGAGGTACGGGACCGTCGACCAGAACAGCCGCGGCGGCCGGCGGCCGTTCACCGGATCAAGTTGCCAGTCCGGGGCCGTCACGGCGGGTGGGGCGGGTAGGGCAGGTAGGGCGGGTGGCGCCGACTCGAAGCGCAGGGCGTGATACCCGAGCAGGTCGTACTCGCCAGCCACGATACGATCGGCGCGGTTCACGGCGTCGCGCGTGGCGTCGGGGAACGCCCCACGGATCGATGCGGCGATGTCCTGCCTGATGCGCGGGTGGATCACGAACCGCTGCGGCGCGGCGCTGAAGTGCCGCGCCAGGGCGGCGTGCGCCTCGAGCCACGCGCCGCGGCGCAGCGCCGCATACGCCGCCCGCAGGTCGTCGTCCGCGTGCGCCGGCGCAGCGAGCGCGGCGGCGAGATGCGTCCGGTTCCAGCGCGGCGCTGAAAGCCGTGCGCTCGTCTGATGGAGCAGCGTGCGCGCAGCCGCCTTGCCGCGCCACGCGATTTCATCCGCATCCATGCGCGCCAGACGCGCGGTCAGCCGCTGGATCACCGCGAGCTCTCTGGCACCGCCCGGTCCACGTCCTTGGCGGCCGCCGGCACGCGCTGGTCGATGGCGCTGCGGTACGCGCGCAGCCACTGATCGCGCACCGCCGGCCAGGTGCACGCCTCGGTCGTCGCATACGCGTTGCGCGCCAGGCCGCGGGCGTAATCAGGGTTGTCGAGCAGCCGGACGACGTGGTGCCCGAGCGTCTCGTAGTCGGCGAGGCCGGCAAGCAGTCCGTGCTCGCCGTGCGTCAGGATCGCCGGGACGCCGCCGGCCTCGGTCGAGACGACCGGCAGGCCGCTGGCGAACGCCTCGATCACCGACGTCGGCATGTTGTCGATGTTCGGGCTCTGGATGTAGATGTCGTTGTCGGCGTAGAACGCGGCGATCTCGTCCGGGTTCACGCGGCCTGCGAAGTTGACGTTGCGCAGCCCGAGCTGCGCGGCCAGCGCGCGCAGCTCCGCCTCCTGCGGGCCGCCGCCGACGAGCGTGAGGCTCGCCTCGGGCCACCGGTCCTGGACGACCCTGAAC
>Ga0207428_10004519_pt1 | contig 13193 bp, 7 predicted proteins | sample RhiMethybrSRZTD1_FD_187600 | JGI IMG/M metagenome (GOLD analysis project Ga0207428, IMG submission 187600) | Populus rhizosphere microbial communities from Tennessee, USA - Rhizosphere MetaG P. TD hybrid SRZTD1 (SPAdes) (version 3) | ecosystem: Host-associated > Plants > Roots > Rhizosphere >... | reverse complement strand
GGCCGAAGACGGCGCCCGCGAGGAGCACGTCGCCTTTCCGGAGCGTGCCCGACTTGACCAGCACCGTGGCTACCGGGCCGCGACCCTTGTCGAGGCGCGACTCGATCACCACGCCCTTGGCGGGCGCGTTCACCGGGGCCCTGAGCTCCAGCACTTCGGCCTGCAGCTGGATCGACTCGAGCAGCTTGTCGATGCCCTGGCCCGTCTTGGCCGAGACCTCGACGAACTGCGTGTCGCCGCCGAGCTCCTCGGAGACGATCTCGTGCGACAGCAGCTCGTTCTTGATGCGCTGCGGATTCGCTTCGGGCTTGTCGATCTTGTTCACGGCCACGACGACAGGCACCTTCGCCGCCTTGGCGTGGTGGATCGCCTCGATCGTCTGCGGCATGACGCCGTCGTCGGCTGCGACGACCAGGATCACGAGGTCCGTGATCTGGCTTCCGCGAGCACGCATCGCGGTGAAGGCCTCGTGGCCCGGCGTGTCCAGGAACGTGATCACGCCGCGCGACGTCTCCACGTGGTACGCGCCGATGTGCTGGGTGATTCCCCCGGCCTCACCCACGGCCACGCGCGCCTTGCGGATCGCGTCCAGGAGCGAGGTCTTGCCGTGGTCGACGTGGCCCATGACGGTGACAACCGGCGGCCGTGTCTCGAAGCTGCTCTGGTCCTCGACCTCGGCCGCCGTCAGGAACGACTCGGGGTCGTCCAGCTTGGCCGGCTTGGCGACATGCCCCATTTCCTGGACCACGATCATCGCCGTGTCCTGGTCGATCACCTGGTTGATGGTCACCATGGTGCCCATCTTCATCATGATCTTGATGACCTCGGCGGCCTTCACGCTCATCTTGTGGGCGAGATCGGCAACGGAGATCGTCTCGGGGATCGGCACCTCGAGGATCTTGGGCTCGGACGGGGCGGCGAACGCAGTGCCGCCCTCATCGTCGCGGTGGCGCGAGCCGCCGCGCGAGCGCCAACCGTCGCGCCCGCCGGAGGCGTCGCCACGCGTCTTGATCGCGCGGCGGCGAGCCTGGTCGTCGACCCAGGCGGAGGCCGGCTTGGCGGCGCGCTTCGGGCCTTTCTTGTCCTTGGCGTCCTTGTCGGCGGGTTTGAGCACCGGGCGATGCAGCGTGCCCTCGCTCTCCTTGGCGGGCGCGGCCGGGGCGGGTGCCGCGTCGGCCTTGGGGGCCTCGGCCTTCACCTCGACCAGGACCGGGGCCTCGGCCTCGGTGGCCATCTCCTCGCCCTTCTTGCGGACGACGCGCTTCTTCTTCGGGGCCTCGCTTTCGACGGGAGCCGGTGCCTCGGCGGGCGCCTCGTCGGCCTTCTTCTTCACCACCGCGCGCTTGGCCTTCGACTCGGCCTCGGCGGCCTGGCGGGCGGCAAGCTCGGCCTGGCGCTTGGCCTCGGCTTCGCGCTTGCGCGCCTCCGCATCGTCGATGATCGGCGCCGGCGGCGCGACGGGCTTGACGGGCTCGGGCACGGCCTCGGGCTTGTCGACCTTCACGAAAGTACGCTTCTTGCGCACCTCCACCTGGATCGTGCGCGCCTTGCCGGTCGAGTCGGCCTTCTTGATCTCCGTCGTCTGCTTGCGCGTGAGGGTGATCTTCTTCTTCTCGTCCTTCTTGCCGTGCACTTCCTGGAGATAGTCGAGCAACCGGGTCTTGTCCTGCTCGGTGATCGCGTCCTCACCGGCGCTCTTCTTCACGCCGGCCGCGAGCAGCTGCTCGAGCAGCAGCGCCACCGGCAGCTTGAGCTCCTCGGCGAATTGGGCGACGTTCGACTTGGCCATTTGGTGCGTCTTCTCCTGGATCAGGCCTGAGCCTGGTCCTTGAACCAGGGTTCACGCGCCTTCATGATGAGCTTGGTGGCGCGCTCGGCATCCATGCCGGTCATCTCGGTCAACTCGTCGGTGGCGAGGTCGGCGAGCGCATCCATCGTGGTGATGCCTTTCGAGGCGAGCACCCGGGCGGTCTGGTTGTCCATGCCCTCCATGCTCTGCAGATCCTCGGCGGCATGCTCGACGTTCTCCTCGCTCTTGATCGCCTCGGTGAGGAGCGCGTTGCGGGCACGCCTGCGAAGCTCGTTCACCGTCTCCTCGTCGAAGGCCTCGATCTCGAGCATCTCGGGCAGGGGCACGTAGGCGACCTCGTCCAGCGAGGTGAAGCCTTCCTGCACGAGGATCTCGGCGACCTCCTCGTCGACGTCGAGCTTCTCCATGAAGAGCGAGCGCACGACGCTCGTCTCCTGCGCGCTCTTCTCCTCGCGCTCGTCGGTGGTCATGATGTTGAGGTGCCATCCGGTGAGCTCGGAGGCGAGGCGAACGTTCTGGCCGCCCTTGCCGATGGCGAGCGCCAGTTGGTCCTCGTCGACCACGACGTCCATCGAGTGGCGCTCCTCGTCCACGACGATGGAGGTCACCTCGGCCGGCGCAAGGGCGTTGATCACGAACTGCGCGGCCTCGGGCGACCACAGGATGATGTCGACGCGCTCGCCGGCGAGCTCCTGGGTGACGGCCTGGACGCGCGAGCCGCGCATGCCGACGCAGGTACCCACGGGGTCGATGCGCTGGTCGTTGGACTTGACCGCGATCTTGGCGCGCAGGCCCGGGTCGCGGGCGGCGGCGCGAATCTCGAGCAGGCCCTCTTCGATCTCCGGCACCTCGAGCTCGAACAGCTTCACCAGGAACTCGGGGGCGGTACGCGAGAGCACGATCTGCGGGCCGCGCGCCTGGCGATCGATCTTCTCGATGTAGGCGCGCACGCGGTCGCCCTGGCGCAGGTTCTCCTTCGGGATCAGCTTCTCGCGCGGCAGCAGCGCCTCGACGCGCCCCGACTCGACGATCAGGCTGCCGCGCTCGGCGCGCTTGACCGTGCCGGTGACCAGCGACTCGCCACGCTCGAGGAAGTCGTTGAGGATCTGCTCGCGCTCGGCGTCGCGGATCTTCTGCAGGATCACCTGCTTGGCGGCCTGGGCGCCGATGCGGCCGAAGGTCTCGGCCTCGAGCGGCTCCTCGATCACGTCGCCCAGCTGGGCCTCTGGATTCTCGGCCGCGGCGTCGGTGATGGCGATCTGGTGCGCCGGCTCCTCGTGCTCCTCGTCGAGCACGACCGTCCAGCGGCGAAAAGCCGAGTAGTCGCCGGTCTCCCGGTCGATCTCGACGCGGACGTCAACCTCGTCCTTGAAGCGCTTCTTGGTCGCCGAGGCGAGCGCCATCTCCAGCGCCAGGAACACGGTGTCCTTGGCGACGTTTTTCTCGCGCGCCAGCGCGTCGACCAGAAGCAGAATGTCGCGACTCATATCAACCTCGATGTCACCCCGGCGAAGGCCGGGGCCGATCTATCCTCAGACTTCGGGAACCAGCCGCGCCCGGTCGATCTCCGCGAACGCGAACCGCAGCCGCTCCCCTTCGACCTCGAGGAGCACGCTGCCCTCCTCGACGCCCGCCAGCAATCCCTCGAACCGTCGCCGCCCGTCCCGCGGCAGCCTCAACCGCACGCTCGCCTTGCGGCCCGCGAAGCGACCGTAATCCTCGAGGCGCTTGAGCGGCCGATCCAGCCCCGGTGAAGAGACTTCCAGCCGCTCGTAGTCGATGCCTTCGACGGCGAGAGCCCGGCTCAGGTGGTTGCTCACCCGCGCGCAGTCATCGACCGTGATGCCACGCGGCGTATCGATGAACACGCGCAGGAGCCCGCCCCGCGAGGACTCCAGGTCGACCAGCTCGTAGCCCAGGCCTCCGAGGGTTTCCCGCAGCCAATCTTCCCGCTCGAGACCCCGGTTTGCGCTCAAGAAAACGGTCCTACAAACAAAAAATGGGCGCGAGGCCCATCCCAACTTCTTAACCGCGAAATGTTAGCACGAATCGGGGTCCGGCGCGATTGCGCGTGAGCGGCAAAGCCTTCGCGCAGGCAGGCCCACACGTGGTGACGGCGGACAACATTCCGAGACAAAGCGCTACAGACCGCAGCGTGTCGCTGCGTAGCATCGGCTGCAGGAAGAAAACCGAACAAAGGGAGCCGAAAACATGTACTTGTCACGCAAAGTCCTGCTCGTCGCCGTCACCGCCGCGCTCGTCCCGGCCTCACCGGGGGCGCTTGCGCAGCAGGCCCCCAAGGAGAAGATCGAGGTCACGGGCTCGAACATCAAGCGCGTCGACCAGGAGGGTCCCGCCCCCGTCCAGGTGATCACCCGCGAGCAGATCGAGCGCAGCGGCTCGAGCACGGTGGCCGAAGTCCTGCGCAACCTCCCGGCCAACAGCGCCGGCTCCTACGACGACACATTCACGGGCAGCTTCGCGCGCGGCTCGGCGGGCGTGTCGCTCCGCGGCCTGGGCCAGAAGACCACGCTCACGCTGGTGAACGGCCGGCGCATGGCGGTCTTCGCCTTCGCGCAGAACCTGCAGGACAGCTTCGTCGACCTGAACAGCATCCCCATCGCGGCGATCGAGCGCATCGAGGTCCTGAAGGACGGCGCATCCGCGATCTACGGGTCGGACGCGATCGCGGGCGTGGTGAACGTGATCCTGCGCAAGGACTACCAGGGCATCGAGGGCACGCTGGGCGGCGGCATTACCGACCACTCCGACGGCGAGGAGCTGCGCCTGTCCGGCGTCGTGGGCGCGGGCAACCCTTCCACCGATGGCTACAACTACATGCTGGTCGCGGACTATTTCGACCGCGCCCACGTCTGGGCGCGCGATCGCGTGCCGAGCGGCGATTACCGCAGCATCCCGGGCGGCGCGAACCTCTCCAACTCCACCACTTCGAACCCGGGCACGTACGTGCGGCGCCCGGGAACCACGCCCTTCCCTACCGCGCGGATCCCTTTCCCGACCTGCCCGGCCGACCGGATCGTGGTCCTCGCCGGATCGCCCCAGTGCACCCAGAACCTGAACGAGTTCCTTTCGGCCATCCCGGAAACCACGCGCGTGGGCCTCTTCGGGCGCGCGTCGTGGGAGCTGGGCGGCGGAATGCAGTTCTGGAGCGAGCTCGCCTTCAACAAGCTCGAGACGTTCACTCAGAACGCGCCGTTCGGAGCGCCGAGCACGGCGCTCGGCGTAGGTGTCGCTCGTGCCGTGCCGATCATCCTGCCCGTCGGCCACAACTCCAACCCGTACAACGTCCCGGTCGAGATCCGCTACCGCTTCACCGACGTGGGCCCGCGCAAGATCGAGAACACGACCGAGGCCACGCGCATCGTCGCGGGCCTGAACGGCAGCTGGAAGGACTGGAGCTGGGAGGTCGCGGCGGGCTATTCGCGCAGCGAGGCCGAGCAGAAGGACATCAACAACATCCGCATCTCGGGCCTAGAGTCGGTCATCGCCGACAACTCGTACAACTTCCTCGATCCCTCGCGCAACTCGGCGGCGGTGTACGACCGCCTGCGGGTCAACTACTCGCGCCTGGGCGACTCGAAGAACGGGTTCATCGACGGCAAGGTGAGCGGCGAGCTCATGCAGACCGCCAACGGTCCCGTGGGCATGGCCGCCGGGGTGGAGTTCCGTCGCGAGGACTACAACGATGTCTCCGATCCGGTGCTCGTGAGCGGTGACGTGCTGGGCCGCGGCAGCACGCAGGCGGTGGGCAAGCGCGACATCAGCTCCGCGTACATCGAGTTCAGCGTGCCGGTCGCCAAGAACGTCGAGATGCAGCTCGCGGGCCGCGTCGATCACTACAGCGACTACGGCACCTCGACCACGCCCAAGGTGGGCTTCCGCTGGACCCCCTCGCAGCAGTGGCTGTTGCGCGCCACCTACGCGCAAGGTTTCCGGGCGCCGTCGATTCCCGAAAGCGGCGAGTCGAGCGCGTTCTTCTTCCAGAACCTGCAGGACACGCGGCGCTGCGCTATCAACTCCGTGTACTGCGGCACCGTCTCGCTGCCGGGATCTTTCTCGGCCAACCCGGAGCTGAAGCCCGAGAAGAGCGACAGCTGGACCGCGGGCTTCGTGTGGGAGCCGACGCGCAACGCGAGCGTCGCCGTCGACTACTACTACATCAAGTGGAAGGACATCGTCAGCTCGCGCGACTTCCAGTTCATCCTCGACAACGAGACCACCTACGGGCGCTATGTGACACGGGGCGCCCCGAGTGCCGAGGACCTCGCGCGCGGCGCGCCCGGAGCGGTGATCCTGGTCGCGGTGCCCTACGAGAACCTCTCCAAGCTGGAGACCAATGGCATCGACCTCGACGCCAGGGTTCGCTTCCCGACTGCGGGCGCCGGGATCTTCACGCTTGGATTCACGGGCACGTACATCCTTTCGTACAAGCAGCCGCTCGCGCCGGAGGAGCCCCCCACGGAGCTCGCCGGGACGTACAACCTGCCCGAATTCAAGGGGGTGGGGACGCTCACCTGGGACTTCGGTCCATGGTCGACGACGGCCGCGGTGAACTACACGGATAGCTTCAAGCAGTCGACGTCGGCCGGCGCGGGAGCCGATCCCACCATCAAGTCCTGGACGACCGTCGACCTGCAGGCCGCGTTCAACGGGTTCAAGAACACGAAGATCACGTTTGGCGTGAAGAACGTGGCCGACGAGGAGCCCCCGGTCGCGATCGCCGAGCAGCTGCTCTACACGTTCCAGCACCACAACATCCGCGGCCGGTTCTACTACGCCAACCTCAACTACAAGTTCAAGTAGATCGTGGACGCTTCCGACGCGCTGCCCCTCGACGCCACCGGCCGGGTCCTCCTGGTCGAGGACGACGAGGGGCTCGCGGGCCTGATCGCCGACTACCTGGGGCGCAACGGCCTGGAGATCCACTGGGTGCGCCGAGGCGACGCGGCGATCGAGAAGGCGCGGGAGCTCTCGCCCGACCTGCTGCTGCTCGACGTGATGCTTCCCGGCCAGGACGGCTTCGACATCTGCCGCGAGTTGCGCGCGCGCGGGTCCACGCTGCCGATCGTTTTCCTCACCGCGCGCGACGAGGACTTCGACCGGGTCGTGGGGCTGGAGCTGGGCGCCGACGAGTTCATCCCCAAGCCGGTGCAGCCGCGCGTCCTGCTCGCCCATGTGCGGGCGATCCTGCGCCGCGCGGGAATGCGGCCGGGCGCGCCGGCGGCCGCGGGCGGAGACGTCATCACGTTCGGCAGGCTCGAGATCGACGTCGCTTCGCGGGCCGCACGGCTCGGGGGCGTGCCCGTGGACCTCACCAGCTCGGAGTTCGACCTGCTGTGCCTGCTCGCGCGCCACGCCGGCAAGGTCCTGTCGCGCAACGACATCCTCAACAAGCTGCGCAGCCTCGACTACGACGGGTCCGACCGGTCGGTCGACTGCCGGATCTATCGCCTGCGGCGCAAGCTCGGCGACCTGGTCGACACCAGCGAACGCATCAAGACCATCCGCAACGTCGGCTACCTCTTCAGTCCCGCGCACTGGTAGTCCGCGGCACCCCACCGTGATCCGGCTGTTCCTGAAGCTCTACGGGGTGCTGATCGCCACCCTGGCGCTGTCGTTCATCGTGCAGATGAACCTCATGGACTACGTGTGGCGGCACACCTCCCAGGGGTTCGACTTTCGCGTTCGCTTCGCGCCGACCTTCCACCTGGTCGAGGAAGCGCTTGCACCGCTTCCCCCGGAACGCTGGCCGGCGCGCCTGGCCGAGCTCGCCGCCGGCTTCGGCATGCCCGCGCGGATCGACCGCCTCGAGGGCCACCCGGACCGCGTGCGCCTCGCCCCCGAGCAATCCACCAACCTCGACGCCGGGGGTATCGCCTCGCTCGAGCGGGAGGGTGGGGGCTTTCGCCTGCTCAAGCGCGTGCGCGGCGGCGATTTCGTGGTCGCGATCGATTTCCCCGGCCCGGACGTGCGCCGCGTCCGGGTGCTCACCTACGCGGTCAACTGGGCGATCGAGTTCGCGATCGTGGCGGTACTGGTGTTCTTCTGGGTGCGCCCGTTCTGGCGCGACCTTCGCCGCATGCACTATGCCGCCGGGGCGATTGGCGCGGGCCGCTTTGGCGTGTCCACCCGCGTGGGACGGTTTTCGCCCCTGCGCCAGTTCGCCGACGAGCTGGGCGCGATGGCGCGGCGGATCGCCGGATTGCTGTCGTCGCATCGCATGCTCACCAGCGCCGTGTCCCACGAGCTGCGCACGCCGATCGCGCGCCTGAGGTTCAGCCATTCGCTCGCCCTCGAGGAGTCCGACCCCGCCGCCAAGGACCGCTACCTCGCGCGCATGGAGGCCGACATCGCCGAGATCGACCAACTCACCTCGGAGCTCCTCGACTACGCGCGCCTCGAGCGGGGGACGCCGACGCTGCAGCTCCAGGTCGTGCCAGCCGAGCCCTGGCTGGAAGACGTCCTCGCCGACGCCCGCAACGGCAACGGCCCCGTGGAGATCCGCGCCCGCGCCGACGTGGCCTCGGTGCGCTGCGAGCCGCGCTACATGGCGCGCGCCCTGGTGAACCTGCTGCGCAACGCCCGCACCCACGCGCGCAGCACGGTCGCGGTCAACCTCCGGCAGGAAAGCGGCCGGACGGTGCTGGAGGTGGATGACGACGGCCGGGGCATCCCGGCCACGGAGCGGGAGCGCCTATTCGAGCCCTTCACCCGCCTCGACGACAGCCGGGACCGCGATTCGGGCGGCTTCGGCCTCGGCCTCGCGATAGTGCGCCAGGTGGCGCGCTGGCATGGCGGCGAGGCGACGATCGGCGACTCGCCCCTCGGCGGGGCCCGCGTCTCGATCGTCTGGTAGGGCGGCAGGCGCTACTCGACCCGGCGCACCCGCGGGGCGTGGTTGTGCGCCTCGAACTCCAGGTAGAAGGCGCCCATCATCCCGCGGCGCACGCGCACCTTCGGGTCCTGCAGTTGCATCCGCCGCGAACCTTCGTCGATGACCTGCCAGACCTGGCCGTTGGCCAGGCGGATACGCGAGTACTGGCTCCAGCCCAGGAATGTCCCCGGGATGTGGCTCTGGATGGACGGCAATTCGGCCGACGGGGCGCGACCCTCTATCCCGAACGTCGATTCGAGGGTTGCCTGCGTGGGCGGCGCGGGCGATTGGGGCGTTGGGGCCGCTTGCGGCGCCGGGGCCACCACGGCCGGCGGCGGGGTTGCGGCGCGTGGGGCCGGCGTGGCCGGGCGCGGCCCCGGCGCGGGCGGCGCCGGCTGCGCAGCTTGCGCGGCCTGTGGAGCCCGGGACTCGTCCACGGGCAGAGCGTCGTAACAGGCCAACCGGGCGGCGGGATCCTGGATCGACCGGCACCGTTTCAGGGCATCGCTCGCGGCGGCTGGCAGCGCCGTGATCAGCATCGAAGCGAAAAGCAGGGGAAGGGGACGCATCGGCGGGGGCTGTTGGCAAACCGCGATTATGCCGTCCCGGCAGTGCTGCGCCGCAGCATCCAGCCGATGTTGCAAAAACGCAACACTGAGTTTTTTTCGTTGGAATTATGCCCCGCGATGGCTATCATCCGCGGTGCAATGGCCGGTAACAAGACCGATATATATGGCCACGTCATAAATCCTGCCGTAACACCACCCGGCTCCAACGTTTCAATCGTTTCAACCACCACCATCCTGGGGGAGCAATGAATCAGCACAAGATTAAGAAGCATCCGCTGTTTACGCGGAAGGCGTGCGTAGTCGCCACTGAGTTCGCCGTGGCGATGATGGCCGCCCCGTTCGCGTTCGCACAGGCCACGCCGCCCGCGGTGAAGATCGAGGTGACGGGCTCGCGCATCCCGCTTCAGCAGAACGTCGAGAGCACCAGCCCCATCGCGGTCATCAGCGCAGAAGACATCAAGATCGAGGGCGTTCGCAACGTCGAGAACCTGCTCCAGAACATGCCGCAGGTCTTCGCCGACCAGGGCAGCACTGTCGCCAACGGTGCCTCCGGCACCGCGACCGTCGACCTGCGCAACCTTGGCGCGGACCGCACCCTGGTCCTCGTGAACGGCAAGCGTCTCCCCGCCGGCAGCCCGGCCTACTACCCCGCCGACTTGAACCAGATCCCGCCTGCGCTCATCAGCCGCGTCGAGATCCTGACCGGCGGCGCCTCCGCGATCTACGGCTCGGACGCCGTCGCGGGCGTGGTGAACTTCATCATGCGCAAGGACTTCCAGGGCGTGCAGGGCGAGATTCACTACGGCTTCTACAACCACCAGCAAGGCAACCCTCAGGGCGCGGCCGACGCAGTGGCCCTCCGCGCAGTGGGCGCCCCGTCTCAATACCACGTGCCGGGCGACCTGAGCGACGGTGGCAAGAGCACGGAAGTGAGCCTGCTGATCGGCGACAACTTCGCCAACAACCGCGGCAACGCCACGGTGTTCTTCGGCTGGAAGGAAGATGAGGCGCTCACCCAGGCCATGTACGACTTCAGCGCCTGCTCACTCGGCCGCAACGCCGCGGGCAACGGCTTCGCATGCGCGGGCTCGGGCACCAGTTTCCCCGGCCAGTTCGTACCGATCGCCGGCGGCGCGCCCTTCACGATCGCCAACGCCCAGGGCGGCACCCGGCCCTACGTCGGCGCCACCGACGCGTTCAACTTCGGCCCGTACAACTACTATCAGCGCCCCTCGGAGCGCTACACGGCCGCGGCGTACGCGCACTACGACATCAACAACCACCTGCGCGCCTACTACGAGTTCAACTTCCACGACGACCATACGGTCGCGCAGATCGCGCCGTCGGGCCTGTTCGGCGTCATCGCGACGATGCACGGCGACAACCCGCTGCTGTCGGCCGACATCCGCAGCCGGTTGGGCATCACCAACTCGGCCACCAGCACCGCCGACCTGCTGATCCTGCGCCGCAACATCGAGGGCGGCGGGCGACAGGCCGACCTGCGCCACACGTCGTACCGCAACGTGATCGGCTTCAAGGGCGACTATGCGAACTGGGACTGGGATGCCTTCTACCAGCACGGCACGGTGGTCTACGAGCAGATCTACCGCAACGATTTCTCCGCCACCCGAGGCCTGCGCTCCCTCGACGTCGTCAGCGTGGGCGGCGTGCCGACCTGCCGCTCGGTGGTCGATGGGACCGATCCGAACTGCGTGCCGTACAACATCTTCGCGACCGGAGGCGTGACGCCGGCGGCCCTCACCTACCTGCAGACCCCCGGCCTCGACATCGGTGAGACCGTGCAGACCGTCTGGGGCGCGACGGTGTCGACCGACCTCGGCAACTACGGCTGGAAGCTTCCGGGTGCCAAGAACGGCGTGGGCTTCGCCTTCGGCGTCGAGCGCCGCACGGAAAAGCTGAACCGCGACACCGACGCGGCCTTCTCGACCGGCGACCTCTCCGGCCAGGGCGGCCCGACCATCGGCCTGAACGGCAAGTACCAGGTGAAGGAGATCTTCACCGAGGTCCGCGTGCCGATCCTCGAGGGCGCCCCGGGCGCGGACCTGCTGAGCCTCAACGGCAGCTACCGCTACTCGGACTACGACACGGGCAAGCAGACCGACTCGTACGGCCTCGGCATCGAGTACGCGCCGGTCCGCACGGTGAAGCTGCGCGGCAGCTACCAGCAGGCGGTGCGCGCGGCCAACATCATCGAGCTGTTCCAGGCGCGCGGCACGAACCTGTTCGACATGGACTTCGATCCGTGCGCAGGCCCGACCCCGGCGCGTTCGTTGGCTGACTGCTCCCGCACGGGCGTGACCGCGGCGCAGTACGGCCGGATCCTCGACAGTGCCGCGGGCCAGTACAACTACATCCAGGGCGGCAACCCGAACCTCGAGCCCGAGACTGCGAAGTCCTATACCCTCGGCATAGTGTTCACCCCGACGCGCGAGCTGAGCGCCACGGTGGACTACTACCAGATCGAGGTGAAGGACATCATCTCCAACCTGCCCCCGGTCACGATCCTCAACGCGTGCCTGGACAGCAACCTGTTCTGCAACCTGATCCGCCGCGACACTCTCGGCACGCTTTGGCTCCCGGGCGCACCGGGCGTCGAGGCGACGAACATCAACCTCGCGAAGGTGAAGACCTCGGGCCTGGACATCGCCGTCAACTACAACTACCAGCTGGGCCAGGGCTACGGCGGCCTGGGCTTCAACTTCGTCGGTACGTACCTGAAGGAGTACAAGTCGACGGACAGCCCGCTCACGGCGGAATACGACTGCGCCGGCCTCTTCGGCAACGTCTGCCTGCTGCCGCTGCCGGAATGGCGCCACAAGTTCCGCACGACGTGGTCCACGCCGTGGAACTTCGACCTGAGCGCGACCTGGCGCTACATCGACGAGGTGAAGTTCGACAACTCCAACCCGAACGCCATTGGCAACCCGCCGCCGGTCGACGCCAAGCTCAAGGCGCAGAACTACATCGACCTCGCGGCCTCGTGGGCGGTCACCAAGCAGCTCACGGTGCGTGGCGGCGTCAACAACATCTTCGACGAGGATCCCCCGCTGTCCTCGCAGGTCGGCACCACGGGTAACGGCAACACCTACCCGCAGACCTACGACGCGTTCGGCCGCAAGGTCTTCGTGAGCGCGAGCTACAAGTTCTGACAGGCAGTCCCTTCGAAAACGGCGAGCTTAGGCTCGCCGTTTTTTTTGCCCGGAGGGGCCCGGTCCCTACAGCTCGAAGGACTCCGACCCGCCCGCGAAAGCGTCCAGGGCGCCGGACAGGGCGCTCACCAGCACGCGCTCGGAAGCCGTGAGGTGCGGGTGCCAGATGTCGAAGATGAAGACCACGCGCAGCTGGTCGCTGTCGTTCCAGGCCTCGTGCTCGATGGTGTCGTCGAACACCCAGGCCTTGCCCGGGACCCACTCGCGCCGCTCGTTGCCCACCCGGAAGCCGCATCCCGGGGGCACGATCAGGGGGAGGTGGACGACCAGGCGGACGTTGGTGACGCCGGTATGCGGCGGAATGCGCGTGCGGGGCTTGAGCAGGGAGTACATCGCCGCCGGCGTACGCCCGGCCTGCTGGGGCTGCGGAACGCCGTCCAGGAGGGCCATCGTCCGCGGGCAGCGCACGGCGTTCTCCTCCACTCGCCGGCCCATCTTGTAGAGGTGGAATGCGCTCCAGCGCGGAGAGTGGTTGAGCTCCGCCCACTGGTCATGGGGAACGTCGGGGGGGTATTCGATGTAGGGCTGGAAGCCCTGGTCGGAGCGCAGCACCTCGAGGAACTCCGCGCGGACGTCGCCGGTGGCGGCCTCGACCGCGTCCATCCAGGGAAACTCCGCCCGGTCGAAGAACTCGATCGGCGCCAGGCGCGGGTAATGCAGAATCACCGGCTGCGAGTCGTAGCGGCGCT
>Ga0207428_10004517_pt1 | contig 13203 bp, 12 predicted proteins | sample RhiMethybrSRZTD1_FD_187600 | JGI IMG/M metagenome (GOLD analysis project Ga0207428, IMG submission 187600) | Populus rhizosphere microbial communities from Tennessee, USA - Rhizosphere MetaG P. TD hybrid SRZTD1 (SPAdes) (version 3) | ecosystem: Host-associated > Plants > Roots > Rhizosphere >... | reverse complement strand
ATATCCGAGGACAATGGTGTCGGCCGATGCGCGCCACCGGGGGTGCCGCTGCGACTCAGTGTGCGCAGCAGGGTGCGGGAGCAGCGAGCAGGCCCGGAAAGTGGAGGCCTCTGAGCGCAGCGGCTCCGCGTCCCGTCCCGCACCACCGTTCCGGAGACCGAGGCCGGGCCGCATCCCCGGAAACCGGGGCCCCTGCTCCGCCCCTCGGCGCACTATCACCGCACCGCTCGTCACCGCGAAGCTCATCACCGCGAAGCTCGTCACCGCGAAGCTCAGGCCGGCCACACGGGCTGATGGTGGCCGAGCGGCACTGTCGGCCGTGCCCAGAACGGCGGTGTTTCGGAGAGACACAGAGTCGGTCCCAGATGGCGCAACCGGCCCACCGGGGTGTCGCTTACGATTGACCAGCGTTCGAGTTCCGCGGGAGTGAACTCCTTCGGCACATCCTTCAGGGCGGCCTCCGCTACCTGGCCGCGCTCGACGAGCCAGCGCCCCACCTGCGCCAGCGAGATCCGCACGAGCCAGCTGCCGCCTTCGGTCGCCCGGCGCTTGAGAGCGACCATCGCGCCGAACGCCATCAGGTAGCCGGTCAGGAAGTCGATCGCCGAGACCGGGTAGAACTGCGGGCCCGGTTTGGCGCCGGGAAACAACTCACCCTGGCGCCAGGTGATGCCGCTGACCGTCTGCACGACCGTGTCGAAGCCGCGGCGCGACGCCCACGGCCCGGCGTGACTGAAGGCGCAGAGCGAGACGACGACGATGCCCGGCCGTAGCTGCGCCAGCGTCTCGGGGGAAAAACCCCGGCCCCCGAGAGTGCCCGGCCGGTAGCCTTGCGAGAACACATCGGCTTTGCGGACCAGCCCGCGCAGAATCTCCACGTCCTTCGTCTCGCGCAGATCGAGATGCGCGGAGAGCTTGCCGTGACCGGTGTCGTATTCCTGCCGGCCGAGGCTCGGCAGATGCGCGCCGGTGATCTTGAGGACCTCGGCGCCATGCTCAGCGAGGGTGCGCGCGCAAGTAGGCCCGGCGATGACGCGCGTCAGGTCGAGCACCCGGACGCCGGACAGCGGCCGGTCTCCCTTTGGAAGTTCTTCTTTCGGGCTATCGGCGATCTTGACGATCTCCATGAGCGGCAGCGAGGCGATCGCGGCGGCCTGCGGATGGCGCGCCCATTCTTCCATCGTGCGCACCATGCCGCCGGCGCCTTTCTCGGCGATGATCGCCTCCTCCAGCTCGAGCGCGTCCCACTGCAACACCGCCTTGCGCACTGCCTCGGGATCTTCGGGCACTCCGAGAACCTTGAGAGCGGCGGCGCGATGGTTGGGGAAGTTGCAGTGGAGGTAGCTCCAGCGGCCGTTTTTCGCAGGATAGACGCCTCTTATCTCGTTGCGCCCGAAGTCCACGGGCTTCCCCTCCATGACGAGATAGGTGCCGCTGCGCAGAGAGGCCGTCGCCTGGCGGGTATCGATGGCGACCTTCTGGCGGCGCCCGGTGCGCAGCTCCCACAGATCGCACGCCGCGAGGCCGACTGCGGCGAGCGAGGCCGTGCCGGTCTCTGTAATCTTGAAGGGCGTCGGCAGGATCGGATCGAGAGCGCCGGTGACTTCCACCGAGCGCACGCGCTCTTCGGACCAGCCGGCAAGGGGGAGGATGGGACGCAAGGCATCAATGATCATGACCGGGACTCCAGGTAGCAGCGGGTAAGGCTCTCCCGCATATTAACGGGCGCAGCAGCGATAGGCCAAGGCCGCATCGGTTACAGTTCGGTCATGGCCCTGAAAGCAACGATCTGCAAGGCCAGTCTGCACATCGCGGACATGGACCGCAATTACCATGCGGAGCACGCCCTGACGGTGGCGCGCCATCCGTCCGAGACCGAGGAGCGGATGATGGTGCGCCTGCTGGCGTTTGCGCTGAACGCGCACGAGTATCTCGCGTTCGGCAAGGGCCTGTCCGATGGCGACGAGCCGGATCTCTGGCAAAAGGACCTGACCGGCGCCATCGAGCACTGGATCGAGGTCGGGCAGCCGGACGACAAGCGCCTCCTGCGGGCTTCCGGCCGCGCCGAGCGGGTGACCGTATACGCGTACGGACACCGCGCCGAGCTATGGTGGGCGCCGCTCGCCGAAACATTGGAACGGGCGAAGAACCTGGTGGTCTGGCGCGTGCCCGCAGCGGGAGCGCAGGCGCTGGCAAAACTGGCGGCGCGCAGCATGGAGCTGCAATGCACGGTGCAGGAAGGGCGACTTTATTTCAGCACCGTCGCGGAAACCGTGGAGATGGAGCTGGTGGCGTTGAAGCTCTAGCGCCGAGTCCAGCCGTTCGTTCTGAGCGTAACCGGAGGGCGGAGTCGAACTGACCCGGGTCGGACGATGCCAGCGGCTTCAACCCCTTTCACGTTCTGCTGCGTTTATAGCCTGGTTGCCAACCAGGAAAGGACGCATCATGAAACGCACGCTTCTCCAGGCCGCCCTTGCGGCGGCCTTCTGCACGCTCAATGCTGCCCAGGCCTCCGTCGCCGAGAAGCCCAGCACCCTCGCCGACCAGCAGTCGGTCGCCGTCACGATCTACAACGAGAACCTCGCGCTGATCAAGGATGTGCGACGCATCGATCTTGCCGGCGGCCCCAACCGCCTCGCGTTGCGCGAAGTGAGCGCCCAGATGCGCCCCGAGACGGCGCTGCTGCGCAGCCTGTCCCACCCGGGCGCTCTGCGCCTCATCGAGCAGAACTTCGACTTCGACCTGTTGACCCCTGCCAAGCTGCTGGAGAAGTACGTCGGCCGCGAAGTGCGCATTGTGAGGACGCATCCGCAGACCGGCGCCGAATCGGTCGAAACCGCGACCGTGCTCGCCGCCAACGGCGGCGTCGTCCTCAAGATCGGCGATCGCATCGAGACCGGCCTGCCCGGGCGCCTAGTCTATGACGGCGTGCCGCCCAACCTGCGCGACCGCCCCACGCTGGTCAGCGATCTCTCGAGCAACCGGACGGGCAGCCAGACCGTGGAGCTCTCCTACCTGTCGGGCGGGCTGTCCTGGAAGGCCGACTATGTCGCCGAGCTGAATGCGGCCGATAATGCGCTCGACCTGAACGGCTGGGTGACGCTCACCAACCGCAGCGGCACGAGCTACCCCGAGGCGCGTCTGCAGCTGGTCGCCGGCGACGTGAACCGTGTGCGCGACGAGCTGCGCTCCGCCGCGAAAGGCATCGCCAATCGCGTGGCGGCCGAGGCGCCGGCGCCCCAGATGGCGCAGGAATCGCTGTTCGAGTACCACCTCTACACGCTCGCGCGGCCGACGACGATCGGCGACAACCAGACCAAGCAGGTGGCGCTGCTCGGCGCAGCCGGCGTGCCGGTGGTGAAGGAGCTCGTCCTGCAGGGCAGCGACTACTACTACCGCTCGAGCGTCGGCAACATCGGGCAGAAGATGAAGGTCGGGGTGTTCGTGCAGTTCGAGAACCGCGAGGCATCGCACCTGGGAATGCCGATGCCGAAGGGCGTAGTGCGCGTATACAAGAAGGACAGCGCCGGCAACGCCCAGTTCGTCGGCGAGGACCGTATCGACCACACGCCCCGGAACGAGCGCGTGCGCTTGAAGCTCGGCGAGGCGTTCGATGTCACCGCCGACAAGAAGCAAACCGACTTCAAGCGGCGCGACACCGTTACCCCGTGGAGCTACGTGCACGAAAGCGCGTACGAGATCGTGCTGCGCAACGCCAAGAAGGAGGCCGTGACCGTAGTGGTGCGCGAGCCGCTGCCCGGGGACTGGACGATGCTGCAGGAGACGGAGCGCCACCAGAAGGTCGCCGCCGGCACGGCGGAGTGGAAAATGCAGGTGCCGGCCGATGGCAATGCCACCCTGCGCTACCGCGTGCTGGTGCGCTACTAGCCGCGCCCGGATCCGTCACTGGTCACTGGTCACTCTTGGCGCGAGCCTTGAGAGCGCGCTCCAGCAGACGCGGCGCCTCGATGCGCTTCGTCCATGAAGCGAATGCTTCCGTGGGGCCGCGCCACTCGAGCTCGTCGACATCGCGAAACAAGCGCGCGTCGGTCCTCAGGGTGGCCAGCTTCTTGAACAGGAGCGCCATGTTCCGCCGCTCGTCCGCCAGGACCTCCGGCGGAAAGCTTTCGATGGCGCCGTGCCGGTTCAGGAGGCGCGCGGCCGTGACGGCGCCGATTCCCGCGATTCCCGGATAGCCATCCGCGGCGTCGCCGGTCAGCGCAAGCAGGTCTGGAATCAGGGCTGGCTCTACCCCGAACTTCTCGCGAACGCCGGCTGCGTTGCGGAGCTTGTTCGTCCTGCGGTCCATCTGGACCACCCGGTCGCCGACGACGCATTGCGCCAGGTCTTTGTCGGGTGTCCAGATGGCGACGCTTTCAACCCGCTCGTCTCCGGCAGCGATATGCGCGGCCGAGGCCAGCGCGTCGTCGGCCTCGAGTTCAGTCATGGGCCACACGGCGACGCCCATTGCAGTGAGGGCTTCCTCCAGCGGATGAAACTGCGCGAGCAGCGCCGGCTCGATGCCTTCGCCCGTCTTGTAGCCCGCCCACAGGCGGTTGCGAAAGGACTCGATCACGTGATCGGTGCCGACGCCGAGGTGCGTCGCCCCGCCCTCGATCATCTGCAGCGCCGTCTGCAGCACGCCCACCACGGCGCCGTAGGGGCGGTCCTGCCCCTTATTGAACCGGCGCAGACCGTAGAAATGCCGGAACAGCTCGTAGGTGCCGTCGACTGCGTGAACGACCATATGACCAGAAGCTATCTCAAAAACGCCGACCAAGGGACGGCTATGTGTCCTCTAACCGGCCGGTGGGAATCCGGCCGCCGCATCCTGAAAAGCCGTCAGGCGCCATGCGTCAAGCATCAGGGGATTGATGCAAGGGTTCAGCACGCATGACCCATGACCCCTGACCCCTGACGCGTCTTCAGCACGCATGACCCCCGACGCCTGACCCCTGACGCTCACGGGAGGGACGGAACCCGCCGGAAAGTACGCTGTCATCCATAGGCGGCTCTGCCGAAACCCAAGGCCACATGTCGAAAAGCAGGTTGCGCGAAGGACAGCCTTTCCCGCTGGGCGCCAACTGGGACGGCCTGGGCGTGAATTTCGCGCTCTTCTCCGCCAATGCTACCAAGGTCGAGCTGTGCCTGTTCGACGCGGATGGAAAGCAGGAGCTCGAACGCATCGAGCTGCCGGAATACACCGACGAGATCTGGCACGGCTACCTGCCTGATGCCCGTCCCGGCACGGTATACGGGTACCGCGTTCACGGACCCTACGAGCCGGACGCAGGGCACCGCTTCAACCCGAACAAGCTGCTGCTGGATCCTTACGCGCGGCAGCTGGTCGGTTCCCTGCAATGGGACGACGCCGTGTTCGGCTACACCGTCGGGCATCCCGACAAGGACCTCTCGTACGACGAGCGCGACAGCGCCCCGTACGTGCAGAAGGCGTGCGTGATCGATCCCGCGTTCACCTGGGGCACGTCCGGCCGCCGGCGCACCGCGTGGCGCGACACGATAATCTACGAGCTGCACGTGAAGGGGTTCACCCAGCGCAACGAAAGCATCCCCGGGAATCTGCGCGGCACCTACTCCGGCCTCGGGCACTTCGAAACGGTCGAGTACCTGCGCAGCGTCGGCGTCACCGCGATAGAGCTGCTGCCCATACACGCGTTCGTGGACGACCGCTACCTGGTCGAGAAGAAGCTGCGCAATTACTGGGGCTACAACACCATCGGGTTCTTCGCGCCGGAGCCGCGCTACATGGCGACGCCGTTCGTGAACGAGTTCAAGGAGATGGTGAATCACCTGCACGCCGCCGGGATCGAAGTGATACTCGACGTCGTCTACAACCACACCGCGGAGGGCAATGAAGGCGGCCCTACGCTCTCCTTCAAGGGCATAGATAACGCAAGCTATTACCGCCTCCTCCCCGACAAGCGCTACTACATCAACGATACGGGAACGGGCAACACCGTGAACCTGAGCCAGGCGCGCGTCCTGCAGATGGTCGGCGACTCGCTCCGCTACTGGGCCACCGAGATGCGCATCGACGGCTTCCGCTTCGATCTCGCGACCATCCTCGCGCGCGAGCCGCACGGCTTCGACGAGAGCGGCGGCTTTCTCGACGCGTGCCGCCAGGATCCCGTGCTGTCCGGCCTCAAGTTGATCGCCGAGCCGTGGGATGTCGGTCCCGGCGGCTATCAGGTCGCGCATTTTCCACCGGGCTGGGCCGAATGGAACGACCGCTATCGCGATACGGTGCGCGGATTCTGGCGGGAGGACGACGGGAAGGTCGCGGAAATGGCGACCCGGATCGCCGGCTCGGCGGACATGTTCAACCGGCGCGGGCGGCGGGCGTGGGCCAGCGTCAACTTCATCACCGCGCACGACGGGTTCACGCTGAACGACCTCGTGAGCTACAACGAGAAGCACAACGAAGCCAACGGGGAGGACAACCGCGACGGGAGCTCGAACAACCTTGCCCGCAACTACGGCGTCGAAGGTCCGACCGACGATCCGGCCATCGTCGCCGTGCGGGAACGGCAGAAGCGGAATCTTCTCGCCACGCTCCTGCTCTCACAGGGCACACCGATGCTGCTGGCCGGCGACGAGCTCGGGCGCACGCAGGGCGGGAACAACAACGCTTACGGCCAGGACAACGAAGTCAACTGGATCGACTGGAGCATGATCGAGGGCAGCGGCCGCGAGCTGCTGGAGTTCACCCGGCGCGTGATCCGCATCCGCGAGCGGCATCCCATCCTGCATCGCGACCGCTACCTCGCGGGCTGGCACAACCCCGCGGTAGGCGTGAAGGACGTCACCTGGCTCGCGCCCGATGCAACCGAAATGGGAGAAGGCCACTGGAAGGACCCCAGGGCGAAATGTTTTGGCCTCATCCTCGACGGGCGCGCGCAGCCCAGCGGCATCAAGCGGCGCGGCACCGACCAGACGCTGCTCATCGTCATGAACGCCTACCACGACGTGGTGAAGTTCAAGCTGCCCGAAGTCCCGGAAGGGCGGCAATGGGTAGTGCTCATCGATACCAACAACCCCGCATTGAGCGGCGACGTATCCGCGTTCGGCGCCGAATACCTCGTCACCGGGCGCTCGCTGCTGCTGTTTCTCCTCGAACGCCACGATGCGCCGGCTCGAGCGCCGCGCAAGACTCGCCAGAGAAGGCGTGCCTCCGAGTAGGAGTTTTCGCGGTGCGTATCGGCGTTCACCCGCGCAGGATCATCTGCGTGCAGCGGAAGAGGGCGATCTTCCGGCCGCTGGCTTCGTCGGTCACCACCGCATCCCACACGTGCGTGCTGCCGCCCAGATGCACCGGGGTGGCCGAGCACAAGATCACGCCGTCGCGCGCGGTGCCCAGGAAATTCGCTTTCAGCTCTATGGTGGTGAAGCCGCGGGCGCCGGGCGGGAGGTTGGCGATCGTGCCGTAACCGGCCAGCGTGTCGGCGAGCGCGATGACCGTGGCGGCGTGCAGATAGCCGTTCGGCGCCAGGAGTTCCTGGCGCACCGCCAGGCGCCCTTCCAGCTTTTCGGCGGAAACCCTGGTAATTTCGACGCCGACGAGACGCGGCAGGTATCCGGCGCCAAACTGGTTGAACGCCTCCGGAGTCTTATCGGGAAGCAGTGTCATCGATGCTCGCTATTTTCCTGCTTGGGATCGACGGGAGCGCCCGGAGGCTCCGCGGGCGATTCCTTACCCAGCGGGTGTTTCTTGTCGCGATTCAAATCGTCGATAAGTTTCGTGACCACCCAGTAACCGAGCGCCAGCCCGCCGATGACCACGAGAATTTCAGTAACCGACACGGTTCATTGCTCCACTCATTGCTCCATAATTCGGCGGCGATGATCGATCATTTCCGCCATGCGCGGAGATGCCTCTGCCTCGACCTCGATCGCCTCATCGAGACGCTCCACGAGCTTTGAGCGCGTCGCCTGCCATCCGTCGGCGTTTTGCAACCGTCGCGACGCGCTGACGAGATCTTCCCGCACCGGGATACGCGCACAGAGCTTTCGCGCCAGATTCAATGCCAGGGGCGAGCACACCAGCGATTCGAACGCGAGCGCCGCGAATTGTGCTCTATTCAGATCGAACCTGAGCCGGTTGCGCCATACCCAGATCAATGCCGCTATGATGCCAAGGTAGAGGAGAACGAGGGCTGCAACGAGCGCGGGATCGCCCAGCCGGGTGAAGAATCCCAGCGGCAGCAATCCGAACAATGCCGCAGCCATGGCCCATATGATCGGCGCGAGGGAGCGCACCGCTTCCTGATGGGCGCCCCAGTCGTCGGTGGTGTCCGACGCAGTACCCTCCAATCGCCACGTCAGCCGGAAGAGGGGTCGATGAGGAAAGAGCGGATTGGGAATGAAGACGTGCTTGTTGGCGAGCTGGTAATCGCGGGAACCCAGATCGACCGACCATCGTTCCCGGCATGCCGCAATCAGGACGCCCTCGTTTCGATGCAGGAGCAGCGCCGAGTCGCCTACGTACAGCAGCGCGACCAGCCCCATCAGCATGATCGCGTCCTGCACCACCGCTAGGACTTCTTGCGCTTGAAGAACGACCCCAGTCCGGCCAGCGCGGCAATCGCCACGCCGGCTATCAGCTTCCAAAACGCGGCGAAGAACGCGACGATCGCGCCCCAGAATCCCTTCTTGGTGGCGAGCGCCGCAGCGCCACCGAGGATGAGGGCGGCGAGGCCGAACTCGGCGACGCGGTCGCCCTGCTTGAACTCGCTGTATTTTTCTCCCGATACGTACGAAAACTTCTGCAGCGTGGCCTTGAACTGCCCCATGTCCTGCGCGAGCGTCTCCGGATCGGACACCAGCGTCGCATTCATGACGCCCGAGCGCCCCAGCAACCGGGTCGTATAGTTGACCACCGGTTCGCCCGCCGCGGTTTTCAACCGGATGCCCCATTCCAGCCGCTTCGTCTCGGGATCGTAGTGCGGCGGCACCTGCCAGCCGTCGGTGAAGATCGGGCTCATTCCCAGCCGCTTGCGCTCCTCGTTGGACGGGCCGTCGGATTCCTTCAGGTTCTTGAGGAGGCCGTCGGGATCGATCTTCTCGTCGTCCTTGACGTACCCGGTATCGGAAAACGAGAAGATCGCGAACCAGGCGAAGGACGATGGCGCATAGGTGTAGTGCCCGTCGCGCGGCGGATTTCCCGTAAGCTCGAGGAAGCGGCGCGTGTTCTTGTCGTCGAGGAAGACGTGATTGTCCGCGATGGCGATCTCGGCCTTGCCGGCGATCTTTCCGCTGCCGGGACTCTTCTGCCACTCCAGGCTCGCCAGCTCGCGCTTGGTCTGCTCAGGATCGCGCTGGGCGAAGCCCGGGGCGGAAAGCGAGAGCATCAGGATTGTCAGCAGAAATCGCATGGGAGCTCCTTCACGGATTTTCCGATTTGTTCGCGGTTTCGCCGCTCCGCTGCTCCCCGGGAGTGTCCCCGCACGCGGCTGCGGCCGGCACGGTGCCCGGTCGCGGCGGAACCGCCATCAACCAGCCCCGCAGGTTTCGCAGCACCACCTGCCTGCAGCCATCGCTGATGATCTGTCCGCGTTCCATCCGCTCCCCCGTGCCCTCGAAATAGCGGACGGTGCGGTGAGGATTGCCGCTCTTCTGCGCGGTGGCCATGTCCTGCAGGGCGAGCTCCAGCGATTCGGCGAGCAACCGCGCGCTTTCCGCTTTCAATGCCTCGCCGTTGCCGGCGGTCCAGAAGCTGACGAGATCGGTTCTGCGCTGAGGGGGCGATACGACTCTGACGATGTTCCGATAAGCCGCGGATGCCGCGCCTGGTGCGTAGATCGCGACTGCGTTATCCAGAATCAGGGCAGTCTGGTCCTGCGTCATCGCGAACACAGGCAGGCTTTCGACGATCAGGCCGCCGGTCCCGCGGTCCGGAGACTCGACGAGCCTGCCGGTTGCCGCTCCGGGCGATCTGCCGAGGGCCTGCTGCATCAGGTCCCGGTGCGTATAGCCGTTCAGCACGCTCCGATAGGGCGCGAGAACCTGGTCGGCCGTTTCCTGGATCTTCTTTCCCTGGTTGCTGCGTTGGGTATCGAGGATCAGTGCGTGCGTCGCGAGCGCGGCGAGGAATCCCGCCAGGTTGGGAGCCGGATAGAGCATGGCGGGAGAGTCGAGGCCGGCGCCATCGAAGCTTGCAGCGCCCCGAAAAACGACCTGCTCCTCCTTGGGCAGCCGCAGAAACCAGTCGCTCCCTGCCGCGGCGCGCGCTGCCGGCGCGGGGCTCTCCGCGGAGCGGGCCCATTGCAGCGATTGCGAGAGCATTCCCGCGCACAGGACCGCGATCACGCGCGCTGCCGTCGCTGCCCGACACGCCATTTCGGATTCCTATTTCCCCTGGCTGAAAGGCTGCAGGAACGTGTCCTTCGCGATTTCCAGTACCTGGAAGTAGGCGTTGGTGAGCCCGGGATAGGACGGCGGCTCGTCCCAGCTCTTGTCCGCGCTCCTCGTGACGTTCACCGGCAAGTACCAGTCGTAGGTATTGTTGCTCAGGTTGACGATATAGCCGGCGCCTTGCAGCACGCCCTTCGGATCGCTGGTCGGAAAATAGGAGGAATAGGTCCGGATGAACCCAAGGGTGGTGATGTTGACCACCAGCAGGCGATCGAGGCCGTACTTCTTCTTCAGGGGCGTATGGTCCTTGAGCGCGAGGTTGGGGGTCTCGCTGCGAATGTCGGACAAGTCCTCCAGCCGGATGTCGTCATTGACGACCACGACTTCCACGCCTTTCTTGCGCAGCAGCTCGGCGATGCTGTCCCGCAGCTTCGGCAGGTCCTCATAGGGCAGCGTTTGCGAATGCTTGCTCAGCCCGGAGTTGGACGCGGAAGCAGCGATCATGCACAGGAGACAACCGGCGCCCGGCAAGTGCGTATCCACCTTCGGCAGGGCGGTCATTGCCACGCCGAGACGACCGTTCTGCGGGCTGACTGCATTTTCGGTCAACGGAACGAATCCCTGTGGCTTTATCGCGCAGCCTGCAAGGCTTGCGGCGAAAAACGCCAACGCGATGACCGCATGTCTTGCCATTGTTTTTGCCTCCCTCCCCTGACAATTACCGACTGGGCCGGCTAATTACTCTAGCAGCAAATGGCGGAAAAAGTCACCGCTCGTCCGCAGCGACGCCGGTCAGCAGCTATTCCCGGCCCTGTGTCCATCGCCGGTGGCGTTGAGGAGCCCGCCTGGCCTCCGGCAATCGCCCGCCAGCCGCACCTCCACCCCCGCAGCGCGAAGTGGAGCGGCGAGGGCATCCGTCGGTAAGCGCGGCGTCGAGTAGGCGAAGAACGCCAGGTCCTCGATTGCGCCCGAATCCCGCCCGCTGCCGTCGTCGCCGTGAACGGAAACGTATTCCAGCTTGCCGCCGAGCGGCCGATCCCACCGCGGCTCCGTGAACACCAGGGTCTCGATGCGCTGCTCGTGGAAGCGGCGCTGCACGCCCTGGCGCGTCACGATGGCGACGCGCTGCGCGATGGCTTCGCGCGGCGTCATCACCACCACGCGATCGTAGATCTTGCGGAGCCACTCCGCGGCCGCGTACGTACCTTCCGTGTGATCCATGTCGAAGATGACCGCGGTGCCGGACCTGCGCCGCGAATCCCTCAGCAATTCCGGCAGCGCACTGCGCAGGTCCGGCACATCCTGTTTCCCGGCGGGGAGTCGGGGCGGCGGCAGCATCGTCGAGCCGGTCGCGAGCACTATCGCGTCGGGCCTCAACGCCAGTATGTCCCCCGGGCCGGCCTCGACCCCGAGCTCGAGCCGCGTGCCGGCCTTGCGAGCGGCGCCGAGCTGGTACTCGTAGATGGCGGACAGGGGATTGCCGCCGGGCAGTTGCGCGTGCAGGCGGACCTTCCCCCCGACGTCGGCAGAGCTCCCGAACACCGTGACATCGTGACCGCGCGCCGCTGCGATCCATGCCGCCTCCATGCCCGCGACGCCCGCGCCGACGACCACCACGCGCCGGCGGTTTGCCGCGGGCGAGGGCCACCAGTCGGCCTCGCCGGGCTCCGCCACGCGCGGGTTGTTCACGCACGCCATGGGCTTGAGATGCGTGTTGATCGTGTCCCAGCAGATGTTGCACCAGACGCACTGCCGGATCTCGCTCTCACGTCCCTGCCGCGCCTTGAGCGGCCATGCGGCATCGCTCAGGATGGCCCGCCCCAGCCCGATCAGCTCCGCCTCGCCCGACGCGATGATCTGCTCGGCTTCGGCCGGCTCGGCGATGCGGCCGAGCGCAACGAGCGGCACGCCGGGAACGGCGCGGCGGATCTCGCGGGCGATCGCCTGCCAGGGCAGCCGCGGGCCGTGCGCGTCAGGGAGATGCCGCTCGAGCTGGAGACCGTGCGTGCCCTGCGCGAAGCACACGAAGTCCACGTCTCCCGAGCGCGTGAGGAGGGCGGCTATCTCCGCGGCTTCGGCGGGACCTATGCCGCCGGGGACGTAGTCGTTGCCGGGCAGCTTGAGCCCGAGGATGAAGCTGCGCCCGCACTCGGCCCGCAGCGCTGCGATCAACTCGGTGAGGAACCGCGCGCGCCCCTCCCGGTCGCCGCCGTACTCGTCGGTGCGCGCGTTGGACCACGGCGACAGAAACTGGTGGAACAAGTGGCCGTGGCCGGCGGAGATCTCCACGCCGCTGAAGCCGCAACGCTGCAGGCGCGCGGCCGAGCGCGCGAAATCCGCGGTCATCGCGCGTATTTCGTCCGCGGTGAGGGCGTGCGGCACGAGCCAGGAGAGATCGTCCGGGAGGGCGGAAGCACCGATCGCCTCCGCGCCGATGCCGGTGTTGTGCCGGCCGCGCCCGGGATCCTGGATCTGCCCGAGCAGCCGGCAATCCTCCGATTCGACCGCCTCCGCCCAGCGCTTCAGGCCGTCCAGATTGTCGTCGTTCCATGCCCGCGCGCGGTACGAGACGTTCTGGTGCGGCGCCATGCTGATCGGCTCCGTCACGATCATCGCAGCGCCGCCGCGCGCGCGCTCGGCGTGATAGCGGATGAGCCGGTCGGTCACGCGCGTGTCGTGCGCCATGTGCGTGTTCATGGCGGCATGCACGATGCGGTTCCTGAGCGGCCTGCCGGCGAGCGTGAACGGTGAGAACAGAGACGGATAGTTAGCCAACGGCGGTTCAGGTGAAGCGGTTCAGGTGAGGCGGTTCAGGTGGGGCGGTTCAGGTAA
>Ga0207428_10004513_pt1 | contig 13204 bp, 12 predicted proteins | sample RhiMethybrSRZTD1_FD_187600 | JGI IMG/M metagenome (GOLD analysis project Ga0207428, IMG submission 187600) | Populus rhizosphere microbial communities from Tennessee, USA - Rhizosphere MetaG P. TD hybrid SRZTD1 (SPAdes) (version 3) | ecosystem: Host-associated > Plants > Roots > Rhizosphere >... | reverse complement strand
CGGCAAATAACGATCGGTTCGGCATAGGAGAATATTAGGCTGAATACCGATCTCGCGCAGCTTATTCACCGAATGCTGCGTCGGTTTCGTTTTGAGCTCCCCTGCCGCGCCGATAAACGGCACGAGCGTCAGGTGCACATAGAGCACGTTTTCTCGGCCCACGTCGTACGGAATTTGGCGGATGGCTTCCAAGAACGGCAGACTTTCGATATCGCCGACCGTGCCGCCGATTTCCACAATTGCCACATCCGTGCCTTTGGCCACTTCCAAGATCGAACGTTTGATCTCGTCGGTAATATGCGGCACGACTTGAACGGTTCCGCCAAGATAATCTCCACGGCGTTCCTTGGTAATGACGGCGTGATAAATTCTGCCCGTCGTATAGTTATTATCCTTGGTCAACGTCAGCGACGTGTAGCGTTCATAGTGACCGAGATCCAAATCCGTCTCGGCGCCGTCATCGGTCACATAGACTTCGCCATGTTGATAGGGATTCATCGTCCCCGGGTCGACATTAATATAAGGATCCAGCTTCAAGAAGGTGATCTTCAGCCCTCGACTTTCCATGAGGTTGCCGATCGAGGCCGAAGCCAATCCCTTTCCCAATGAGGACACGACGCCGCCGGTGACAAAGATAAATTTACTCATGACACAACCTTCTCTTGAGGTTGGGGGTTAGGTCGGCTCTGTAACATCGTCGCGGCACGGGCCAGGTCTTCCGGCGCATCGATCCTCAGTGACGGATGGATCGTCTCCCACACCCGGATGGCAAGTCCATGCTCCAGTGCCCGTAGTTGCTCTAATTTTTCCGCTTCTTCCAGCCGTCCGGTCGGCAGTCCGGCAAATTGCAACAATCTCGCACGCGTGTAAATGTAGATGCCGAGGTGAATGTAATACAGCCCGGAGGAAATGTCACCTGGTCCATCACGAAGATGCGGGATGGGCGCACGAGAAAAATAGAGGGCGTTGCCATTCGAATCCGTCACGACCTTTACAACACCGGGATTCTGCACCTCATCGTGCGAGGTGATGCGGCGTTTGAGCGTGCCCATTCCGGTCCCACTCTTTAAAAATGGATCGATCAGATCGGTCATCAATCCCGGATGCATGATAATCTCGTCGCCCTGAAGGTTCACGAACACATCGCCGGGGACGGTCTGTGCGACGGCGGCGACGCGATCGGTGCCGGTGCGAAAGGCGCCCTCGACCATGAGCGCGGTGCCCCCGAAGGCTTGCACAGCCTTGAAGATGCGGACGTCGTCAGTCGCCACCAGCGTCTGTGCAATTCCGGGCACGGCCTGCACGTGTTCATACACGTGTTGAATAAGCGGCTTGCCTGCTAGATCTACCAATGGTTTGCCGGGAAAACGAGACGAACCAAATCGAGCGGGGATGACAACCGTCACCGATGCGGGAGGTACATGGCGATCACTCGATCGGCTCACACTGGCCTCTCGTCAGGTGAGATGGAGGACTTACGGATCATGTTCTGCGCATGCCAGCCGCTTGAGGCCGGATCAGGCATGCATGAGCGCGTCAGTTAACTGTGGCGCACTGACCGTCGCGGTTCCAACCATCCCGACGACAATACCGGCGGCGTAATTTGCCAGGACGGCGCCATCGCGAATCGAGGCCCCTGTTGCTAATGACAAGGCCAATGTGGCGATCACGGTATCGCCGGCGCCGGTGACATCGTAGACCTGTCGCGCCATCGTCGGAATATGGAAACTGCTTCCATCCATCTCAAAGACGCTCATTCCCTTTTCGCCGCGGGTAATCAGAACCGATTGGCATCCCAATCGCTGACGGATCGTCTCCCCCGCTTCGTTGATGGCGGTATCGTCGTCGCCGTGGACGCCGGCCGCTTGGGTGGCCTCCAAGTGATTCGGCGTGACGACCGTGACACCCTTGTACGACGAAAAATGTTCGACCTTCGGATCGACGACCAAGGGAATTCTCCGGAGCGTTGTGAGTCGAACTAATTCCGCCATCAGCGGTGCGGTCACGACCCCTTTAGCATAATCCGAGACGACTACGCACGACACTTCCCGTAATCGTGACTCAACGTATCGTATGATGCGTCGCTGCAATCCCGACTTGATTTCCGTGCGTCGTTCGACATCGAATCGAACCATCTGTTGATTGTGGGCGATGACGCGGGTTTTGCGGGTGGTCGGACGATCAGCATCGATGATTACGCCTCCACGTCCACCACGATGAGTCCCCAATTGCTGCAACAGTCTTCGGCCGCCTTCATCCGATCCGATGAGTCCGCACAGATCGGCCTTTCCACCGAGGGCCAGAATATTGTTATAGACATTCGCGGCGCCACCGAGATTCAACGACTCGGATTCGACATGGACGACCGGCACAGGAGCCTCCGGAGAAATCCGGCTCACCTTGCCCCAAATATAATGATCGAGGATCAAATCGCCGATCACTAGCACGCCGGCCTGTGGAAACCGCTGAATGTGCCCCACGAGCTTTGAGTTCTGAGTCTTAAGTTTTGAGTTCACGTTGACTCGCTACGTAGATGAGTAGAATGTTCAAAAAGATCGTTCAGCGAGGCCCGAGGTGAAGTCAGCACCGGAGGCGTACCCTATGGGGTACGTTGAGAATGCTGACAAACCGAGAACGAAGCTGGCGACCTTTTTCAACATTCTACCTACCGAATGGCTTGGCCGATGCGTTCCCATCGCACCCATTGCGTCCACTCCCCATGGCCGCTCCAGGACCAATAGATACGAAAGGCCTTGCCTCTGATTTTCTCCAAACGCACATAGCCCCAGAACCGGCTATCCAAGCTTTGGTCGCGATTATCGCCCATCACGAAATAGGACTTGTCGGGGACGGTCACGGGACCGAAATTATCACGTGGATTGACCGAGCCATGAATGATGCCCGGGTCGACGCGCTGGGTGAAGCCTTTATCATCGAGCGCTTTTCCATTGACGAAGACGATTTTGTTTCGCACTTCGATCGTATCGCCCGGCAAGCCGACGATCCGCTTGATAAAATCTTTTTCTTCATCCTCGGGAAATCGAAAGACGATGACATCCCCGCGTTGCGGATCGCCGAACGACACCAAGGCATGCGAGGTGTAGCACGTGACCGGAGGAAAACTGACCCGAAACTTGCAGTCACCGGGCCACTGAATGCCGTACGAGAGCTTACTCACCAAAATATGGTCCCCGACAAGAAGCGTGGGGATCATGGAGCCGGAGGGAATCTTAAACGCCTGCACCATGAAGACACGAATCGCAAAGGCGAGCAGCATCGCCAGAATAATGGCTTCGGAATATTCCCGGATCAGCGACTTGCGCCGCGGGGAGGCGACGCTCATTGTATTCGGGGTCGTCGTGGCATCTTCCATATGAGGTGGCTGATCCATTAGTCCCCCGTCACTTTCAAGAGAGCCAAAAACGCTTCTTGTGGCACTTCGACGCGACCGACCTGTTTCATACGCTTCTTGCCCTCTTTCTGCTTTTCCCACAGTTTGCGCTTTCGACTGATGTCGCCGCCGTAACATTTGGCCGTGACATTTTTCTTAAGCGCGCCGACGGTCTCCCGCGCGATGATCTTATTGCCGATCGCCGCTTGAATGGCGATTTCGAACATTTGCTTGGGAATAAATTCCTTCATCTTCTCCGCGAGCTGCCGGCCCCGGCTGAGCGACTTCTCTTTGTGGGTGATGAGGGACAGGGCATCTACGGTTTCGCCGTTCAACAGAATATCCAGCTTGATGAGATCCGATTCCCGATAGCCGATGAGTTCATAATCCAATGACGCGTACCCTTGTGTTTTGGATTTTAACTTATCGTAAAAATCCAGAATGATCTCGTTCAATGGCAATTCGTAAGTTAGCATCACCCGCGTGGGATCCAGATATTGAAGCCCGAGTTGAATCCCCCGACGCTCCTGGCACAGTTGTAAAATACTGCCTACATAGCGCTCGGGTGTAATAATGGTGGCTTTGATGAACGGCTCTTCAAAGCGTTCGATGGCCGTCGGCGCCGGGAGCTTGGCCGGATTGTCGATGGACAGCATCTCCCCTTTTGTCGTGTAGACGTGATAGACGACAGTCGGCGCGGTGGTAATGAGTGTCAGAGCATATTCCCGTTCCAATCGCTCCTGAATAATTTCCATGTGCAACAGGCCGAGAAACCCGCACCGAAAGCCGAACCCTAATGCCAACGACGTTTCCGGCTCGTATACAAATGAGGAATCGTTCAAGCGCAATTTCTGGAGCGCATCGCGGAGATCTTCATACTTCGCCGTATCGGTGGAATAGAGTCCACAGAAGACGAGCGGCTTGACCTCTTTGTAACCTGGAAAGGGCGTGTCCGTTTGTCGCACGGCATCCGTCAACGTGTCGCCGATTTTGACATCCGCAACCTCGCGCATGTTCGCGCACACGTACCCGACCTCCCCGGTATTGAGCGCGTCGGTCTTGTTCCGCTTCGGCGTGAACTGTCCCACTTCCGTGATCTCGAACATTTTGTTGTTCGACATGACGCGAATTTTCATGCCCGGCCGTATCGTTCCGTCCACGACGCGCGTTAAAACGATGACACCTTGGTAGTTATCAAACCATGAATCGAAGACGAGAGCCTTGAGCGGCTTATCCGGATCACCGGTGGGCGGCGGCACGCGCTGAATGACCGCCTCCACCACTTCGCGCACGCCTTTGCCTTCCTTGGCACTGACAAGGAGCGTATCGGAGACGTCCAATCCAAGCACGTCATGGATTTGCTTTTTGACGCCTTCCACATCCGCGCTGGGAAGGTCGATTTTATTAATGACCGGAATGATGACCAGATTGTTGGCGATCGCCAAATACACGTTCGCGATGGTTTGCGCCTCCACACCCTGGGTGGCATCGACCAACAAGAGGGCCCCCTCGCAGGCGGCGAGACTGCGCGAGACTTCATACGTGAAGTCGACGTGGCCGGGGGTGTCGATCAAATGCAGCGCATAGGTCTCGCCGTTATCGGCTTTATAGCGGATCGCGACGGCATGCGCCTTGATGGTGATCCCCCGCTCACGTTCAAGATCCATCGCATCTAAGATCTGTTCGCGAGACTCTCGGGCGGTGACGGCTCCCGTCACCTCAAGAAACCGATCGGCGAGAGTGGATTTCCCGTGATCGATGTGGGCGATAATGGAGAAGTTGCGGACGTGGCTCTGCAAATCGTGGCTCATGTGAAAAATCGGTTCATTATATGGGCTGCCCCAGACGTTGTCAAAGAATACTCCCGACAGAATTGAGCGGGTGAAAGAGGGTTTTCCCTCGGTCTCAGCGGCTGCCGAGTGTCATGGTCCTGCACTCAAAGCTCTTTGATCCACTCAATAGCACGCGTTCAACTTCTGCCAATCACGTAGGGCTGCTGTTATAATCGCCGGCCAGTTGAAAAAGCATGGGAACGGAACGGCTCGCCATGAAAAAGCCTCAACGATTGCCCGCCACACAGCTCGCGCAATGGGATCGTACCTGCCTCTGGCATCCCTTCACTCAAATGCAGGAATGGGAGAAAGAGGAACCGATTATTATTGAACGTGGCAAGGGCTCCTACCTCATCGATATGCAGGGCCGCAAATATCTCGATGGCACGTCTTCCATCTGGGTGAATCTGCACGGGCATCGACATCCGACCCTCGACAAGGCCCTTCGAGCGCAGCTCAAGAAGATCGCCCACACCACGCTGTTAGGTCTTGCCAATCCCCCATCAATAGAACTCGCGCGCGAACTCATTCGCATTGCGCCGAAGGGACTGACGCGAGTGTTTTACTCAGACGATGGGTCTACGGCGGTGGAAGTCGCCCTTAAGATGGCCATTCAATATTGGCAGCAACGGACGCCACTGTCAGGACCGAAACATCTCTTTGTCAACCTCACGGGCGCGTATCATGGCGACACGGCCGGAGCCATGAGTGTGGGCAACATCGAATTGTTTCATGCGCGCTTTCGTCCGCTACTGTTTCGTTCCATCAAAGTCGAGACTCCGAAGACACGCACTTCTGTCTCTCGCCGGATAGTTTCTGCTGAATCTGTCGAACGCCTCTTCAAGCAGCGTCACAAAGAGATTGCGGGATTGATTGTCGAACCGCTTGTGCAAGCAGCAGCCGGGATCATCCTTGCGCCCTCAGGCTATCTCCGTAGCCTTCGCGAACTGTGCACCAAATATCAGGTCCTGCTGATCGCCGATGAAGTCGCCACCGGATTCGGCCGGACAGGAAAAATGTTCGCCTGCGAGCACGAAGGCGTGACGCCCGACCTCATGGCCATCAGCAAAGGTTTGACCGGCGGGTATATGCCGTTGGCAGCCACGTTGGCAACTGAAAATATTTATCAGGCATTTTTAGGCGAGTATCAAGAGTGGAAAACATTCTTCCATGGCCACAGCTACACAGGCAACCCGCTCGGCTGCGCCGTGGCACTCGCGAACCTCGAAGTCTTTCGAAATGAACGGACGCTGGCGCGGTTGGAGCCAAAGATCAGCGCTCTAAAAGACCTACTCGCACCCCTAGCTGGTCACCCCAACGTCGGCGAGGTCCGTCAATGTGGCTTCATGGTAGGCATCGAACTGGTCAAAGATCGCGCAGGCCACAAGCCTTATCCCCTCGAAGCGCGCATCGGCCATCGCGTTGCCATGGAAGCACGAAGGCGCGGACTCCTACTGAGGCCCATCGGCAACGTTATCGTCCTCATGCCGCCGCTCTCAATTACAAGAAGAGAGCTTGAAAGGGTCACTGATGTAACAACTGAGTCAATCAATCACGTGACGTAAATACCGTCCTAATTAGAACTTGATAGAGTAGATTGTGCCCAAAAAAATCAAATTTTTGGAAACAATCAACGCGGTGCAGCAGAGCTGATGCCTTAACCATGAAAGGTTTTACCTATCCAGTTTGTGGATACCGTGCGTTAAGGGAGGCATCTCGGTTGCAAGGTAGTGGTGGCTCGTACGAGATTTGTCCGGCCTGTGGCTTTCAGTTTGGAGTCACAGATATGGAACGATCTTGTATGTTCTTCGGATGAAAACATTATAAGGTCCTACCCGGGAGCCGAGATTCTTCAACCATTGTCTGTCTTGCCGTGCTTCAGGAAGATACAATTGAAGTGAGCGCCGTGAATACTTTAACAAAACTTCATCAAAACGTGTTGACCAGCTGCTCGGATGACTTTACAGGGTTATGGGAAGTAATTAAAGATGTCGAAAGGGCTTATCCGAATCTTGATCCACATGAGAAGAAGCCAAGGACGCTGCAGATATTGAAAGAGCTCCTAGAGGACAAACTGATAAAAGCTGGACAAGCGAATGGCTCGGACCTTGACGCTTGGGGCCTTTCCTTTGAGGAGGCCGTTACTCGGATTAGTAGAGAATGGGACGCGCTAGGTCGAGATCCTAATACTGGCGATATCGTGTGGTTTGTGGCAACGAAAGAAGGAGAAACCAAACTTCATGAGGGCAAGGAGCCAAATGTTTACGAGAAAGGACCAGACAAAGTAAAAGTATAAATAACCCCCTTGATAGTGTGCGCAAGCCGGTAACCAGCCGGCCATCATTTTGTGTGTCTCGATCAATGCTTGCGTAAGCCCCTCAACGCGAGGGCTTGTGTACTCCTTAAGTGCGTTTGAAACCATATAAGACTCTCTTCTTTTCCATTGCTCACTCGGCCACTACCTTCGCACCTGCCTTCTTCAAATATTCTTCTTCATAAATCTGAATCGCCGTCATGAGAATGGCTAATTAAGATGGGGCCGAAGAAGATCCCGATCATGCCGCAGGCCGCCGATGATGCTGAAGAAGAGGAAGAAGACGGGTAAGTGTGTGTTTACCAATGCCAATAGGAGAGCAGGTTGCTTTTATCCAAACTTTATGTGACTATATTGGTCATATGTAAATGACTTAGTGAGGCACTATGAAATCTGCCGCTGTGTCGCATTTGAAAGCCAAGCTGAGCGAATGTCTTGCTCAAGTGAAAGCAGGTGAAGAGCTGATTGTGCTCGAACGCGGAAAGCCGATTGCCAAGTTGATTCCCATGGTTCGAAATGGTACGGCCGGCGCCGACGAGTTTGCAGATCTGGCTCGCGCGGGGCTTATTCGACCTGGGTCCGGGGCCTTTCCTAAAACCTTCTGGAAATTGCCGCGCCCAAAGGATCGGCGTGGAAAGGGGCTTCAAGTATTGCTCGACGAACGGGCTGAGTCGCGATGAGATTTTGGGATGCCTCGGCGATCATTCCATTGTGTTTAAGAGAGCCTCGAACAATCATTTTGAGAAAACTGGCTGAAGAGGATGACGCTATCGCGGCGTGGTGGGCGACCCCTATTGAATGCTATTCAGCCTTCGCGCGTCTTCGACGCGAGGCCATTTTGAGTTCAGGGGAGGAAGATCAAGCGAGAGAACTTATAGGCATGCTCATGATTCAGTGGACGGAAGTCACCCCTAGCGTTGTGGTGCGTGAAGGCGCCGCGCGCGCCCTGCTGCTCCATCCCCTTCGCGCCGCGGACGCGCTTCAACTCTCCGCTGCATTAGTCTGGGCACGGAGGCAACCGGCCGGCCATCATTTTGTGTGTCTCGATCAACGCTTGCGCGAAGCGGCTCAACGCGAGGGATTTCTCGTCCTCCCAAAGCGTAAAACTAGTCACCACCCTCCCTCTTCTCTTTAGTCACTCGACTACTACCTTCGCGCTCGTTTTCTTCAGATACTCCTCCCGATAAATCTGAATCGCCGTCATGAGAATGGCTAATAAGATGGGTCCGAAGAAAAGACCGATCATGCCGTAGGCGGCAAGCCCTCCGATGATGCTGAAGAAGAGGAAGAGGACGGGCAATTGCGCGTCTTTGCCGATGAGCATGGGTCTCAAGAAATTATCGACCATGGTGATGACGCCGGCGCCCCAGGCCAGCATGACAATGGCTTTCCAGAGGGGCGCGACCCAATACAGATACAGGGCGACCGGCAGCCAGATGATGGCCGTGCCGCCGAATGGCAGTGGCGCCAGCAACGCGGTCAGCGCCATTAAGACGACGGGGAACGGCACGCCCAACACCGCATAGGCGAGTCCGGCCAGAAGCCCCTGCACCATAGCCGTAATAATCACGCCCTTCACGACGGCCCGCAACGTCACATCGAGGCGCATGAAAATCTTCTTTTTGTGTGTCTCATCGAGCGGCACCACTTCGTACAGATTCCGGTATAGGCGATCACCGTCTTTGAAGAAAAAGAATAAGGTGAAGAGCATCACCAGGAAATTCATGATCAGCAAGAAGAGATTTGTCGCGAGGCCGGTCAGTTGTTCGACGAAGAATCCGCTCAGCGCTTGAATATTGTGCAGCAACGACGTTTCCAGATCGCCTTGGGAGAGCACGAGTCGACCGAGAATAGGCTGTACGTAGCCACCAATAATCGGCAGCTGCGACAGCTGCCCAGGCGCGGTCTTCAGCCCACCGCCATCGATCCACGTCTTGGCCAGCACATACGCGCGGCCGGCCTCCTCAATTAATTGCACAATAAAAATCACCAGCGGCACGACGACCAGGCCGATGATGGCGACCGTCAGAATGGCGGCTGAGAATCCTTTCCGCTGGCCCAGCAAGGCCGTGAGTCGTCGATGGAGCGGGAAGGTCATATGCGCAAGAATGACGGCCCACAGAACCGGCAGTACAAAGGGGCGAAAGACGATCGCGATCTGATAGAGCAGAATCAGCAGGACGACGAAGAAGCCGAGAGCAAACATCTGACGCTGGTTCATTCAGGGTGTCCTTAACGAATGGAGGGAAGAATGATGAGGAGCGCGCCGTTCATCAATGAATTTCGATCCGGTCGCCTTTTTCCACGTTCAAGACTGTTGCCGCGCTGCCTTCTTTGAGAAATATTTCTACGTGGCCATTGCTATTGACCACTGCACGTGGCGCATCGGTCTTTCCATCAGCATAGCATGCCACCAGATCATCGATGGTCGCTCCTGCTATGTGGATAGTCACCGACGTACGCTTCGTATACTTGCGCACTTCAGAGAGGTGGGGGGAAGTGATATTCGAGATGGCATTGCCGAAATGATCGACATATACAATGCGGCCGACCAACGCTGGACCCTCCCACGCAGGTTCTTGCTCTGGGAACGTGACAGGATCGTGAATGAGGCGGCCGAATGAACCGGGCGCCTGTCCCCTCGTCAGCCACGCCGCAGCGGGAGCAAAGATATCCCGACCGTCAAAGGTCGCGCCTTCGGAGTCCAGCCGATACTGCTTATTTTCAATCTGACGAATTTCGGTGGACTGCTCGCCTTTCAGCACAGCGCTGAGGAGTCCATTGTCTGGCGCGAGAAAGAAATACCGGGACGTGCTGACCATGAGCGGACGCCTTGCACTGCCTACGCCGGGATCCACCACGGCCACATGGATGGTGCCGACGGGAAAATAGTGGCAGGAGGATTTCAAGAGATAGCCGGCATCTTCGATGTGATAGGGCGCCACGCGATGAGAAAGATCCACGATCCGCACTTGCGGGTTGATGTTCAACATCACCCCTTTCATGCTCGCCACGAAGTAATCCTGCTCGCCAAAATCGGTCAGTAAAGTGATGAGGGAAATAGCGGTAGGCATGGTCGTGATTCGTTGCTCGTTAAACGTTGGAGAAAGTCGGTCTTTACGATTAACGACTCACGAGAATCAAATAACGTTCTCAGAGTTCATCGAAACGAATATTCAGCACTTCATATTCAACGACCTTGGCCGGTGTCGTCACTTCCACCAAATCGCCGACGCGCTTCCCGATGAGCGCGCGCCCGACCGGCGATTGCACCGAAATCTTGCCGTCTTTGAGGTCGGCTTCGTCTTGCCCGACCAACGTATACTGTTTTTTCTGATTGGATTGGGTCTCCAATAAGCCCACCGTGGCGCCAAAAATAACCGTCTCGCTGGTGCGATTCGTATTTTCAATAATCCGCGCGTCGGCCAGTTTGCCCTCTAATTCTTTAATCCGCGATTCCACGAATCCCTGACGATCCTTCGCCGCATCGTATTCCGCATTTTCGCTGAGATCGCCATGCGCTCGCGCTTCCGCAATGGCTTCGATGATTTTTGGTCGTTCCTTGCGAAGGCGTTCCAGTTCAACTTTCAACGCTTCATAACCTTTTTTAGTAATGGGTGTCGGCATCGACTCCTCTTTTTCCCCAGACGGATGAACGTCTATCTAGTGGACGATTACGCGGAATGATGTTCCTGCAACGAACGAATCGTCAATCCCTTTTTTTGAATCGCTTCGATGCCCATGATGGCCGCGCGCGCGCCGCGGATGGTCGTGAAGTAACAGACATTGTGTTGAAGCGCCTCGCGACGGATGGCCGCCGAATCGACGTGCGACGCCTGACTGCCCACCGTGTTGACGACCAGGCTGATCTCGCCGTTTTTGATATGGTCGACGATGTGGGGCCGGCCTTCTTTGACCTTGTTCACCAACGTGGCATGCATGCCATTCTCTTGCAGATACGTACCGGTTCCTTGGGTTGCCTCGATGAGGAACCCGAGACGGTGTAATCGGGCGGCGATTTCGAGAGCTGCAGCCTTGTCCTGTCGCTTCACACTGAGGAACGCTTTCCCGGTTGTGGGTAGAGACACACCTGCTCCGGTTTGGGATTTCGCGAAAGCCCATCCAAAATCGCCGTCAATCCCCATGACCTCTCCGGTCGATTTCATCTCTGGACCCAAGAGGACATCGACACCGGCAAATTTCGTGAAGGGAAAGACGGCCTCTTTCACAGCGACATAGCCGTTAATCTTCGCGTCGGTGAATCCCAACTCGTCGAGCGTCCGCCCAGTCATTACCTTCATCGCCAGTTTGGCCAGCGGTACGCCGATGGCCTTACTGACAAACGGCACTGTGCGCGAAGCCCGTGGATTCACCTCCAGGATATAGATGACGCCGTCCTTCACGGCAAATTGCGCATTCATCAATCCGATGACGTTCAGTTCGAGCGCCAGCGCCGTCATGTCTCGGCGAATCTGTTCAATAATCCCGTTGTCTAAGGTGTATGGTGGGAGGGAGCAGGCCGAGTCGCCCGAGTGAACACCGGCTTCTTCGATATGCTCCATGATTCCCGCCACGACGACGCGCCGCCCATCCGAAATCGCATCGACATCGACTTCGATGGCATCTTCCAAATATTTATCGATCAGGACGGGGTGATTTGGCGACGCTTTAACGGCGGAGCCCATATAGCCCAATAAACCTGTTTCATCGTAGACGATCTGCATGGACCGCCCGCCAAGCACATAGGACGGACGAACCATCACCGGATAGCCGATGCCGGCAGCAATCCGCACCGACTCCTCCACCGATCTTGCCATTCCACTTGCCGCTTGGCGAAGCCCGAGGCGATTCAGCAGCTCGCGGAACCGCTCGCGGTCTTCGGCGCGATCGATCGCATCCGGGCTCGTTCCTAAAATTTTGACGCCCGCGCGTTCCAAGGGAAGCGCTAACTTCAGCGGCGTCTGCCCGCCGAATTGGACGACGACTCCCATGGGCTGTTCGCACGCGATGATATTGAGCACATCTTCTTCGGTCAGCGGCTCGAAGTACAGTCGGTCGGACGTGTCATAGTCGGTGCTCACCGTTTCGGGATTGCAGTTGACCATGATCGTTTCGATGCCTTCTTCGCGCAGGGCAAACGCGGCGTGGACGCAGCAATAGTCGAATTCGATGCCTTGCCCGATGCGGTTGGGTCCCCCACCCAGGATCATCACTTTCCGCCGGTCGGTGGGACGCGCCTCGCACGTCCGTTCATAGGTGGAATACAAATATGGCGTTTTCGCCTCGAACTCGGCCGCACATGTATCCACCCGTTTGAAGGTCAACTGAGGCCGCCGTTCTGTTTCGTCGGGAGCTTTTCGCCATGATGCAATCTGCGTGAGATCATATCCGGTCAGTTGGGCGATCCGATGATCAGAGAATCCGAGCTGCTTTGCTTCGCACAAAAGGTCGGCATCGAGTCGTTGATTCTGCTGACCGGGCGATTTGACTTGGGACAGCCGCTGCTCGAGTTCGATGATTTCGCGGATCTGGTCTAAAAACCAATAATCGATGTGCGTCAACGTGTAGATGTCGTCGAGGCTCATTCCCAACCGTATCCCGTCGGCGAGATGCCAGAGCCGGTCGGGTCGTGGGGTGCGCAGCGCGTTTGTAATTTTCGACTGGATC
>Ga0207428_10004510_pt1 | contig 13207 bp, 7 predicted proteins | sample RhiMethybrSRZTD1_FD_187600 | JGI IMG/M metagenome (GOLD analysis project Ga0207428, IMG submission 187600) | Populus rhizosphere microbial communities from Tennessee, USA - Rhizosphere MetaG P. TD hybrid SRZTD1 (SPAdes) (version 3) | ecosystem: Host-associated > Plants > Roots > Rhizosphere >... | reverse complement strand
TGTGCGTGTCGCCCGATGTCCGCTCCAGCAATAGCCCGACCGCGTGCGCGATCGTCACCAGCAGATCCAGATCCTCCTGGTTATAGGGTTCCTCGGAACGCCGTGGACCGAGCACGAGCAGTCCCAGCGGCAGATCGCCTGAAAGGCGGCTGGAGATCGGGACGAGGAGCTCGATGCCGTGGTCGAGCAACAGTGAGCGTTCCTCAATCGGAAGCTGATGCCGGACCCATGCGGTATCACCGAGTGAAAGCGCCAGAGGCTTTCGGAGCACCGACAGGACACCAATAACGGCAAGGGAAGAAGGAAGCGATGCGGGCTGCCGTTCCTCGGGAGATCCTCCGGCGGACGAGCCTGCCGGTACTACGTGGAAGATCGACTCGCCGGGCACGTGGCCGAGAACGCTGACGAATTCGGGATGCAGCGCTTCGTCGATGCGTTGAACGATCGCCGGCGCAATGGCTTCGAAGTTCGAGGCAAGGGTAACTTCCTCCGCAATGCTCCGAAGCAGTCGTTGCGCATCGTAACGCTCGCGAAAGAATCGGCGGTCCACATGGTTCAGCCAGTCTTCGCGCCGCATGCGAATGACCAGCAACGCGACGCCAACTGCGGTAAACCACCACCAGCGGGATCGCAGCACTGTCAACAGCGATTGTTGGCGATGGAGGATGACGTCAGACAGCATGAGTACGGCGAGCGCCGGGATCAGCGCATCGACAAAACCGCGCGCCAGGGCATATCGCAATCCCTGGCGGACGATGAGGCTGACGTCGAACAGCCGGTGACGCAGGATTGCGTATGCGAACGCCGCCGGCACGGCGAGGAACACCAGCGAGAACGCCGTGAGCGGGCGGCTCGCGAAAATATCCGCTCCGGGATCCCGCCAGTGGCCTGCCACGACCGCGGCTCCTGCCGTGACTCCCACAACGACACCGGTAATCAGCACTCGGATGCGACGCTGGTCGGTCAGTGTTTGCGCTGTCTGCTTGTGCGCCAGGAGCAGCGCGATTGCCAATCCGCCGTAGATGACGTTCATGGCATAGACGCCCTGCAACCAGTCCGTCATGCCGGTCGGCGGACCAACTTCACGCATGATGCGGTGCCACCCGTACACGTGCCGGCCGACGACGAGAGCGGCCGGCGTCATCGCCAAAGCAAGCGACGTGGGTGACCACAAGCGGCGCGGGAACACCGCAAAGAAGGCGAACAACAATGGGCCTACTGCGACGCTCGTCGCAAACGGTATCCACAAGAGCGCCGCTGGGACCGCTGGCACGACTCCCCAGAAGGCCGCCATTCGCACGGGTAGCGCCAGCGACACCGTTGCGAGCGATGCGAGCAGCAGCGCGCCGAGAAGCGCCGATGGCTGGGAGTCGCGCCTGAACGCGACCACGATAGCGAAGCCCAGCGTAATCAGTTGCGCAACACGAAATGCCAGGAGAGCCGGTCGGCCAGGCGCGGTCCCCCATTCGCTGAGGCCGGACGGCAGGTGAAGGCTCGCCGATGACAAGGTGCCGTTCCGCTCGATCTCGACATCGAACGGGTTTGCGGGATTCAGGTAGGCACGGACTCGCTGCCAGTCCGCGGGGGCTTCCAGGATCTGGCCGGCCGCGCGCTTGAGGCGGTCGCCAGTCCGTATGCCCGCACGTGCGCCGATGGAGTCTGGCTGCAGTCGACCGACCGTGACGGCGCCGTCCTCGAACACCGGAACAAAACCTAGCGGGGCCACACGCAGCAGGTCGCACGTGATGAGCAACCCAAAGTAGCCGACGTAGGCGACAGTGAGCACCGTGATACAGGCGAGGGTGACGGTCCATCGCGCGGACTGCCCTGCGAAGGGGACCGACTGAGCGTCATCCTCTCTCCTGATCACAGAATTCCACCGTCCGGGGTCACGGGCACACCGAGTCAAGGCGAATCGCCGCTCGCCTGCTGCATAAATTTTGCAGGGTTAGCCGCACTATACACCCTCCTCGGGTAACCTTTCTCTTCGATCCGGGTGTCGCGTCAATGACGCGGGTGGGGACCGCGAGCAGTGAGAAAAGCTGACCGAACACGGCCGCTGATCGAAGTCATCGTTCAAACAGTCGACGACGCGCGCGCGGCGGAGGATGGCGGCGCGGATCGACTTGAAGTCGTGCGCGCGATCGACGTGGGTGGACTGACGCCTGACCTCGCCGTCGTCGCTGCAATCGCCAGCGCCACATCGCTGCCCCTGCGCGTCATGCTACGCGAGAATGGCGGCTTCGAAACGAATCCCCAAGAGATTGCCGTCATGCGCGCTGCGGCTTTGGAGTTAGCGGCGATGAACGTCCACGGGCTGGTGGCAGGTTTTGCGAAGAGTGGACGGCTGATGCTCGACCAGTTCGACGAGGTTGTCGCGACTGGATCACCCCTGCCCGTCACATTCCATCGCGCGTTCGAGTCGCTCGTCGATCAGGAGGACGCGATCAGTGTCTTGTCACGGCACCAGCACGTCGATCGCATTCTGACCGGCGGCGGGGACGGTTCGATAGAGGACCGGTGCGCTCACCTGCATCAATTGGTGGCGCGTGCCGGCTCCCGCCTGACGATCATCGCGGGCGGTGGTGTCGATCTGGAAATGTTTCGTCGATTGGTGGAGCAGCGCACGGTGCGTGAGATCCATGTGGGTCGCACCGCGCGTGCCGGACAGAGCGCCGAAGGCCCCGTGTCCGCCGCAAGCGTGCGGCGGCTACGGGACCTTGCGGACTTACACGCCGGTTCTTAGAACCGAACCTTCACCCCGAGCTGCACCTGTCGCTCGACCGTGCCGCAGACCGAGCACGACGGGTTCGAGAGCATTGCGGAAATGACGCCGGCAGCAGCGTTGCCGATCGTCGTGTTCGGGTTCGCGAACTGCGGATGGTTGAGGATGTTGAACGCCTCGACCCGGAACTCCGTCGCGAAGCGTCCGATCTTCGTGTTCTTGATCAGCGACGCATCGATGTTGAACGACCCGGGTCCGCGAATGATGTTGCGACCCGCATCGCCGTAGGTGGCGGTACTCTCGGTCGTCGCCTTGAAACAATCGAGATCGAACCATCTGTCGATGGTGGGGTTGGCGAGTTTCCCGTCGCAGACACGGTTCGGACGGTTTCCAGTGCCCGTCGATTGGACACCCTGGGTCTGTGTGACCGTCAAGGGCAGACCTCCGCGCAGCAGCAGGATGCCGCCGAACTGCCAGCCGCCCCAGAGTTTTTCGCGCGCCCATGGGATCTCGTAGATCCAGCTCGATGAGAGCGTGTGGGTGATGTCGTAGTCGGCCGGTCCGCGGTTGTACTGCGGATCGTAGACGTTGGTCAGGGTCACGGTGCCGTCGTTGTCCGAGTTCAGGTCGATCGCCTTGCCAAACGTGTAGGAGTTCAAGAACGAGAAGTTGTTGGCGAAACGACGCTGGAACTTCAGGAGCAGGGCGTTGTAGTCGAGCGTGCCCTTGCTCTGCACTTGCCCGATGGTGCGAAGAGCCGGCGCGAGCTTGATGAACGGACGATTCACATTGGAGTCGGTCACGCCAAGCACGGGCGGAGCCTGGTTCGGATCGCCTTTCAGCAACATCTGACGGCCCTGCGAGCCGACGTACGCCACTTCTAACATGTAATTGGTGGCGAGGGAGCGTTGAACATTGAAGTTCCACTGCCGCGCGTACGCGTCGCGGAAGTTGATGTCGAAGATCGATCGCGTCGAGCCGGCGGCGGGTCTCGCGGGATCGGTCCCCGGGGGATCGGGAAGGCCGTCCTTGAGCAGCAGATTGGCGCCGTAGGCTGACGGGTTTGCGTTGAGCGCCGTCGCCTGGAGGAACGGCGGGTTCTGCGCTTTCGAACTCGACGTGCCGCCGGGTGTGAAGTTCCAGAAGATTCCGAATCCACCGCGCACGATCGTGCGGCCGCTGCCATTGACGTCGTAGGCAAAGCCAAAACGAGGACCGACGTCCCCCTTCGAGTAGGTCTGCAGGTAGCGGCCCACTTTGACGCCGTTGATCACTGCATCATCGGAGGCGACCACGAACTTGCCAGTTGACTCGTCGAAGTTCGACTGCCGATTGTCGACCTCAACCCACGGCGGGTAGACGTCCCAACGGACGCCGAGATTGAGCGTCAGACGGTTGGTCACACGGAAGTCGTCCTGGGTATAGAGCGCGTACTCGGGACGGGTTTCCGTGTAGGTGTCCTCATCGAAGTAGTTTCGTGCCTTCGTGTTCACGAGCCCGAGCATGAAGCTCGCGACGTCGAAGCCCGTCGATCCGTTGACGGTGCAGCCCGCGGCCTGACCGGCGCAATTCGACGTCATGTTGTTGTTGAAGTTGAACACGCCGGTGATCGTATCCGGGTTGAGAATCTCGCGCGATCGAAACGTGATACTGCCACCACTCTTGATCGTGTGTTTTCCCTTGACCCAGGTCACGTTGTCGAAAATCGCGAAGTCGTTCTGATTGGTGATGAGCGGCTGGTTGCCGTTTGCCCCGAGGTTCCTGATGTTCTGGAACGTCATCTGCGACATCGCGGACGTGGCGTTGTTAATGTTGACGCCGGGAAGTCCCACGGCTTTGGCCGGATTGGTGCCGTAGTCGATCGGCAGCTGGTGGAACTTGATCGACGTCCAGCCGAAGCGGAACTCGTTGAGCAGGTTCTGCTGAATCGTGTGCGTATCGTTGAAGGCGAGTCCTTGCGCCGTGATGTTCCCATCGCCGGCGCCGAACGTCGCCCCTGCATCGCCGTGCGGGAGGCTCGCCGGCTGGAGCCGGTGAACTTTCTGGTAGCTGTACCTGACGAAGAAGCGGTTCGAATTCGAGACGTTCTGGTCGACCTTGACGTCACCCTGATTGTCGTCCCGGTGTTTGACCGGGTTGAGCAGGTAGTTGTTGATGGTCTGTCCGTTCGACTGTCGCGTGCCTGGCGTGTTCGGTTCGGGATACAGCTGCGTCAGAATGTTTCGCGCGACTAAGTCGATACGGCCGTCAGGAATGATGTTGCCCGCGAAAGGCTGACCGGTGGTCGGATCGTAGATCACGCGCGTCAGCTCGGAAAAGTTGCCGGACCGCATGGCCATCGTCGGGACCGTGGACAGTGCCGTGACGCCCTGCGTCTCGCGATGCCCCTGGTAGTCGCCAAAGAAGAACGTTTTGTCCTTGAAGACAGGGCCACCGACGGTACCGCCGAACTGGTGTTGCTTGAAGTCTGGCTTGGCACGGCCGGCGCGGTTGTTGAAAAAATTGTTCGCGTCCAACGCATCGTTGCGCATGAATTCGAACGCGCTGCCGTACAGGCTGTTCCTGCCCGACTTGATCTGCAGGTTGACGACGCCACCGAGCGACCGGCCAAACTCGGCGGAGTAGGTCGAGGTCTGCATCTTGAACTCGTCGAGCGCGTCAACGCTCGGGAAGATGACGACCGTCTGCAGCCAGGTCTCGTTGTTGTCGACCCCGTCGAGCATGTAGTTGTTGTCGCGCGGGCGCTGGCCGTTGGCCGAGAACGACGCCGAGGCGCGCCAGGCAAGGCTCCCCGCGCCGTCGATGTTGGCTCCGGGAATGCCGCGCAGAACGCCGGGGATGGTGCGTGTCAGATTGACGAAGTTGCGGCCATTGAGCGGCAACGCCTCGATTTGCTGCGCCTGGACCGTGGTCCCGAGCTCCGATGAACTCGTCTGCAGCAACGGGCTGGCCGCTTCGACGCTGACCGTTTCGGTCATCGCCCCGACTTCCAGTTTGAGGTCAATACGCGCGCGCTGGTCGACACCAAGTTCGATGTTTGACAGCGTCAGCGTCTTGAACCCGGTGAGTTCCGCCATCACTGTGTAATGTCCTGTGGGGAGCTGGGGTGCGGTGAACTCCCCGTTCGAATCTGCCTGGATTGTGCGCGTCAGGCCAGTGCCTTCGTTGACGATCGTCACCTTGGCGTTGGGGATCACGGAGCCGGACGAGTCGGTTACCGTGCCGAGGATGGTACCGCTCACGCTCTGCGCCGCCAGCGTGGCCGGCGCGCACGCGATAGCGAGCGCGAGCACGACGAGAACCTGCCGAAGCCGCCCGGGACGCGAAATCACGCGGCTCATCATGTGTCGACCTCCAGCAACTAACAGTCTTCTGCCCACGACAATAGTGGTCTGACCACTTTGGGATGCGCATTCATATCACATCCGCCGCCGCTTTGCGATAGCCGATCGGCATAACCGCGGCGGCTCCGCGGAAGTGATAGCATCCGCGCGTCATGGCATACCACCTTCCCGCTGCACGACGCCCTTCGACTCGCATGCCGACGCGCTCGCTCAGGGCGGGGCTCGTTGTCGCAATTCTCTTTTGCGCGGCGCTCGCCCCCGCGGGAGATGATCCGCAGGCCCCATCAGGCCGCAACTTTGCGACCGTCGGCGGCAACCTCGCCAATCACCGGTACTCCGCGCTGACGAAGATCAACAAATCCAATCTGTCCCAGCTCGCAGGCGCCTGGTCGATCCACCTCGAGGACGGGAAAACGCCCGGGACGATGCAGGCGACGCCGGTCGTCGTGGATGGCGTGATGTTCGTCGTTTCGGGAGCGGGCAACATCTTCGCCATCGACGCAGCGACCGGGACGATCAAGTGGAAACACGAAACGATGCTTGGCGGCACCTACCGCGGCGTCGCGGTGGGAGACGGAAAGGTCTTTTCAGGACGGCGCGACAACACGCTGATTGCGCTCGATCAGAAGACGGGCGCACTGGTGTGGAAGACGGCGCTCGCCGATCCTGCACGCGGCACCACGAGTGCACCCGCGGTCTACTTCAACGGGCTTGTCTACATCGGCGTCGGCGGGGGTGAAGGCGGGGTGCGCGGCCAATTCGGTGCCTACGACGCGAAAAGCGGTAAAGAGGTGTGGAAGTTCTGGACGTTGCCAGGTCCTGGCGAGCGGGGCCACGAGACCTGGGAAGGGGATTCGTGGAAGTACGGCGGTGGCCCTGTGTGGACCGCTCCTGCGATCGATCCTGATCTCGGAATGGTCTACGTGCCGATTGGCAATGCCAGCCCCGACAACGATGGGACCGCCCGAGGCGGCGACAATCTCTTTACCGTCTCGGTGGTTGCGCTCGACCTGAAGAACGGCGCATACAAATGGCACTTCCAGGAAGTGCACCACGACATTTGGGACTACGACAGCGCGGCGGCCCCGATCCTTGCCGACGTCCGGTATCAAGGATCGACCCGCAAGATCGTGATCCACACCGGCAAGACCGGTTTCATGTATGTCCTCGATCGCACGAACGGACAACCGCTCATCGGAATCGAGGAGCGTGCCGTTCCGCAGGAACCGCGCATGAAAACGGCGGCGACGCAGCCGTTTCCGATCGGTGACTCGTTCACGCCGACCTGTCCTGAGCCAGGCAGCGTTCCGGAAGGCATGAAGAGCGCGTGCATATTTGGCGCGTACTGGACGGAAGCAGTGGTGATGGCACCGGGAACGCTCGGGGGAATCTCGTGGGCGCCGATGACCTTCAGTCCACAGACACGTTTGATCTACATCCCCGGCACAATCATCAACTCTGCGTTCACGCTGCGGCGTCAGGAATGGGACGACCAGGCGCAGCGTTTCAAGCCGCTCGATGAGGGCATTGGGTTTTTCCGTCCGACCGGTGTGCCGCGCGCCGGCACCCTCACAGCAATGGATCCCGCGACCAACAAGATCGTTTGGCAAAAGCGAATGAAGTTTCCGCTCGGAACCGGAAGCGGCTTGTTAAGCACCGCCTCAGGACTTTTGTTCCACGGAGAGTCCGATGGCAATGTTGTCGCCTACGACATTGCGAACGGTGAGCCGTTGTGGAAGTTTCAAACGGGCACCGGCGCCGACGCGCCGATCGCCACCTATGAGGTGAATGGCGAGCAGTACCTCGCGCTGCTTGCGGGCGGCAGTTCGTTCCAGTTGTCAAAGCGGGGCGACAGTTTGTGGGCATTCAAACTGGGCGGCAAGGTGCCGCAGGAGCCGGCACCACCCGAACCACCACTTGTCCAACCGCCTCCTGCTCGGAGATAGCGTTGTCCTTGGAGCGACGATGAAACCGATGATCACGGCGCCGCTCGTTCTCGCGGCGTTCAGCTTCGCTGCCCTTGCCGGCCCGCCGCAGAACGCCGGCCCCACTCAAGCGCCTCGTCCCACTCCGCCGCCGGCGTCACCGCAAGAGATCCTGCTCTGGGAGAACGGCGCGCCCGGTGCCCTCGGTCAGGCGGACACCGATAAGCCCACGATCACCGTCTATCGCGCGCCGCGGGGGAGTTCCGGCACGGCGGTCATTGTCGCTCCGGGCGGCGGCTACGGTGCACTTGCGATCGAGCATGAAGGGCGGCAATGGGCGTACTGGTACAACGCGATGGGCATCACGGCCTTCGTGCTGAAGTATCGACTTGGACCGCGCTACCACCATCCCATTGAGCTCGGCGATGCGCAGCGCGCGATTCGTACTGTCCGAGCCCGAGCCGCCGAGTTCAACATCGTCCCCGATCGGATCGGGATGATGGGATTTTCGGCCGGTGGTCACCTCACTTCGACCGCGGGGACCCATTTCGATTCCGGCAAAGCCGATTCCAGCGATCCGATCGATCGCGTCGGCAGTCGCCCTGACTTTCTGATTCTCGGATATCCCGTGATCTCGTTCGATCCCGCCGTCACTCACGCGGGATCGCTCCGCAATCTGCTCGGCGAAAATCCGGATCCGAAGCTGGTGGAGAACCTGTCGAACGATCTGCAAGTGACTGCGCAAACGCCGCCGACGTTCATTTTTCACACAACGAACGACGCCGGCGTTCCCGTCGAGAACAGCGTGCGGTTTTACCTGGCCCTCAGGAAGGTGAAGGTGCCGGTCGAAATGCACTTGTTCGAAAACGGACCGCACGGCGTCGGAATGGCGCTCAACGACCCATCACTTAGCGCCTGGCCGAATCTTCTAATGAATTGGTTACGTGCTCGAGGGTTGCTTGCCAAGCCGGCCCAGTAGGTGTTGTCACCAGATCGTGACTCTGTCGGCAAGGGAGTTGAACAGCCGATCCTTCTCTGTTACTGAGAAGGCCTGGTAGAACGCGCCGAGATTACGCACCGTTCCGTTGGCTCGATATTCGTACGGCGCATATGGAAACGTGGTGACCCATTCGCGAACGTAGTCGGGCCTGACCTTCATACGCCAGACCCGCGCCCATGCCAGAAAGAATCGCTGCTCTGCGGTAAAGCCATCGATGATCGGGGCTTCACGGCCGCTCAGGGATAAGCGATACGCGCGAAGTGCCAGCGAGAGGCCGGCAACATCGCCGGCATTCTCACTCAGCGTCAGTTCGCCATTCACGTGCAGGCCCGGCAGCGGCTCGTATCGATTGAACTGGTCGACCAGACGGTTGACTCGATTCGCATATTCGTCCTCTTCGGCCGTGCTCCACCAGCGCCGGACCTCGCCGCGAGAGTCATACCGGCGGCCGCGATCGTCGAGCGCGTGCGCCAACTCGTGACCGATCGTGGCTCCGATGGCGCCATAGTTCACGGCATCGTCTGCATTCGGATCGAAAAGAGGTGGCTGGAGCATTGCTGCCGGCAGGACGATTTCGTTCAGCGCGGGGTTGTAATACGCATTCACCGTTTGCGGCGTCGTGGTGAGCCACTCTCCCGGGACGGCGTTCGACACACGCGTCATGCGGTAATCACTCTCGAATCGCCGTCCGCGCTGGACGTTGCCGGCCAGATCGTCGGCCTTGATGACGAGGCCTGAATAATCCCGCCATCGATCGGGATACCCGACGCGGGCAGTGATGCGAGAGATCTTGGCGATCGCCTCGCCCCGTGTCGGCGCCGATAGCCACGCGGCCTGGTCGATCGACTGCCGATACGCCTTCAACATCGTGTCGACAAGTGTTTCGACCCGCGAACGGACTCGCGGCGGAAGGTGTTTCTCGACATACAAACGCCCGAGAGCATCTCCGAGCGTCGAGCTCACCAGCGACACGGCAGCCTTCCAGCGCGTTCTCGGCGTCTCCTGACCGGTCAACTCCCGTCCAAAAAAATCGAATCGCGCGTCAACGAACGGCTTGCTCAGATACGGTGCCATCGCCGTGATGTAGCGAGCAGCGAGCCAGGCCTTCCAATGTTCGAGCGGCCGAACAGGTATGAGCGACGCGAACTGCTCAAAGAAGGATGGCTGAAGCAAGGCGACGGCGGCAGCCTTGTCGATGCCTTGCGGGCGTGCCCACGCCATCCAATCGAAGCCGGGCATGTTCGCCGAGAGCTCTCGAATCGTGAGTCCCCGCGGTGCTCGCGCCGCTGCCCGACTCTCCGTTGGCGACAGCTGACATCTGGCGAGTTCTGTTTCCAGTTCGAGGACGCCACGCGCGAGACGGTCGGGTTCTGGTTGACCGGCAAGACGGAGAACTGTCGTCACGTAGGCGACGTACTTGTTACGCAGCTCAATGAACTGCAATCGATCGCTCAGATAATGGTCGCGTGTGGGGAGTAGCGTGCCTCCCTGCGTCACCTGCACAATTAAACGGCTCGCGTCCCTGGCGTCGGTGACGACGTTTGTCGGAAACGGTCCGCCCATTCCAAGGAATCCGAGGTGGCCGACCACCGCAGCCAGATCGCGCGTCGAGCCCACCGCGTTGATACGACCGAGAATGGGTGAGAGCGGCTGCGCGCCCAGAGCATCGACACGCGCTTGGTCGATCACGCTCATGTAAAGGTCTGCAATCTGCTGGCGTGAGGATCCATTTCGCGGCCGACTGGCCGCCGCTTCCTCAATGACGGCGCGCAGATCGGCCTCAGCTTTTTCGGTCAATTCCGTGAAAGCACCGTATGTGACGCGATCCGGCGGAATCTCACTCCTGGCCAGCCAGCCGCCATTCACGTATCGATAGAGATCGTCCTGCGGGCGAATCGACGTGTCGAATGAGGCCCGGTCGAGGCCCGAGGCACTCTGAGGCGGTGCATCGATGATCGGTGCGAGAGCGAGCAGGCCGACGAGGCAGAGCGCGCCCGGCCGTGACACGTCAGTATTCGGTGAACATCCGTTGGATTTCAGAGCCCTCGTTCGTTCTCGTCAACGCCAGCATCAGCAGAATCCGGGCTTTGACCGGGGCGAGATCCTCTCCCTGTATCTGGAAACGCGGAGCGGAGGCCTGTGTGTTGCGTGCGGCGATGCGACCGCTCCCGGTCCGCGTCGTGAGAACCACAAACACACCTTTTTCAACCGCGTAGCGAATGCCTTCCTCCTGGGTTCCGCTCGTCGCGCCGGCACCCGCGGCGGCGATGACGATCCCTTTCGCGCCATGATCGACGATCGATTTGATCAGGTCGCCTGGAGCGCCCTGATAGGTCATGACGATATCGACACGAGGGAGATCTTCGAGCTTCGACACGTCGAACTCGCTCTTTCCCGCATGCCGCTTGACGACGTCACGGTAAAAGACGATGCGATCGGCATCGACGACGCCGAGAATGCCGTAGGCGCGCGATTGAAAGGTGTCGAGCCGGTGGGCGTCGGTTTTGGTCACGTCCCTGGCCGAGTTGATCTCGTCGTTCAATACAACGAGGACGCCTCTGCCACGCGATCGCGAATCGGCAGCCACGCGGTAACCCTCGAGCAGATTGGCTGCACCCTCATAACCCAGCGCACTCGGGTTCCGCATTGATCCGACGATCACAACCGGCTTCTCGCTGCGGACAGTGAGATCGAGAAAGTACGCCGTCTCTTCAAGCGTGTCAGTTCCGCTGGTGACGACGACGCCGGCGAGATCGGCCTCTTCAGCCAGCATCACATTGATCCGGTTCGCGAGCCCGATCCATTGCTTGAGGGTCAGCGCGCCGCTCGAGACGTTTGCGAATTGCTCGAACTCGGGGCGGACATACTTTTCGACCCCCGGAATCGATGACACCAGCTCCTCGGCCGTCAGCCGTCCGCCACTGCGGTTGGAGATGGTGCCGCCGGTGGCAATCAAACGGACGCGTGGAAGCGCTGTCTGAGCAGATGGTGCCGGCGCCTGCGCCGGTGTTTCCGGCAACGCGTCAGCGAGAATGGGACAAGTAGCCAACCGGAAGCCGACCAGCGCTGTCAGAATCAGCGTCGTCGCTCCGACCCGGGCGCGCATGGCTGAACTATAGCTGACGGCGGGCGTTTCCGTGAGCCAGGTACAACCAGCGGCTCAACTGTCCGGCGGCTTCGTGCGGCGTCTTGCCGTAAAACGGCATGGTGGCGGCCGACCCGCCAGGAAGGCGCGCGAGCTGGGCGCGCCATTTGTCGGGGGCGACAGGCGAGACTTCAATCTTGAACTCGCGGCCGTTAATGACTTCTTCGAAGCGATGCACGTTCACGATAACGTCGAGTTGGAGTATGTCGTCAGGCCGACAGCGCGTTGTAGTCTAGCGTGGCGGCGGCGACAATCAAGCGAAAGGACTATCGAAGGCGCATCAACAGAGTGCACTTCCATCAATTTGAGCGACGAACCATACGAAAAAAAACCGCGATGTCGGAACTTCAACAACAGATCCACGGTTCTTCCACACGTTTTCCACATCGGTTGTGGGTACGAGCGTCCCGTCACGCTTGACGATCGTCGGCGCGAACAATAACCTGTGAGCCTGCAATGATCTGCGGTTTACGACGATCGAAAAAGGTGGCTGGCACCTTTCGCAGAAAGGTGCCAGCCACCTTTTACGGTTTTTGTCTCCTCATCATCCCGCTGATCTTCGGCAGCGCCACTGGCCAGGCGGCCGAATCCGTGCTCTACCGACTCTTCCTGCAAGATGGCACCAGCATCATCAGTTACGGCGAGTTCGCGCGGGTTGCGGGACGTGTCGTGCTGTCGATTCCACTCGGGGATCCCTCGCAATCGCCGGCGCTCCAATTGATCAGCATTCCCGAGACGTCGGTCGATTGGCTCCGCACCGATCGGTACTCTCAGGCAGTGCGGGCGAAGCGGTACGGCGAAACGCGTGGTGAGTCGGATTTCGCCCTGCTGAGCGCGCGGGTCACTGAGGCACTCAATCAAATCGCGCAGACGTCCGATCCCGAACGGCGACTGGCGATGGCCGTGGAAGCGCGCGGCAACCTGGCGCGCTGGCCGTCTCAGAACTTTGGCTATCGAGCTGCTGACGTGGCACAGCTCGTCGGCATGCTGGACGAGGTCATTTCTGAACTACGCGTCGCGGCCGGTCAATCCAGCTTCGATGTCAGCCTCGTTGCCAACGTCATGCCC
>Ga0207428_10004506_pt1 | contig 13213 bp, 15 predicted proteins | sample RhiMethybrSRZTD1_FD_187600 | JGI IMG/M metagenome (GOLD analysis project Ga0207428, IMG submission 187600) | Populus rhizosphere microbial communities from Tennessee, USA - Rhizosphere MetaG P. TD hybrid SRZTD1 (SPAdes) (version 3) | ecosystem: Host-associated > Plants > Roots > Rhizosphere >... | reverse complement strand
GTTTTGCTGGCTCTGGCCAGACGGCGGTCGAAGAACGTGGCGCTGGTTTTGATCGCGGGCGCGCTCTATCTGCTGCTGATGGCCCTCAATCATTGGGAAGCGCGATACTACTTTTTCGTGATGGTTCTTTACGCCGGCTTCGCCGTCTTCGCCGCCGCGGCATGGCTTGAAATGGCGCGGTCTCTGGGATGGCTGAAGAATCGCGCTTTCGCCTTGATCCCCGTCACGATGGTCGCCACGATGGTTGCGCTTTCGCTGGCCGAATCGCGCAAGGACGTGACGCGTTTTTTGGACAGCCAGCCTACGGAGATTATCGCCGCGCGCGATTATCTTTCGGCGGTCGGCGCGACGGGCGGCAAGAGAATCGTCGCGCGCAAGCCGCACCTGCCATATCTCTCCCGCAACGAATGGGTCTTCTTCCCGCAAGTGAAATCGCTCGACGAATTTCGCGCCTGGGTCGAGGCCAATCGCGTCGATTACGTCGCGATCGGCAAGCGCGAGTTGAAAGAACGCAAGGAGCTGTCCGCGCTCGGCAAGCCTCAAAGCGCGCCCGATTGGTTGAAGGCCGTCTGGATCAACGACGAGCCGGTGTTCATCCTGTACGAACCGCAAAAAGTCGAGGATCGAGAATCGAGTATAGAGGACCGAGGATCGAACTGATGACGCGATCTTCGGTCATCGTCTTCGATAGCGTAGCGTAATTATAGTGACGCTACGCCTTGACCCTCAATCCTCGATCTTCGATCCTCGGTCCTCGTTCCTGGCGCCGCGCCTGGTTGTGGAGCGGACGACGACCGTGCGGCGCGTCGGGACAAGCGCCTGGTAGGCTTGCGGGTCCTGTTGGAGCGGGGCGTTCTGAGACATGTAATCGCGCAGCATCTCGAAGAAGCGATTGAATTCGCGGTGCATCTGAGCCATTTTCTCGCGCATATTGAGGATGATCTCGACGCCAGCCAGATTCACGCCAAGGTCGCGGGTCAAATTCAGAATCACTTCCAGACGTTCGATGTCCTCGTCGGTGTAAAGGCGCACGTTGCCATCGGATCGTGAAGGTTTGAGCAGCCCCTCGCGCTCGTAGAGCCGGAGCGTCTGCTGATGAACTCCGTAATGGTCGGCCACCGCGCTGATCGTGTAGCCTTTGGTCTTACGCTTGCGCCCCGTGTCTTTCAACCTCATAAGTGTCTCTTATTCCAGTCCCATCTCCACGCGAGGATTTTCGGGGTTTCGCTTCGCGAATTCACGCAGTAGATTCTTCGAGTCTTCGTCGATGATCTGGGGCAACACTACTTTGACTTCGACGTACTGGTCCCCGCGCGTGTCGCCGCGCAAACTCGGAGCGCCTTTCTCGCGCAGCCGGAAGACCTGTCCGGATTGCGTGCCCGGTGGAATGCGCAACTGGGCCTTGCCGCTAACTGTCGGCACCTCGATCTTCGCGCCCAGCGCCGCCTCGGGCAGCGTGATGGGAACGACGCAATAAATGTTGTCTCCCTTGCGCGTGAATACCCGGTGCGGGGCGACGTTGGTGATTATGTAAAGGTCGCCCGGAGAGGTGTTCTTCGGGCCGGCTTCGCCTTTGCTGCGGACGATGACGCGGGAGCCGGTGTCGACGCCGGCGGGGATGCGCACCTTGACGGTCTCGTATTTCGGCAACACCCCTTTGCCGTGACAACTCGCGCAGGGCGGGCGTCGTTTCCCGGTTCCATTACAGGCAGTGCAATTTTGGTCGAAGCGCAAGAATCCGCCGCCCGCTGAGATTTTCCCGGTCCCGTTGCAGACCGAGCAGGAAACAGACCCCGTAGCCGCCGCGCCGGACCCCTGGCAACGCGCGCAGGTTTCGCTCCGACGCACGTTGATGCTGGCCGTCAGGCCGTTTATCGCCTCCTCGAAGCTGAGCGCGAGCGGTACTTCGATGTCCGCGCCGCGCCGCGACTGCGATTGCGCCGATGCGCCCTTCGCTCCGCTGCCGAACAGCTCACTGAAGATGTCACGGAAACTCCCGCTACCCGGTCCCGCCCCTGCCCCAGACGAGCCTGCGCCCGCCCCTCCCGTGAAGACGCTCCAATCAAATTCGAACTCTTCCCCGGCGGGACGGCGCGCCGAGTCGCGGATGTTGTCATTGTATGTCCCGAATTTGTCATAGACTTCGCGCTTCTTCGGGTCAGACAACACATCGTAAGCCTCGGAGAGTTGTTTGAACTTCTCCTCGGACGACTTGTCGCCGGGATTGAGATCAGGGTGGTATTTGCGCGCAAGACGGCGATACGCCTTGCGAATCTCTTCCTGGGTCGCAGCGCGCTTGACGCCGAGCGTTTTGTAGTAATCTTCGCGTTGAGCCATAGATGCATCGGGAGTAGGGAGTGGGGAATTGGGAGTGGGGAGTAGAATTTCAGGTATTCCCGCCCCCACTCCCCACTCCCTACTCCCCATTCCCTACTCTGTAGCGATCTCGATCCGTCTGCCGCCACGTTTGGGCAGGACGATTCTCAACAGTCCTCGCCGCAACTCCGCCGTGATTCGTTCGGCGTCGATCTCTTGAGAGAGCTTGAACGTCCGTTCGAATTTGCCGTAAGCGCTCTCCAGCCGGTGAAAATTTTCGCCTTGCACATCGCGCTCCCACCGCTTGGCGCCGCGCAGAATTAGCGTGTCATCCACCACCTTGACGTCAAGCTCGGCGAGCGACATTCCGGGGACTTCGGCGGTCAGCACGAAACCCGACGGGGTTTCGTATATGTCGACAGGAGGCGACCAGGTGGCGTGCGCCTGCTCGACGCTGAATCCGCTCGCGCCTTTGACCATTTGGGTCAGTTGTTGCTCGATCGCCGCAAGGTCATTCAAAAGGCGATAATGTTTCATACAAACCTGGGGAATGGGGTGTGACGAATGGGGAGTGGATAAAGAGGGCCTCGTGAATTACGGAATCCCCATTTCCCACTCCCCACTCCCCATTCCCCATTCCCCACTCCCATCACTTGTTCTCATCGACGTCGATATATTCGGCGTCGATCACGTCATCGCCGGCTTTACCCGAGGAGCCGCCGGACTGCTGCGCGCCCGCGCCCGCCGCGTCTGACGCCGCGCCGCCCCCCTGTTGCTGATAGAGCGCCTCGGCGATGCGGTGCGAAACGCGGGTGAGGTTTTCGAGTTGCGCCTGGAACTGGTCGCTGTTGTTCGCCTCAACGACCTTCTTCGCTTCCGCGATTGCTGATTCGACTTCCGAGATCAGGCCGACCGGAATCTTTTCTCGATTATCCGTTATCGTCTTTTCAGTCTGGTAGATCAGCGAATCGAGCCGGTTCTTGGTCTCGATCACCTCGCGCTTGCGCTTGTCATCTTCAGAATGCATATCGGCGTCGCGCATCATTCGGTCGATTTCATCTTTCGACAGGCCCGAGGACGCGGTGATCGTGATCTTCTGTTCGCGGCCCGTCCCGAGGTCGCGCGCCTGGACGTTGACGATGCCGTTGGCGTCAATGTCGAACGTGACTTCGATCTGTGGCATTCCGCGCGGCGCCGGCGGGATGCCTACCAGATGGAACTTGCCCAGCGTTCGGTTATCGCCCGCTATCTGGCGCTCTCCCTGCAGGACATGGACTTCCACCGAAGTCTGGTTGTCCGTCGCCGTCGAGAATATTTCGGACTTACGCGTGGGGATCGTCGTGTTGCGCTCGATCAGCTTGGTGAAGACGCCTCCGAGCGTCTCGATCCCCAGGCTGAGCGGTGTCACATCGAGCAGCAGCAGGTCTTTCACCTCGCCCGAAAGCACGCCTGCTTGCACCCCGGCGCCGACCGCAACGACCTCGTCTGGGTTGACCCCCTTGTGAGGGTCCTTTCCGAAGAAGGTCTTGACCATCTCCTGAATCTTAGGGATGCGCGTCGAGCCGCCTACCAGCACGACCTCGTCGATCTGGCCGGCCTGCAGCGCGGCGTCTTTCAGCGCCAGACGGCAAGGCTCCAAAGTGCGCTGCAAAATGTCGTCGACCAGCGACTCGAACTTGGCGCGGGTCAATTTCATCACCAGGTGCTTTGGACCCGATTGGTCGGCGGTGATGAACGGCAGGTTGATCTCCGTCTCCATCGTCGAGGAGAGTTCGATCTTGGCCTTCTCGGCTGCCTCTTTAAGGCGCTGTAACGCCATCTTGTCTTTCGACAGGTCGATGCCCTGGTCTTTCCTGAACTCGTCGATGATCCATTGGATCAGCCGCTCGTCAATGTCGTCTCCACCCAGGTGCGTGTCCCCGTTTGTGGATTTCACCTCGACCACGCCCTCGCCGACTTCCAGGATCGAGATGTCGAACGTCCCGCCTCCGAAGTCAAAGACCGCGATGGTCTCGTCCTTCTTCTTGTCCAAACCGTAAGCCAGGGCCGCCGCCGTCGGTTCGTTGACTATGCGCAACACCTCCAGACCGGCGATCTTGCCGGCGTCCTTGGTTGCCTGGCGCTGTGAATCGTTGAAGTAGGCCGGGACGGTGATGACCGCCTGCGTGACTTTCTGGCCAAGATAATCTTCGGCCGCCTGCTTCAGCTTCTGTAAGATCATGGCCGAAACTTCGGGCGGAGAATATTCCTTCCCCCCGGCCAGTACGCGCACGTCTCCGTTCGAAGCCTGAGAGACTTTGTACGGAACCTGCCTGATCTCATCGCTGACTTCATTAAACCGGCGGCCCACGAAGCGTTTTATCGAATAAACCGTGTTTTCCGGGTTGGTGACCGCCTGACGCTTCGCCACTTGGCCAACCAAACGGTTGCCGTCTTTGGTGAACCCCACCACCGAAGGCGTGGTGCGCCCGCCCTCGGCGTTAGTGATAACGACAGGCTCGCTGCCTTCCATTATGGCGACGACAGAGTTGGTCGTGCCTAAGTCAATTCCTATAACTTTGCTCATTTGTCCTCCCGCAACAAAGAGTTAATCTGACGAACTTAAATTTTAGAATAATAGCAAATCGTTAAATGCGTTCGCAGTATAAGAGTTAAGAGTTGAGTGTGTCATTGTCAAACTTTTTGATCGCGCCAATTAAAGATTTAGGGTTAGATACTGAAGGGAATTGAAATTAAGGATTAAGGATCACCTTACATCTGATGAGATCTTCAATCTTCGATCTTCGATCCTCGGTCTTCGATCCTTGATCGGAGTTCGCTGGTGGTAATAATTGTGCGGCGCGGGCGATCTGATAGGCTTTGTTCGGCGAGCAATTCCAGACCTGAGCCGCGGTAAAAGACGGATTGTTGGTAGAGTTCTTCAAGGAAATCGAGGGCCACTTTAGCTATGGCGATGACCGGCACGGCAAGGATGATTCCGAGAATGCCGAAAAGGCTGCCGCCGATCATCAATCCGACCAGCACCCACATCGGATGGAGATCGAGGCTCCCCCCGAGGAGTTTGGGGGTCAGGTAGTACCCTTCGACGCTCTGAACAATAATGAAAACAGCGAGGACGCCCAATATGCGAGCTATTCCCCCACCATCCAGGACCACGAACGAAAGCGATAGAGTCAACCCCGTAAGAGTGCCCAGGTAGGGAATGAAGTTGAGCAGCCCCGAAAGTAAGCCTATTGAAAGGGCGAGGGGCACGCGCGCCACCGCAAAACCGATCGCGTATAAGACTCCCATCACCAGCGCGATCACCAATTGGTTTCGGACATATGATGAAATCACGAAATTGATCCGGCTGATCAGAGTGGAGGCTACGGCGTGGTGTCGCGGCGGTATGAGGCGATCAAGATGCGCGCGCATCGCGCTATAATCGGCCAGGAGGTAATATACGAAGAACGGGATCAGCAGAAGGTCCAGCAGCGAAGCCGTGACGTCGACGAGGCTGAACAGACCTTTCTGCAACCACTGGCTAGCCATGCCGAAAACGCGCTCAGGCAGTTCGGAATCACCAGGCTTTTTGATCTTTGATTCCAGAAAATCGAAAACCGGGGGGCTGATCTGCCTTACCTTTTGACGTAGGGACTCTACACGCTCTTTGTCTCCCAAGCGCGCGCGCGCGTGATCGTAGGTCTTTACCAACTGACCCCAAAAACCAGGCAAGATAAAGATAAGAATTAGAGCCAAGACCACGGCAGCGCCGCTGATGGTCAACAAGACCGAGGACGGGCGGGACCAGCCGCGCCGTTCGAACCAGGCGACGACCGGCGCCAGCAGATAGGCCAGCGCAAGGGAGCAGAGCATTGGGACCAGAATAATGCGGGCTCCGATGAACACGGCCACGAAGACGACCAGGGCGAGTAAGGCGAGCGGGATCCACCGCATCCATTCGAGCGGGTTTCGCGCATGTAACGGTTCTTCTTTGGAGTTAGGATCTTTCACCTACGATCGTGTTCCTGATCTTCGCTCATCAACCTGTTGATGTGAGCGATGTAGTGAAGCCCGGAAAATACGGCCATCGCGAGCGTGGCGTAATAGGCCACCGGCAGGTACTCCGCCAGCAAGCCGAAGGCGTTGGCCACGAGGAAAAAAACGATCATTACGATCTGAACCAGCGTATTCAATTTGCCAGGTATCGAGGGGCGAAACCGGCTGAATCCCGTAGTCATATTGATGACCGCCGCGCCTAATACGATAATGGCGTCACGGCTGATCACCACCACCGTCAACCAGAACGGGATCGGGTCGGTCAGAGTGAACCGGGGCAGCGAGAGAATGACGAAAGCCGTTACCAGCAGCAGCTTGTCGGCCATCGGATCCAGAATCGCGCCGAGTTGCGTCTTCTGATTGAAGCTCCGGGCGACCAGCCCGTCAAGCCCGTCCGTGACGGCGGCCACTAGAAAGACCGCGAGCGCCCAGCTGAATCGCTGATAATAAAGGGCGGTGACAAAAACGGGTATCAGGATCAGCCTCAAAACCGTGAGGAAATTGGCGATGGTTAGAGCCGACGACATTGCGTCATCATAACTTTTCGATTTTTCTTTTGAAAGCATTTTGAGCAATAATGGCACTCCCTGCGCAAACACCGATCGCGCGATCAAAGATTCGATAAGATCAGTGGCTATGAGAACTTTAGTCGTTGGCGACATTCACGGCAAGCTCGACCTGTTCAACCTCCTGCTGGAGAAGATGGAATACCGCGCGGGTGAGGACCGGCTTATTCTGATTGGCGATTTGGTGGATCGCGGGGAGAATTCGCGCGGCGTGGTGACGCGCGCCATCGAACTCAAGCGGGAGGCTCCCAACAATGTAGTTGTTCTCAGGGGGAACCATGAAGCGATGATGCTGGCCGCCCTATCCCATCCTGAAGGCGAACAGGCCGAACTGTGGTATTACAACGGTGGCATCGAGACCCTCCAAAGCTATATGGACGAAGATGGCGATTGTGACGTGCCCGAAGAGCATTGGGATTTTCTGGCCTCCCTGCCGACCTGGTACGAGGACGACCACGCCATTTACGTCCATGCCTCATTGCCGGAAGGAGACGACGGCGATTTCCTGCATCCAGACAAGGCCTCTGAAAGCCCTGAGATTTATTGGGCCCGCAACCGCCGATTCTACCTGGAATATAGCGGCAAGACAGTGGTCTTCGGTCACACGATCACGGGAATGATCTTCGGCGAACGCGGAGAGGTCTGGCTGCGCGGCAGCCTGATATGCGTCGACACGGGCGCGTATTTAACCGGCGTGCTTTCCGCCATCGAGTTGCCCTCGCGCCGTGTCTTCAGCGTCGCGAACGAAGTCGAGGAAGAATTCGGCGCGCAAAGTTGGGGAGGCCTCAACCTGTTCCGCAAGCTCGGATTCGGCTGATATATTTTGGTCCGTTATTTTTTGTCCCCGCCAGCATTCATTTGAAATTCGGGTTCGGCGTCATGAACACCAGCAAGGTCAGTCTCCGGTCGCCGTCGTTCCTCACGCCGTGCGGCGCTCCCGCAGGGGCCATCACGATCTGGCGCTCGCCCAATTCTCGCTTCTCGTCTCCGACGACGAACGATCCGCGCCCGGTCAGCACGTAATAGATTTTGTCCTCTTCCTCGTGGGCGTGGACTTTTTGCTCCTGTCCGGGTTCCAGGCAATAAACGTCGCAGAAGAAATTTTTGGTCTCGAAGAGATTGACCTTCCGCATCTTCTCGTCGGAAAACTCCGCCACCGCAAAAACATCCTTAACATCCATTTCGCTCTCCTCTGAAAATGGCAGTGCAAACCGCCCGGGCGCCGCGATTTTCATCCTTTCAAGGCGTCGCAACGCGACATGCTAAACACCTCCGAAATAGCTGCGTATTGACGAATAAATTCGTCAATATCTGGAGCGTTTTCATCGTTTCCGCAGCGTCACACAGCGGCATGAAGGCTCCTTTATCTGACAGCCGAACACAGCATAACCAAATCCATACAGGCGGACAATTTCCGATCATCCGCGAGGCGCAAACTGGATGTCGTGGGCGTCGGCGTCCGCCTCGGCGAAGGCGAGCAATCGGGCGCCCTCTTCGGTCAACGCGGCGGTATCTTTCTTGGATAGTCGTATGAAGGGCTTGATTGTGAGGGTGGCTGTATTGCGGCTTCGGGTGATCTTCCATGTTGCATTAGTGAAGCCATCAACGAGCGCAATGCATGGCATAGGGCCGTCCATGGTGAAGCCCTGTTTGTGGTATTCCTCGGTGATGAAGCGGGTTCGGTCGGCATGAGAAAGCAACAGGTTGTCGAAATCGTACAGGAAGCGCGGCGACGCCGGCATGTCAGGATCAGGACGGGGCGCGTCGGGCAAGTCGAATAATTCGCGCCCCTGTTCATCTCTATAGGCGCCGAGTTGTGGCCGGAGTCGTTCGACCACTTCGCTCAATCGGGTCAACCCCGACCACGTTTGCATATCCTTTACCGAAGCGGGGCCGAACGCGGCCAGGTATCGCAGAATCAACTCTTCCAACGACGGATTGAGCTCAAGCGGACGTCCCAGCCATGCCTCGACCGTGGTGTGAGCTGCGGGCCCGCTCTTCCCCCAGACGCCGCGCGGCGGAACCTGAACGAGGGGTACCCAGGCGCGTATGATCTGGGCGAGAGCGGCAGGGTTGCGATCAGGCCATCGCTCGGCGAGCAACTTGCCGAGTTCGCTAAAAGCGCATGGCTTTTCTTCGACCAACGTTCGACCAGCGGCGACGACAGCTTCGATGTCCAACCCGGTCCAATGTCGGCCGAAGGAACCTTTCGCGCTTCGCTCGATGACGGGCTGCGTCAGAGGTCGCAGCCACAGACAATCACGCGCCGTAACCAGGTGGATGGTCGAGCGCATCAGTGCGATGCGTACCGTCTGGCGATTGATGAGCATCTCGGCGAGACACTCCGGCTGAAATCCTTCCAGCCGCGTCCACAGGCCGTGATACCACGAGTGGGTCGTCTGCGCCTGCAGCCCGACCAATCGCTCGATGACGTCGGGCATCGGCATTTGCCAACGACGCAGGAGCATTTGCCGCTCCAGCGTGGCTCGGTTGAGGGCCCGCAGGCTGAGTATTGTATTCACCGTGAAGTCTCCAAGTAGTGGCGCCTAGTCGAAACTTCCATCGTCCGCCGACGGGCCATAGATCGCCGGCACGGGCGCGTCATTGAGCCGCAGATAAACAGTCAACTGCCCGCGGTGATGCGCCAGGTGATTGAATACGCCTTCGCGCAGCGCTAGATACCGCGGTTGCTCGGATACCACCTTACCGCCGACGAGCAGCCGCCAGGGTTTCATCAAATGCTCGTCGGTGGTGTTCGCCAGCGCCTCACGCGCCTCGGCGACGCCTTCATCGAGCGCTTTGACCAATTCGCCGCTCGTGTGCAGCGGTTCCGCTTTGTAGATCGTCAGTTCCAGATCGTCTTGATTGATCATAAAGACCGGCCACGACGGCAGCCTCGCCACAAGTTCGGCCAATCTGCCGAGCGTCATTGATTTTTCGTGCGGTTTCCAGTCATAACGGCCGTCGGGCACGCGCTCCAGAGTGCGACGTGTCGCGGCTGCTTCTCGTTCCAACTCGGCCAAGAACAGATCTGTCATCTTCATAGAATCAAGCTCCTCATAGTGTGGGGATTGGGCCTCGCAGATTTAATGCGCAAGGTTAGCAGTTCTCTTTGCGAACCACGCTAGGACATTATACTGAAACAAACTCCCATAAGTTTTGAAGAACATCTCAAAATTGACCGAGCGACTTCCAAGCGAGTTCTGAAGAAACTCCCAGGCGATGAGGCGCATGAGGACGGAGTTGTAGCGGAGGCTTTCGGACGCAAGGCAGGAATGATCGACGAAAAACGACGCCGGGGCGCGGCCTTCCGAAAATATAGAAGGCCGCGCCCCGGTGATTGTGCCTGAGACCTCCATCATGGCCAGAATATGACCCGCACAGCCACCTGGTCGAGAAAGAAGTCGCGTAGGTCGCCGAAGGAGCCACTGCTATTGCTGGCCAGTCTTAGCCATGAAGTTCCGGTTACTTAGAATCCGGAACCCCATCGCCGTTCTGATCGAACTACGGGAGCGTGTGCGGACTGAACACATTGTCCCAAATGTAGTCGGCGATATTAAGGTCCGTCTGGCCGGTGTAGGCAATGTGGCCGGAGTTGAGACTACAAAGCCCCGCCTCGGACCCGCCGTTACAGGTCTCGAAAGTCTCGCACATTGCCGGCCCTGGCAGGTCGAGCACTGTTCGTCCGCCCACACATCCGTCAATCGACGCCCATGTGGTCAGGCTATTCTGCGCAGACTGAAAAGAGCCGCCGTTGTATGGGACAATCCCGTCATTCAAGCCATGGAAGGCGACGACGGTGATTTGCCGCGACGGCCTGCAGGTGGCCGTGGATGTGTTGAGCGGCGCCGACACCGGGGCGGCAGCGGCGAAAATATCCGCAGCCACGCAAGCCATTCGATGGGTCATGAAACCGCCGTTCGATAAGCCTGTTATGTAAACTCGGCTACGGTTGATATTGCCGAGTTGACTGATCCTAGCAACGACGGCCCTTAAGAAAGCGGGGTCATCGATGTTAAAAAAATCAGCCGTTCCGCAACATCCAAAGGCGTTCCACGAGTTTCCTACCCCCTGCGGCCAGGCCACGATAAAACCGGCCTCGTCCGACTTCCCCCGGAAGCCGGACAGCCCAGCCTGTTGGCCGCTGTTGCTGCTAAGACCATGGAGGTCCAGTACGAGTGGGACCGAAGAAAGCCCCGTGTAGCTCGGCGGCACGTGAAGCAGGAATGTGCGGTTCCGGCCGCCGATCCTTATGGTCATCGTTGTTTCTCCGGGAACCAGACCGCTTTGGCTGGCCGCCGCAGGCCATAATCCCCACGCCGCAGTCGCGACGATGACCGGCAAAATGATAACCCCGAGCAGCGCGAGCCCCCGCCCGGCGAATCTCCTGTAAGGCCTTCCGGCTTGTGACTCGTCCCGAAGCCCCGACCTCCGGTCGTCCGAGTTAAGCCGCAAAAATCCATTCATCATTCTTTTAACTGTTCTCATTGATGTTTCTCCTTGGATGAAGTTCCTCCCGTCGCACATGCGTCCTACTTTGCTGTCGGCATCCCCTCGCCTCTCCCGAACGCCTGTGACGGGATCGGGCGCCGGAAGGACGAGCGGGGCAGACCGCTATCGGCCTAAAAGCCCGAGGCGCGTCCCCAACCAACCGCTCAACAAGTCAGACGCAGAAACAATCGCGTAAATCAATGTGTATGGATGGAGCAGTTCAAAGATCGTTGGCGCGGTGTATGAGAGGTCCCAACATTCCGACTGGAAGTCGGAGAAAAAAATCGCCGCGGGGAGCAGCTTATATTTCCAGCTCGATCTATGTTTCGTAGTCGAGCCAACATGCTTTTTCAATTTTGTATGGGGTGCTTACCTACCGTTCGGTAAGTATAGTCGATATCCAAAGGCATGGCAAATAATTAATCGGCTGAGCGAGTCAGAGTTTTATCTTTTTTGATCTTTATAAAGTGGTCCGACGGCTCCAATATGAAGCCATCTCCAATAAGCCTAAGCTTTGAAGGGGGATAGCCGTCACACCAGACGCTCATCACAGGCATGGGCAACTGAACAGCGGGAACATCGCTGCGGCCGGTTATGGGTGCGGCGCGCGACGTCGCGCGCCATCAACCTCCGCATCTGGGCGATCACGTCCATCAGCCGCGTGCGTAATTCGTCTGTGTTGGCGACCCGGAGGGTTCTATTGCGGTAGCGAATCAAGCCGTAAGGCACGGGGCGCTGCAAGACGTCTTCGAGCAAGAGGAAATAGGCGGCGAGTTGCATCAAGTGTGATTCGTAAGGCCGCCCCGCGCGCGGGGCGTTCGACGATTTCACCTCGACCGGGATCAGATCGCCGTTTCGGTCCTTCATCACATAGTCGGGTTTTCCGGCCATCAACAGCTTTTTTGAAATGAACGGCTCCTGCGCCCGACCCGATGCGTCCGCATAAGAGACCTCGCCTCGCGGCAGGCCGCTTTTCCGCCCGAAGCGACTTGAAGCGGCGAGCATAATCCCCCCTATAGCAAGCAGGAGCAGTGCGACGAACAAAGCTATGGAGATTATTGATTGATCCATTTCGACATTACTTTGCGAACCAGATCAAAGCCAACACGACGAGCAGAAAAAATCCGATGATCGAAAGCCACTTCCCCGCCTTCCGCAAGCGAGTGGCGCGCGAGACCGTCGCTTCGTGCTTTTCGTGAAATGCTGCGCCTTCCTCCAGTCGCGAACCTCGGGGGACTTCGCCGCAGCGCTTGAGGTACCAGGACTTCGCGCAATAGACGAACTCGCCGACTTCGGAAGCGTCGATGATCAGTCGCCGATCAATCTGTGACATCTCTTTAACAGACAGGGGAAACTGGCTCGTGAGTGAATATAACTCTGACATAAATAAAAAAGCCGCTCTCGCGGCTTTTTTATTTATAAAAGATGTTGGCTCCTCAGGTAGGACTCGAACCTACAACCCTCCGGTTAACAGCCGGATGCTCTGCCATTGAGCTACTGAGGAAAAACTTTAATAAGCCTTGATGGACGTGAGGGGGATCGAACCCCTGACCTCCGCATTGCGAACGCGGCGCTCTCCCAGCTGAGCTACACGCCCATAAAACGAAGGCGCATCTTACTCAGCGCGAAATGATATGTCAAGTTGGTCTTCCGATGAAAACGCTCTCGCAAAAGAGTGGTTAAATACCTTATCGGGCAATATTAACAGGCTCGCGGAGCGTTGTTTGCTTTGCTAAGCTGCACGGGCGGTTGGTCGCAATTTTAACGCGGAGGTGGAGCATGGCCGAAGGCAATGAGCGACA
>Ga0207428_10004501_pt1 | contig 13221 bp, 11 predicted proteins | sample RhiMethybrSRZTD1_FD_187600 | JGI IMG/M metagenome (GOLD analysis project Ga0207428, IMG submission 187600) | Populus rhizosphere microbial communities from Tennessee, USA - Rhizosphere MetaG P. TD hybrid SRZTD1 (SPAdes) (version 3) | ecosystem: Host-associated > Plants > Roots > Rhizosphere >... | reverse complement strand
GGCCGTCAGAAAAAATCTGCTGGTTGCCATAGCGGGCTATGTAACCGGACACTTCCATGACCGATCAAAGACACATCGACCAGATCTGTAGCGCTACATTCCGCAGTTTATCCATCGACGCCATGGTAAATCCACATTCCGGCCATTCCGGTATGCCCGTAGGCACAGCAGCGACAGCATGCTGTCTGTGGCAGTACTTCGACCTTTGGTTGGAACGTTGCGCCGGGATTTCGGGAGGGTCCTCGGCACGCGCTGTTTTGCGTTGTCAGCGCCGGGCAAAATTGTCGCCGAACATTTCGGATTCGACCCCGCCCAGGTAATTGCCGAAGCGAAGTAACAAATCGCGAGGCACGCTTCGAAATAGCTTTATGGTTATTAATTAAGTGCCGGCGCTCCAGATATCCTTCCGCCGCACTCACTCACTCAACAGATTATGGAAATTTATTATGCCGATCAGCCCTCTTGCGGGAAACCCCGCTCCAGCATCCATGCTGCTGCATGTTCCCCGGGCTGTTACCGCCTATTACACTCTCATCCCTGACGAATCCGAGCCAACGCAAAGGGTCAAGTTCGGCACTTCCGGTCACCGTGGCTCCGCAATAGAGCACAGCTTTAATGAATGGCATGTCCTCGCCATCACTCAAGCGGTTTGTGAATATCGCGCAAAGGAAGATATTAGCGGACCGCTATTTGTTGGCATTGACACGCATGCGCTTTCCGAGCCGGCATATGCCAGCGCGCTTGAAGTGCTGGCGGCCAACGGTATCGACGTCATGGTGGCTAAAAATGGAGAGTACACTCCTACCCCCGCGGTCTCTCATGCCATACTTGGCTTTAACCGTAGCCGACCGCTTGGGCTGGCCGATGGCATCGTCATCACGCCTTCGCATAACCCCCCCGACAGCGGCGGCTACAAATACAATCCCCCGCATGGCGGCCCCGCAGGCACCGATGCTACGACGTGGATCGAATCCCGCTCCAATGAGTTTCTTAAGAACAAGCTCGCAGGAGTAAAAAGAATCTCCTTCGAAAGTGCATTGGGTGCGTCAACGACCCACTCATACGACTTCCTCAACAGTTATGTGGATGACCTCTCCAATGTGGTTGACATGGATGTAATTCGAGGCGCCAACCTTCATATGGGAGTCGATCCGCTAGGGGGCGCCGGAGTGCAATATTGGCCGGCGATAGCCGAGCGCTACGGACTAAACCTTGTTGTGGAGAACGAGGCGGTCGATCCAACATTCCGTTTCATGACGGTTGATTGGGACGGCAAGATTCGCATGGACCCATCCTCGAGCTATGCCATGCAAAGCCTGATCGATCTAAAGGAGCGTTTCGATATCGCGTTTGCTTGCGATACCGATCATGACAGGCATGGGATCGTCACCCGGAGTGCGGGTCTGTTGCCAGCCGATCATTATCTCTCTGTGGCAATTCACTATCTCTTTCAGAACCGTCCAGAATGGGGTCGGCAGGTTGCGGTTGGCAAGACAGTGGTCAGCAGCAGCATGATTGATCGGGTAGCCGTTAGACTCGGACGGCAGCTCTACGAAACACCGGTTGGCTTCAAATGGTTTGTGGACGGTCTCAAGGCCGGAGCGCTCGGCCTGTGTGGAGAGGAAAGTGCAGGAGCTTCATTTCTTCGCGGTGACGGCAGCGTCTGGACGACTGACAAGGATGGAATTACCGCGGCCTTGCTATCGGCAGAGATCACTGCCCGGACGGGACGGGATCCCGGCGAGGTATACCAGGAGCTCGAGCGTGAGTTTGGGGAAACGGTCTTTGCACGCATCGACGCGGCAGCAACTCCGGCCCAAAAAGAAATTCTGTCCAGATTATCGCCGGTACAAATAAAGAGCGCCGCCCTGGCGGGGGAAAAGATTCAAACCGTTCTTACGCACGCTCCCGGCAACGGAGCTTCCATTGGAGGTGTCAAGGTGATTGCCAGAAACGGATGGTTTGCCGCTCGTCCGTCCGGCACCGAGAATATCTACAAGATCTATGCGGAAAGTTTTTTGGGAGCTGACCACCTGCAACGGATCCTCGAAGAAGCACAGACGATCGTCGGCGACGCGCTTGCCACTTCCACGAATCGTATATTGTAAATGACATATGCGGTTCATGCCCAGACCCTACATGGGTCTGATCACATCAGATGATTACACCAGATGGGGCGGGGACATTCAAAGCGGAACCTAGTGGGGGGCACCTCTGAAGTGACTGTTCAGCTCGGCGCATCTGCTGCCGCAGCCGAGTTGATTGCGCGCTGTATAACTCATACCGCGCTTCGGGTGCAGAGATTCGGAAACGATCCACCGATACCAGAAAGAGGAGGAGGCTGAGATGGAGAGGATCAACAATGTCGCTGAAACATCCGATGCGCTGGTGCTGTTTGGCGCAACCGGCGATCTGGCCTACAAAAAAATTTTTCCAGCGCTTTATGCGTTGGTGAAAAAGGGTTTCCTCAACGTTCCGGTGGTCGGAGTTGCGTCGTCACCGTGGAGCCTGGAGCAGCTTCACGAGAGGGTAGTTAAAGCCGTTAGTCCATCCGGAAAGGTTGACAACCAGGATGCGCTTGACCGCCTCCTTTCCCTACTTCAGTATGTCCGCGGCGATTACAATCACCTGGATACATTCAAGGAACTCAAGCAGGTTCTCGGAGACGCCAAGCACCCTGCACATTACCTTGCCATTCCGCCATTCCTCTTTGAGAACGTGATAAGGGGGCTGCACGCCATGGATTTAACGCTCGGTGCTCGAGTTATCGTTGAAAAGCCGTTCGGGCGCGACTTGGCTTCAGCGCGCGAGCTCAACCAAATCGCACGGTCTGTGTTCCCGGAGGAATCGATTTTTCGCATCGATCACTTTCTGGGGAAAGAGGCCATCATGAATATTCTGTATTTCCGATTTGCCAATTCGTTCCTTGAGCCGATCTGGAACCGACATTATGTCGCCAGCGTCCAGATAACGCTGGCAGAGCATTTCGGAGTAGAGGGACGCGGCGCATTTTACGAATCTGTCGGCTGCCTTCGGGACGTGATTCAAAATCATCTGTTCCAGATTGTTGCGCTGCTTGCAATGGAGCCACCCCCTTACAGTGGCCTCGGAACCGTGCAGGCAGAAAAAGTGAATATCTTCCGCGTAATGCGTCCGGTAACACCGCAGGACCTGGTACGGGGTCAGTACGAGGGTTATCGTGATGAACCGGGGGTAGCCAAAGATTCAGATGTCGACACTTTCTGCGCCTTGCGGCTCTTCGTCGATTCATGGCGTTGGGAAGGTGTACCCTGGTATTTGCGCTCGGGAAAGTTTCTCGCCGAAACTGCCGCAGAAGTCGTTGTCGAGTTAAAGCCGCCACCACAAAAACTTTTTGACGACTTGATTTCGGGCGTTTGCCAAGCCAATTATTTACGCTTTCGATTGTCTCCCATTTCCGCCGTTGCCATTGCGGCCCGGGTCAAGCTTCCGGGCAAAGAATTTATCGGTAATCAACGCGAGCTCTGCCTGGTCGAAGAACACTTTGGCCGTGAATCGCCTTATGAACGGCTACTGCATGACGCAATGATCGGCGATGGAAGTCTTTTCACGAGAGAAGACGCGGTTGACGCTGCCTGGGCCGCAGTCGACCCGGTCCTCACGGAGTATCCTCCGGTCCTCATCTATGAAAGGGGCAGTTGGGGGCCCCCAGCTGCGGATGAACTCATTGCCCCGGGTTGCTGGCACAACCCTGATTCGAAAGTTTGAGGAAAAGAATGTCTGCAGTTGCGCGATGTAGAAACGAAACGCATGCTTGACGAATTTTTGACGTTTCCGCGACGCTTTGCTCACACAGCGCGTGCTACCTTAAGCCCAACAACGTGGTTCGTTTCATCTTTGGCGTCATTCGTTTTTTTTCCTTCAGGAGGTGCACTTTATGAAAAAATCATTTTATGGACCGTTACGGCTAGCGCCACTTGCCTTGGTTGTTCTGCTGGCATCCCCTGTGACCCAGGCGGCCGGAGAGCGACAAAGTCCCATCGACATTCGTCCCGAAAACACGGTTTTCAACGACGCGTTGCCTCCGTTGCAATTCACGTTCAATTCCGATACAGCGCTGAGCGTGGTCAATACCGGCTCTCCTGATCCAGAGAAATCGCTCAGGGCTAACGTAAATGTCGGAGCCGGGAAACTGATGGTTTCGGGGCATGAATGGGATCTGGCTCAGTTTCACTTTCATAAACCCGCGGAGCATTTGCTAAAGGGTGTTGCGGCACCGATGGAAATGCACCTCGTGTTCAGCGACCCTTCCAGCAGCAATCTACTGGTTGTGGGGCGTTGGATTGATGTGAGTAGTACTCCGAATAGCGCGCTCGATCCGATTTTCTCCCACTTGCCGCAAACAACTTCGGACACGCTGGATATCGAGCATTTCAATCTGAATACGTTGCTGCCTGCCAATCTGGACTCTTTCCGCTACCCCGGTTCACTGACCACGCCCCCATTTTCTGAGAATGTGAGTTGGATAGATCTGGCGGAGCCGTTAAGTCTATCCCAGGGCCAGATTGATGCCTTCGGCACCCTTTTCCCCAATGGAAACGCCCGCGACGTTCAAGATCTCCATGGTCGGCTGGTCCAGACGGACGTACCTGGATTCGCCACTGCCGTTCCGGAGCCACAAACGTACGCCATGCTTTTGGCGGGCCTCTGCATCATCGGCTGGAATGTGCGCAGGCAAGCAGGTCGCCAATTGAGGGGACTGGCTTAAGTTCGTTATTACTCGGCTCGGCTACACAAATTGTAGCGGGTCTCGCGCCACGTATTGAAAGAGGGACTCCGTAACTGGAGTTCCCTCTCTAAAGGCTCTCCTGACTGGCGCGAATGACGCTGGCCTCACTGGAAATGCGGTGCCTATTGCACCGATCGCAGAAAGCCTTTATATTTCCCACATGACAACCTGTCGTCGTTTCTTCCCTACCTCTTTCCGCTGGCACCTGCCGCAACTGGCGGGACCGCTGCTGCGCCGCGCGCGCTAACCGTCTCTCGCTCTCCCTTACGTTTTACCCCGGAATCTGTCCCCTGGATTCTGTATTGCAGTTCGAGTATTCTTGCGGAAACGGAGAAATCGTTTGAAAGAGCATCTAATTATTTTTGACACCACTCTTCGCGATGGCGAGCAGAGTCCGGGCGCCTCCATGACAAAGGAGGAGAAGATACGAATTGCGCGACAGTTGGAACGCATGCGCGTAGATGTAATTGAAGCTGGCTTCCCTGCTGCTTCCAATGGCGATTTTGAAGCGGTCAAGGCGGTGGCTGACACAATCCGGGATAGCACCGTTTGCGGCCTGGCGCGCGCGATAGAGGCAGACATCGAGCGTGCCGGCGAGGCTTTGCGAGGGGCTTGTTCTGGGCGTATCCACACGTTTATAGCCACTTCGCCGATTCACATGGAGAAAAAGCTGCGCATGTCTCCAGATCAAGTAGTGGAACAAGCAGTGAAGGCGGTGAAGTGGGCGCGTCAATATACGGATGACGTGGAATTTTCTCCGGAAGATGCAGGCCGCTCCGATATAACGTTCCTGTGCCGCGTGCTGGAGGCGGTGATTGCCGCAGGTGCGAAGACCCTGAATATTCCCGATACTGTGGGCTACACTATGCCGCAACAATTTGGAAGCCTGATACAGACGTTACGCGAGCGTATCCCAGGTTCCGACAAGGTTGTTTTCTCGGTGCACTGCCATAACGATCTCGGACTAGCGGTAGCAAATTCCTTGTCCGCCGTGAGTCAGGGCGCGCGGCAGGTGGAATGCACAGTGAACGGCCTAGGCGAACGGGCTGGCAATGCCTCGCTCGAGGAAATTGTGATGGCGGTTCGCACTCGACAGGATTACTTCGAATGTGATACTCGTATCGACGCCGTTCACATCGTGCCGACGAGCAAACTAGTATCCGGCATTACCGGTTTTCCGGTACAGCCCAACAAAGCCATCGTTGGCGCCAACGCTTTCGCTCATGAATCTGGCATACATCAGGATGGTGTACTCAAGCACCGCGAAACATATGAAATAATGCGTGCCGAAGATGTTGGCTGGGGAGCGAACAAGTTGCTGCTTGGGAAGCATTCCGGGCGCAACGCCTTCCGGAGCCGCTTAGCTGAACTTGGGATAGCGCTTGAATCGGAGGAAGCGCTTAACACCACCTTCATGCGTTTCAAGGAACTGGCAGACAAGAAGCATGACATCTTTGATGAGGACCTGTACGCGCTGATTTCGGACGACGCCATGACCCTGCATGAACACTATAAGTTATTATCACTGACAGCTCATAGCGAAACCGGGGAAATGCCTCACGCAAGCATTGTAATCGCCGAAGAAGGCAGGGAATCCCGTGCCGAATCTGAGGGCAGCGGTCCGGTCGATGCCACTTTTCGCGCGATCGAAAAGATACTGAATAGCGGGGCTGAGTTACAGCTGTTTTCGGTTAACGCCATTACCAGCGGGACCGATTCGCAGGGGGAGGTGACGGTACGATTACAAAAATCAGGACGGATCGTCAACGGTAACGGGGCCGATACCGATATCGTGGTTGCCTCGGCCAAAGCCTACCTCAGCGCCCTCAACAAGCTTCACAGCAAGCTGGAGCGCGCCCACCCTCAAGTTTAGGGAAGGGTTTGCCGGGCAGAACAAACTCTTCCTGCGTACAGAGAGGGTGTTGTCGCGGCAAGGGTGGCAAGGGTGTTAAGCTCCTTTCTAAATCCTATCACGTAGGCCGCCAACTCATGAAATCCTCTCGGTTTTTGGATTTCGCCACCTATGTTCTCGCTCGCTTCGTGCAACACAACTGTACGCAGGTGGCTGGCAGCCTCACCTTTACAACTTTGCTCTCACTAGTACCGCTCATCGCTATCGCACTATCGATCGTTGCCGCATTTCCAGCTTTTGCCGAGTTTTCCAGCCAAATAAAGATATTTCTTCTTACGACTATGGTGCCGGAAGCTGCGAACAAGGCTATCGCAGTATATATGCAGCAGTTTGCCGACAACGCCGTGCGATTGACAGCGATCGGTACTGCTTTTCTGGGGGTGACCGCGCTGGCGCTGATGCTCACCATTGATAAGGCTCTGAATGGAATCTGGCGTGTGCCGCGACTTCGCCCGCTCTTGCACCGTCTGTTGATTTACTGGGCCACGCTCACCATAGGACCATTATTGATTGGCGCAAGCTTGTCGCTGACCTCCTGGCTGATCGGCGTCTCGATGGGTCTTGCTCAGGACGTTCCAGGCATCAGTGTCGCGCTTCTGCAACTCGCACCGATCCTGCTGACGAGCACTGCTTTTTCCGCCGCATATCTCATCGTACCCAACCGGCTGGTTTCATGGCGCCACGCCGTCTGTGGAGGCGTGGCGGCGGCCGTAGGATTCGAAATAATGAAACAGGGCTTCGCGTCCTATGTTACTCACTTCCCCACATATCAGGCTGTCTACGGCGCATTTGCGGCTATTCCTATTTTTTTAATGTGGGTTTATCTATCGTGGCTCATGGTGCTGTTGGGGGCAGTGATCGCTGCGTCGCTTTCAAGCTGGCGATTTGGCGAATGGCGGCGCGACGCAACAGCTCAGGGTAAGCAGTTTGTCGACGCGCTACGCCTGTTGCAAGTGCTTGCAGAAGGATTTAGCAGCGGTAAGGTTGAAACATACTCGAGTCTTCAGGAACGGCTTAAGCTCAGTCTGGAAGAGATGGAGCCCATACTCGAACTCATGGGAAGCGCCGATCTCGTGCGACAGATAAAAGGAGGAGGGTGGGTGCTGATACTTGATCCCGCAAAAATCACGGTCGCTGATATCTATCGCCTTTTTACATTTCGCCCCGACGCCGCCCGCGCAGCCACGGCGGGTAATTCAAGGCTGGAGCAGTTGCTTGACGAGATTGCGGCTGGCATGAACGATAAAATGAGTCTACCGCTGACGCGGCTTTTTAATCCACCTTCTATTGGCAATGCAGTATCTCGCATTACTTCTACCTGAAAAAATGATGCGCTACCTCGCTACCCTGTTTTGCCTGTTGCTGTCGTTATCAACGGCTGCTGACGCCAAAGGTTTTAATTTTACCGATCATATGGGTAAGAAGCTTACGTTATCGGACTACAAGGGCAAATGGGTCCTTGTAAATTTCTGGGCGACCTGGTGTCCACCTTGCCTGAAGGAGATTCCTGACTTGGTATCGCTATATGAAAGCCGAAACGACGTGGTTGTGATTGGTATAGCCATGGATTATAACGATCCGAAGACGGTGCTGAAGTATGTCAAATCCATGTCCATCTCCTATCCGATTGTGATGGGCGATAAGAAGATCGCTGCGCAGATCGGCCCGGTTTCTATGCTTCCCACCACCTATGTGTTCGACCCCGCGGGCAACCCCGCCGTCTACAAGGTTGGACTGATCTCGCGCGAAAGCCTGGAAGAATACATGCGTGATTATTCGCCGCCAAAACCACAGAACAAGGACCGTGGGCCGACAATCAAGCGCAAGGAAAACTAGTTTACCAGAACCTGAGATGTGGTCGCGAAAGGGGAGTTCTCCGTTGGCGTTTGATCCGGGAGAGTTTTAGCGGTTACCTACTCTAGCTTTCAATAACTCAATAATATTCGAGCTGGGTAACGGCACAGGTTGAGGCTTTTCGTCCCGACGCCCCTGATACTCGACGTATTGATCCTTCAAGCTTCGTTCGCCGATGATAACGCGATGAGGGATGCCGATAAGTTCCATGTCGGCGAACATCACACCAGGACGGTCGTCGCGGTCATCGAGCAGAACTTCGATGCTGGCTGCACAAAGCTCCTCGTACAACTTTTCCGCTTCAGCCTTCACCTGTGCATTCTTGCGCATGCCAATAGGAATAATGACAATCTGGAATGGGGCCATTGCCGGGGGAAAAATGATGCCGCGCCCATCGTGATTTTGCTCGATCGCCGCCGCGACGATTCGCGATACCCCGATTCCGTAACAGCCCATTTCCATAAACCGTGGCTGTCCGGACTCATCCAGGTAACTAGCACTCATTGCTTCGGAATACTTGGTATGCAGCTTGAAAATATGCCCCACCTCGATGCCGCGGCAAATATTCACCAAGCCCCGACCATCGGGTGACAGATCTCCCGCCACGATGGTCCGAATGTCGAGAATGTGGCCCGGTTCTTCCAAGTCACGGCCAAAGTTGACGTTGATGAGATGGAAGCCCTCTTCATTCGCGCCGCAAACGAAGTCGCTCATTGCCGCAACCGTACGATCTGCAATCACAGGAAACTGAAGACCGACGGGTCCGATATATCCCGGAACGGAACCAATTTCTTTCCGGATTTCTTCTTCCCTGGCGAGCCTGAAATCCGCCAGGAAGGAAATCTTCCGAATTTTGGTTTCGTTCAGGTAATGATCGCCGCGCAAGAGCAACAGATGCATCTTCCCCTGGGCAATGACCGCGATGGTCTTTACAGTCTGTTCGATGGGAAGATTCAGAAACGTGGCCACCTCCTCGCAGGTTTTTTTCGCCGGTGTCGCGACCTTTTGCATCAATCCGTCGGCTGCGCTCCGCGGCGCTTCGGGTGGTAGCGCCTCAGCCATTTCGATGTTTGCAGCATAATCCGAAGCGGGACAAAAGGCGATCGCGTCCTCGCCCGAGTCCGCTAGAACGTGAAACTCGTGGGAACTGCTGCCTCCAATGGCGCCGGTATCGGCGGTTACTGCACGAAACCTCAAGCCCAGACGGTCGAATATGCGGGAATAGGCGCGGTGCATGATACGATATGTTTGATCCAGGCTATAAATGTCGGTATGGAAGGAATACGCGTCTTTCATCATAAATTCGCGTGCCCGCATTACACCAAAGCGCGGCCGAATCTCGTCGCGAAATTTGGTCTGGACCTGATAAAAGGTCACAGGCAATTGGCGGTAACTCTTGACTTCGCGTCGAACAATGTCGGTAATCACTTCCTCATGCGTGGGACCAAAGCAGAAATCGCGCTCATGCCTGTCCTGGATTTTCAACATCTGCGGACCAAACATGTCCCAGCGGCCCGTTTCTCGCCATAATTCCGCCGGTTGCACTGCGGGCATCAGAAGTTCTACTGCACCGGTTGCGTCCATCTCCTCTCTTACGATATTTTCCACCTTGCGCAGAACTTTCAAGCCAAGGGGCATCCAGGTGTACAGGCCGCTGCCGAGTCGCCTGATGAGGCCGGCACGCAGCATCAGCTTGTGGCTGGCCAACTCCGCTTCGGCTGGCGCTTCCTTCAAAGTGGAAATAAAAAAATTAGATACACGCATACCCTTCCCGATGTACGATTTCAGCGGAACGATTCTACTCCAAAGGCCTTCTGTTTGGGTTAATGCTGTCGCCAGACCCGTGTGCGACGCAGGGACAACGGAGCAGGCTCTTCGGTCATTGGAGTGGGTACTCGCAATACCATGTCCTGTACACGGGTGGCGAAGGTCTTGGATTCGACCCATAACAGCTTTCAATCTGCGATAAAATGTGGAAAAATCTTTTATTGTGATGGACGAGACGGGTGAATCGCATGATCGACCGTAACGGATACCGCTCAAATGTCGGTATCGTTCTGCTGAACACGAAAAACGAGGTATTTTGGGGCAAGCGCGTTAAACAGGATTCCTGGCAATTTCCGCAGGGCGGTATCAAGGCGGGAGAAAGCCCGGAGCAGGCGATGTATCGCGAATTGACCGAAGAGGTGGGGTTGCATCCCTGGCACGTCGAGATTATCGGCCGTACCCGTGACTGGCTGCGCTACGAGGTGCCTGATCAGTGGATAAGGCGCGACTGGCGGGGTAACTATAAAGGCCAGAAGCAGATCTGGTATCTGCTGCGCCTGCTCGGACGTGATTGTGACGTGTCGCTTCGCGCGAGTGTGCGTCCTGAATTCGATGCCTGGCGATGGAATCAATATTGGGTAGAACTTGACTCCGTGGTCGAATTCAAGCGCCAAGTCTATCGCCAGGCTTTAACCGAGCTCGCGCGACTGCTAAACCGGCCGCCCCTTCCACGCTGCGGCACCGAGTATGGCTGGTCCGGCTATGGCAACCAGGAACAGCTTGCAACCCAGCCAGCCAAGCGAAGCGAATGATGCGGCAGGTGCCTTTTTATCGGGTGGCAATGTGGTTGTCAAGGCGTTAAGGACAGGTCTGAATTCAAACACAGACGCTTGCTGCGACGATTATAACTTCTCCACCTCATCGCACACCGCGCGGTTTCATTGCAGCGTATCTCCGTAAGGAACTAGGCATGCGGTTCGATGAGTTCAGTCAGGCTATTCGCTGGCAACGACCCATTTTTCAAGTTTACAATTACCCCAGGGGGTAAAATTTGTGAGGCGTCATCGGCTGCGCCATTACAGCCGCGTTTTTAGGGAGATTACCGATGATAAAGCGCGCATTGATCATATCGCTGCTATCTATTGGAACAATTGCCGTCCCGGTGGGCGCATCTGCTGCTGATGAGCCTATCCAGCCGATTCCAGCCGCCAAGCCAAAAAATGAAAACATGGTGGAATTGGGCAAGATGCTTTTTTTTGATCCCCGGTTGTCCAAATCTGGGTTCATTTCCTGTAATTCGTGCCATAACCTGAGCATGGGAGGAACGGATAACCTGCAGACTTCGATCGGTCACAACTGGCATGAAGGCCCAATCAACTCGCCGACAGTGTTGAATTCGAGCATGAGCCTCGCGCAATTCTGGGATGGCCGAGCTAAGGATTTAAAAGAGCAAGCCGGAGGCCCCATCGCCAATCCGGGGGAGATGGCGTTCTCTCATGAACTGGCAACAGATGTGCTACGCTCCATTCCCGAGTACCGGACTCGTTTTAAGCAGATATTTGGCTCAGATAAGATAACCATCGATTCGGTAACCGATGCGATTGCGGCATTTGAGGAAACGCTGGTAACACCGGATTCCCGTTTCGACAAGTGGCTCAAGGGCGACAAGAGCGCAATTAACCAAACCGAACTGGAGGGTTACAAAATATTCAAGGAAAGCGGGTGCACCAGCTGTCACAACGGACCAGCAGTAGGCGGCGCATCATTCCAGAAGTTTGGAATCCATGAACCGTATCAAACGAAGAGCAAGGCCGAAGGCCGTTTTGCGGTAACTGGAAAAGACGCAGACCGCTTCATGTTCAAGGTACCCACATTACGAAATGTGGAGCTGACCTACCCCTATTTTCATGATGGCGCTGCTGCAACCCTGGAAGAAGCAGTAGATACCATGGGACGATTACAACTGGGCCGAAAATTCAGCAAGGACGAAAATGCCAAGGTTGTAGCGTTTCTGAAAACGCTCACCGGTAAGCAACCCGACCTCAAACTGCCTATCCTACCGCCCTCAAACAAGGAAACGCCGAGACCTAAGCCGTTTGGTTGATGCGACTCCTTTCGACCGCCCATCTTCAGCACTGCCCAAGCTGGACTCCAGCTTGGGCGATCTCCAGAGAGAGAAATAATAGTTGCCTACAGGTATTTTAGGCACGTATTGATGGGCCCGGGCGGCAGTTGCAACGAGCTGCCCGGTTTTTACCCGTCATCCGACTATCTAGCCAAGAATTATCTAACGTTGCCCCCGTTTTTCTCGTTTTTTTCTGCTATTTTTCCTATATGCCTATGTGGTTTCCGTCAGTGCGATTTCCGAGCCCGTACCTTTGACAGCGCCCAATTGTCGAGCTGATAGCATTCATAAGGCAGTTCTAAATCCTCCCCTTCGAGGAATATGGATTTACTCTACAAAATCAAGTAGAGTTATCTCTTGAATAATCAAAACACGGAGTCATCAATGAGCGCTAAGGGGCAATTATTACAAGACCCGTTCCTGAATACGCTACGGAAAGAGCATATCCCCGTATCGATTTATCTGGTAAACGGAATCAAGTTGCAAGGGCATATCGACTCCTTTGATCAGTATGTGGTACTGCTGAAAAATACGGTTACACAAATGGTATACAAGCATGCCATCTCCACCGTCGTTCCCGCGAGGGCCGTTAATATCCCATTCGAGGCTCCCGCAACACCTGATGCTTGATCAACCCGCCAGGCAAACGCTTAACACACACACCCCGGTAGATGCCGCTGTACTGGTCAGCCTCGATTTTGGCGGCGGATATTCAGCCGAAAGCTTAGAAGAATTACGGCTGCTGGCAGCAAGCGATCAGCTCGAAGTCTCGGCCGTGGTCGGAGGCAGACGGAC
>Ga0207428_10004500_pt1 | contig 13221 bp, 15 predicted proteins | sample RhiMethybrSRZTD1_FD_187600 | JGI IMG/M metagenome (GOLD analysis project Ga0207428, IMG submission 187600) | Populus rhizosphere microbial communities from Tennessee, USA - Rhizosphere MetaG P. TD hybrid SRZTD1 (SPAdes) (version 3) | ecosystem: Host-associated > Plants > Roots > Rhizosphere >... | reverse complement strand
TCGGCGATACTCCCGTGCCAGCTCGACTAGCACCGCGCCCTGTGCGTCGTAGACCTTGCCGATCGTCGGGAGCTCGAAGCGGATGAAGGGCTCGAGGTCAGGAACGCCGCTCCGGTCGAGGTAGATGTGATGGGCGAGTCCACCCGTCGCGAGCACGAGCGGTAGCAGCACGATGCACGACACCGCGAGATACACGGCGCGGCGCGAGCATGCGGGCCACAAGCGTCGAGCACTACGGGCGACGGTGGAAGTCGCTCGATCGCTTCAGATCGAGCATCTCCGGCAGATGCGGAGCCTCCTCCGTCAGCTCGATCCGGGTCACGCGCTGCATCTGTGCGACGATCGCCTGAATCCGCGACAGCGCCTCCAGGATCTCGTCTATCTGCCCTCGCCCGTGCGCGTCCACCTGGTCCGCCAGGAGTCGCGCATAGCCCATGATCACCGCCAGCGGATTGTTGATCTCATGCGCCGCGGCGGCAGCCAGGCTCGCGACATATCGCAGGGTGTTGTTCCGGTCGGAGAACGCCGTCTGGGCCTCCTGGCGGGGCGTGATGTCGCGGGCGATCGACGATGCGCCGACGATCCTTCCCGCGGCGTCCCGAATCGGCGACATCGTGACGGACACGTTGATGCGACGACCTTCCCTGCTCACGCTTACGGTCTCGTAGTGATCGACTCGTTCTCCCCGTCCGACCCGCTTGAGGATCGACGGCTGCTCGTCCTCTGGAAGCGTGATCCCGATTGGCCATCGCCCGATGACCTCGCGAGCCGTGAACCCGTAGAGACGCTCGGCGCCGGCGTTCCAGCTTGTGATCATGCCGTCGAGCGTCATACCGACGATCGCGTCGTCCGAGGACTCCACGATCGACGCGACGAAGGCCAGCGCCGCTTCGGCATCGCCCCACTCCGCGACGACGTGGTCACTGGGAGCCGCACCATTGCGACGCTCCCCAGGAAGGCCTGCCGCAGGAGCGACTCGTTTCGGGTCTCCGGCACGAACGGCCCAGATCCCCGCGCCGTCCTCCCGGCCATAGTCGGATGAGACACGTCGGGCCATGGAGTGCAGGATCGTCCAATGCAAGCCCTGATGCTGGTCAGAATTGCTCAGGTTGGGCGATTCCTGCGGACCGCGGTTTTGTCCGACGGCTCCGGGAGATAACCCCTACGGGGTCGGCTACACTGGACGAAAGGCGGGAAGACTCGTGGCGTCGTCCGTCCGGCGAGGATGCGGTGGAGGCACTCCAGGAGTTCGTCGACAACTTCACATACATCGGCGTTTTCGCCGTGCTCTTGCTCGGCAGCCTCGGAGTGCCGATCCCGGAGGAGATGCCGATCATTGCGGCTGCCGTGTTGAGCCACGAGGGAATCGTCCGGTGGTGGGTAGCGATGCCCGTCTGCCTGCTGGGGGTCTTATCCGGCGACGTCGTGCTCTACTGGGTCGGCCGGCGATGGGGCGAGCAGATCCTCGACTGGCGAATGGTCCGGCTCGTACTGACGCCAGCGCGCGAGCAGTGGCTCAAGACAGCGTATCGACGGCATGCGGTGAAGACGGTCGTCACGGCGCGGCACGTCATGGGACTCCGCGCCGCTGCGTTTCTGACGGCGGGCATTGCGCGCGTGCCGTTCTGGAAGTTCGTCGTGGCAGACGCGGGCGCCGCCGTGCTCGGCATCCCGTTGGTGTTCGGTCTGGCCTACTTCTTCACCGATCAGATCACAGCGATCGTGGCCGATGTGCACCGGGCAGAGCGCTGGCTTGGTCTCGCGGTGCTGCTGGCGCTTGCGGCGGTGCTGGTCGTCGGCGTGTGGCGATGGAATCGTCGTGTAGGAAAGGAGCGTCCGGGCGAGGAATCGGCGGGTATCGACGCGCGCTAGTCGTGAAGGACGACACTCAGGAGCGAGCTGTGAACCTGCAAGCCGCCCTTATATTCTACGAAACCGCGCTTGCGAAACCTGTTCATGAAGAAGCTCACCCTGGACCGCGTGGTCCCGACCATCTCGGCCAGTGTCTCGTGAGTGATCCTGGGGACGACGAGCTCCTGTTGCCCGTCCTTGCCGAAGCGGGTCAGCAACAACAGTATCCGAGCCAGTCGTTTCTCGCTGGAATTGAACAGCTGATCGACCAGGTCTTCTTCGACCCGCACATTCCGGGACAGCAGGTACGCCATGAACAGATCCGACAAGGCGCGTTCATTGCGGAGCATGTGTGTCATGGTTTCCGTTTGAACTCGCAGGATCCGGCACTCGGTCATCGCGGTCGCCGTGGCCGCGCGATGCGGCTGTCCGGCGAGGCATCCTTCACCAAAGAAATCCCGGCTCCCCAGCACTGCGACGATCGCTTCTTTCCCGCGCGGGGAGAGGACCGTCAGTTTCACCTTCCCTTTCTCAATGTAAAAGATCGCGTCGGCAGGATCGCCCTGCGAGAAGAGGGTGCTTTTCTTTGGATACTCCTTCGTGGTCCCTCCACGCGATTCCGAAAGGTACGTCATGAGATCGAGTGGTGCGTCTTTCTTAGGAGCCATGAGCCGGCCCTTCATGCGTGCTGGACAACCCGTCTTGAGTCGCCCCTCGGGCACGCCCGGACGAGACTCGTCGGATCATGCGCTAGGATGCCGGATCCAAGTTTTGGAAACTGTTCAGAATTGCTCAGGTTTGGGAGATCGTGGCTGGAGCGCAGTTTGTTCGACACCTACAGCAGATAGCCGTACCGCGGGCGCATACCCCTCCTCCGCTAACGCCCTCTGTCTGCAGGAGCCAGGTCAGCGTGTTGATCATCACTTCCTCGGAGTACCCTCGAGATCACGGCGGTGTCGGCCACCGGGCTATGCTCGGCCGGAGACCGGCGGCGCTCGCCGCCGAGGCGCACCAGCGTGGGCAGCACGACCAGCGAGGCGATCAGCGTCGTCGCGGAGCCGATGACGAGCAGCAAGCCCAGGCTCCACACGCCTCGGTGGTGCGCGACGAGCAGGCTGCCGAAGCCGGCCAAGGTCGTTAGACCGTTGAACACCACCCCCATGACGGTGCTGCGGGCGAGCCGTCGTCCGTCGCCGTGCGCCTCCGATTCGAGAGACCGGAGAACGATGTTCACGCCGTACTCGGCGGCGGAGCCGATGATGAGCGGCAGCGCCCAGACGTTCACCAGATTGAACTTGAGCCCGGCCAGCTGCATGAGCCCGACCGTCCACAGCGTGCCCAGAATCAGCGGCACCATCGCGAGCACGGTCTCCCGCACACGGCGGATCATGACCGCCGCGATTCCGGCGACGAGCGCGAAGGCGTATGCCAGTCCTAGCCGGAACGTCCGCTCGATCAGCCGCGTCGACTCGTAGGCGACGACAGGCTGGCCCGTGATGTCCGGGTCGACGGTCCGCAACTCCTCCACGAAGCGCGCCTGGCTGGGCCCGTCCCAGAGGTCGAGTCGGGAGTACACCTGCAGGAGGAGGTGCCCGCTCTTGCCGATGAATTTTCGTCGAAGCTCTTCCGGTAGATCGCCCAACGTGAGAGGCGCCGGCCTGGCCGCCAGCTGGAGCCGGCGCCACTGCTGGGCGAAGTCGGCCGCGAGCCGCGCCTGGTAATCGGCGAGCGCGACCTCGACGGCGCCTCCCTCTCGCGCCTTGAGCCTCTGGAGAAGCGTCGAGGTCGTCCGGGCAATGGCGAGGATTTCCTCCGGCGGCCCCTCGGCGCTGCTGTGCGCACTCACGATGTCGAGGCGGCGCTTCAAGGTTTCGAGCGCCAGGGTGAGCGCGCGGAGATCCAGGGGACGCGGAGCGCCCACGCGGATGCTGTCGGCCACATCCCCAAGGCGCTGGAGTACGGCCAGCTTCTCGGATTGTCGATCGGGCAACACAGAGAGGACGCTCTGAACGTCAGAGACGGAGGGTAGGCGCTGGAACGCGGCCTGCCTGTCCGCGAGCTCCGGGAGCGACGTTGCCGTCGAGAGCGCTGCGAACACCGAGCGCCCCGCGGCGGCAGCGGCCTTTCTCTCCCAGACGACCGACTCGGTGCCGTCCGCCTGGAGGTTCAGCAAGTTGTAGTCAAAACCCACCCGCGGCGCAGCCCACAGCGATGCTGCGGTCAGGAGGACCGCGGCGGTGATGATGGTCCTTGGAAACCGAACGAGCCACTCCAGCGCTGGGACCTGCAATTGTCCGCGCTCGATCGGGTTCAGGTCAGGCGACCGCTGAGTGTCTGGGCGGCCGGCGATCGGCACGAGTCGCGGGGCCCAGCGCCACCGGTCGATGAGCAGCACGGTCGCCGGAAAGACGGTGAGCATCGACAGGAACGCGAGAAGGATGGCGGTGCCTGAGATGAAGCCGAAATCGCGGATGCCGCTGAACTCGGCGATGGTCAGGATGTAGAAGGTCACCGCCGCGGTGAGGGCACCCAGCAGAATTCCCGGGCCGCTTCGCGCCGCGGTGCGCTCGAGCGCGCCGACGAGCGTCAGACCGAGCACCCGCTCTTCCCGATACCGGAACAGGAAGAAGATGCCGTAGTCACTCCCGAGACCGATGACGACCGAGACGAACATCATAGAAAAGATCGTGAGCTGGCCCACGAGTAGCGTGATGACGCCCAGCGACCAGCCCAGGCTCAACGCGAGCACGACGAGCATCGCGCACGAGGTCGCGAGCCGTCGAAACGCGAGCATCAACAGGCCGAGCGTAAGGAGCAACGCCAGGACACTCGCGATCTCGCCGTCTCGAGTCGCGGCGCTCAGCTCGTCACTGAAGAGCGCGGGCGCTCCCGTCACGCCGGCCTCGACCGACGGAAACTCGTGGCGGAGGCTCGCGATTGCGGCCCGGACGGCGAGGATCGCCGCGTGCTCCGTGGCGAAGGTGCGCGGTACCTCGACGAGGTCGATCACGACGTAGAGGAGCCGCCGGTCATGGGACAAGAAGTAGCCGCCGTCCGGGGCGAGGGTGGGGGCCGCGATCAAATTCACCCAGGGCGAGCGGTACGGCCCACCGTCGATCCGCTCCGACATCTGGGTCAGGAGATCGCGAAGCAGGCGCGCGGGAGCCGTGTTCGGCTCGCTTCTGTCGCCCGGGCCGAACACTCCTGGCAAAAACGTCCCGCCGATGGACTGGTTGATGCCGGCAATCAGACGATCGAGCGTGGGCGTGGCGGCGAAGTCCGTCAGCTGCTCTTCCTGGCTGGCGACCGTATCGAGCGTCTTTCGTAGCGTGTCGAGCGGCAAGTACAACAGCCCGTGCGCTTCGAGACGGCTTGCATCGATTCGATAGCTGATGCGCGCTGTCCCGAGTGCGCCCTGGCGAAGGACACCGGCCAGGCGGGCCGCGTAGGCCGTCGAGGTCTCGAGCTGCGGGCCTTCCACGACCACGACGATGTCCTCGAGCTGGCCGAAGTCCTCGGCGTACTCCTTGTAGAGCGTGGCGTACCGCTGGTGCAGCGGCAACAGGTGGAACTTGGAGGTCTCGAGCGTCAGGGAATGCGCCGCGTAGCCGGCGCCGAGCGCGGCAAAGGCGAACGCCGTGAGGACCGTCAACGCTGGGTGGGCGCAGCAGAGCCGGACGAGGGTCTGTAAGATCCTCCCGGTCAGCGAGAGCGGAACCATGGACGGTAACCTGTCGGGTCGACGATCATCGCGCAAGCTGTCCGGAGGAGGTCGAGGGCGCCGCCAATTCAGCTTGGTGCGACTTGAACTTCGCGACCAGAGCCTCGTACGAGGAGGTCCGGATGATTTTGTTGAATTGCGCCCGGTAGTTCGCTACGAGGCTGATCCCGTCGATGCTAAGGTCATAGACTTGCCAGCGGTCGTCGGTGCTGTGCATGCTGTAGTCAATCGGCAGCTGGTTTCCTGAACTGAGCGGCAGCGTCGTCCGCACGACGGCGTAGTCGCCGTCAATCCGCTCGCCCTGCACGGTCATCTTGTGAGCGCCGTGCTGGTCCACCTTGGAGATGTACGAGCGCTGAACCAATTCGGTGAACAGGCGGACGAACTCTCCGCGTTCGGCGGACGTCCGCTGCGCCCAGTACGGCCCGAGGGATCGCTTCGCCATCTCGCCGAAGTCGAATATCTCGTTGGCCGCGATGACGATGGCGGTTCTGCGCTGGTTGAGCTTCTTGTCGCCGTCCAGCTCGGGGTCGCCGAGGATTTTGAACACCCGGTCGATCCCCGCGCGCAGCTGATCGCTGGGCGGGCCTGCCCCAGCGTCGCGAGCCGAGACGAGGGCGAACAGGAGAATCAGGATCCCGAAAACGCGCGCGTGATATCTGACCATCAGAGAGCTCCCTCCCGCGCAGTCCAGGCGATGGCTCGCGCGGCAGGCTCGACGTTGCCAGCGGATCGACACGTCGCGCCATACCTAGGATCGCGAACGCAGAGCCTGACGTCTGGTCAGAAGTGCTCAGGTTTGGCTGGGCGAGCGCTATGACGAATAGCGGGTGCCGGCGCCCGGGCTCAACCCGCCGGAGGACTTACCGCGGCGCGCGACGACGACTCGGCGGATCCCGGCGCGTCGCGCCGCGTCAGCGACGACGCGGCGGTGTCAGGCCGTACCCGGAGATCTTCGTGAGCAGCGTCTTGTAGCTGACCTTGAGAATCCGTGCCGCCTGGGTACGGTTCCAGCCAACGCGATCCAGCACTTCCATGAGCGCCTTGCGCTCGGCCTCCCGCGCCCCGCGGCGTCCAATCTCCCTGAGGCCGCCCTCGATGAGGGTGGGCCGGGGCGCCGGCAAGTGCGTCTTGTGCCCGTTTTGCCCCAGGTAACCGCGCATCACCATCGCCTTCATCGCCTGCTCCCCGTCTGCGAGCACCACCAGTCGGCGGATCGCGTTTTCGAGCTCGCGCACGTTGCCGGGCCACGAGTACTCCATGAGTCGCGCCAGCGTCTCGGGCATGAGCTGCCTCTGCCGCCCGTACTGCGAATTGAACCGGGCCAGGAACCGCGATGCCAATGCCGGGATCTCTTCGCGGCGCTCGCGAAGTGGGGGTACCTTGATCTCGACCACGTTGAGGCGATAGTAAAGGTCCTCGCGAAACTCGCCGAGCGCCATGGCGGCGTCGAGGTCTCGATTCGTCGCGGCGATCACCCGCGTGTCGACCTCGAGAATCTGGTGGCCTCCCACCCGTGAGAACTGGAAGTCTTGCAACACGTGGAGAAGCTTGGCCTGGAGAGCCTTAGGCAGCTCCGCGAGCTCGTCCAGGTAGATCGTGCCCTTGTTCGCGTACTCGAACTGCCCGTGCTTGCGCCGGTGCGCGCCGGTAAAGGCGCCCCTCTCGTGCCCGAAGAACTCGGACTCGAGCAGACCTAGTGGGATCGCGGCGCAGTTGACCTTGACGAACGCACCACGATGGCGCGACGAGGCGGCATGGATGGCGCGGGCCACCAGGTCTTTCCCGACGCCGCTTTCACCACGGAGCAAGACGGTCGCATCCGTGTCCGCGATGCTCTCGATTACGGCCCCGATGGCGCGCATCTGGGAGCTTCCGTCGGCAAACGGATGGGAGCTCGAGTGCGCAATGAGGGAAGGGGCGAAGGCCAGCGCAGGCGCGGCTTGTTGAGGTTCTCCCGCACGAAGGGCCCAGATCCCCCCACCGTTCCCCAGGTCGCGATCAGACGAGGCATCTCGCACCACGCGCCGCAGGGTCGTCTACTCCAGGTTCCTAGATCTGTTCAAAATTGCTCACTCCGGAGTGCTGCCGCCCGACGGCGATGAGCGGCGTACCGAAATAGTCGATGAGGCGGTCGATGCGTTTCTTGCGGTCGGCATCGACGTGGAGGAGCTGTGCGCGTGCGATCTCGATCGCCGCGAGGCGTCCGGTCAATTCGGCGTCGATGTGCGGGGGTCGCCGTGGCATGGGAAACCTCCTCGAGAGGTTCGGGCTAGAGAGCGACCCGTCGGCACGCCTACTGGTCGCCGCTCGACGAGCTAGCGGAGAGATGGTCGTCGCGCGATATCAGCGGCGAATGTCGAGTCTCGGCGGGGTGATGATGCGCAGCCTCTCGGCGTCCCAGACGTCGACGCACGTGACGTGAAATTGAATGGGCTTCTCGTCAGTGTGCGTCGAGGCAATGCCCTCCATCCCGAACTGCTCCTTCGTGATGCGCGAGTCGCAGGCATCGCACAGTTCTCCCTTGCCTGGACCAGCCCAGAATCTCGGAATGCCGTTGTACGGAAGATGGCCATCGTTGAGCTTGCTTCGGATCAGGAGTCGAAGAGCTTCAGCTTCCATCGGGGACCTCCGAGTGTGTCGGCGGTAGGCAGGGCCGCATGCACCGAGCTCAATACTGGAGCACCACTTCCATGATTTGCGCGGCCGGTCGAGCCATGCACTACAGGGTCGAGCAATCAGGTTCTGATGTCTGGTCAGAATTGCTCACGCGTGGCGATGCGCGGCAGACTCTAGTGAGCCTTGGTCAGCACCGCTCGCTTGTCGGGCACGACGACCGAGCCGAAGCGTCTCGAGTAGACTTTGGTGAACTCCGCGCCGAAGAAGACCACCTGCGCCGAGTAGTAGATCCACAGCAGAATCACGATGAGAGAACCGGCGGCGCCGTACACCGACGCCACCGTGCTGCGACCCAAATAGAGCCCGATCAACGACTTGCCGATCGTGAACAGAAGCGCCGTCACGGCGGCGCCGACCCACACGTCTCGCCACGTGATCCTCACGTCCGGCAGGAGCTTGTAGATCACGGCGAACATGAGGGTGATGGTGACGAACGACAGGAGCGCGTTGGCCGTCTCCATCACCGCCACCGGTAGCGGCGACACTTGAGCGAAGAACTTTCCGACCGCTGCCAGCCAGGCGCTTGCCGCCAGGGAGACGAGGAGCAAGAATCCGATGCCGACGACCATCGCGAACGACCAGAAACGGTCCTTGATGGCGCCGATCACCCCACGCCACGGCCTGGCCGTAACGCCCCAGATCGTGTTCAGCGCGTCCTGCAGCTCCCCGAAGACGCCCCAGAGCCCAAACAGGAGCGTGACGGCGCCAAGGCCGGTGGCGACGAGGCTGCCGCCGGCGCTCCGGGCACTCTCGATCGCTGCCTGAATCGCCTGGGCCCCTGCGAAGCCGATGAGGTCCTGTACCTGATTGATGATCTGGCCCTGCGCTGCTTGCTGCCCGAGCAGAAGCGCGGCGAGGGCGATGATGACGATCAGCCCCGGTGCCAGCGCGAAGACCGTGTAGAACGCGAGTGCCGCCCCAAGCCTCGGCGCCCGGTCCTCGGACCACTCGTAGACTGTCTCAGCGAGAAGCGACCAGACGACCCGCGGGGTCAGACGGGGCGGCGGAGATCGGTCGATGTCCGAGGAGAGTGGGTAAGCCATCCGGAGAGCGCGAACCGAAGGAGAGCACGCCGAGCATGGGCCGCCGGCGCGAGACAGATCCTCGTCGCCGGCTGGCTTCACGAAATGGGCGTGAAACCCTACCGTGGCCGATCGCCAGACGGCGCGCGTTCCTTCAGCGCCAGTGTCGCGACGACTTCGACCAATGCATCGAGACCGATAGGTTTCTCCACATGGAGCTGGAACCCTGCCCTCAGAACGCTCGCGCGGTGTTCGGGACCGCTGAAAGCCGTGAGGGCGGCAGCGGGTGTGACTCCGCCGCGCTCGGGTGGAAGCGCGCGAACTTGCCCGATCAGCCAGTAGCCGCCCTTTCCCGGCATCGCAAGGTCGCTCAGTAGAACGTCGGGGCGCTCCCCCTGCAACGTGGCGAGCGCCTCCTCCGCGGAACCAACCGCGGTGACCTTGGCGCCATCCTGCGACAGGATGTGGGTGACGACATCTCGCACGGCGCGCGCGTCGTCCACGACCAGCACTCGGACACCATCAAGGCGAGGGCCATCGTTGAGCCACAGTGTCGGACTCGGCATGTCTCACCTCCCGGACGCCCTTCTCGAGATCGCACACTACCGACGCCGAGATGTGAAGTCTGGTCAATACTGCTCACACAACAAGCGCAGCCGCGGAGTGCCGCGGTGATCTCGGCGCGGGCGGCTTCTATTGTTCCGTTGCACATCGGTGAGCCCGGCCCAGGAAGCTTCACCTGTGCCTGCGGGCATGACGGGACTTCTCGGTGAGGCGAAGGCAGGCGAGCGCGTCTGTGAGACCTGCGCCTCGCGACTACGGAGCGGCGAACCAGCGGGGCCCGGCGCAGCCGCCGGCGGCCCATGCGCGCACCTCTCGTCATCCCAGATCTGGAAGCACTCGACGTGCAACTGAATAAACCCCTTGCCCCCGAGGGTGATCCCCGTCACGACGATTTGGGCCATCCTGATGAGCGTCTCGCAGGCGTCGCATTTCTGTCCATCGGCTGGACCGCACTGCACCCTCGAGATCCGCTCGTGAGGCAGACGCCCGTCCTGGAGCTTCTCCCGGATGAGGAGCCGGAGGTTTTCAACCTTCATTGGACGCCTCCCAGATGTCGGCAGCAGGTAAACTCTCCCGACTCACGGGGGTCCCGATGCTCAGGTCTGCCGTCCGAAGCGTCCAGGAGCCGCGCACCATTTCCAGAGTTTCCGAGGCATGTCCATGGCACCGCAGTATCGGCCCGTCAGTCCGTGATGTCTGGTCAGAATTGCTCAGGCTTGGCTATTCGGGCGGGAGGCGGCTTTGTTCGACCGAGGAACGCGGGTTGACGGGATGTTGATTAAGTCTGTCGCCGCACTTGCGTTGCGCGACATGACGGAGGGCGACCGCCCTTGTGAGGTAGTGCGCTTGTCGCTGGCGCGCGTCCCAGCGTTCGGCTAGGCTTTATCCAGCGATCCTCAACCCAGGTGCGATGCGGGGATCGACAGGAGCAAGGCAGTGGCCACACCGCGACGACCCGATCCTCCCGAGCCGCAATGTCAGGTTGAAGGCTTTTTCAACCCCCGAAGGTCCAAGCTCCTACTCTGGCTCAACACGGCGGTGAAGCTTTCCGCCCTCACGTTGGATCGCGAGGTAGCGGGGCTGGCCGCCTCTCGATTGTGTGGCGAAGAAATGACCGTCACACCCGAGGACACGCTGCGCGCGGCGGGGATCAGCAGCAAGCGCCAGGCGAAGTATCAGCGGCGGATGTCGAACCTCCTGGCAGGTCGCTCGTGATGGCGGCAGGCTTGGCTATTTCCGCGGGAGGGTGGATTCCTAGTCGTGGAGGACGACATTCAGGAGGGAGCTGTGAACTTGCAGGCCGCCGTTATACTCGATGAAGCCCAGCTTCCGAAACTTGTTCATAAAGAAACTCACCCTTGACCGCGTGGTCCCGATCATTTCGGCGAGGGTTTCCTGACTGATCTTGGGTACCACGAGCTCATGCTGCCCGTCCTTGCCGAAGCGGGTCAGCAACAACAGAATCCGCGCCAGGCGTTTCTCGCTGGAATTGAACAGCTGATCAACCAGGTCCTCTTCGATCCGAACATTCCGAGACAGCAGATACGCCATGAAGAGCTCTGACAATGCGGGTTCATTGTGAAGCATCCTAACCATTGTTTCTTTTTGCACTCGAAGGATCGAGCACTCCGTCATCGCGGTCGCCGTAGCCATACGGAGCGGCTGTCCCGCGAGGCTTCCTTCACCAAAGAAATCCCCGCTGTTCAAGATGGCGACGACCGCCTCTTTCCCGCGCGTCGAGAGAACCGTCAGCTTCACCTTGCCCTTCACAATGTAGAAGACCGCGTCCGCGGCGCTGCCTTGGGAGAAGATCGGGGCCCTCTTGCGATAGTCCCTCGTCGTTCCGCCGCGGGCTTTCGCAAGGTACGTCCTGAGATCGAGTGGCGCGCTTTTTTCCTTGGCCATGTTTCGCCCCCCTAATAAGCGGGGATTCGATACGGTCTTCGTTGCAGCAAGATTTTAGCTCAAGGGGCTCCGAAGCGTCAATAGGCGAGCAATTCTAGCGTCTTGCGGCCGGTGCGCCCGCCGCCTCGGCTCCTTCGCGTGGCTGCCGAACGACGGGCGCTGCGGCTGCTCTTCCGTTCCGCCTTCAGACCTCTAGTCTTTTACTTTGCAAAGGCGAGCTCGTTCTTGACCGACTTCACGCCAGGGACGGCCCGCGCCATCTCGGAGGCTTTCGCGCTCGCGCCTATCGTCGCCACCTGACCCGTCAATGTGACGACACCGGCATCGGTGCGCACATCCACCTTCTTGAGCTGCAAATCCTTGGCGAGGCGGGTCTCGACGGCCTTGTCGATGTCCTTATCGTTGGCGTCCACCGCCTGTCGGGCCGTCGGCGTGACCACTTGGAGATCGTTCTTCACGGATTTCACGCCCTCGACCTTTTGAGCGATGTCGCCGGCGGCGCTTTTGGCTTCGGCCGAGTCGACCTTGCCACGGAGGTGGACGACGCCCTTGGCGGTGTCGACGCTGATCTGGGTCCCTTTCACCCGCTCGTCGGCGAACAGCGAGATCTTGGTCTTGGAGGTGAGCCAGCTATCGCTCACCATCGTTTTGGCTTCTTGCGTCGTGGTCTGGCCCTTCTCGTCGGCTGCGCCCGCAAGCGGGGCCGCAACGACGAGTGTCATCAAGATCGCTGCCGAGACCGTAATACCGTACCGCATAGTCGGATCCTCCTCACGAAACGGGTTCAACGCGACCTACTCGCCGGCGACTCGTCGTTGTCTTGTCGCCGGGATTTCCACGCTCCTCACTACGCCTTCCTGCTGCGGTTGACCGTGCACGTCGAATGCGGCGCCGTCAGATGGTCCGGCGGCCCCCCAGAAACTGGTAAACGACGACAATGGCCGCGATCACCAGCAGTACATGGACCAACCCGCCGCCCGTGTACGCAGTGCCCATACCGAGCGCCCACAACACCAAAAGAATCACCGCGACTGTCCACAACATGACACTCTCCTTCTCTGTCCCCTGACGTCCACGCCTTTGACCCGCTGATGCCACGCATGCCGTTGGTCGGGCCAGGCCGTGGTCGTCAGAATTGGAGCGCGAACAGCTTGAGCAGCAGCGCGCCGCTCACTCCGATCGCGAACGCTACCCACGTTCCCATCGCCAACTATCTGATGCGGATACTCTGAAATGCGCCGCGCACACCGAAGGCGCGAGGGGCCGGACGCGCGATCGTGCTCGGCTGCGCATCCTGTACTGCGTCCCCGAAAAGCGCAGGCTGCGTGCCGAGCGAAACCGCGGCCACCAAGATCACCGTTCATCCTCCAGCTAAGCTAGCTAGCGGGGCGAACCATTACCTCGACTCGGCCGTCGCGCTGGCTGCACTGCTCGTTGGCGTCGTTGCACTTGGCCCGTTCAGCGCCGAATCCGCCAGTC
>Ga0207428_10004498_pt1 | contig 13222 bp, 8 predicted proteins | sample RhiMethybrSRZTD1_FD_187600 | JGI IMG/M metagenome (GOLD analysis project Ga0207428, IMG submission 187600) | Populus rhizosphere microbial communities from Tennessee, USA - Rhizosphere MetaG P. TD hybrid SRZTD1 (SPAdes) (version 3) | ecosystem: Host-associated > Plants > Roots > Rhizosphere >... | reverse complement strand
ATCGCCAGCACGCGCTTGTACCCCATGATGGCGCCCATGCCGCCGCGGCCGGCCCATCGGCACTTGTCGTCGCCCGACCTGAGCTGGTTTTCGGTGCTGAGCGCCACCGCCGCCATGTAGCAATCCTCGTAGTGCTCGCCAGCGGGTCCGATCGCCGCGAAGTGCGCGTCGGCGTACCGATCGCGCAGCCACATGATCTTCTCGTGGCAGGTGAGCCCGAGCAGATCGCCGGCGGGCTCGAACGCAATCCGCGGACCTTCCTCGCTGTGCCGGATCACCAGGTACACAGGCGCGTCGGCCCGGCCCTCCAGAATCACCTCGTCGAGCCCGGTCCATTTGAGCTTCGGGCCGAACTTGCAGCTCCCGGCCGACCATATCGCGGCCGGCAGGCCCTTGTTGGAAACCTTGAGTGGGCTGTAGGCCGAGAAATACGTGCGGAGACCGGTCATGACGTTCGACGCCGTCAGCACGCCGGTGTTGACGATCAGGGGATTGTCGGGCGTGAACGCGTGTGTGATGGTCCGCTCCGCCAGGATCTGGAACGATCGCCCGAATCCTCCCAGCACATCCTCGAGGTTCCGGCACGGCACGTCTTCGATGCGGACGTCCCGGGATGCCAGGTCGATGGTCGCGCGCGCGTAGACGACTGCGCCTGGGTCGTTATGGGATCCGTTGAACGAGGTGCGCATCGCGACAATCTACCACTGTGTCGCCGCATGCCTCCAGCGAAGGGACTCCTCGACACTCGCACCGGCCGTGCTGTCAGTCCCCGGCCCGGCGGGAACGGCCCACACGACTCGCCCCTCTCGCTAAAACGTCGCACACACGGACGAACTCTCCCACAGCACAGACTCTTGCTCGAATCGCTGCTTGTAAGCAGTCACGAGCTCGCCGAGAGTCGCACGCGCCAAAGCTGTGTCATCGTGGACGAGCAGCAGGACCTTGGATCGCTCGCGAGCGACGCGGCCGTCGGAGCGTCGCCATTGGCCTTGCGCTTCCCACACCGTAAGTCCGTCTGGAAATCGAGGCGTCACTTGCTGCCGAAGGAAGGTGCGCCATTCGTCTTCGCTGACTCGGCCGCTTGGCCGCGTCAGGCCGAAATAGAGCGTCGTGCGCACGTGGGCCGTGCCGGCGGGGCCGCACGGTGAGAACGCGGGTTGCTGCAGCCCCGGTTCGTGCTTAGTGTCGGACTCGAGCCGGACCGATGTGGCTGACTGCTCGGTTGCCCGTAGCGGTGCGAGAACCAGCAGCACGAAAGCGAAGGCTAGGATTCTCATGACCGATATTACGGCGCCGCGAGCGATCTGGCTGGAGTGTTTGGCAAAAACAAGTGACAATCGCGATCGCTAGCCGCGGTGTCATGAATGGCGTCTCGGACGCCGCGCGACGGAGAACGTCCCATGGTCAGAGGATTGTTGGGGTTGGCCCTGGTTGTCGTCCTGTGCGCGGCGCTGCAGTCGCAGTCCGTGCCGTCCACCGCGTCGTTCGAGATTGCCGACGTCAGACCGAGCGCGCCAAGCGCGGCGGGTGGGCTGAGCAGCCCGATCGCCACCGTCATGCGCGGCGGGGTTCCGCGCGCCGGCCGTTACGAGCTGCGCCGCGCGACGATGGTGGATCTCATTCGCACCGCATATGGCGTGGACGCCGACAAGGTCGTCGGCGGTCCGTTCTGGCTCGAGCTCGATCGCTTCGAAGTCATCGCCAAAGTGCCGGCGTCGGCCACCCGCGACAGCGTGAGACCGATGTTGCAGGCGCTGCTCGGCCAGCGCTTCGGTCTAGTGGTCCGTCAGGATGTTGCGGACATCGACGGTTATGCGCTCGTGCGGGGGACGGAGCCGAAGCTGCGGCAATCGGCAAGCGGCGCCTCGACCGGCTGTCAACAGCAGATGCAGGCTCCGCCGACGCCGGGCGGAACAGGAACGGTCCCGACGATCGTGATGACCTGCCGGGGCGTCGCGCTGAGCGCATTCGCAGAGACGTTGCGGCGGGCGATGGGCTCGCCGCAGCCGGGTCCCGTCGCCGACATGACGGGGTTACCGGGTGCGTTCGACATCGACCTGCGCTTCAGCCCGCCACAATTCGTCGCCATTGCAGGCGGTCAGAGCACGACGATCTTCGAGGCGGTCGATCGTCAGCTCGGCCTCAAGCTCGAGGCCAGAAAGATCCCGACACCATCGATCATCGTCGAGCGCGTCAACCGCACGCCAACGCCGAATGGGCCGGAGGCCGCCGGCGCGTTTCCCGCGGAGGCCTCGCCCGAGTTCGAGGTGGCCACGCTCAAGGTGTCCGGGCCGGAGAGTCGCGCCAACATGCAGATGCTGCCGACCGGCCAGGTCAACATGTCGGCAATCCCGCTGCGCACGCTGCTTGGCCTTGCCTGGCAGGTCTCGAATCCGACGCTGATCGTCGGGCCGAAGTTCCTCGATACCTCGAGGTACGACGTCGTCGCGAAGATGTCGAGCGGTCCGTCCGATGTACAGGGCGGCGTTGACCCCGACGCTCTTCTCTTGTCGTTGCGATCGCTCGTGATCGATCGCCTGCAGATCAAATCGCACATGGAAGATCGGCCGATGGACGCCTATGCGCTCATGTCATCGGGACGGCACAAGCTCACACCGGCCGATCCGACCAGCCGCGCGCGTTGCACCGACAACCTCTCGACGGGCAATCGAGGTCAGGCCGCGCCGGTCCTCACCCGGACGGTCACCTGTCAGAACATGACGATGACCGAGCTGGCCGCGCGACTGCAGGCGCTCAGCCTCGGGTTCTTCCAGGTCCCGGTGACCGATGAGACGAAGCTCGAAGGCCGGTGGGACTTCACCTTCAGCTTCTCGCCGGAAGCGTTGACGCGCGCGCTCGCAGCCGCGCGCGGCGCAGGGCCGGCAGCACCGCCGGCGGCGGGTGGCACGCCGGGCGTCGAGGCGCCCGAGCCGACTGGTGCGATGACCATCGTTCAAGCGGTCGATCGGCAACTCGGATTGAAGCTGGAGCGCCGGCAAGGCAAGGGGCAGGTGCTCGTCATCGATTCCATTGAACAGGAGCCAAAGGAGAACTGACCTCCGGCACGCCGCAGTCCCGGCATCTCATTTGCCAGCAATCACCACCGGAGTTCCAACCGGACTGACAGCGCCGCTGGCGTCAAGCACACAGACGTAAGCCATCTGGCCGTTCTGAAACGCTCCTGGATTCACACGGGCCGTAATCGTCGTGTTCGACCACGTGAGCGGGATCTGAACTTCGCGCTGCGTTGACGCCGCACACATCGGCGAGTTCCGCAACTCGACGCGCGCCCGTGTGTAATCCACGAACACGTCCGAGTAGCCGAAGAAGTCCCCGTCCACCATGTGGCCGAAGTCCATCGTGTGGCCATCACCACCCCACGGCACGATCCACTGCTCTCGCTCATTCGCGCCCGAACCTTCAACGCCGCGACGGCGATTCGGCAGTCGACTTCCGCGTCGGAACGCGAGTACGCCATCCATCGAGACTTCGATCAGATCATCACCAGGCGTGTCGCGCATGTAGACTTCGAACCGCTGCCAGCGCGACGCACACTGCACCCGACCGCTCTGCACAGCCCAGACCGTCGCTGGAGGCGGCGTGCCGCCGGGGCCGGCAAACGACATCAAATTGTTGCCGTCCGTGATGCTCAGAAAAACGTTGTTCTGAGTCGAACCACTCCCCGCGCCGTAAATCCGCCAGAACTTCGCGTCCTGCACGATCTTCGCGCCGCAGCGCAACCAAAACGCACTGTAAAACTCTCCAGTCGTGCCGGACATGGTGAGCGAGAGCGAGCCGAGTCGTCGAATCGATTCATCGGTGGCTCGGTTCCAATCCTTGCGCGCCCACGGCTTCGACGCCGTGCGTCCACCTGACCGCTGAAGTGTCCACGCGGCGTTGTTCGTCCCGTCGAGCGCGAGGTTGCCGCCGTTGATGCCATCACTGAAATCGTTCCACGCGGCATTCAGGAACGGCTCCGAGCCACCGTAGTCGCCATGCGTACCAAAGCCAGCGCCTGAGATCGTGAGCACCTCGTCTTGGATCGACGCGCTCGTGACTGTCGGCGTCTGTGCGAATGCTGGCATCGCCAGCGATGCGGTCCACACCAGCAGACTCGCTCTGTATATCCAAATCATCGACGTCCGTACTTCGACGCTTGCAATTGACGGACCACGCGCCGGCGCCGCTCAATCTTCGCTCATGAATGCAGGCGAAGGCGGGCCTGTCGTATCAGTTCGCGAAGCAGTAGAAGTATCCGTTGCCGCCCGTGGCGATGAGATTCTGCTGCGAGCATCCTTTCGAACTGTGCGCGGAGTTCCATGACGTCGGCGCCGCACCACCGCCCTGCTTGTTGTGATGGCCGACCATTGCCCCGCCACTCGACTCGGCGCTGGTCCAGTTCCCGCATGGCGCATCACCGGGCTGCAACGTGCCGTCCGCCTGCGAGCCGGTGAGGATGTCGTGCTGGTTGCCCGCGACCGGCGCGCCTTTCTCGGTCAGCGAATTGTCGCCGCCGAGATTGTTCGCATCGGAATGGAGATCAGCCACCGATTTGGCGACCACCACACCCTTCACATTCATCCACGGCCCCTTGCCGATGCGATCGCGCGCGTTCACTGCCGGCTGCCCTGCCGCGGCCGCGGCGCTCAGATACGCGCGCCACGTGCGGTTGCCCGCTCCGGCCGCCGCCGCGAGCGTTTGACAATGCTTATCGGCGCCGGCGAGTCCGCCGAGATTCGCCCCGTTGCCAGGTCCGGCGCTGGTGATGAAAAAACTCATCTGGTTCTGCTGCGCAGAGACGCCCAGGGATACGACGGCAAATACTGCTATTCCGATTGCGGCTGTCATCAACCTCGTCATGAGAAGTTCTCCTGTCTGAATCGCCCGGGATCATAGCCCGAGCCTACAGCAGGAAATCAAACAGGTTCGCGATCGGCATCTCGAGCAGAAAGCGCAGCCGCTGCGTCAGCCGCGAATCCCCGAGGAGAGCCGCGCGCCGCACGATCGTGCCGCGCTCGATGACCCTGCCAGACATCGCCTCACGCGCCGCGATACTCGTGAGCACCTCTGCTGCGAGCGCGGGTTGACCGCGGCAGACGAACATCAGCTCGGAATTCAGGTTCGCGGAGCGCGGATCCATGTTGTAGGTGCCGAGCAGCGTGGTGGTGCCGTCGATCACACCGCGCTTGGAATGCACGCCCCATCGCCCACCTCCGCCGCCGACGTCGGTACTTTGTCCGCGAGAGGGCTTTCCGCTGTATGCAAAGAGCGTGAGACCGGTGTCGGCGAGTGAGCCGATCCACGGATAGAGTGCGGCCACCGCGTAGGAGGCGTCGGTGGAAGCGAGGCTGTTGGTGAGCACGCGGACGTGCACGCCCCTTTTGTGAAGGTCCTCGAGCACGGCATACCCGCCGCTCTTGATCACGAAGTACGGCGATTCCACCACCGCTTCTTTTGTCGCGCGGCCGAGTTCCTCGACGATGGCGTTGAAGACGTGGCGGCTCGCCTCTCCATGGTTCGGAAAATCAGTGACGAAGCGGAGGTCACGGCATTCGTGCGTCGTGTGGGACTGACGATACGCCTCGCCTGCGGCACTTAACTTTTCGAGCACGACGCGGTCGCGATCGTTCGGCAGCACGAACGTCGCGGCCTCGGCGTTCGGGCTCCCTTCCGTCGCGGGGTCGGTGGCGAGACGCGAATTCCAATAGACATCGAAGCTCTCGAGCACTGTTTTCACGATCGGGCCGGAGACCTCGAGGTCAGAGTCGAGAAAGTTGTAATGGTCCGAGAGGTCGAAATAGTCGTTGGCGATGTTGCGGCCGCCAGTGAGCACGGTTTCGCCATCGATGATCAGGAGCTTGCGATGCGAGCGATGCTGGACGCTGACCAGCCGGTAGACAGCGCTCGTGTTGTAGTAGCGAACCGCCACGCCCGCTTCGCCGAGCACCCGCGCGTAAGCTGGCTTGAGCTGAAACACAGGAGCCGAGAAGTCAACCAGGATCCGTACCCGAACGCCTCCCCTGGCCTTCCTGATCAGCGCCTGCGTGAGAATGCGGGCGGCTTCATCCACGTCGTAGATGAAGAACTCGAGCGCAATCGATTGCTTCGCTGAGTCAATGAGCTCCAGGCGTCGGGAGAAGGAGGCGGCGCCCTGATCGAAGTGCGTGAGGCTGTGCGGTTCGGTTGAATGCGCCTCGAGGCTCTTCTCGACCGTGACGTTCTCACGCACGATCCATTCGAGGACCGTGAGACCCAGCGCGAAGAGGAGATAGACGGCGAGGATGCCGCCGAGGGCGCCGAGCACGATCTTCTTGACGATCCTCATCGCGTAGCGAATTGCGCTTCTACACCTCCCGGAGAATCTAGCACGAAGGCCTTACGGTTCGAGACTGGCCGCCACTCGAGACCGTGCACTCGGCTCGATCTGAATCGATTTCGTCCACGCCGTGTAGCCCGACAACTCGATTCTGAGACGCCGCGAACCCGCTGCGACATTCGAAAGCAGGAGAGGCGTCGTTCCAATCAAATTGTCATCGATGAAGACCTGTGCCCCCGACGGACGTGAGGCCACTTGCAGCGAGCCCGAGCGTGTCGAGTTCGTTGCCACTGTGGCGAGCGCGGGCACGCTCGTCGGACGAAGCTCGAAGTCGAGCGACCGCGCCGGACGCCGTCCGCTCAACGTCACCCGCCGCCGCCGCGTGTCGTGACCTGGGTGCGACACTTCAATCGTATGGGCGCCGAGGGCGAGCTCGCCGAGTGTGAGCGGCGTGACACCACGCGATTGGCCGTCAACCGTCACGCCGGCACCGGCCGGCGTCGATCGCACGAGAAGACGGCCGGATTCGACCGCAGGTACCGCGCGTTGACGTGTCTCAGTTGCCGCGATCGGCTCTGCACTCGGAGCAACCGGCTGCGGTGTTGACGCGACTGGCTTCGGATCCTCGGCCGCTGCGCGCGGGGGTTGAGGCGCAACAACCGGCTCGAGGTGGCTGGCGGTGATCGACTCGCTAGAGGGCTTCGAAAAGTGCCCGACGACGAACCCTCCCCCAAATCCTGCCCCGAAACTGACGGTGACAATCGCCGCGGCGAGGAAGGCGCGCGACCCCGACTGAACAGGACTGTCATACGACACGGGGACCATCGAACGTGTGCGCGGCGGTCTCACGTCGGCGACCATTTCATGGTCGGCGACCACTTCGACGTCGTCGCTGATCGGATCCGGTGGAGCCGAGCTCCGCTGGCTCGCGGGTTCGGCCGCGGGCGGCTCGGGTTCGCGTGACTCCTGGACGATCGGCTCGCTCGCGGCCAACCGCTCCCGCCGGCGCTCGCGCGCACGTCGCCGACGCGCCGCGCGTTTCCCCGAGGCGAGGCGCTCCTCAGCGACGACGGGCTTCTGCGCTACAACGGGCTCCTGCGCAACAACGGGCTCCTGGGCAACAACAGGCTCCTGGGCAACAACAGGCTCCTGGGCAACAACAGGCTCCTGGGCAACAACAGGCTCCTGGGCGACAACGGGCTCCTGGCTCGACGGCGGCTCGAGAGCTGCCGCATCGTCTGCGCGCTTCGTGTCCACGACGGGCTCGGAAGGCGTGGCTTCTCTTTCCTCGCTGACGAATGGGACGGCCACCACGCTCCGCACGGGCTCGTCTGTCATCCGTTTGCTCGAGACGGCGTCTTCCAAGCGAGCGACGAACTCCGCGGCCGTCGATGGTCGCTCCTTCGGCTCTTCGCAGAACGCTGCCGCGAATGCCGCGCGCAACTTCCCCGCATCAACGCCGGCGAGCGTCGTGAACACCCGCGTTTCGTGGGGCGCAGGCCGCGGCATACGACGACGCTCTGGAAGACCCTGCGCCTCCCGGAGCGCACGACTCGTGTCCTGCTCTGGGTCCCTGGGTGTTCCGATGAGGAGTTCGAGAGTGATCGCCCCGAGCGAATAGATATCGTCGGCCAGCGTTGGCGGCGCGCCCGCAAGCCGTTGCGGGGAGCCGTACGGAGCGACGCCCTCTGCGGGGATTCCCGCCTTGATCAACGCCTGCGCAAGCCCGAACCCCGTCACTCCAGTGCGTTCACCATCGAGGATCACATCGCAGGGCGCCATCAACCCGTGATGGACGCCTGCGCTCGCCGCACAGTCGATGGCATCGGCCAGCTGTCTGGCGCGTTGCAAGACCTCCGCAATAGGTCGCGGGCCGTGTTGACGCATCACCGCGTCCATCGGGGTGCCTGCGAGCTCTGAATAAACGAGGTACGGGATCTCCCCTTCGGCGCCGCACGCGAGAGGGCGGGCCAGACCCTGGTGATCGAGCGTCGTCTCTGTGAGCTTTCGAAACGCGTCGATTAGATCCGAGTGCCGCCCGAACTCGCGCTGTTCTCGAGAGAGATCGAACGTGCGGATGACGACTCGCGGGTTGTTAGACCCGTCGCGGCCAAGATAGACAGGTCCGAAACGATTCGCGCCGAGGTCGGCGCGAACGGCAAACGGACCGAAACTGTCAGGCCGATGCTTGGAGGATGCACCCTTCCCGTTCAACGTGGACGTCCCCTGGAAACGCAGAGCGCTGTGAAAAACCGGTAACTGGGGGAATGGTCAGCGTGACCGCAATGCCTCAAAGCAACTTTCGCGCCCGCAGCGATGGACACGTTCGCGCCCGCAGGTCGCAGCGATCGTGCGTCCACCCCAAGGACGCTCGCTTCGACCCGGTTACGTAATCCGCTGTGCGTTGGCAAGAAAGAAATCGATGGGCGATTACCGCTGAGCTGCTCCACGCTGCAGTTGTCCGGGCGTCATCGTGCGCTGGCCCGGCGACGCGGGCGCGCGATATCCCTGCCGCGCGCGAACTCGGCGCTGGCCGGCAACATCGACCGTGATGCGACGCCACGTATCGTCGCGAGCGCTGTTTGTTGACTGATAACCCAGACCGTATTGTTGCGACAACTCGTCGAGCAACTCGTTGAAGATGTCGTGCAGCTCGTCGGCGCGTTCGGTAAAGAACGCCCGACCGCCAGTGGGTTGTGACAGACGCTCCATCACCTTCTTGAGCGCCGCGCTCATGATGCCTTGCCCTTGACCGATCATGTAGAGAGTCAGATCGCTCCTCTGCAAACGCTCCTCGACGTCGGCGATGGTGGCGCTGCTCCCGGCGTCTTCGCCATCGGTGAAGACGACCAGCGCCTTTCTGCCGTTCTGCGAGTCGAGCAGATCGGCGCCCTTCAGAATGACGTCGTAGAGCGCGGTCGTTCCCCAAGGGGCCAAGCGGTCCACCGCCCTGACGCGCGCGGCTGGATCCGCCGCTCGCTGTGCAAGCGTGAACACGTCGTCGTTGAAGCCGAGCAGAGTCACGCCATGGCGCGACGGCACAGCGCCGAGGAAGCCCGACACCGCCTTCTTCAGCTTGGGCATCGCGAGCCGCATGCTTTCGCTCATGTCAACGGCGACCACCAGCTCCAGCGGCGCGTCCTCGGCAAAGAAATGTGAAATCGTCTGCGCCCTGCCGTCTTCAGAGACGCGGAACGCCGATCGTGGCAGCCCCTTCACGTATCGATTACGGTCGTCCACAACGGTGACGGTCACTTTCACAATGTCAACGTCCACGGTTTCGGCAAATTGCGCTGCGGTCGTTCGAGCGGTTTTGACGACACGACCACCTCCAGCGAGATTGACGACAACCCGTAGCAGGTGCTCGGAGATCTCGCGCCCGGCGTCCCATTCGCATTCGAATGGCGGGGCCGTCACGGTGCACACCTTCACAGCGTCAACGAAGAACATCACACTCGTCGTCTGATCGGACGGCTCGACGGCCGCGCTCAACCGGGTTGGTCCGACGACATAGGCTCCACTGGCAGGCGAGACGATACGAACCTGGGGCGGTGAGGCCTGTCGCGGATCCACACGATCGCTGGCGTGGGCACCCGTCGCTGAGAAACCTGCCGCGACCGCAACTGCGAACACCACGAATGAGCGGCGTGTCATGGCACTCGAGACTGTTCCGGGATGGTGTCCGGTACCATCGGCCCCCCGACAACGACCGCTGAGACGTAATCCTCGATCTGCTGGTACGAGAGGCTCTGCGCCGCACGCACGCGTGTCAGCCAATCGTCGAGATGAAGCGACAGAGCGCGGTCGAGGAAATCCCGCACGGCAAATTCCAGAACCGGCTTGGCGAGGGCAGCCGGCAAGCGCATCTCGGACAATGCGACTGCAACCTGCAGATGCAGATCGGCCACGGTCGCGATCAGCAGCCTGGGCTCGACCCGGCCGACGAGTGCCATCCGCAAGCCCGGATCAGTCAATCGAGCGCAGAGGCAGCCAGCGAGGTCGAGCGCCGACATCCCCCACGCATGCAGGTCGATTCCGCGCCCACCGCCCAGGTAAAGCAGTTCGGTCATCGAGAACCACGAAGGCGCACGCTCGGGTTCGTGACGGAGGGTCCAGCGCAATGCCCGGACACGCCATCCATCCATCGCGATCGCGCGTGCCACCGCGTTCACGTCGCCATCGCCTGAAACGAGCGCCTCGACCTGGTGTCGGCCGCGGGCAATCGCGCCGGCAATCGTCTCGAGGCTGTCATTTCGCATCGCCCGTGGATCCATCAGCGCCACACTCATCGCGAACGTCACGACCTCGTTGCCATCCAATACTGGTGACCGCGATGGCGCTGCGGTGTCGATTCGTCGGAGCGCGAGCGACGGAGCGGCGACGTCGAGTCCAAGGGCCGCGCCCACGAGGTACCACGGCACGCTGGGCCTGACCACTCGTTTCGGCAGCTCCCATGGCGCGCGCACACGGGCCTCGTGGTTCATGATGTCGAAACCGAAGTCGTGACGGCGGGCAACGGCTGCCGCGGCCCGCGGGGTTCCACGAGCGAGGTTCAGATTGACCTGGTAGTTGAGCGCAAGCAGCGCGTCCCCGACGACGACATCGACGACGCTCAGAAGTGATTCCAGCGCGGGTCTGGAGTCCGACGACAATGCCGCCGGCTGATTCAATGCGACGAGTGTGGATTGAATCTCTGTCGCTGCGGCGGTATCGGTGGCGAGCCGTTGAGCGAGCCCGTACAGCGTCACAGCGAGATCGATCGCATGCGCGGCGTCGCGCGCGCCGGCTCTGTGCAGCCGTTGCCGTTCTGTTGCTGCGATGTCCAGCCGGTACTGCTGCCCTTCCCACGAGACGGGTGCGATCGAGGCGTCATCGGTCGATCCAGCAAGGGCATCCACCAGGATCTCTTTAAACGCACCGTCTCGTCTGAGGGTGGGGCGAAGTTCAAACTGCAGCCACGGCGCGAGCCCGCCGACAAAGCCGCGCTCGTCCTTGAACGGCACCCTGGCCAGAGCCTCGAGCAACCGTTCGGCCGTGCTCGTGTCGATGCTCCGCACCCGCACCAGCCGCTCGACGAGCGCGATCGCGCCCTGCATGTTGGCCAGCGCGACGCGGGCACGCGTGGTCTCCAGCGCGGAGATCTGCTCCGCGAGACGCGTCAGAGCCGCGTAGAGCGCCGGCCGGCGGACGCCGATGCGTTCGAGCGTGAGCATCAACATGCGGACGCTGGGAAAGGACCGCAACACAAAGAGCGCATCAGGCCAGTCCGCCGGGTCGTTCAACGCCAGCGCACGCTGACCAAAGGCAAACCGATCGAGACGATCTGAGCGTGAGGACCCGTCGCCCTGCAGCAGCGTCTCGGCCAGCCACGCCGCATCGATCACGTCCCCGCGAGCAGGCGTCGCACGCAGCGTGGCCACATCGCCGGACGCTTCGGAGGAGTCGAACGCGCGCGCCCACCACGCCCGCCACGCAGGAGCAGCCGGGGCGCCAGTCGGCTGAGGCTCGACCCGCAGGAGCATCGACACGAGATCGTGCGGCGCACGTTTGAACGGTGACCGGTCGGTCCACACATCGTCGCCCATCGCCGCGACAGCTGACCCGAGTGCTCTGAAACGATCGAGCCTCGCTCGAGCGTCAGCGATCCACACGCCAAGCGCGAATGACGCTCGCGAGGGATTGAGGGAGCCAATGGTGTCGTAGAGATACGCGAGGCGTCCCTCGTCCCTCGTGAACAGGTGGACCACGAAGGCCGCCGGCCGTCCTGCCTTCTCTCCGACCAGCGCCTCCCACAAGGGCACTGCCTGATCGCCACCGGGCACAACAACGCGATTCGCACGAATCTGCAGGTGTGCCGCAAACGTCGCGAATGCCGGTGCGCCACGTTCGTAAAGCTGTCTCACCGCTGCCGGATGATCGACAAAGAACTGCAGCGTCTCCTCGTCCAGCGCGGCGAGGCCGTGGACGAGAAACGCGGCTGCGGCGTCGGACATGACCGTGGCGAACAGCTGCGCGGGATCGACAGGGCGGCGCAACACCTCGCTCCAGACAACCGCAGGGAGCGGCACGGGAACACGCTCGAACTGCGCGTCAACAAGTACGGTGTTGCCACGTTTCGATGCGGAGTCCTGCCGGTCGATCGTTTCGAGATAGGCGATCAACAAGCGGAATTTCGAACGCGCGTTCGTCCGGCGCTGCTTGGTGTCGTCGTAGATGATGCGGACGAGTTCCGCGGCAAACCGAGCGCGGTCAGGAACCGGCTCGATCTCCAGCGCTTTCGCCAGGGCGGCAGTCCCGCCTGGAACCGGAACGTCCTCGCCGACGCCAGGCGCAGCGGCTGCTACCGACCGCGGTGCAACCAGCAGCACCACGCTCAATAGTCCCGTGAGCAGCGCGGTGCGAGGCGATCCAGCGTGCCGTGCGAGGTGCATCAGCGCCTTCAATCACTGGATGGCGAAGTTGACGACGACCGTCATGATCAGGGTCACGAGCGCGCCGTTGATTCGCGTCGGCTCGTATTCCCACTGACGAACGGCTTCGAGCGCAGCAAGGTCCAGCTGGGGAACCGAGTGGATCACCTTCGCGTCCAGCACCCTGCCGTCGGTTCCGATCGTCACGTCGAGGATGACCGTGCCGCGCGCCTGCATGGCGAGCGCGATCGGTGGATACACGGGCCTCACGTCCTTGATCTTTTTCGGCGGAGCGACCGTGCTTCCGAGACGCACAGGTCCCGATGGCCCAACGCCAGGGCTCGACGAAGTTTTGCCCGCAATGCCGTCGCCGACGCCTCCTCGAACACCGCCTTCGATGCCGTCGGGGGTCCCCTCGAAACCGGTCTCAGGCTCGATGCTCGTGGGTTCGTCCACAGGCGCGGGCGCTGTGGACGGCTCGCCGGCGGCGGGTGCG
>Ga0207428_10004497_pt1 | contig 13225 bp, 11 predicted proteins | sample RhiMethybrSRZTD1_FD_187600 | JGI IMG/M metagenome (GOLD analysis project Ga0207428, IMG submission 187600) | Populus rhizosphere microbial communities from Tennessee, USA - Rhizosphere MetaG P. TD hybrid SRZTD1 (SPAdes) (version 3) | ecosystem: Host-associated > Plants > Roots > Rhizosphere >... | reverse complement strand
CCGGCGTCCGCCCCTCGCGCACCAGCGCGATCAGCTTCCTCTTGAGCTCTCCCGGGTACGGCTTGTGACTTCTTGGCATCGTGGTCCTCCTTCATCTTCAGGTGTCCACGAAACCGGGTCAACTCCAGTTGGTGATCTCCGCGCGGCACGCTTTGGAGTGCGGCCGGCTTGCCTCCGCTTTGGGTAGCGCGGCACGAGTCATGAGCCACTCAGGTAGACTTTGAGCCTACTCGAGCAAATGGAATGAATACTTCGGCGGCGAACCCCGCGATGAAGGTCTTTCTCTCGTCGACCGCGCAAGACTTGGTGGCCTACCGGCAAGTGGCCGACGACACGATCCTGCGGATGTCGCAGGAGTCCGTGGTGATGGAGCGCTTCGGCCCGATCTCCGGCGAGCCAGCGGAGGAATGTGAGCGCAAGGCCCGTGAATGCGACGTGCTGGTGTGCATCGTCGCGCACCGTTACGGCTTCGTCCCCGACAAAGAGCGGGGCACCAGCATCACGCGGCGGGAAGTGGAGGCGGCGAAGGCAGCCGGCAGGGATGTGCTGGTCTGGATCGTGGCGGACGACTACGCCTGGACTGAGAAAAAAGAGCAGGACCTCCTCACCGATCCCACTGTACTCGGAGACCCGAAGCGCGTGGCGGAGGTCGTTGCAGGAGTGAAGGCGCTGGGCGATTTCAAAGCCTGGCTCCGGAACAGCTTCGTCTGCGACACGTTCACCACTCCGGACGACCTGGGCCGCAAGATCGCCGTCGCCTTGAGCGCACATGCGCAACGGCCGACCAAAGATCCCACATCGGCAGCAGCAACCCGCGTTGAGAAGCGCGGCGAAATCCGCATTGTCCATGCACTCCAGCCCGCGCCGCATTTTCACGGACGTGAGTCACTGGTCCATGATCTCGGTGCGTGGGTTTCCGATCTGACCTCGCCGGACCGCGTGTGGTCGCTAGTGGCGGCGGGAGGCACCGGCAAGACCGCGGTGGCCGAGAGGGTCGTGGCCGGCATGAAACCGGGCGAAGCCAACGTGTTGATCTGGTCGTTTTACGAACGGCCCGACGCCGATGCCTTCCTGCGCGAGTGCAATCACCTCTTTCTCGGTGAGGACGAGGGCCCGGCTGGAGGGCGTCTGGAACGGCTCGAGCGCGGGCTGCGCGACGGACGGCCGCATCTGATCGTCCTCGACGGTCTGGAGCGCGTGCAGGAGGACGCCGGCGGCGGCAGGGTGCGCGGCGAGCTGTCGGACCACAGCCTCAAACTCCTCCTTCGCGCTATGGCCGCCGGCCTCGGACGGGCGCGGGCGTTGGTGACCTCCCGATACCCGCTGGTCGATCTCCAGGATTGGACGAACCGGGGATATCGCGACACCTCTCTCGACGACCTTTCGCCGGAGGCGGCAGTGGCCGTGCTGCGCGGCTGGGGTGTGGGCGGGGACGACGACGCGCTGCGCGCGGCGGCGGCCCAGGTGGGCAACCATGCGCTCTCGGTGGCGGTGCTCGGCTCCTATCTTCGCTTCTTTGCCGGTGGGCGCATCCAAGCAGTCGAGGAGTTCGCCCTCGACGCGGTGACGGGCGACGACCCGAGGGCGGCCAAGCTCGCACGAGTGCTCGCCTACTACGCCCAGCGTCTGCCGGAAGAGGAGCGGGAGCTGCTGGCCCGGCTCTCCGTGTTCCCCCGCGGAGTGACGATCGATCTGCTCGGCGTGCTGGTCGATGCCGGCGGTGAAGTGGCGGGACTCCTTCTGAACGCAAAGCCGCGTCTCGTTGCGTTGCTGGGGAGTTTGCGGGCGCGTGGGCTGGTCTTCCAGTACCAAAGCCATGAGACGGTCACCTGGACCGCACATCCGTTCCTGCGTGAGCGCTTCCGTGAGCTCCTCGGCTGCCCAGCCGAGCGGGTCTTCGATGTCGTGGCGCAGGCCCTCGGCGCCGGACTGGAGGAACGTCCCGACACTAAGCCGAGCGACCCGGCCACTCTGGACCAGTACGAACGCCTGATCGAGGCCACGCGGCTCGCCGGGCGGGAACAGGAAGCGTTCGATCTCTACCGGTACGGGTTGGGAGGCTACGGACATTTCGCTTGGGTGCTGGGCGAGTACGAACGGGGCTACCGCATCCTGGCGGCGTTCAGTGCGATCGGTCGCTTCGAGGATCTCGCCGTGACGATGGCGCTGCGATGGCGATCCGCGCTCGCCAACGACCTCTCCCTGTTCGCGAATAATCTTGGTCGGCTGGAGGAAGCTCGCGCGATCCGACGGCTCGACGACGGCTGGAAGAAGTCGCTGGCCGAGCACAAGCAGACATCGATCGGGCTCCAAAACTCTTGCGGGTTGACGTTCGACCTTGGCCGTCTAGCCGAAGCGCGGGTGCTTGCAGACGAGGCCATGAAAGAGGCCGAGACCGCAAGTGACAACGAGGAAAAGGAGGATTCCTTGATTCATCGTGCCATCGCCGCTCACGCCTTGGGCGACGTTGACGCGGCCCGCACCGACTTCGAAGCCGCGACCGAACTGGAAGGGAAGCCGCTCTACACGTTGCCAGGCTCGTGGCACGCGCGCCATCACGTCGACCTAGGCGATCTCGCCGCGGCCCGCGCGCTCGCCGACCACGGCCTTGCGACGGCCCGTAGGAATGGCTGGAACTTCGACCTCCCGCGTTTCGCTGCATTGCTGACCCGGATTGACCTTGCCGAGGGCCGCGACCCCACGCCCCACCTCGACGCGATCCGTGCCTGGACTTCCCGGACCGGCGACATGGAGTACATCATCGAAGCGCACCTCCTCGCGGCGCGACATCTGCTCGCCCGGGGCGACACGCAGAGCGCCCTCGGCGAAGTGGAAACGGGCCTGCTCCACGCCGTGGCCTGCGGCTTCGGCCTTCTGCGAATCGAACTGCTGATCGCGTTGGCCCGCATCCGGCTGGCCTGGCCCGATCCGCCCAAGGCGATCCAGGCGGCGCGGGAGGCGCTCGACCTCGCCGCCCATCCGGACTGCGGCTACGCCTGGGGCGAAGCCGACGCAGCACAGGCCTGGGGTGAGGCCTACTTCGCCAACGGCGAGCTCGCCCTCGCGCACCGCGCGTTCACCCGCGCCCTCGAAGTGCGCCGGCGGATCGAACACCCCGGAGCCGCGGAAACCGAGCGATGGCTTGCCCGCACGGTCTAGTCTCGCGGAATCCGGGTGCTCATCGGTCGTGAGGCACGTCTCGCATCGGTGCTAAATCCCTCTACCGTCGATGCTAGAAGCCTCGATCATCGATGCTAGATGGGTCTACCGTTGATGCTAGATCGCCCTACAATCGATGCTAGATCCTCTACCATCGATGCTGAATCCCTCTACCGTCGATGCTAGAAGCTCTACCATCGATGCTAGAAGCTCTACCATCGATGCTAGATGCGTCTACCGTCGATGCTGGATCGCTCTACCATCGATGCTAGAGGCGTCTCGCATTGGTGCCAGATGCCTCTACTATCGATACTAGCAGTCTCTACTCTCGAGACGAGATGCGTCTACCTTCAACATGAGAGGCATCTAGCATCGACACGTTCTGTGTCTAGCATCGAGATGAGAGGCATCTACCATCGATGCAAGGTGCATGTACCATCAGTCCGGTGACGGCGAGCGTTCTGGCGCCGGATCTCTTCGATCAATCGCGCGAATCTCGTCAGAAGGGAGGAGTATCGGGAACGTGACGCGAGCGCTCGTCGCCTCCTCCTATACTAGCCAGGAGAGAGAGGTCCAAATGCATTCAGCGGTGCGATCGTGGATGGTTGCCGTCCCCATGGTTCTCCTCATCGGATGCGCGACGACAAACACGGCCAATCCCTCGAAGGCCGCCCTGCGGATCGAGCAGCTTCCGGACGCCGGGTTCGCCGTCGAGGAGCGGGGCGCGGTTTCGGTCGCTTATCAGATGACAGTCGAGAATCGATCGGCGGGCGTGATCACGTTGCGCAAGGTCGAAATGCACACCGGTGGCAGGAGTCCCTACACGCTGCGGAAAGAGCCGGCCACGATGAACGAGACCATCGAGCCTGGGAAGACGGCACAGGTGATTTTCACGATGTGGAGCGTTTCGCAGGAACAGCGAACGCAAGTGCGTGAAATGGTCTATGTGAACGGCGTGGCCTATTTCGACAGCGAGCAGGGGAGCTTCGAGGTCCCCTTTGCCCAGTCCTTCCGCGAGCCGTGACTACCGCCTATCGTCGCCGATGAATCCCGGCCGGATCTCTTCGATCAGCCGCGCGAATCTCATCGACAGTCCCTTGGTCACGACGATCTGTTTGAGGTAGTTGAGCGACGTGATGGCGGCGGGGAGGCCGGAGATGGCGGTGGGGATGGAGGCGAGGCGTCCGGCGAGCTGGATGGTTTTGTCCATCGGGGTGTAGCTCGTCGAGCGCAGGTCGGCACCCATCTCGCTCTGGTAGGCGATGGTGAGGAGGTAGATGTCGGCCACGAGCTCGCGGAAGCGCATCTCGCTGCCCCAGGCGAAGCAGTTGCCGGCGCGGACGTTTTCGAGGAACTCTTCGACCGTTTCGCCTTTGGAGACGGTGTGGACTTTGGCTACGTGCTTGAGGGTGTGGGCGTCGGAGCCGCCGACCATGGAGACGTGTTTGCCGTGCTCAGCCTTCACGTGCTCGACGAGCTGCTGGACCATCTTGTTGTGGAACGAGGCCATGGCTCCGTTCACCACTTCGAAGATATCGAACATCTCCAGCAGCTCGGCGATGTATCGTGCCGCCACGTTCTTCATTCGATAGTTCTGAAAGAGATGATTGATCCCAAAGATGAGCCGTTGCGACTTCATGTAGGGGATCAGCTCCCGGATGTTCGGCCGGAGCCTCTGGATCTCGCGATGCTGCTCTTCGTTCAGGCCCCAGACGCCGATATGGATGCGCTGGCTGGTCTCGGGGAAATGCGTTTCCACCTCTTCACCGATGAAGAAATCCTTCATGTCGGGGTACTTGTTGAGCAGGTAGAGCGCGCCGTCGATGGAGTCGTGGTCGGTGAGGGTGACGTACGACATCCCCCGCTCCTTGGCGAGGCGGTAGACGTCTTCGGGCGGGTTGTAGCAGTCTCGGGTGTTGGCCCGGCGGAAGTATTTGAAGACAGAGAACCGGCTGTGACAGTGCAGGTCCGCACGTTTCAGAGTGGGGTCCGAGAATCCATCCGACGTTATCGTTTCGATCATCGAGCCCGCTGCAAAGTTCTCGCGAAGATTGTTCAACCGAAAGGCATTTTCTACAATTCGCGTGCCGTAAGGCTGAGCGGCTCAGTGTAGCTCATCAGCAAAAGGACGAATGGCCCAATCCGCACGAGGCAAATCCAATTCGCCGTCCCAGGGATGGGTGGAGCTCGATGTTCCCAGCCGCCTGCCCATCATCCCGCTCGTCTCCTCGGTGCTGTTTCCGGGTGGCGTGCTCTCGCTGCAGGTGGGCATCGACCGCAATGTGCGGCTGCTGAAGAGTCTCCCCGACGATCAGAATCTGATCGCCGCGTTCTGCCAGAAGACCGGGGACAAGGAGAATCCGCGCCCCGAGGATCTGGCGCCGATCGGCGTGCTCGCGGCCATCGTCCAAAGGTTGCCGCTGTCGGCGGACCGCTACCAGCTCTTCCTGCAGGGGCGGCAGCGGGTCGAGCTCGTGCAGATGCTGCAGAACGAGCCGTATTTCGAGGCCCGCCTGCGCGAGATCGCGCCGCGGCCGATCCCGAAGAACGTCAAGACCGAGCACCTCATGAACCGCGCGCTGTCGCTGTTCGAGAAGCTGGTGGAGAGCGACTCGAAGTACTCGAAGGAGCTGCTCAACATCCTGCAGATGAACATCGCCGAGGGGCCGGACACGTTCGCCGATCTCCTCTCGGGATTCGTCAACTTTCCGCTGGAAGAAAAGCAGCTGCTCCTGGAGACGGTCAATCCGATCGAGCGCATCGAGCTGCTCAACGAATACATCTCGCGCGACCTCGGACGGGCGACGGTCGACCGCGAGCTGCAGCGGCAGATCCAGTCCAACATCGACCGCCGCGACCGAGAGACCTACCTGCGCGAGCAGATGCGCATCATCCAGGACGAGCTGGGCGAGGGAAGCGCTGCCGACCGTGAGGCCGACACCTATCGCGACCGCGTGGAAGCGCTCCCGCTCGCGGAAGAACATCGCGCCACGCTGCGCCGCGAGGTGACGCGTCTCGGGCAACTCTCGCCGTCATCGTCGGACTACGCCGTCATCAAGGGACATCTCGACACCATCCTGCAGCTGCCGTGGACGCAGCACACCGAAGACCGCCTCGATCTGGTCAAGGCCGAAGAGGTCCTCGACGCCCGCCATCACGGGCTGGAGAAGGTGAAGGAGCGCGTGCTGGAGTTCCTGGCCGTGCTCAAGCTCAAGGGCGATCTCAAGGGCCCGATTCTCTGCTTCACCGGCCCTCCCGGCGTCGGCAAGACCTCCCTCGGCACCGCCATCGCCGACGCGCTGGGTCGGAAGTTCGTGCGCATGGCCGTCGGCGGCGTGACGGACGAATCGGAGATCCGCGGGCATCGCAAGACCTACATCGGCGCCATGCCCGGAAAGTTGATCACCAGCTACATCCAGGTGGGCGTGAACAACCCGCTCATCATGATCGACGAGATCGACAAGATCGGGAAAGACTTCCGCGGCGATCCGGCCTCGGCACTCCTGGAGGTGCTCGACCCCAAGCAGAACCACGCCTTCGTCGACCGCTATCTCGAGATCCCGTACGACCTCTCGCACACGCTCTTCATCTGCACCGCCAACATCCTCGACAACATCCCCAGCCCGCTCCGCGACCGGATGGAGATCATCCGCCTCTCCGGTTACACCGACAACGAGAAGCTGGCCATCGCCACCAAGCACCTCGTGCCGGAGCTGCTGGAGAACCACGGCCTCTCGCCGCAGCTCGTCACCATCGAGGACGCGGCCATCCGGACGATCATCAGCGACTACACCGCCGAATCGGGAGTGCGCAATCTCGAGCGCAACCTGGCCACGGTGCTGCGCAAGATCGCGCGCAAGGTCGCCGGCGGGATGGAGTCCGAGGCGGTGGTAACGGATGCTCCGGCGCCCGTGGAAACATACGTCGTCCGGAAAGAAGACGTCGAGTCCTACCTCGGATTGCCGAAGTTCGAGCACGAGTTTGCCGAGCGCCATCCGGAGATCGGCGTCACCACCGGCCTGGCCTGGACGCAGGTGGGCGGCGAGATCATGTTCATCGAGGCCACGCGCATGCCGGGCAGCGGGCGCACCACCGTCACCGGCCAGCTCGGCGACGTGATGCGCGAGTCCGTCTCGGCGGCGTATTCGTACGTGCGCTCCAAGGCGCACGACCTGGACATCGACGACAAGAAGTTCAGCGAACAGGACATCCACATCCACTTCCCGGCCGGTGCCATCCCGAAGGACGGTCCCTCGGCCGGCGTGGCCATCGCTACCTGCATCGCCTCGGTGATGGGGGAGCGTCCGGTGCGCCACGACGTGGCCATGACCGGCGAGATCACGCTGCGCGGCAAGGTGCTGTCGGTCGGCGGCATCAAGGAGAAGGTGATGGCCGCGCACCGCGCCAACATCCGCGCCGTGGTCCTGCCGGAAGGCAACCGCAAGGACGTGCAGGAAGTCCCGGAGGAGACGCGGCAGAATCTCGAGTTCGTCTTCGCCGAGCGCGTCGAGGATGTCTGGAAGCGGGCCTTGCTCCCGCTCGTGCACGTCAAGGAACAGAGCCAGAAGAGCGATGAGCCGGCCGCCAGCGCCGACCAGGAGCGTCCGGTCGAGCTCCACGTCGAAGGTGCTGTCGAGCGAACCGAGAGGCGATGAAGCGCGGCTGTCTGCATCACGTCCTCTTTGGTGCGCTGCTGCTGCTCATCTTCGGCAGCAGCACGTATTTCTGGTTCACGTTCTTCGTGAAGGGCCGCTCGCTGCCGACGCCGAACCTCATCGGCCGCTCGGTGAGCGAGGCGCGCCGGATGACTCAGGACCTCGGCGTCGAGCTGGAAGTGGACGAATCGCACCGCCGCAACGATGACAAGGTGCCGGTCGGCCACATCGTCTGGCAGAACCGCAACCCGGGCGCCACCAGCTTCATCAAGCGCGGCTCGGCCATGCGCGTCGAGCTGAGCGCCGGGCCCCTCGTGCTGCGCGTGCCCGATCTCGCCGGTGCTTCCGCCGGCACGGCCATCCTCCGCCTCGGCCAGCAAAATCTGAAACCGGGGAACGTGACCTACGTCGCCAGCGCCACGCCCGGCGTCCTCGCGGCCGATCCGCCCGCCACGACCGTCGTGGCGCCGCAGACCGGAGTCTCGGTCCTCGTCGGCGTGGCCCCGCCTCCCGCCGAGTACGTGATGCCCGATCTCATCGACCGCCCCTTCGACCGCGTCCGCCCGGCGCTCGAATCGCGCGGTCTCCACGTCTCGACCGTGAAGTACGAGGCCTACCCCGGAATCGCCGACGGAACCGTCATTCGCCAGTACCCCCTCCGCGGAGCGCCCGTGAGCACGAATGACCCGATCTCGGTCGTCGTCTCGCGGCAGGAGGAAGGCGGGTTCGCGCCGGTGGTGCCGGCACCCGAGGCGCCTGTGGTGCCGTAGGTGGACGTTGTGGACTGAGTGGACGACGTGGACACGGGCGTCCACTTCGTCCACCAAGTCCACAACGTCCACTCAGTCCACAAAACGTGAGATTAGAATCGCGAGTTCACGCCAGTCATGATCAAAATCGCCCCCTCGCTCCTCTCCGCCGACTTTGCGCGCCTCGACGAGGAGCTTCAGACCATCGCCACGGCGGATCTGCTCCACCTCGACGTCATGGACGGCCACTTCGTCCCGAACATCACCATGGGACCGCCGATCATCAAGGCGCTGCGGGGACGAACGAAGCTGCCGTTCGACTGCCATCTCATGATCAGCGAGCCGCAGAGGTACATCGACCGCTTCCTCGACGCCGGCGCCGACATGATCTCCGTGCACGTCGAGGCCGAGCCGCATCTGCAGCGCGCCCTGCAGTTGATCCGGGACGGGGGAGCGAAGGCCGGCATCGCCATCAACCCGGCCACCAGCGCCGAAACGCTCTCCTCGGCCATCGAGTTCTGCGACTACGTCCTGGTCATGACCGTGAACCCGGGATTCGGCGGGCAGAAGTTCATAGAACCTGTTGTGCCCAAGATCCGTCATATCAGCGGGCTCATTCGGGAGAGGGGCCTCCGTGTGGACATCGAGGTCGACGGGGGCATCGACGCCAGGACGGCGCCGGTGGTGGTGGCGGCAGGGGCGTCGATTCTCGTTGCGGGCTCGGCCGTATTCGGACAGGATGATCGCTCCGCTGCAATGGAGTCGATCCGCAGCGCTGTTAGCAGCATGAAGATTTGACCGGAGCGCAGAGCGCAGAGGGCAGAGGGCAGAAGAGGGAGGCAGACCGCCTTTACTTCTGCGCTCTGCGCTCTGCCCTCTGCCCTCCAAAAACGGGGGATTCTTGAAGCTCAAGCACGTCACACTCATGATCGCGACGCTTTTCGTGGTCGCGGCCTGCAACCGCGGACCGCGCGTTTACCGGCCCGTCGTCGATCCCGAGCTCCTGAAGCTATCCAAGGAGCAGCTTTTCGAGAAGGGAGAGGAGCAGTACAAACGCGAGAAGTGGCAGCGCGCGCGGACGTACTTCTCGCACCTGTACGAATCGTTCCCCAACGATCCCCTCGGGCGCCGCAGCCTGCTGCGGATCGCCGATACCTACTACGAGCAGGGCGATCCGGTGAACCTCGTGGAAGCGCAGTACAAGTACCGCGACTTCATCAACCGCTATCCGACCAGCGACCAGGCCGATTACGCCATGCTGCGCATCGGCATGTGCTCCTTCAAACAGATGGAGCGGCCGGACCGCGATCAGCAGAAGACGCGCGAAGCCGTCGAGAAGCTCAACGACATGCTGCGCGCCCATCCGAACAGCCCCCTCAAGGCCGAGGCGGAGGCGCGCCGGCAGGACGCGCTCGACCGTCTGGCCCGCCACGAGCACCTGGTGGCGCGCTACTACATGAAGCGCGGCAGCCACAACTCGGCGGTCCAGCGCCTGAACTTCCTCATCGACACCTACGCGAACTACAACGACCGCGCCGGTGCCTTCTACGACCTCGGGAACGCCCTCTCGCACCTCGGCCGCGACGGCGAGGCGCGCCTCTATTTCGAGCGTGTGCTCACCGAGTTCCCGAAGAGCGACTACGCGGAGCCGGCCAAGCGCCGTCTGAGCGACCTGAAGGCATGAAGAAAACAGCCGTCGCCGTCGTCGTAATGCTGTCTTTCGGATGCGCGTCGGCCGGCGACGCGCCGGAGCCGGTCACCGTGCCGCAGGCGGCGCCCGATCCGCGCATCGGCGAGCTGCAGACGGCCATGACGGAGCTGCTCGAACGGCTGGACGTGATGAACAGCCGCCTGGCCCGGCTCGAAGAGACGGGAGCCACGGTCAGCGCACCCGCTGCTCCCGTACAGCAGCCGGTCCGCGAAACTGCGGCAGAAGCCCCCGCGGCCACCGAGATGGCCGCCGAAACACCCGAGGCTCCGGCCCAGCCGATGCAGCGCGCGCTCGTCGGCGCCAAACTGGCCGAGGACTACCGGCAGGCCATCATGCTCTTCGGCCGCGGGAGACACGCGGACGCGCGACGCGCGTTCCAGCAGGTCTTCGACTCCGAGCCCACGGGCGACCTGGCCGACAACGCCCTCTTCTGGATCGGCGAGACCTACTACGCCGCCGGCGACTACACCAACGCCGTCCGCCACTACAGCCGCGTCGTGAACGAATTCTCCGACCAGAACAAAGCCCCCGACGCCCTCTTCAAGATCGCCCTGGCCCAGGCCCGCACCGGCGACCTCGCCCTCGCCCGCCGCACCCTGCAGCAGGTGATCGAGAAGTACCCGTACTCGAGCACCGCCAGCTCGGCGAAGGCGGAGCTGCAGCGGATCAGGTTCTAGCTACAGCTGTACAGCTATAGAGCTGCAAAGCTGTACAGCTGTGAAGCTGTGAAGCTGTGCGGCTACAATCCCCCTCCATGGCTGAAGAAACCGAAAGCGGCGCTTCGCTCCTGGCGCGCCGCGAGTACGCGCGGGCGGTGCCGCTGCTCAAGCGCGAGCACGAGAAGTACATGTCCAATCCGCGCATCCGCCTGCAGTATGCGGACGCGCTTTCCGGAGCCGGGATGGCAGATGAGGCCATCGTGCAGTACGAGGCCACGGCCAAGTACTACGAAGACAACGGCCTGACCGTGCAGGCCATCGCCGTCCGGAAGAAGGCCGAGAAGGTGCGCGAGCAGCTCTCGGCCAAGGCCCCCGATCCCGGCACCACCGAGCCGATGTTCTCGCGTCCGGTCCCGAAGAGCCCTCTCTTCGAGATCCTGGGCCAGGTGGAGCGCGAGGCCATCGTCAAGGAGATGGAAGTCGAGACCCACGACCAGGGGAGCGTCATCATCAACGAAGGCGATCCCGGGACGTCGATGTATGTCATCGCCTCCGGCGAGGTGAAGGTCTACACGCGCAGCACCGGCGCCTCGGCCGGCCCGATCTACCTGGCGCGCCTCGGCGAAGGGGATTTTTTCGGAGAAGTGAGTGTGTTGACCGGGAAACCTCGCACGGCCACGATCACCGCCTCCCAACGCACCGAGCTGTTGCGTCTGGACAAGGAAAAGCTCGATGGAGTGCTCTCCAAGCACCCCGTCATTCGCAAGGTGCTCGAGGACTTCTACAAGAAGCGGGCGAAGCACACCGTCGAGGCCATGATCGAGAGCTTGAAGAAAAAAGCCCAATAAAAAGGATAACGTGCGCCGTGGCCATTCTGCCCATTCGTAAGTACGGAGACGACGTCCTCCGCGATCCCGCCAAACCGGTCGACACGATCGACGCGCCGCTGCAGAAACTGATCGACGACATGATCGACACGATGTACGCCGCGCCCGGAGTGGGCCTGGCGGCCAATCAGGTCGGCGTGGCCCGGCAGCTGATGGTCATCGACCTCTCCGTCGGCAAACGCGCCGGCGAGTGCCACGTCTTCATCAACCCCGAGATCATCGAGTCGGAAGGGGAGATCACGGAAGAGGAAGGCTGCCTCTCCATCCCCGATTTCGTCGAAGTCGTGACCCGCCCCGAGCGCGTCAAGCTCCGCTACCTCGACCGCAACGGCGCCGAGCGCGAGATGTGGGGCGAAGGCCTCATGGCCCGGGCCATGTGCCACGAGATCGACCACCTCCAGGGCACCCTCTTCGTCGACCACCTGCGCGGCTTCAAGAAAGACCGCATCCTCAAGAAAATCTCCAAGCTGGCCAAGTCCGGAATGTGGTTCTGACCATGCGCCATACCGCTGTCGTCACCGAGATCGAGTCGCTTGCGCCGAGCGTCGTTCAGCTCACCGTCTCGTTCAGCACGGACTTCGCGTTCGCGCCGGGGCAGTGGGTGAACTTCCGGTTTCCGGAAGGGGTGTCGCGCGCGTACACGATCGCCTCGGCGCCGCAGCGGCCGGAGGCGGTTCAGCTCTGCGTGCGCATCGGCCCGGGACGCGGCGGCGAGGCGTTGCGCAGTCTCGAGGCGGGCGCCGAGGTGCAGATCGATGGTCCCTACGGCGACTTTCTTCTTCCGGAAGATGATCCGAGCAACGTCGTGCTCATGGCGGGAGACGTCGGCATCGCCCCCGTGCGCAGCATCGTCCTGCACCTGCTGGCCGTCCACGATCCGCGACGCATCGTCGTTCTCTACGAGCCCGACCAGCGCCACATCCTCTACGCCGCCGATTTCGATCCGCTGGCCCGCGCCGGCGACATCGTCCACGAGAGCGGCCCCATCGAAACCCTCATCGAGCGCAACCGCGCCACCATCAAGGAATCCCTGGTCATGGCCGCCGGCTTCGACGGCTTCCTCGACCGCGTCCACCAGGCGCTGGAAGCGATCGACGTCGACGCCCACGCGGCCATCACGGAGACGTTCGGGCCGCAACCGTAGTACAGCCCCCCGTCATCCTGAGCGAGATGGAGGGGTGGGTGTGAGCGAAAGGATCTCAAACTACGAAAAACATGGCCTGTGCCACGGTTTGCGCAATTAGAGATCCTTTCGCTCCCTCACACCCTCCCGCCCTGCGCTCACAGGCTGTGAAGGAATCGAGTTTTGGCGCCAGAACACAGCGAGATGACGGCGTGCGCGATCTGTCGAGCGGCGAAGAACTCAAGCGGAGGGCGAGGGCCAAGACTAGAGATTGCCTTGAAG
>Ga0207428_10004492_pt1 | contig 13233 bp, 11 predicted proteins | sample RhiMethybrSRZTD1_FD_187600 | JGI IMG/M metagenome (GOLD analysis project Ga0207428, IMG submission 187600) | Populus rhizosphere microbial communities from Tennessee, USA - Rhizosphere MetaG P. TD hybrid SRZTD1 (SPAdes) (version 3) | ecosystem: Host-associated > Plants > Roots > Rhizosphere >... | reverse complement strand
AGGATTCCGCTGTGCAGATCGTCAATCTGTTGCTTTTTGCCTGGTCGAGGACCTCGGCGGCCAGTCTTTCAACAATGCTCATCGAAATGGTTCGGAAACCTGTTGGGACCATCAGATCGAGAACAAGCAGACTATTGGAATGCAAGTTCCGCTGCGACCTGGCGACGTTCAAATGTCGCTGTGCCTTGTCGCGCCGTTTGCTAGGAACCCCACCATCGTCCACGCGTTCAACAAAAAACCGCGGAAATTTTTTGCGCGTTGTGGACGCCTAGGGGGAGGCCGTATATGGCGCAAAGCAGAAAGTCACGACCGGCCTTGCAACGTCCCGGCTCGGCAATAGGCCGCAAAGGGCCACGCAAAGCGCATCCGCGCTACACCGGCAATAAGAACAAGGATTTGACCGCCCGGGATGCCCGCGAACTGAAAACCCTGGTTCGAGGCAATACGCCGACGCGCGTGATTGGATTGAAGCTCGGGCGCACAGAAACGTCAATTCGACGAAAAGCCCGTCGCGAGGGCTTTTCCCTCAGGCCGGCCAATCGGTCTCCCTACAAACGCTCCAAAAACACCTCGCGCTAAACGACCACCCGCCACAGGAGGCTACCATGCCAAAAAAGCCGAAGAAACTCGATGAACTCTTCCACGACACACTCAAGGACGTTTACTTCGCGGAAAAGAAAATTCTTAGCGCGCTGCCAAAAATGGCCAAGGCGGCACAATCAAGAGACCTCGCCGCGGCCTTCGAAAAACACAAAAAACAGACCGAGGGTCAGGTCCAACGGCTGGAAAAGGTGTTTGAAATTATCGATGAAAAGCCGCAGGGCAAAAAGTGTCCGGCGATCCTCGGTCTCGTCGAAGAAGGCGAGGAAATCATCGAGGAGTTCGAAGATTCGCCTGCCCTTGATGCCGGCCTGCTTGGCGCGGCACAGGCTGTCGAACACTATGAGATCAGCCGTTACGGCACCCTGAAGGCGTGGGCACGGGAGCTCGGGCTAGATGATGCCGTCGGGTTGCTCGAAGAGACGCTGGAAGAGGAAAAGGATACCGACGCTACCCTGACGGAGATGGCGGAAAGCGTCATTAACCAGAAGGCGGAGGCGGCCGAGTAATCCACGCGATTGGGGCAACCGCGACGGCCGCTGCTTCACTGCAGCGGCCGTCTTGTTTTGCCGTCCCCCACAATCGGCAGAGCGCCTCTCCTTCCACTAGACATTTGGCGTGCGCTGCTATGTCAAATGATTCGACGGAACGAAGAGTTGTCGGCCCGGTTGGTTGGTTAATAGGAGACCGAACATGGGCGACCAATCACTCGACGAGGGCGATCCCACCGCAACACAAGGGAGCCATAGAAGCGGCAGAAGCCAAACAGCAGGCGATGCGTTTTCGAAAGCGTCGGAAATGGCGCGCGATGCCGGGGCGAGAGCCAAGCGTGCAGCGTCCGAAACAGCCTCCAGCATGACCGACAGCGTCATGGGTGTGCTCAACGAGCAGCTCGGCACCGGCGCTGCATCTGCCAGCAGGCTGGCGGATGCCATGCGGGTAGCGGCCGATGACTTGTCCAGAGAAAATCCGTTACTTGCCGGCGCGGTTCGAACGTTCGCACGGAACGTAGATGGCTATGCCGATCGTCTGGAGAATCAAACCGTAGAGCAACTCACCCAAACAGCGTCCGACTACACGCGGCGGCAGCCGGCATTGGTGTTTGGCCTCGCGGCCGTTGCCGGCTTCTTTGCCTTTCGGACTTTCAAGAATGCCCAATCCATCTCATCGCCGCCGATCCAGCCACATGATCAAAACCAGTCCCGGTGAAAACAGGACCATGCCCGAGTATCCGAATCCATCTATGCCCGAAGCCTTTTCGAAAGTCGTATCCGATCTGGCCGACCTGATGCAGAAAGAAATGCGGCTCGCGAAGGCGGAGATCGCCAACAAGATTACGCTCGGCCTTCGCGCGGGCATCTGGATGTCGGTTGCCGCCGCGCTCGGCATTATCGCGCTCCTACTGTTGGTGCAGGCCTTTGTCTTTGGCCTTTCGGCTACCACCGGCCTGGCCCTGCATTGGTCGAGCCTCATCGTCGCCGCCGTGCTGGCCGCGATTGCCGCCGCGTCATTCGCAAAAGGAAAAGCCGACACTCCTTCGCTCGCACCCGATCGCGCCGTCCATCAAGTCAAGCGAGACATCGCTGTAGCTAAGGAGCAGTTTTCATGAACCCTCAATCACGTTCTTTCCTCACCGGCAACGGCGAGTGGATGCTGAACGCCATAAAACGGAACCCCGAAGGCCTGCTGCTTCTGGCAGCGGGCGCCGTGCTGATGCTGCGCACGGGCACACGCGCGTCGGGCGCGGCGCAGTCTATGGCTGCCGCCTATGACCAGAAGCCCGAAACATACGCGGGAGCCGTCCGCAAGACGTTTGACGCGGCGTCGGACGCCGCGCAGCAGGCGGCCGACACCGCTAGGTCCTACACATCTGCGGCATCAGACTACGCGGACAAGGCTCGCCGCGTAGTTGGCGAGCAGTCGGAACGCATCAGTCGGCAAACGCAATCTGCCGCCAGCAGTATTTTACAGAATCAACCTCTTGCGATCGTCATGGCCGGAATTGCCGCGGGCGCCGCCGTAGCTGCGGCGTTTCCACCGACAGACCTGGAAAGGGAGACGCTGGGCCCGATTGGAGACGAAATGTCGAAAGCGGCCGAGCGATTCGGCGATCAACTCAAGGAAGCAACCACAAAGGCCGGTGAAACGCTGAAGACAGCCGCCGATCAGCGCGGATTGAATGCGGAAGGTCTGAAGGAAGTCGCGGATGAGGTCGTCGATACCTTCAAGTCCTCGATCAAAGGTCAATCGGGCGAACCTGGAACAAACTTCAAGGAATCGCCCACCGGCACACAATATGAGCCGCGGAGCCGATAATGCCCGACATCTCTTTGAAGGTTTATGAGCGCCAGGTGGAAAGCGCCCGCGCGAAGCTGTCCGAAGATCTTGCCGTTCTCTGCTCTGCGAGAACGTTCGCGACTTTCACCGACGATCTGAAACAGGAAGCGCTCGATACCAAGGACGCCCTCTGGGAAAAACTCAAGGCGCGGGCTGCTGCCAATCCGGCGGCCATGCTGGCCATTGCTGCGGGGCTCGGATGGCGTCTGATGAACCGACCCCCGATCGCCAGTGCGCTTATCGGTCTGGGACTTTTCAGTTTGTGGCGTACCCCCGGAGCGCCGCTCGACAAACGGTCGAGCTTTCTCCAGCAAAGCGCACAGTCTCTGAAGACCCAGGGAGAAGAGTTCGCCACGGCGGCCGGCGGCATGGCCGCCGACCTGACCGCCCAGGCGAAAGGCACCATCTCCACCAAAGGCGTCGAAGCGTGGGAGGCAGCCAAGGCAAAGGTAGAGGAATGGAATGAGAATGCCGGCGCGCGTCTTAATGATGCCCGCGCGAAAGCTAAAACCGCCAGCGACTCCGTTGTGGATGGCCTGCGCCGCCAGCAACATGATCTGCGTGACGACATCGTCGACATGACAGCCGCGGCCAAAGAGTCCCTCCGCGATGAAGACACCCGCAATACGGTGCTGGTCGGGATCGCGGGGGTGGCGATCGCCGCCGCGCTCGGCATCGCGTGCCAGAAGCGGATTTCGGAATCGACAGAGGCCTGAAAAGCTAACCAGTCGTGCTTTACGTCACGTCACTGGACTGCGGCCACAGCAGCTTTAGCTACTATCTAACCTGTTTCATGGTGCATTGTCGCGGGGCTTTATCCGGTCGCCATCGCATGAATTTCGTCCCGTGACGGAAGCGACCTTCGGAAAAGTGATCGTAACAAACCTCGACCACAAGTTTTGGCTTAAGAGGCTCCCACTGAGCCGAACGCCTGGTCGACCATCGGCTGGGGCCACCAGGTTTTGAACCTGTAAACCCCGGTGGTTGAATCAGGGCCTGAAGTTTCTGGGTAAGGTTTCTCTTTTTGTCGGCGCTCAGGGACGATGTAAAACCCACATGATTAAGCAGACCTTTCTCATCATAAAGACCAAGCAGGAGGGACCCAATCTTTTTTTCTCCTTCGCCATAGCGAAAACCGCCTACCACACAATCAGCGGAACGTAGTTTTTTTATTTTTTGCATCCCCGATCGATTGCCGGACTGGTACGGCACGTCATCTCGTTTGGCGACGACGCCATCGCCGCCTTTCACTCCTTGCCTTAGCCATTTCCGGGCGACAGAGACCGTCCTGGTCACCGGCGAGAGCCCGATGCGCTTGCGCCCCTTTAAATAGACTTTGGCAAATGTCTCGAGGGTTTTGCGGCGAGTGGCCAGAACTGCGCCGGTCAGCAATTCGCCCTCGAGAGCCAAGAGATCAAACAAGAGGATTCGGGCGGGAGTCTGCTGGGCCAGCAGATGCACACGGCTTTGGGCGGGATGAATACGCTGCAAAAGCGCATCAAAGGAAAACCCGCGGCCCTGCGGCACCACAATTTCTCCATCGACAACAAAACGGGAAATCTTGAGCGAAGCGATTTCATCCGCCAATTCGGGAAAATATCTGGTCAGCGAACGCCCGGATTTTGACTGAAGCTCGACCGAAGCCCCATTGCGAAAAATCAAGCACCGAAAACCATCCCACTTCGGTTCGTACTGCCAATGTTCGCCCACGGGGATTTCATCAACGGACTGGGCTTCCATGGGAGGATAAGGCGGGCGCAGACTGACCCGTGATTTTTGCGGCTGTTTCCGAGGCATGGGTCGATTGTTCAATCCCAAATAATCCCACTCCGCAAACAAATATCGCCGCATTTGGTGCCGTAAAAAGCCTGCCAAAGACGTGAAACGGAACTCCTCATCTCGCGTTGTATTGAGCACACGTGGGCCGCGTACGCTCCGCTTGTTGCCCTAAATCTTTTTACTCATTTTGATTCTTCAAAAATGAAAGCCATCGTGGACCTGCCCGGCACGGCTGACTGTTGCTGGACTGCGACGACACCGCAGACGACGTATCCCGCTCTCCGCAAAGCGGCCCACACGGATGTCGCTATCATCGGTGCCGGAATCGTCGGACTGACTGCCGCCTACGCTCTCTGCCGCGCGGGCGTGTCGGTGACGGTTATCGAAGCGCTGCGTGTCGGACGTCAGGTGACGGGACGGTCCAGTGCCAAGATCACCAGCCAGCATTCACTCATTTACCGCCACCTGCGCGACACCTTCGATCTCGACACCGCGCGGGTCTATGCCGAGGCCAATCGTGCCGGCACGACTCAGATCCGCACCTGGATTCGTGAGCTCGGCATAGCGTGCGATCTGGAAGAGAGGGACGCTTACGCTTACACATGTAAAGAGTCGCTGCTCGCAGAGATCGAAGCCGAAGCCGCTATCGCGCGCGAGCTGGGATTTAAGGCTGACGTTGTTGCGCGTGCGCCGCTGCCCTTTGAAACCGCAGGCGCATTACGGTTCGCGGGCGAAGCCCAGTTCAACCCGGCCCAGTATCTCGTCGGACTGGCCGCTGCCTTCAAAGCGGCCGGTGGATCTATTTTCGAGAACACACGCGTTCACGACGTCAAGCCCGGCCGTCGCTGGCGGATCATGACCGAGCGCGGACGGATCGATGCCGACAGCGTTGTCGTGGCGACCAATTTACCAGTCGCAGGCCCAGGACATTACGACCTCAAGACCCGTCCGCGCGGGCATATCGCCATGGGCTTTCGCGTCGATTCAGTAGCGGCCGTGGAAGGAATGTTCATTGGGATCGATCATCCCACCCATTCAATACGGACAGGACGTGACGATGAAGGCCCCCTGCTGATCGTGCTCGGACCGGCGTTCGTCACGGGGCAGGAGAGCGACGTTGCGGCGCGCTTTCGGCAGCTGGACGACTGGGCCCATCAGAATCTTCCGGTGCAGCAGGGTACATGGCGATGGTTCAACGAGGACTACGACACTCGGGATCGTGTGCCCTATGTCGGCGAGCCCGAAAAAAAGTCGAAAGGACTTTATATCGCCACCGGGTTCAATGGCTGGGGAATCAGCAATGGCGCAGCCGCAGGGCTCCTGATCAGTGACCAGATCCAGGGGCGCTCGAATCCATGGACGAAACTTTATAATCCCCGGCGGCGCAGCCCGAAGAAATACAACAAAGGCGACGACACGCATTCCCTTGTCGGCAGCATCGGCGAGATTCCACCCGGCCAAGGCGGCGTCATCGAACGCGGCAAAGCGAAGCTTGCCGTATACAGGGCGGCCAACGGACGCGTTCGTGCGCTGTCGGCGTCGTGCACTCACGCGGGTTGCACCGTCAGCTGGAACAACGCCGATCTGACCTGGGATTGTCCGTGCCACGGCTCGGTATTTTCGGTCACTGGACAAGTCATTCATGGCCCGGCGACCGAGCCTTTACCGTCGAGAAAATTGGCAAAAGACAAGCCGAAGCGGCGGCGGAAGAAACGCAGTCGCGGCCGAGGGAACTAGGCAGTGCGCGTCCCGCGGATCGCCTGCCAGATGCGCTGCGGCGTCGCAGGCATATCGACGTGGCGGATGCGGTGAGCGCGCCAGAGCGCGTCGACGATCGCATTCATGACCGCCGGGCACGATCCGATCGCGCCCGCCTCGCCCGCGCCCTTCACGCCGAGCGGATTGGTCTTGCATGGAACGTTGCGTGTCTCGAACACAAAGTCCGGCGCATCGCCCGCGCGCGGCATCGCATAGTCCATGAAGCTGGCGCTGAGCAGCTGACCGGAGACCGGATCGTAGGCCGTGCTTTCCATCAGCGCCTGCCCGATGCCCTGAACCGCCCCGCCATGCACCTGGCCGGCGAGCAGCAGCGGGTTGAGCGTGGCGCCGAAATCGTCAACGACGATGTAATTGAGAATCGATGTCGCGCCGGTGTCGGGATCGATCTCGACCTCGGCAATGTGCGTGCCGTTCGGATAAGTCGGAGGCTCGACGCTGAATTCCTCCGCCGCGCGCAGCTTCTCTGGCGACGCACTCGGATGCGCGGCAAGGTCGGCAAACGAAATGACGCGATCGGTGCCGGCCACACGCACGGCGCCATCAGCGACCTCGAGATCGCTCACGCTCGCTTCCAGCGCATTGGACGCAATGTCCTTGAGCTGCTCGCCCAGCGTCTTGGCGGCACGGTCAACAGAAACGCCGCCGACGGGGATCGAACTCGAGCCGCCGGTGCCGGCGCCGCTCTTGATGCGGTCGGTGTCGCCCTGCACCATGCGCACGCGCTCCGGGGGGAGGCCGAGCCGCTCCGCGATCAGCTGCGCGTAAGATGTCGCATGCCCCTGCCCGGTCGACTGCGAGCCGATGAGCAGCGTCACGCCGCCGTCGCGGTCGAGCGTCAACGTTGCCGTCTCGGGCCCGTTGTTGCCGCAGGCCTCGACATAAGTCGCAATGCCGATGCCGCGCAGGCGCCCGGCGCGCCGCGACTGCGCCGCGCGCTTGTTGAAGCCGTCCCAGTCGGCAAGCTCCTGCGCGCGCGCCAGCGTGCCGGCGAAGTCGCCGGAGTCGTAGACCTTGCCGGTCGGGGTCTTGTAGGGCAGCGCCTTGGGCTTGATCAGGTTCCGGCGGCGGATCACATCAGGCGCGATGTCGAGATCGTGCGCGACGGCATCGACCGCACGCTCGATGAGGTAAGACGCTTCCGGCCGCCCCGCGCCACGATAGGCATCGACCGGCACCGTGTTGGTGTAGACCGAGCGCAGACGCACATGCGCAACCGGGATGTCGTAGGGCCCGGTCGCCATGCCGACGCCGAGCCAGGGAATATAGGGCGCATAGGCCGACAGATAGGCGCCCATGTCGGCGATGATGTCGAGCTCGAGCGCGAGAAAACGGCCCTTGTCGTCGACGGCAAGCCGCGCGGTCGAAATATTGTCGCGGCCGTGGCTGTCGGCGAGGAAGTGCTCGGATCGCTCGCACACCCATTTGACCGGCTTGCGCAGGCGCTCGGCGGCGACGGCGGCGAGCGCATATTCGCGATAGGGAAACAGCTTGGTGCCGAAGCCGCCGCCGACATCGGGCGTAACGACGCGCATCTTCTCCGGCGGCAGCTTCATCACGTCGCCGGCGATGATGTCGCGGATGATGTGGCTACCCTGGCTGCCGAGCGTCAGCGTGTATCGGTTGCCGTCGTACTCGGCGACCACGCCGCGGGTATCGAGATAATTGGTCACCAGCCGCTGGTTGACGATGGTGAGCTCGACAACCTTTGCGGCTCTTGCAAAGGCGTCTTTCGTCGCGGTTGCGTCCCCGACGGCGACCTCGAAGGCGAGATTGCCGGGCCGGTCGGGCCAGACCTGCGGCGCGCCTTTTTTCAGCGCCTCGATAGCCCCGGTGACATGAGGCAAAGGCTGCCAGTCGATCTCGATCGCCTCCCATGCATCTTTGGCGGCGGGCAGCGTGTCGGCGACGATGAAGGCGACCGAATCCCCGACATAGCGCGCGACTTCGCGCGGGAGGATCGGATGGGTCGGAATCTTGATCTCGACGTCAGGCACCACGCCCGGCGTGGGCAAGGGGCCGAGATGCGAAATGTCCCCGGCGGTCAGCACCAGGCGGACGCCCGGCATTGCCCGCACGCGGCCGAGATCGCCGATCTGGAAATGGGCATGGGCGTGCGGCGAGCGCACCACGACCGCATGCAGCGTCGCCGCCGGCGCAACGTCGGCGATGTAGCGCCCTGCGCCGCGCAGAAGTGTGTCGTCTTCCTTGCGCGTAAGCGGCTGGCCGAATCCGAATTTCATGGTCATTTGCGGCCGTCAGCTTTCGTGGGTCGTTTGGAAGGCTCTTGCTGCCCACGGCGAGACGCCAAGTGTACCGCAATCCAGCGGGTGACCACATAGAAGACCGGCGTGAAGATCAGCCCGAACAACGTCACGCCGATCATGCCGGAGAACACCGCGGTGCCGAGCGTCTGGCGCAGTTCCGAACCCGCGCCGACCGCCCAGACCAGCGGCGTCACGCCGAGAATGAAGGCAAAGGACGTCATCAGGATCGGGCGCAAGCGCAGGTGAGCCGCCTCGACCGCGGCATCGAAACGGTTGCGGCCGCCGTCCTCGAGCTGCTTGGCGAATTCGATGATCAGGATGGCGTTCTTGGCGGCAAGGCCGATGAGCACGACGAAGCCGACCTGGGTGAGGATGTTGTTGTCCTGCCCGCGCAGCACCACGCCGACGATCGAGGCGATGAGGCACATCGGCACGATCAGAATGACCGCGAGCGGCAGCGTCAGGCTTTCGAATTGCGCCGCCAGCACCAGGAAGACGAAGACCACCGCCAGCATGAAGACGAAGACCGCGGTATTGCCGGCGCGGATCTGCTGGAAGGCGAGCGTGGTCCATTCATAAGAGAAGCCCTGCGGCAGCGTCTGCGCCGCGAGCTGCTCCATGATCTTGATCGCCTGGCCCTGGCTGAAGCCGGGGGCCGCCGCGCCGTCGAGCTCGGCCGCCGGATAGAGATTGTAGCGCGGCACGCGATAGGGCCCGGTGATCGTGCGCACGGTCGTGAAGGCGCCGAGCGGCACCGTCTCGCCCGTGCTGTTGCGCACGCGGATCTTCAACACATCGTCGGTATTGGCGCGCGCGTCGCTCCTGGCCTGCGCGACCACGCGATAGGTGCGGCCAAACAGGTTGAAGTCGTTCACGTAGGACGAGCCCAGATAGATCTGCAGCGCCGCGAACACGTCGGGCACGTTGATGCCGAGCAGCTGCGCCTTGGTGCGGTCGATGTCGAGATAGAGCTGCGGCGTCGTGTTCTCGAACAGCGAGAAGACTTGCAGCAGTCCGGGCGTCTGCGCGGCGCGCCCCATCATGGCGTAGACCGCGGTTTGCAGCGCCTGCGACCCGCGGCCGCCGCGGTCCTCGACCATCATGCGGAAGCCGCCGGCATTGCCGACGCCGGAGACCGGCGGAGGCGCTGCGACGAAGATGAGCCCCTCGTGGATCGAAGACAGTTTCTGGAACAGCTGGCCCTGGATGGCGGCGGCCGACTGCATGGGGTCGTGCGCGCGCTTCTCGAACGGGTCGAGCGTCACGAAGACGGCGCCGGCATTGGGCGCGTTGGTGAAGGTCGCGCCGGAGAAGCCGACGATGTTCACGGCATGCGCGATGCCGGGGATCGAGAGCGCGATTTCGGTCGCCTTGCGGTTGACCTCGTCGGTGCGGTCGAGCGAGGCCGCCGGCGGCAGCTGCGTTATGATGATGAGGTAGCCGCGGTCGAGCTGCGGGATGAAGCCGACCGGCGTCTTGCGGAACTCGTTGAGGCCGAAGGCGATCACGCCGGCATAGACGACGAGCATCAGCACGGCGATGCGCACGAGCTTGCCCGACAGCCAGCCGTAGCCGCGGGTGAGCTTGTCGAAATAATGATTGAACAGGCGGAAGAAGCCGCGGATCGGCCTGCTCCACCAGTGCCCGTCGGCGATCTGGTGCTTGGGCTTGAGCAGCATCGCGCAGAGCGCCGGCGAGAGCGTGAGCGAGACGATCAGCGAGATGAAGGTTGCGCCTGCGATGGTCAGCGCGAACTGGCGGTAGAACTGGCCGGAGATGCCGGTGATGAATACCGTCGGCACGAACACCGCGGTGAGCACGAGCGCGATCGCGATCAGCGCCGCGCCCACCTCGTCCATGCTTTTCACGGCGGCGTCGTGCGGGGAGAGGCCGGCCTCGATGTTGCGCTCGACGTTCTCGACGACGACGATCGCGTCGTCCACCACAATGCCGATGGCCAGCACCAGCCCAAACAGCGAAAGGTTGTTCAGCGTGAAGCCGAACATCGCCATGAAGAAGAACGTGCCGATCAGCGACACCGGAATGGCGACGATCGGAATGATGGCGGCGCGCCAGGTCTGCAGGAATAGAATGACAACGAGGACGACAAGGATGATCGCCTCGCCTATCGTCGACTGCACCGCGTCGACCGACTGCTGAATGAATTCGGTCGGGTTGTAGACGATGTCGTATTTCAGCCCGGGCGGGAAGCGCTTGGCGAGCTCGTCCATCGTGGCCTTGATGTTCTTCGCCGTCGAGAGCGCATTCGAGCCCGGCCGCTGGAAAATGCCGATCGCGATCGCGGGGTCACGATCAAGATAGGAATTGGTCGAGTAGTCCTGCGCCGCGAGCTCGACCTTTGCGATGTCCCTGATTCGCACGACCGCGTTGGCAGTCTGTTTGACGACGATGTTGCCGAATTCCTCGGTGCTGGTGAGACGCCCGAGTGTCTGCACCGAGATCTGAAAGGCTCCGGATTTGTCCATCGGCGGCTGGTTGAGCACGCCCGAGGCAACCTGCACGTTCTGCCCGGCAAGCGCGTTGACGACGTCGTTTGCTGTGAGGCCGAGCGATTGCAAACGATCGGGGTCGAGCCAGGCGCGCATCGCGTAATCGCGGCTGCCGAACACAATGAGCGAGCCTACACCGTCGACGCGGGTCACTGCGTCGGTGATCTCGATGGTCGCGTAGTTCGAGATGAAAAGGGTGTCGCGCGATTTGTCGGGCGAATAGAGATGCACGACCATCATCAGGTCAGGCGAGCTTTTGTTGACGGTGACGCCGATGTTGCGAACGTCGATCGGCAGTCGCGGCTGCGCGATCGAGACACGATTCTGCACCTGCACTTGCGCAATATCGAGGTTGGTGCCGAGCTCGAAGGTGACCGAAATCGTGAAGCGGCCGTCGCCGGTCGAGTTCGACGACAGGTATATCATGTTCTCGACGCCGTTGATCTGCTGTTCGATCGGCGTGACGACGGTCGCGGCGACGACGTCCGCGCTCGCGCCCGGATACTGCCCCGACACGGTGATTGTCGGCGGCGCGATTTCCGGATACTGGGCGACCGGCAGACGCCAAAACGCCACCCCGCCGAGGATCACGAAAATGATCGACACCACGGAGGCGAAAATCGGCCGGTCGATGAAGAAGTGAGATATGCGCATGCGCTCGCGCCGCCCGCTATTTTTTTGACTGCTGCGGCGGACCTCCCGCCTGTGCCGGGTTCGTGCCCTTCTCCTCGGCGTGGACCTTGGTGCCGGGGCGGGCCTGCATGAGACCGTCGACAACGACGCGATCGTCGCCGTCGATGCCCCCCTTGATGACACGCAGATTGTCGGAGGTGAGCTGGCCGAGCGTCACATATTTGATACGCGCGGTATCCTGATCGTCGACGACGACGACGTATCTGCGCGCCTGCTCGGTGCCAATCGCCACATCGGGGACCAGCAGCCCCTCGTAAGGCGGCGAACCGGGCACCCGCACGCGCGCGAACATGCCCGGCGTGAACACGCCGTTGGCGTTCGCGAACACGGCACGGCCGCGGATCGTGCCGGTCGCGCGCTCGATGACATTGTCGACGAAATCCATGCGGCCTTCGTGGTCGAAGCCGCTCTCGTCGATGAGCTTGAGCGCCACCTGAACGCTGGCGTTGCGGCTGGCGACGTCCTGTCCGCCGTCTTTGGCAAGGCGCTCGTAACGTAAATACGAGGCCTCATCGAAGGTGAATTCGAAATAAATCGGGTCGGTGGAAACGATGGTCGCCAGCAGCGTCGTGTTGCCGCTCGTGCCGCCGGTGACCAGGTTACCCGGTGACACGCGGCGGTCGCCAATGCGCCCATTGACCGGTGCGCGCAATTCGGTGAATTCCATGTCGAGCTCGGCCTGTCGCACCGCCGCTTCAGTGTTGCTCACAAAAGCCTTGGCGTTGCGGTACGCCTGTGCGCGCTGCTCGAAAGTCTGGTCCGTAATGGTCTTGTCTTTGACGAGCTGTTGCCCGCGCGTGTAGTCCGCCTCGGTGAAAGCCAGGTTAGACTTCGCCTGCTCCACATTGGCGCGCGCCTGGTCGAGCGTGTTCTGGAACGGCCGCTTGTCGATCGTGAAAAGCAGATCGCCTTGCTTGACGAGCTGCCCGTCCTTGAAATGCAGCTTGTCGAGATAACCCGACACGCGCGCGCGCACCTCCACCGAATTAACGGCGGTGAAACGCCCGACATATTCGTCATAGTCGAAAACAGTGCGCTTGACCGGCTTCGATACGGTCACCGTCGGTGGTGGTGGCGCACCACCCTGCTGCTGCCGCTCTCCGCAGCTCGCGACGAAAGTCGCAACCGCGAGCGGCAACGCAAGCCTTGCGACGCGACGCATCAAGAAAAATGATGAAACAAGCCGTCGAGAATTCATGAATTCCTGCAGCCAACAGCAATGATTGCGGGCAGTCCCAATACCGTCGCCAGTGACCTATGTCCACCTCGGC
>Ga0207428_10004489_pt1 | contig 13238 bp, 8 predicted proteins | sample RhiMethybrSRZTD1_FD_187600 | JGI IMG/M metagenome (GOLD analysis project Ga0207428, IMG submission 187600) | Populus rhizosphere microbial communities from Tennessee, USA - Rhizosphere MetaG P. TD hybrid SRZTD1 (SPAdes) (version 3) | ecosystem: Host-associated > Plants > Roots > Rhizosphere >... | reverse complement strand
ATCGCGGATTCCATTTCCACATCGAGTTTCATCCGCCGCTGCGCCGTCCGAACCTGATGAAGTACCTGGCGGGGCCGGAGATCGGCGGCGGCAATTTTCTGAGCGACACATCGCCTGAAGAGAAAGCCGCTGAGCTGCGCGCGCAGCCGGAGACTCATTACAAGCAATTGCGCTGAGGTTATCCGTGGCGCGGACTTTAGTCTGCGCATGCGTCATACCCTCGGGCCGCGCGGACTAAGGCCCGCGCAACTATTCTTCTCTTATTCGATAGCCATGTATCGGATCATCCAAGGCGAAACACGAGACCTTTCTGACGCGTCAACCTTCATAGAGGTCCTGAACAAGCTCGACCAGAATCCGTCGCCGGAGGCCCGGCGGCTCTTCGCTCCGGACACTGAGATTGTGATCGCCCGCGCGCCGGGGCGACTGGACGTGATGGGCGGTATCGCGGACTACTCCGGCTCGATGGTTTTGGAGCTACCGATCCTGGAAGCGACCTTCGCCGCATTGCAGCGCCAACCTGATCGGAGGCTCACGATCGTCAGTCTTGCGGAGGGCGCGGGACAGACGCTCGCCTTCGAGATGGATCTCTCCGAATTCGAGAACTCTGGAGAGCCGGTCGATTATGACGCGGCCCGGGCCCGCTTTCAGCAAGACCCTTCACAGCATTGGGCGGCATATGTGGCGGGCGTGTTCCTGGCGCTGATGCGCGAGCGCGGGATTCGTTTTCGGGGCGGCGCGCGCATCCTGATCTCGTCGCGTGTGCCGCAGGGCAAGGGCGTAAGCTCTTCCGCCGCGCTCGAAGTCGCGGCGATGCAGGCCGTGGCGGCCGCGTTCGAGGTCACGACCAGCGCGCGCGAGATGGCGCTCCTGTGCCAGACGGTCGAAAACCGCGTGGCGGGCGCGCCCTGCGGCGTGATGGATCAAATGACGGCGTCGTGCGGCGAGACCAATCGCCTGCTCGCGCTGCGCTGCCAGCCGGCTGAATTATTGGGAATGACCGCCATCCCGGACGAGATCGCGTTATGGGGACTCGATTCCGGCGTGCGCCACGCGGTCACTGGCGCGGATTACGGTTCGGTGCGCGTCGGGGCGTTCATCGGCTACCGAATCATCGCCGAGATGGCCGGGTTGAAAGTGAACGTGGGCGCGACAGGCGCGACTGCGCAAATTGACGATCCGCGCTGGGGCGGTTACCTGGCCAACATCACGCCGTCAGAATTCGAGCAGCATTACGCCGCACAGTTGCCGGAGCGGATCGAAGGGGCCGAATTTCTGTCGCGCTACAAGGGCACGACTGACGCGGTTACGCGCGTCGCTCCCGAACGTAACTACGCGGTGCGCGTCCCGACGGCGCACCCGATTTACGAGCATCACCGCGTGCGACTATTCGCGGAGTTACTTCGAGGAGAAATCAATGAGGAGCGAATGAGGTTGGCTGGCGAGTTGATGTATCAGTCGCACGCCAGCTACTCGGCCTGCGGTCTGGGTTCGGCGGCCACCGATCGAATCGTCGAACTCGCGCGCGCGGCAGGGCCTGAGCAAGGAATTTACGGCGCGAAGATCACGGGCGGCGGAAGCGGCGGGACGGTCGCCATTCTCAGCCGCCGCGACGCAGGCCCGGTCGTAGCGCGCGTGGCCGAGAAGTATGCGAGCGAAACAGGTTATCAACCGTACATCTTTTCCGGCTCGTCGCCGGGCAGCGCCGAATTCGGGCATTTGAGATTGGCGAAATGTGGCTGAATACTAGAGCGCTTTGCAATCGCGTGTATGGTAGGGGCAGACCTGTGCGTCTGCCCCGGTGATTACGTGTAAACCCAACCGGGGCAGACGCACAGGTCTGCCCCTACACTGATTTGCAAACAGCTCTATCTCTTCTTAACTGATTACATTTTGCGAACAGGCTCCCGGAGGTCAATGGGCTATGCGAACCATCACCGTTTTTCTGCTCATGGCTATATTGAGCGTGCCGTCATTCACCCAAACGGATCGCGTCACGATCCGCGTTGACGCGGCGAAGGGCAAGGGGCCGATGAAGCCGATCTGGAGTTTCTTCGGCTATGACGAGCCGAATTACACTTACATGAAAGACGGCAAGAAGCTCCTCTCGGAGATTGCGGCGCTCAGCCCCGCGCCAGTCTACGTCCGGGCGCACAACCTGCTCACGACCGGCGACGGGACGGCGGCGCTCAAATGGGGTTCGACCAACGCCTACACCGAAGACGCCTCCGGCAAGCCGCGTTACGATTGGACGATAGTCGACCGCATCATCGACACTTATATCGAACGTGGAATGAAGCCGCTGGTCGAGATCGGATTTATGCCCGAAGCGCTCTCGGTCAAACCGCAGCCGTACCGCCACGAATGGGCGATTGATAAGACATACAACACGATTTTCACCGGCTGGGCGCACCCGCCGCGCGATTACGCGAAGTGGGCTGAGCTGGTCTTTCAGTGGGTCCGCCACTCGGTCGAAAAATATGGCCGCGCCGAGGTCGAGAGCTGGTACTGGGAGTTGTGGAACGAGCCGGACATCGGCTACTGGCAAGGGACGCCGGAGGAGTTCTTCAAGCTTTACGATTACACCGCCGACGCCGTGAAGCGCGCGCTCCCGTCCGCCCGCATCGGCGGCCCCCACGTCACCGGCCCGCTAGGGGCCAGGACCCAGAAATTCCTGCGCGATTTCCTCGAACATTGCCTGCGCGGGCAGAACGCCGCGACGGGCAAGATCGGCGCTCCGCTCGATTACATCGGATTCCACGCCAAGGGCGCGCCGCGCGTCGTCGAGGGTCACGTGCGAATGGGCATCAGCAACCAGCTCAAAGCCATCTCGAACGGCTTCCAGATCGTGGCCTCTTTTCCGGAATACCGCAACACGCCTATCATCATCGGCGAATCCGACCCCGAAGGCTGCGCCGCCTGTTCGTCGCGCGCGCATCCGCAGAACGGCTACCGCAACGGGACGATGTATTCGAGCTACACCGCCGCCCAGATCGCGCGCACGTTTGAGCTGGCCGATCTCCACGGCGTCAACCTGCTCGGCTCGGTCACCTGGGCTTTCGAGTTCGAAGACCAGCCGTATTTCGATGGGTTCCGCGACCTCGCCACGAATGGCATAGACAAGCCCGTGCTCAACGTTTTCCGCATGCTGGGCCAGATGGGCGGAGAACGCGTCGCCGCAGAAAGCTCGAGCGCGGCGCCGATCGAGGCCATTCGCGACTCCGGCGCGCGAGGCGCTCCCGACGTGAACGCGCTGGCGAGCCGGCAGAATCAGGCCGTCTCCGTCCTGGTCTGGAACTACCACGACGACGATCTTCCCGCGCCTCCGGCCCAGATCGAGCTGGTCGTCGAGGGGTTGCCGGTCGAGGCGCATCAACGGCTGTCGCTGAGCCACTACCGCGTGGACGCGGAGCACAGCAATTCGTACGAGGTCTGGAAGAAGATGGGTTCGCCGCAGAAGCCATCGCCGGAGCAGTATGCGCAACTCGAGCGCGCGGGACAGCTTCAATTGCTCGGCTCGCCGGAATGGCTGCGCGCGGCCGGCCGCCGCGTGACTCTGAAATTCGACCTTCCGCGACAAGGCGTCTCACTGCTTAAACTGACCTGGGTAGGAGCCAAATGATTTCGATTGACGGTTCATTCGGAGAGGGCGGCGGCCAGATTCTACGCACCGCGCTGGGGCTTTCGCTTTTCACCGGCCAGCCCTTCCGGATCGAAAAGATTCGCGCCGGGCGCAAGAATCCGGGACTACTGCGACAGCACCTGACGGCCGTGAAGGCGGCGACGAAGATCGGCCAGGCCGAAGTGACCGGCGCAACCATCGGTTCGACGCAGCTCACATTCGCGCCCGGCCGCGTCGCTCAGGGCGATTACCAGTTCGCGGTCGGGACGGCGGGCAGCGCTACGCTCGTCCTGCAAACAGTCTTGCCCGCGCTGCTGATTTCCGACGATGAAAACTGGCAGACGCGGCTGACGCTCGAGGGCGGGACGCATAATCCGTTCGCGCCGCCTTTCGATTTTTTGGCGAAGGCCTTCCTCCCCTTGCTCGAACGAATGGGCGCGCGGATTGAAGCCAGGCTTGAGCGATACGGCTTCTACCCGGCGGGCGGCGGCCGCTTCGAGATAGTCGTCAGGCCCGCGAAGACGCTCGAGCCGATCGAGTTGAATGAGCGCGGCAAGATACTCAACCGCCGCGCGACCGCGCTGGCGGCCCACCTGCCGCGCAACATCGCCGAGCGTGAACTTGGCGTCGTTCACAGAAAACTCTCGTGGCCGCAGGAATGGCTGAAGGCGGAATCGACCACGAACTCCCCCGGCCCAGGCAACGTCATCACGCTCGAAATCCAGAGCGAAAACCTGACGGAGGTCTTCACGGGCTTCGGCGAGCGCGGCGTCGCGGCGGAAGCCGTGGCGGATCAGGCCGTGATTGCTGCGCGGCGCTACCTGGCGAGCGACGTGGCAGTGGGGGAACATCTGGCCGATCAATTGCTGCTGCCGATTGCGCTGGCGCGGGGCGGATCGTTCACCACCGTCCCCCCGTCGCGCCACACGACAACCAACATCGAGATTATCCGCAAATTCCTCGACGTCGAAATCGGCGCCGAACAGATGACTAATCGAAGCTGGATGATCAAAGTGAAGTAGCCCCGGGCGCTCAGGAAATGAGAATGATGAAAAAGGCGCCTCCGATTTGAAATGGGGAGAGTAAAAAATCCCCCGGACGGAGGAGGCGACTCACTTATACCGCCGTTTTTACTCTCGGCCCGCTCTAATTACCGGTTTTCAAGTGGTTGAATAGCCAGAGAGATCACAGAGTACACAGAGGAATATTGAATCCCTTAATTGCCCTCTGTGCCCTCTGTGACCTCTGTGGCTAACAGACTTTATCCAAAAGTCTGCAACTCCGCCGTCGCGCCCGTCGTTAGATCAAACGCGACCGCTTGCTAACGCGCGCGGTACTGTACCTGTGTCCAGAAAAAATCGAGCAAGCTGTTAATCCTTTCGGGCGAGAATCGTTTATCCCGGTGAGGCTACGCCTATGAAACACCTCTATTCATTTTACGCCGACGCCGCGAAGATCGCGCTGCAATCCATTTTCGCGCACAAGCTCCGCACATTTCTGACTTTGATCGGGATCATCATCGGCGTAGCGTCGGTGGTGATCGTGGGCGCCTCCATCAGCGGCTTCAACAGCTACGTCGTGACCGCCGTTTCGAAGATGTTGGGCATCAACCATTTTATGATCGCCCGCTTCGCCAGCCAGGGACGGGTGACCGAGGAGCAATGGGAACGCATGCAGCGCCGCAACAAGCGGCTCTACATCGAAGATTACGAATGGCTGCGCGATCGCTGCAAATCCTGTCTCGAGATCGGCGCGCAGCTCAACGCCAGCGTCAACCTCAAACATAACGGCCATGAAACGTTCTTCACCCGCGTCCAGGGGGTGACTGCCAATATGGTCATCATCGAGGATAAGAATATCGCTGAGGGCCGCTTCATCGCTCCGCACGAGGTCGAACACGCTGCGCTGGTATGCGTGATCGGGGCGGAGGTGAGAGAAAAACTCTTCGAGGGCCTCGACCCGATCGGCCAGACGCTCAAGATCCAGGGTACGCCGATGACAGTGATCGGAATCGAGGAGAAGCGCGGCTCGTTCATGGGGCAGTCGCAAGACAACCATCTCTACATTCCGCTGATGACTTTCGGACGTCTCTTCGGCCGCCGCCAGAGCCTGCAACTGCACGGCAAGGCCGACAGCGTCGAAATGCTCCCCTCGACCATCGAAGAGGCGCGAATGGTGATGCGCAACCGCCACAAGCTGATCGGCGAAGAAGATGACACCTTCGGCGTGGTCAACACAGGCGACCTGAGGGGGCAGATCGACCAATTCACCGGAGCGATCGCGCTTGTGGTCACACCGGTCACGTTGTTGTCGCTGATCGTCGGCGGCATCGTCGTGATGAACATCATGCTCGTCAGCGTGACGGAGCGGACTTTCGAAATCGGGCTTCGCAAAGCGGTCGGCGCAAAGCGCCGACAGATATTGGTTCAATTCCTTATCGAGTCTTCATTTCTCGCCGCCGTGGGGGGCGCTCTCGGGCTGCTGCTCGCGGCGGGGATTTCATGGGTCGTGCGTGTGTCTACGCCGGTCCCGATGACAATCACAATCGGCTATGTTCTGTTGTCGCTTGGGGTGTCGGGCGGAATCGGGCTGATCGCAGGCATCTATCCGGCGTATAAGGCGTCGCGGCTCGATCCGATTGTGGCGTTGAACAAAAACTGATATGAAACTTCGATCAATCATTCCAACCGAAACCATCGCCATGGCGCTCGGCATGGTTCGCGCGAACAAGCTCCGCAGCTTCCTTACCGTGCTCGGCATCGTCATCGGGGTCACGGTCGTGATCGCGGTCGCCTCGATCCTGACCGGCCTGCGCGGGCGCATCGTCTCCATGGTCGAAGAGTACGGCACGAACAACATCTATGCCTTCCACCTATCCACCGGCCCGAGGATCGGCGACCGCGACCGCAGCGAGTACATGCGCAAACCTCTCACCCCCGAAGACGCCGAGGCGATCCGCCGGCAGGCTAGCGCGATTGAAGACGTTGCCAGCGTCCTCTTCCTCTGGCGGCTGGACCGTACGATCAAAAGACGCGGGCGGGCTTACAAAGAAGGCTTTCTGCAGGGCGTTTCGGCGAGTTACGCCAGAGTCACCAACGTCTCGCTGCAGGAGGGACGTTTCATCTCGGAGGTTGACGAGGAGCATCGCCGCGACGTGATGGTCATCGGCGTCAACGTCGTCGAATCGCTCTTCCCGAATCAGGCCACCGTAGCCGGCGAACAGGTTGAGCTGCTCGGTCGCCCGTTTGAGATCATCGGCGTGCTCGAGAAGCGCAAGAACAGCTTCTTCGGAGAGAGCGAAGAGGACAACGCGATCTTCATCCCCTTCGAGACAGGCCGCAAACTTTCGCCTATCAGCAAGGAAATGAACCTGAACATTAAGGCCAAGACAGACATGCTGCGCGATGGGCTGGATCAGGTCGAGCAGATTCTGCGACGCCAACGCGGCGTGAAATACAACGATCCGAACAATTTTTCTCTCACCACGGCCGACAAAATTATCGAACAGTTCGACGGAATCACGGCCGGCGTCGGCCTGTTCGCGATCGCCATCTCGGCCGTGGGCCTGCTGGTAGGCGGCATCGGCGTGATGAACATCATGCTCGTCAGCGTGACCGAGCGCACCCGCGAGATCGGCGTCCGCAAAGCCATCGGGGCCCGCAAACGCGACATCGTCCGTCAGTTCCTGTTCGAAGCCATGACGCTGACCTCCCTCGGCGGAATCCTCGGCGTGATCCTCTCCGTCGTGGTCAGCTACGTGATCATGTTCTTCCTGCCCCAACTCCCGGCCACGATTCCTCTCTGGGCCGTCGCGAGCGGGATGGCCGTCTCGATCCTGGTCGGACTGATCTTCGGCGTCTGGCCCGCGAAGAAGGCCGCCAACCTCGACCCCATCGAGTGTCTTAGGTACGAATAGACTCGCTCACGCTTACAAGCCTCTTGCCTTACGCGCGCATTTATGGATAATGACTTTGCATCATAAAGTAGTTTATACGACGGACTACTTAACACAGCGCACCGTAGCGCAGCCGTAAATTCAAAAAGTCGCGTAGGAGGCGTCCCGATGAAAGTCAAAATGATCTTGCCGGCGCTGACCGAAGCCAAAAGCCCGTTCTGGCGTCCGATCAAATATTCTCTGTTTCCGCCGCTGGGGCTTGCGACTCTGGCTGGGTACCTCAACGATGATGACGACGTCTGTCTGCAGGACGAGCACGTTGAAACCCTCGACCTTGACGACGAGCCTGATCTGGTCGTCATTCAGGTATACATCACTTCCGCGAAACGCTCCTACGAAATCGCCGATCATTACCGCCGCCGTGGCGCGCACGTTTGCCTGGGAGGCTTGCATGTCACGTCATTGCCCGAAGAGGCCGCCGGGCATGCCGACACCATCTTCCTGGGTCCTGGCGAAGACACATGGCCGGCTTTCCTTCAAGACTTTCGCGCGGGGCGGCCGGGCAAGCTCTATCGCTCGGCGATCCGCACGCTCGACGGCCTGCCGAAGATTCGCCGCGATCTGATCAAGCGCCATCTTTACCTCGTGCCGAATTCGATCGTGGTCTCGCGCGGATGCCCGCACACCTGCGATTTCTGTTACAAGGAGGCGTTTTTCGAGGGCGGCAGATCTTTCTACACGCAGACTGTGGATGACGCGCTTCGGGAGATCGAACGTCTGCCCGGGCGCCATCTATATTTCCTTGACGACCATTTATTCGGGAACCCCAGGTTCGCCGCAGCGTTGTTTGACGGGATGAAAGGCATGGGGCGGTTGTGGCAGGCGGCGGGCACGGTCAAATCCGTACTCGCGCCCGACCTCTTGGAGAAAGCTGTCGAATGCGGGCTGCGAAGCCTGTTCGTAGGTTTTGAAACGCTCAGCCCAACGAACCTGCGCGAACAACATAAGTACCAGAACCTGAACCGCGATTACACCGAGGCCGTCAAGCGGTTGCATGGTTTAGGCGTAATGGTCAACGGCAGTTTCGTTTTCGGCATGGATGACGATGACGAATCGGTCTTCGATCGCACGGTCGAATGGGCGATCAGTCAAGGGATCGAGACGGCGACCTTCCATATCCTCACGCCTTATCCGGGCACGGCCCTGTATCAGCGAATGGCCGCTCAGGGGCGCCTGAGCAGCGACGATTGGGATTTATTCGACACCCGCCAGGTCGTTTTCCGCCCGGCAAGGATGTCGGCGAAGAACCTGGAAGCCGGTTACTGGCGCGCTTATCGCGATTTCTACCGCTGGGGATCGATCTTCAGGGGCGCGTGGACTAAAGACGACTTCCTCGGTCGGTTGCGCCACGTCGGTTACGCTGGAGGTTGGAAGAAATTCGAGCCGCTGTGGGATTGGGTCATTCGCGCCAAACGCGCGGGGAGTATGCTGCTGGCGCTGGAAACAATCCTTTCAGGCTTCGGCAAACATTCGGCCGCGAGAAAACCAGCGTTGACCATTCAACCAATGCGATCATTTCAAAGCGAGGCGTAAATGACAGACAAGACAAGACTGGGTTTTTCAATATTGGCGGCGGCGTTGGCGGCCGGCGCGTTGGGCGACGGGCTGCTGCGCGCTACGCCGTGGGGGGTCAACCTGTTCGTATGGATTGCGGCGCTGGCAGCTTTGGCCGCAGGCGTCTTGATTTTGAATCGGGTCGATCTTGACGCTGGGAGCCGCCGGCTCGTGATCCCGTTATTATTCTTCGCCGTCGCGATGGCGTGGCGGGATTCGCCTGTGCTGAAGGCGTTGAGCCTGATCGGGATCGTCATCACGCTGTCGATGATTTTGATGCGATCTCGGGCGGGAAAGCTCCTGGCCGCGGGAGTGACAGATTACGCGCTCGGCGTTTTGATCTCTCTTTATGACGCTCTGACGGGCGCGGGCCGTCTGATCGGCGGCGAAATCGAGTGGAAAGAGATTCCGCGCGACGGGTGGGCGAAACACCTGGCCCCGGTCGCCAAGGGACTGGCAATCGCCCTTCCGCTGCTGTTGATCTTTGGCGGACTGCTGGCTTCCGCCGACGCGTTTTTTTCGGACCTGATACTTCGCCTCTTCAATTGGGACGTCGAAAGCATCGTCGTTCATTGCATGGTGACGGCGATCATCGCCTGGGCGGTCGCTGGTTTTTTGCGTGGAGTTGTGACCGGCAAAGAGTTGAAGGCCGTCAACGCGAACCGACCGGAGTTTTTGTGGCTGGGCGTCACGGAGACAGTGATTATTCTCGGCCTGCTGGATGTTCTGTTTCTGAGCTTCGTCGTCGTGCAGTTTCGGTATTTCTTCGGCGGCGCGGCGAGGATTCAGGCCGTCGCCGGGCTGACCTACGCCGAATATGCGCGCAGCGGTTTTTTTGAGCTTGTCGGCGTCGCCGCGCTGGTATTGCCGCTTTTGCTGGCGGCGCACTGGTTGTTGCGCAAGGAGAAAGCGCGAGACGAGCGCGTCTTCCGCATTCTGGCCGGAACGCAGATCGCTTTGCTGTTCGTAATGATGGTTTCCGCCTTGCAGCGCATGCGACTATATCAACGCGAATACGGGCTGACGGAATTACGTATCTATACGACGGTTTTTATGGAATGGCTGGCTGCGGTCTTTATCTGGTTCGCAATGACTGTGTTGAGAGGCCGGCGCGAACGATTTACTTTCGGCGCAGTTGTGGCGGGATTTCTTGCAATCGGCGCTTTGCTCGCCGTCAATCCTGACAGGCTGATAGCGCGCGTGAACGTCGAGCATGCGATAGCCGGACGTAACTTCGACGCCGCATACGCCGCTTCTTTGAGCGCGGACGCCGTGCCGGAACTGATCTCTTCGCTGCCGAGGCTGAATCGTTCGCAACGTTGCGCGCTGGCCTCGCAAATATTATATACCCGGCCGATCGCCGGAAGCCCCGGATGGCGCCGCTGGAATTGGTCGCGCGCAGAAGCCGCTCGCGCGATGGCCGCCGGCGAACAGGAACTGCGGGGATCGGCTTGCCAGTAACCGGCTTCACTCAGCTTTCACCTTTGCCTTCTTTCTTGTGAATGAGCCAGTAAGCAAAAGTTTCCGACCAATAAATTTCATATGAGGCGTAAAAGTTCTACTGCGATAAAATACATATTGGCTGGATTTGTGATCTGTGTATTCGTATGGCGCATTTATCATCAGACTCTGACTTCTGTAACAGGCTATGATCCAATGCTCGTTGCTGAGGTGGTTGTCGCTGGAGGCACATTATCTTCGCCAAGACAGACGACAAAACTACATATCAATTATCATGACGCTGGCGCGACCCACAGCGGTAATTTCACAACTTGGATAACTGTTAATTCTTGGTTGACTGGCAAAAAACTTATTGCTCAAGGGTTCATCTCATACGCAGTTAGATATGGAAAAGAGCCATTTCCCGTTGTGTGGGTTGACGAAAAAACTTGTTGGATCACATTTACGAATTATCAAGGTGATAAATACGAAAAACGACTTGTAAAACTTGATTGATGACCGTACAGCACACCTCGCTCATACTTCATCCCGATCTCTTATACGACACGAATTGAAGCGACATTTTGCGGATGGATAACAGCCACAATGCGAAGGTAAAATCCTGGCAATTACAGTGTTTTGGGTATTCAGGAATAACAAACCACGGGGAACCCGTGCCCCCCGCGGTTGATTCAACCTGAATATTCAAATCGAACACGCTATAAAAAACGCCTTCAGGTCACATTTTCATCATCCTGACCCGCGCATCTACTGCTTTGCGCCAAGGTTGCTTTTGACCTGCCTGACGCTGAACTCTAACCAGCCGCGCTCGTTGCTGTTGCGGCAGCGCGAAAGCAGTGTCTCTAAAGCTTTCAGCTTCGCCTGCAGCGCGGGTTGATGATTCGGATCGGCGGCGAGCGCGATATCGCTCAGATGCAGCGCCTCGACGGCCTGCCCGGCCTGCGCGCGTTCCATCGCGAGTTTGGCCAAGGCGTCAGGGCCGCCCGCGAGTTTGACGACGTCGGGATAGACCGATGAGGCCGGCTTTTCATACATTGTAGCCGGGTTGAGATCGAACCATCCGGCATAACCTTCGTAAATGCCCCGCACCGACCAGCTCAATTTGCCGTAGCCCTCGCCGACGTCCAGGTCCGGCGGCAGTTTGATCTCGTTCATCAAAGCCCACACGTCCTTGCCGGCATTCATCCCCTTGACTGTCTCGTCGTGGACGTACTGGATCGCGTCGCGGTAGCGGGAGAGTTGTTTGACGATCTCGGCATTGCCGATAATTGGCGTTCCGTGGCTAGGCAGGACGATTTCCGGTTTGAGCGCGAGGACTTTGTTGAGCGAGTTGACGTAATCGAGCGCCCATCGCGGCTTGGTTCCGCGCAGCGTGTAGATGTTCGGAAAAGACGCGTAGAAGTTGTCGCCGATGAAGGCGGCCTTGTATTTCGGAATCCAGACCGTCGCGTGATCCGGCGTTTCGCCCGGCGTACTGAGGACCTCGAATTTCACACCGCCCAACTCGAACTCGTACTTGTCATCGAAGAGGATCGACGGCTCGATCTTCGCGCCGTAATTCCCCGGCCACGGCCCCGGATCAGGTATGCGCAGCGAGAACTGCGCGGCGTTGCGGCGGGCGAAAAATCCGTTGAGCCGCGTCTGGTAATGCTGAAACTCCGCATGGTTTTTCTGCGCGACGATCTTCGTGTCAGGCTGTTTCCAAACGGGAACGCCGCCGATGTGATCGCCGTGGGCGTGCGTCAGAATGATGTATTTGATGGGGCCTGCGTTCTCGGCCTGCAGCAATTGTTTATGCCGAGCGGCGTTGAATGGCATCGAGGTGTCAATGATCACGTTGCCCGCTTCAGTCACGACCATAAACGTGTTGCCGAAGCCGACGGCTTGATAAATCGCTTCGCCGAACTTGAGCGCCTTCTTTTGATCCTGTCCGGCGCTGAGCGGATTGTCGGACATCTGTCCCTGTTGCGCGCTGGTCATCGGTTGAACTGACAATATCGTGGTCAAAAGGAAGGCGGCGGCGATCACCGGGAGAGATTTTGCGCGGCTCATGGATCTTGTCCTCTTTCTTCGCGTATAGAGAATTAGAAACCGTTCCGCGCTATTCAACTGGCCGCCGTGGTGAATGTCAATCGGCGCAATGTGACGCCGGAAAAATTTCAATGGATTTTTCTGGGCGATTTCCCTGGTAAACTTCACATGCGAATTTTTCCTGGAACTTTTTCGGCGTCCCGCGTCCAACAATGTCAGAGGCAAGGTCAAAGGCGCTGCTGATGAAAATCCGAGCTTTGCGGCGTTAATCGAATTATGGCGAAAACGCTCTCTCTTTCGAGTGATGAAGAACTCCTGCGGCTGATGCTGGCCGGGGACGGAGACGCTTTTGAGGCTCTTTATGACCGAAGGCAGGGAGCGGTCTATCGATTCGCGTTGCGTATGAGCGGCTCGGCTGAAATCGCCGAGGATGTGACGCATGACGTCTTCATTGCCCTGATGCGCGACGGCCATCAATTCGATTCGGCGCGAGGGAGCGTCGCGAGCTATCTGTTCGGCATTGCGCGCCACAGCACGCTCAAGCGATTGCGGCGCGAACGTTCCTTCGTCTCGATGAGCGATGATGTGGAGGATGGAGGAGGCGCTTTCGATGAG
>Ga0207428_10004486_pt1 | contig 13241 bp, 10 predicted proteins | sample RhiMethybrSRZTD1_FD_187600 | JGI IMG/M metagenome (GOLD analysis project Ga0207428, IMG submission 187600) | Populus rhizosphere microbial communities from Tennessee, USA - Rhizosphere MetaG P. TD hybrid SRZTD1 (SPAdes) (version 3) | ecosystem: Host-associated > Plants > Roots > Rhizosphere >... | reverse complement strand
TGCCCGTGCTCGCGTCGCTCCGCTCGGAGTAGAGCGGCCCTGGCGACACGCCAGCAGAGCTAGAAGCGGACTTGCGCTTTCGCGTACAGGAAGCGCCCGTTGATGCCGAACGCGTTCGTCGTGGCGTAGCGCACCCCCTGCGGCTGAAGCGGCAGCAGCACCTGCTCCGGATAGACGTCGAAGAGGTTCTGCACGCCGACGGCGAGCGTGAGCCGTTCCAGGCGGTACGCGGCCTCGAGGTCGGTGAGCCACTTCGAGCTGAAGGTCTGGTCGAGCGCTCCCGTCTCGTCGAGCTGCTTCACGCAGTAGCTGCCGTAGAGCCCGACGTTCACGTTGGCCGCGAAGCGGCTCTTCGTCCAGTCGCCGATGAAGCGCGCCTGGCTGCCGGGCTGCCCGCACTCGGTGCGGCCGCGCTCGACGCGGTCGTAGAGCACGTTGCCGAGCCCTGCGAGCGGGGGCGGCGTCGCCACCTCGCCGCGGATGCGCGTGCGGTTGTAGTTGTAGGCCGCGTAGAGGCGCAGCGTGCTGCCGTCGCCGAGGCTCGTGCTGTAGTTGGCCGTGAGGTCGACGCCCTGGGTGCGGGTGTTGATGGCGTTCGTGAAGAAGCGGGCTCCGCTCGCGCCGAACGGGGCGAGCAGGGCGCTGATCGCGCCGCCCGTGAAGTTGCCCGAGAAGACGATGCGGTCGTCGATCGCGATGTTGAAGTAGTCGGCCGTGAAGTCGATGCTGCGGTGCGGCGTGAAGGCGAAGCCGGCGGTCAGCTGCACCGAGTTCTCCGGCTTGAGGTCGGTCGCCCCGAGCGCGCGCGCCACCGGGCTCGCGACCGCGAAGGTCCCCACTTCCACCGGCACGGTGCCCTGGCCGGGGATGTTGATGAAGTTGGTGCTGACCGCCGAGAAGTTGGACTGCGCGAGCGACGGCGCTCGGAAGCCGGTGCTGGCGGCGCCGCGGATCACGAAGGCCTTGTGAGCCTGGAAGCGCAGCGTCAGCTTCCCATCGACGGTGCTTCCGAAGTCGCTGTAGTGCTCGAAGCGGCCGGCCGCGCCCAGGCGCAGGCGGCCCGTCACGTCGCCCTCCGCGTCCACGTAGAGTGCGGCGTTGTTGCGCGAGACGTCGGCCTCGTTCGAGGGGCGGAAGCCCGGGAACACCTGCGACCCGGGAACCGCGCGCGCCCCGTTCGACGCCGGCACGCCGCCGTCCGCGTAGGAACCCGGCTCGCCAGCCTTGAGCCGATAGCCTTCGCGCCGGAACTCCGCGCCGAACGCGAGGTTGAGCGGACCCGCGAGCCCTATCTCGAGCCCGCGCGAGACGTCGAGATTGGCGACGAACTGGTCCGCGATGAAGCTGCCCGCGTAGAACTCGGTCTGGTTCGGGGGAATCGCCGGACCCAGCGAGGCGTTGAGCGTGTTCTCGATGTCGAAGTCCATCGAGTTGCGGCCGTACTGGAGCGACAGGTCCCCGTACCAGGCGCCGCGCGTGCCCCGCACGCCCAGCGTTCCGGAGCCGTCGCCCACCGACGTGGCGATCAGCGGCAGGAAGCCGATCGGGTAGATCTCTGGCCAGTTCTGCGTGAACTGCAGCGCGCGCCGATAGAAGCCGGGGGCGAGCGCGTCGCGGAAGCTCCAGCCGCCGAAGGCGTACACGAAGCTGCTCGTGCCGGCCGGCAGCTGGGCGTTGAGGAACGCGAGGTAGTCCTTCGTCTCGGGGTCGCCCACCCAGTGGTTGGGCTGCGGCACGGGGTTGTTGCCGGCGTCCCCCGCCTGGATCTGGTCGCGCGGATCCGGACCGGCCCGGTTGGTGCGATTGCGGTCGCGGTACTCGCCGGTCACGACCACCCAGCCGTCGCCGAGGCTCAGCCCCTTCGACACGCTCGCGTCGAGCCGCCCGCCGTCCCACGTCGTGTCGCCGCCTGTGCCCTGGTCCGTGGCCGTGGTTCCGCCCTGCAGCGCGAGCCGCCCGGGGCCGGTGCCGGACTTGAGCACGATGTTGATCACGCCGGCGATCGCGTCCGACCCGTACTGCGCCGCCGCACCGTCGCGCAGGATCTCGATGCGGTCGATCGCGGAGACCGGGATCGCGTTCAGGTCGGCGCCCGTGGAGCCGCGCCCCATCGTCCCGTTCACGTGGACGAGGGCGGTCGTGTGCCGGCGCTTGCCGTTGACGAGCACCAGCACCTGATCGGGTCCCAGCCCGCGCAGGCTCGCCGGCCGCACCGAGGCCGAGCCGTCGGCGATGGTGGTGCGCGGGAAGTTGAACGACGGCGTGAGGCGCTGGATCACCTGCATCGTCTCGGTCGCCCCGGTGGCCTCGATCTGGCGCGAGGTGAGGATGTCCACGGGCACGGCCCCCTCCGCGTCGACGCCGACCGTGCGCGAGCCCACCGTGATCTCCTCGCTGAACGTCAGCGCGAGCGCGAAGTCGTGGGTCACCGTCCCCGCCGCGGGCCGGAAGCTCCAGCTCTTGGGCAAGAGCCCGGTGGCGCTGACGCGCACTTCCAGGGTCCTGTCAGCAGGCGTGCCCGCGGGCAGCGCGAGCGTGAAGCGCCCCGCCTCGTCCGTCGTGGCGCTGAGCTTGAGCGCGTCGATCGCGACGCTGGCCCCGGCGAGCGGAAGCCCGTCGTCGCGAGTCGTGACGACGCCGGACAGGACACTCTCTTGAGCGAGCGCGGCGATGGGCAGGGCGGCGGCTGCCAGAGCCAACACGAGGCGCATCATGGAATCCTCCTCCTCTGACGGTTGCGGACGGCGCTCGACGAGCCGAAGTAGGATGCTCGAGGGTCGAACGGAGGATCGAGATGACGCGGAGACGCCTGCTACCGGCCGCTCTTGTAGCGTACGCGATGGCCGGGCCGATCGCACAGACGGTGGCGGTACAGAACGTTGAATGGCCGCAGTGGCGTGGGCCCGCGCGCGACGGCCGCGTGAGCGGCCTGCAGACGCGAGCGACCTGGCCCGAGAGCCTGGCTCCGGGCTGGAAGCTCAAGGTCGGCATCGGCCACTCCTCGCCGATCGTCTCCGCCGGCCGCGTGCACCAGTTCTCCCGCGAGGGCGAGGCCGAGGTGGTGCGCGCCCTCGATCTCGCGAGCGGCCGTGAGCTATGGAAGCAGAGCTACCCGGTCGCCTACGAGATGAACCCCGCAGCGACCGGCCACGGCAAGGGACCGAAGTCCACGCCGGTCCTCGCGGACGGCCGTCTCTTCACGCTCGGGATCACGGGCGTGCTTTCGGCGTGGGACGCGGCGAGCGGCCGGTTGCTGTGGCGCAAGACCTTCGAGACCGCCCACCGCGCGACGGCGCCCGCCTTCGGCACGGCGATGTCGCCGGTGGTCGACGGCAACCGCCTGATCGCTTTCGTCGGGGGCGACGGCGATGGCGCGCTCACCGCGTTCGACGTCAAGACCGGCGCACCGCTCTGGGCGTGGAAGGGCGACGGGCCGGGCTACGCTTCGCCGGTGATCGCGACCTGGGACGGTGTGCGCCAGCTGGTGACGCAGAGCCAGAACGCGCTCGTCGGCGTCGCGGCCGACACCGGAGCGCTGCTGTGGAAGCGCGAGCTCAAGACGCCCTACGAGCAGAACTCCGTGACGCCGATCGTCGGCAACGGGCTCGTGGTCTACTCGGGCCTCGACGCGCCGCTCGCCGCGGGCCGGCCCGTGAAGAAGGGCACGGCGTTCGCGCTCGAGACCGTCTGGACCAATGCGGACGTCGCGAACTACCTCTCGACGGCCGTGCTCGACGGCGGCAGGCTCTACGGCCTCTCGCACAAGAAGAAGGGCCAGTGGTTCTGCGTCGACGCCACGACCGGCAAGACGCTGTGGCTGTCGGACGGGCGTGCGGCCGAGAACGCCGCCGTGCTGGCCGGCGCCGGCGCGCTCTTCCTGCTCGACACCGACGGAATGATGACGGTGGCCGCCGCCGACGCCTCTGCCTTCCGGCCGCTGCGGACCTGGAAAGTCGCCGAGTCGGCGACCTGGGCGCACCCGGTCGTGCTGGAAACGGGAGTGCTGGTGAAGGACGTGGACACGCTGGCCTTCCTTCGCATGAAATAGCGCGAGGTCCGGCCGGGCCGGACCGGACGTCAGAACAAGGAGCGACTCGATGAACTGGCTCGTCTTCGTCGTGGGTGCCGTGCTGTCGTGGGGCGTCTACGGTTCGCTGCTGCACCGGGGGCAGGTCGCGCTCGGCAGCCCGACGAAGGCGCTCCTGTGCGTGGGCATCGCCTACTTCCTGATCGGCGTGCTCGCGCCGGTCGCGATGCTCGCGTCGCAGGGCCAGCTCTCCGGCTTCAACGCGACGGGCACCACGACCGCGACCGTCGCCGGCGCGCTCGGCGCGCTGGGCGCGCTCTGCATCATCCTCGCCTTCCGCGCGGGCGGCTCGCCGCTCATCGTGATGCCGCTCGTGTTCGGCGGGGCGCCGCTCGTGAACGTGCTGGTCACGATGCTGCAGCACCCGCCGCGCAACGCGCCCTCGCCGATGCTGTACCTCGGCTTCCTGCTCGCGGCCACCGGCGGCTTCATGGTGCTGTACTTCCGTCCGCAGTCCTGAGCGGGCCGCTCGCGTCGTCGCGCGACGCGAGCCCGCGAGGACGTCCGGCGCTTTGGATGCACCTCGGCTATAGCCATTGACAATATAGCCATGGTGGCTATATTCGCGGCATGGCTCTCTCACGCGACGAACGCGCCGAGGTCCGCCGGGAACTCGACACCCTGCTTCCGCTGCCGCTCGCGACCTTCCACATCCTGCTCGCGCTCTCCGACGAGGACCGCCACGGCTACGCGATCCTGCAGGAGGTGGAGCGGCGGACGGGCGGCGAGCTGCGGCTGAGCGCCGGCACGCTCTACCGCTCGATCCAGCGCATGCTGGAAGACGGGCTGATCGCCGAGCGGCGCGAGCGGCCGGCGCCCGACGAGGACGACGAGCGGCGGCGCTACTATCGGATCACGCCGCTCGGCAGCGCCGCGGCCCGCGCCGAGGCCGCTCGCCTGAGCGCGCTCGTGCGCATGGCGCGCGCGAAAGGCCTCGCGCCGGAGCGCGCGTGATGCGCGCGTATCGGGCGCTGCTCCGGCTGCTGCCCGCGTCGTTCCGGGGCGAGTACGGCGAGGAGATGCTGGCGGTCCTCGAGCGCCGGCTGCGGGATGCTCCGGGCGCGCTCGGCCGCCTGCTGGTCGTGGCGGGCGCGGCGCTCGACGTCCTCACGTGCGCGCTGCGCGTGCACCTCGACGTCCTGCGGCAGGACCTGCGCTACGTCGTCCGCTCGCTGCGCCGCACGCCCGGCTTCGCGCTCACCGTGGTCGCGGTGGCGGCGCTCGGCGTGGGAGCGACGACGGCGGCGTTCTCCGTCACCGATCACGTGCTGATCCGGCCGCTGCCCTATCCGGATCCCGACCGCCTGGTCGAGCTGTGGCAGAGCGACCGCGCGGAGGGGTACACGAACGAGCTGAGCCCCGCCAACTACCGCGACTGGCAGCGCCTCGCCACTTCGTTCGAGGCGATGGGCGCCTTCTACAAGACGAGCGTCAACCTGGTGGGCGACGGCGACCCGGTCCGGCTCCAGGCCGCCACGGTGACGGCCGAGGTGCTGCCGGTCGTGGGCACGCGCCCGCTGCTCGGCCGCAGCTTCTCGCCCGACGAAGACAAGGAGGGCGCCGCGGGAACGCTGGTGCTGAGCTACGGGCTCTGGCAGGACCGCTTCGCCGGAGATCCTGCCGTGCTCGGCCGCAAGCTGCTGCTCGACGACCAGCCCTACCAGGTGATCGGCGTGATGCCGGCCGGCTTCCTCTTCCCGCGCCGCGAGACCCAGCTCTGGCTGCCGATGCGGTTCGAGGCCCAGGCCTTCGAGCGGCGCGACGACCTCTACCTCGAGTGCGTGGCGCGGCTCAGGCCGAACGTCGGGGTGGGCGCGGCGCGCGCGGAGATCACGCTCGTCACGGCGCAGCTCGAGCGCCAGTACCCGAAGGAGAACAAGAACGTCGGCGGCGCCGTGGTCGGGCTGCGCGACGAGCTGTCGCGGCAGTCGCGGATGCTGCTGCTCGCGCTGCTGGGCGCGGCGCTCGGCGTACTGCTGATCGCCTGCACGAACCTCGCGAGCCTGTTCCTCGCGCGCGCGCTCGAGCGCCGGCAGGAGCTCGCGGTACGGACGGCGCTCGGCGCGGGGCGCGAGCGGCTCGCGCGCCAGCTGCTCACCGAGAGCCTGTTGCTGGGCGGCACCGGCGGCGCGCTCGGGGTGCTGCTGGCGTTCGCCGCCATGCCGCTCGTGGTGCGGCTCGTGCCGAACGCGCTGCCGATCGGCGAGGCGCCGCCGCTCGACCTGCGGATCCTCGGCTTCGCGGCGCTGACGACACTCGTGACGGCGGTCTTCTTCGGGCTCGCGCCGGTGCTGCGCAGCCTGGGCGACCGCGCGGCGTCGGCGCTGCGCGAGGGGGCCCGATCCATCGCGGCGGGGCGCGAGCGGCTGCGCTCGGCGCTGGTCGTCGCCGAGGTCGCGGTCTCGGTGGTGCTCCTGATCTCGTCCGGGCTGCTGATTCGCGCGCTCCTGCGCGTGCAGGCGGTCGACCCCGGCTTCAAGCCCAAAGGCGTCGTCACGCTGCGCACCACGCTGCCGATGCCGAAGTACCAGAGCATCGACAAGCGGGTCGCGTTCCACGCCGGTGTCGTCGAGCAGGTGCGTGCGCTGCCGGGCGTCGAGAACGCCGCTTACGGCACCTCGATGCCGATGGTGATGACCGGTGGGATCTGGACGATCCAGGCGGAGGGTCACCCGACCCAGCCCGGCGAGAGCCGAACCGCCAGCATGCGCTACGTGACGCCGGGCTACTTCGCGACGCTCGGGATCCCGATCGTGGCCGGGCGCGACGTGAGCGACACCGACGCGGCCGGCACGCTGCAGGTGGCGGTCGTCAGCCAGTCGTTCGTCGAGCGCTACTGGCCGGGCGAGAACGCGATCGGCCGGCGCTTCCGCTTCGGGCTCCTGGGGGGCGACGACATCAGCAACGCGAGGCCGTTCCAGGACCGCACGATCGTGGGCGTGACGGGCGACGTCCGGGTGCGCGGCCTCGAGCGCCGCAGCGAGCCCCAGGTCTACCTGCCGCACCGGCAGCAGCCCGAGGACGCGATGGGTTGGTACACGCCGCAGGACCTCGCGGTGCGCTACGCGGGCGACGCCGCCGCGATCGTGCCGGCGCTGCGCCGGATCGTGGCGCGCGAAGACCCGACGCTTCCGGTCGCCGACGTGCGCACGCTCGAGACGATCGTCGCGGGCCAGACGGCGCCGCGCCGCGTGCAGGTGCGCGTGCTGGCCGGCTTCGCCGCGGTGGCCGTGCTGCTCGCGGGCGTCGGGATCCACGGCCTGCTCGCCTTCCTGGTGGCCAGCCGCTCGCGCGAGATCGGCGTGCGCCGCGCGCTCGGCGCCAGGACGCACGACATCGTGGCGCTGGTGCTGCGCCACGGCCTGGGGCTCGCCGCGCTCGGCATCGCCTTCGGCCTCGGCCTCGCGTACCTCGCGGGCCGCAGCCTCGAGGCGCTCCTCGCGGGCGTGAGCCCGCGCGATCTCGCCACCTTCGCTCTCGCCGGCGGGCTCGCGGTGGCCACCGCGCTCGCCGGCAGCCTGCTGCCGGCGCTCCGCGCCATCCGCGTCGACCCGCTGAAGATGATCCGGGTCGACTGACCGCCGGCGCGGCCCGCTGCCGCGACCTGCTGCCGCCGCCCGCGTTGACGCTCGCGGCGAGCGCCCTTACGCTCGCAGCGTGGAGCGGAGGGCGCGCCGCGGCGACACGACGCCGGAGAAGGGGCTGGTGCCGCGCCGAGCGGTGCGGCCGCGGCCGCGGCTGCCGCAGGCGGAGTGGGGCGACGCCGAGGACGAGCAGCTGCTCGACCTGCGGCTGTCGGAGCTCGACCTGCGGATCGAGGGCAGCGACCTCGAGGAGCGCATCGCGGAGCTCGGCAAGGAGCTGGAGGCCAAGGGCCTGCAGTTCCGCCCGCACTTCTGGCTCGCCGACGAGTGGTTCTGCCCGGACGGCGTGCCGGGCATCGCGATCCCGTTCTACCTCGCCCACCCGCGGCTGCGCCGGCTCGAGCTCACGCAGATGCTCGAGATCGAGGGCGGCACGCGCGAGTGGTGCATGATGATCCTGCGCCACGAGGCCGGCCACGCGATCGAGAACGCCTACAAGCTGCGCCAGCGCCCGAAGCGCCAGGCGATCTTCGGCAGGAGCTCGGAGCCCTACCCCGACAGCTACGCGCCCAAGCCCTACAGCCGCAGCTTCGTGGTCCACCTCGATTCCTGGTACGCGCAGAGCCATCCCGACGAGGACTTCGCCGAGACTTTCGCGGCGTGGCTCACCCCCGACTCGAACTGGCGCGAGCGCTACAAGGGCTGGCCGGCGCTGCGGAAGCTGGAGTACGTCGACCAGCTGATGAGGCAGATCGCCGGGCGTCCGCCCGCGGTCACCACGCGCCGCACGCCGTTCTCGCTCGGGTCGCAGCGGCGCACGCTGCGCGTGCACTACCGCAGGAAGCGCCGGCACTACCGCGTCGACGCCCGCGACACACACGACCGCGACCTGCGCGCGCTCTTCTCGGACGCGCCCGAGCAGGCGGGCAACCCGCCGGCCGCGCCCTTCCTCACGCGGATCCGGCGCGAGGTGCGCAACCGCGTGCGGCGCTGGACGGGTGAGCGGCTCTACGTGATCGACCAGGTGCTGGGCGACATGGTCACGCGCTGCCGCGAGCTGGGGCTGCGGCTGCGCGGGGCCGAGGACGAGGCGCGGCTCGAGTTCACGACGCTGCTCACCGCGCGCACCATGACCCACCTGCAGCTCGGGCGCCACCGGGTGCCGCTGTGACGCCGCGCCGCGTGAAGGTCGCGCGCCGCAAGCTGCGCGTGCTGGCGCTCGTGCACGAGAGCCTGGTGCCGCCGGCGAACGCCGACAAGCAGAAGGCGGCGAACGCCGACTGGAAGACCGAGTACGACGTGGTCCACGCGCTGCGCGCGCTCGGCCACGAGGTCCAGGTGCAGGGGATCGGCGGCGACCTCGGTCCGCTGCGCCAGGCGATCGCCGACTGGAAGCCGCAGATCGCCTTCAACCTGGTCGAGGCGTTCGACGACGTGTCGATCTGGGACGCGAACGTCGTCGCGTACCTCGAGCTGATGAAGGTGCCGTACACCGGCTGCAACTCGCGCGGGCTCGTGCTGTCGCGCGACAAGGCGCTCGCCAAGAAGGTGCTCTCGTACCACCGGATGCCGCTCGCGGACTTCGCGGTGTTCCCGCGCGACCGCATCGTGCGCCGGCCGCGGCGGCTGCGCTTCCCGCTGATCGTCAAGTCGCTCACGCTCGACGCCTCGATCGGCATCTCGCAGGCGTCGGTGGTCGAGGACGACGCGAAGCTCGAGGAGCGCGTCCACTTCATCCACGAGACGATCGGCACCGACGCGCTCGTCGAGGAGTACATCGAGGGCCGCGAGCTCTACGTCGGGATCCTGGGCGACAAGCGGCTCGAGGTGTTCCCGATCTGGGAGCTGTCGTTCGACGGCATGCCCGAGGAGTCGCGGCCGATCGCGACCGAGCGGCTCAAGTGGAGCCTCACCTATCGCAAGAAGCACGCGATCGTCAGCGGCCCGGCGCGCGAGCTGCCGGACAAGGTGGCCGCCCGCATCCGCGAGACCTGCCGCCGCGTCTACCGCAACCTGATGCTGAGCGGCTACGCGCGCGTCGACCTGCGCCTGCGCGAGGACGGCACCCCGTGCATCCTCGAGGCCAACCCCAACCCCCAGCTGAGCGCCGACGAGGACTTCGCGCTGTCGGCCCGCGCCGCCGGCGTCGAGTACTGGTCGCTGCTGCAGCGCATCGTCGAGCTGGGCCTGCGCTTCGAGCCGTCGCAGCTCGGCTGACGCAACGGGGGTCAGGTCTTGAATTGGCGCATCCGAACGATGCGCTATTTCAAGACCTGACCCCACGCACGTCGTAGACGTACAGCGTGTCCTGCTCGCGCAGGTAGAGCTTGCCGCCGGCCACGACGGGGTGCGACCAGCTCGGGTGGTCGACGCCGGGGATCGTGAACGAGCCGCGCTCGTGGTAGCCGTCGGGTGTCGCCTGGATCAGCATCACGACGCCGTTCTGGTAGCGGTAATAGAGGTTGCCGTCAGCGTAGACCACGGCCGCCGAGCCCGTGCCCGCGTTGCGGATGTCGCCGCCCCAAACGACCTTGCCGGTCGTGAACTCGATGCAGATCGGGAAGCCCTTGCTCTGCCCGTTGCCGCTGTAGATGTGGTTGCCGACGAGCACCATGCCGCCGTGGTGGTTCTGGAACGTCTTGGCGGGAAGGAAGTAGAGCTCGCTCGCCTTGACCCCCTCGGCCGACTTCGACAGCTCCACGAGGCCGGCGCCCGTCTGGTAGCCGGTCGAGGCGAAGGCCCAGTTCGCGCGCACGAGCGGGGTCGAGATGTTGGCGACCTGGTTCGCCACGCGGTTGTAGCCCCACAGGAACTTGCCGTCGCTCGCGCGCACGCCGACGAGGCCACGGCCGAGCAGCTGCACGTACTGCTTCACGCCCGACGCGTTCGAGATCACGACCGACGCGTAGCCCGCGCCGTCCTTGCCGGCGGGACCGAGATCGGGAACGGCGCTGCGCCAGATCTCCTTGCCCGTCGCCTTGTCGAGCGCGACGAGCGTCGCGGCCGACGCGCCGGGAGTGACGATCACGCGGTCGCCGTCGACGAGCGGCGACTCGGCCCACTTCCACATCGACATCACGCGTCCGCCGAAGTCGGACGGCAGGCTGCGCCGCCAGCGCTCCTTGCCGGTCGCCGCCTCGACCGCCACGAGGTCGCCTTCCGTTCCCATCGCGTACACGGTGCCGCCGTCGACGCTCGGCGTGCCGCGCGGGCCGCCGTACTCGTCGTTCCAGGTCGGACCCACGCGGCTCTTCCAGACGAGCGAGCCGTCCTTGGCGTCGAGCGCGAGCAGGTACTGCGCGCCGTCGCGGTCGCCCATCGTGTAGATGCGGTCGTCCACGACGGCCACGCTCGAGAAGCCCGCGCCCATGCCCGTGGCCTTCCACGCGAGCGGAGGCCCGCCCGCCGGCCACTGGCTGGCGAGGCCGGTCTCCGTCGAGAGCGCGTCGCGCGACGGCCCGCGCCAGCCGGGCCAGCCGGGCGCGGCGGCCCGCAGGTCGGGAAGCACGGCGAGGCCAAAGGCGGCGGCGACGGCGATGCGCGAGAGCTGCATGTTCACTCCTTTGAACGGCGGACCGAAGCGCTCCCACGATTCTGCCGAGTGCGCAAGCGGCCTGTCGAGCGGCCGCCGCTTGACGCCGCCCTGACCGCAAGAAAGGATCGACGGACGCCCTGACGGCGCCCAGGATGAAGAACACGCTGCTCGCGCTCGCGACGATCGCCCTCTACCTGCTGCACCAGGACGTGTGGCTCTGGCGGAGCGCGCGCCCGTTCGTGTTCGGCTTCCTGCCGGTCGGGCTCGCCTTTCACGCGCTCTACTGCCTGCTCGCGTCGCTGCTGATGCTGCTGCTGGTGAGGCACGCCTGGCCCGCGCGGCTCGAGCGCGAGGCCGGCCCCCTGGACGACCCCCGCCGCCGCCCGTGATCCCCGCGCTGATCGTCCTCGCCTACCTGGGCGTCGTCGTCTACATCGGCGTGTTCGCGTTCCGCCGCGCGCACGGCCGCAAGGAGGTGGAGGACTACTTCCTCGCGAACCGGTCGCTCGGGCCGTTCGTGTTCCTGATGTCGCTCTTCGGCACGAACATGACGGCGTTCTCGATCCTCGGCTCCTCGGGTCACGCCTTCGCGAACGGGATCGTCACCTTCGGGCTGATGGCCTCGCCGGCGGCGCTCGTGATGCCGCTGATGCTCTTCCTGGTCGGCACGCGCGTGTGGGCGCTCGGCAAACGCCACGGCTTCATCACGCCGGTCCAGCTGTTCCGCGACCGCTGGGAGACGAGCCACATCGGCACGGTGATCTTCGCGGTGCAGGCCGCGCTGCTCGTGCCGTACGTGATCATCGGCGTGATGGGCGGCGGCACGACGCTTTCGGCCGTGAGCGGCGGCCGCGTGCCCTACTGGCTGGGCGGCGCGCTCGTCGCGCTCGTGGTGATGAGCTACGTCTTCTTCGGCGGCATGCGCGGCACCGCCTGGGTCAACACCTTCCAGACGACGCTCTTCCTCGTCTTCGGCGCCGTCGCCGTGCTGGTGATCGGCTGGGGCATGGGCGGCTTCCGCGCCTCGGTCGAGGCGCTCGCCGCCTCGCCGCAGGCCTTCCTGCTCACGCGCGAGCGCTTCTCGACTCTCGACTTCTTCAGCTACACTTTCATCCCGCTCTCGTCGATCGCCTTCCCGCACATCACGATCTTCTGCCTCACCGCCGAGCGCATGGCCCACTTCAAGCGGACGGTCGTCTTCTACCCGCTGTGCCTGCTCGCGATCTGGCTGCCGTGCACGTTCCTGGGCGTGATGGCGAACCGGGCCGTGGAGGTGCCGGAGGTCCAGGGCAAGCTCGAGGCTCGAGCGACGCTCGCCACGCAGGCGGCGACGCTCGCGCCGGGCGAGCGCGCGGAGCTGCGCGCGAAAGCCGCGGGCGACGACGTGCTGGTGAGGCTGCTCAACCACTACGCGCCGGCCTGGCTCGCCGGCCTGCTGGCCGCGGGCATCATGGCCGCGGTGATGGCCACCGACTCGCAGATCCTCGCGCTCTCGACCATGTTCACGGAGGACGTCTTCGCCCACTACGAGGGCAAGGCGCGCTTCGGCGAGGCGGCGCAGGTGATGACCGGAAGAGCGTTCGTGATCGGCCTGACCGTCGTCGCCTACCTGATCGCGCTGCGCATGCCGGAGAGCATCTTCGCGATCGCGGTGCAGTACGCCTTCACCGGCTACGCGGGGCTCGCGCCGCTGCTCGTCGCGGCCCTCTTCTGGCGCGGCAGCACGAAGTGGGGCGCGCTGGCCGCGACGCTGTTCGTGGCGCTCGGCGTGCTCGGGATCGCGGCGGTCAACGCCTACGTGCCGGCGCCGCCGCCCGGACAGCCGGTGCCCGTCTGGTCCCTCGCGGGACAGGACGTGATCGTGCGAACCGCCGGAGGCCTGAGCGTTCTCGGCTTCATGCCCGTCGTGCCGATGGTGGTGGTCTCGTCGCTGCTGCTCGCCTTCGTCTCGCTCCTCACGCCGCGGCCGAGCCCCGCGACGCTGGCGCGCTACTTCGCCGACTGACTCTACTCTCGTCCGGGACGGGGCCCGCCT
>Ga0207428_10004480_pt1 | contig 13247 bp, 14 predicted proteins | sample RhiMethybrSRZTD1_FD_187600 | JGI IMG/M metagenome (GOLD analysis project Ga0207428, IMG submission 187600) | Populus rhizosphere microbial communities from Tennessee, USA - Rhizosphere MetaG P. TD hybrid SRZTD1 (SPAdes) (version 3) | ecosystem: Host-associated > Plants > Roots > Rhizosphere >... | reverse complement strand
TTGTCCTTTCCGAAAATCATATCCGGACGTATTGATGATGTAACCCGGACAGAACGGGGATGGCGACAATGCTGCCAAAGCGTTGGACGGCTCGCCGCAAGGGCGCATCCTTCTGTAATGCCCTATGCGGGCGTGCACGATTGTAGTAGGCCGCGTAAGCGGAAAGGATGCGTCGTAGATGTGCCTCGCCAAAGATCAGCATTTGATCCAAGCACTCGCGACGCAAGGTGCCGATCAGGCGTTCGGCAATGCCATTCTGCCAGGGTGACGCTGGGGTGATCGGCCGGTCGCGGATGCCCATCGCCCTGACCCGGGCGGTGAAAACTTGCCCATAGGCGCGGTCATTGTCGCGGACCAGGTAGGCTGGCGCCGAGGCCCAGGGAAAGGCCTCGCTGATCTGTCGAGCCAACCATTCAGCGGTCGGATGCTTTGTTACCTCAACCCACAGCAGCTGCCGCCGGCCGTGCCCAAGCACCACGAACACAAATAAGAGATCGAAGGCCAGGGTTCGAACAACACACAGATCAATAGCGGCTATCGCGTCGGCATGATTGCGCAGAAATGTCTTCCAACTCTGCGATGGTGGCCTGCCGCCTCGACGCATGTATTTGGCGACGGTCGACTGCGCCACATTGAACCCGAGCATCAATAGCTCACCGTGGATTCGCGACGCCCCCCACAGCGGGTTCTCCTGGCTCATCCGCTGAATGAGGTCGCGCTGGCCGCGATCAATCCTCGGCCGCCCTGCTGTCCTCCGCGATTTCCATCGCCAATAAGCTCCGAAGCCTGCACGATGCCAACGCAAGATCGTCTCGGGCTTAACCACCTGGGCCGCACCAAGCAGGCTGGGCCAAAGCCGAACCAGCAAAACCATCAGCGCCCTGTCGCTGCCGCGCAGTTGGAGACGAGGTGGCGCCCGCCGCAATGCGATATTCAGTTGATGACGAAGAAACAGGTTCTCAGCTTCAAGCCGCATACGCGACTTCAACACATCAGCGACCAACATTCCGAGCATCTGCAGGATCGCGAGCATCGTTCTCAACAATGCGATGATTCTGCCTTACAACGCGAATCCAACGCCGGATGGAATTTTCGGAAAGGACACCTGCCCCTCGTCAGCAACTACGCCGGCCGCTTCTGGAAAATTATGCAATGTGCCCGCGTGCCGCTGAGAGTCATGGTCGATCACTTCAACGCAGTTGCAGCCCGTGTGCGCAACGAACACACGACGCGTTTTCGGATCGAACGCTCCATGGTCGAAAGGTAACCCAGCAGAACCAGGTATTTCGATAATACCGACAGATGCGAGCGGCATGAAGGAATCCTGAGTCAGGGATCGCAATCCAAGGGCCATTGCAAGCGGCAGCGAGCGATTGGTGTAGTTATTGCAACGGTTGCTCGACTGTTTGAAATTGCTGACCGGTAAGCAGTATGACTGATGCTACGGGATGCCCGTCCTTCAGAGCAGGAGTGACGCTGATTGCCCGAGAGCCGGAAGTCGTCGCTGCTGACTTGTCAACCGCAGCCTTCAGATCAGTCTTTGCCTTTGCCATTGCGGCACTTTGCGACTTTGCCTCAGCCAGATCTTGGCCTTCGGTAATCGACTCGGTCTTCGTGACTTTGCCGGTTGCGTGGTCGACGATCACTTCAGAAAACTTCCCGTCCTTCGCGGTGTAGACGGAGAGCTGGAACTTCCCATCCTCGACCTCGAACTTTGCCGAAATCGGTCGCCCTTGTTGTGCCGCAGCGGTCAGTCCCTGCTGCAGCGTAACTTTGGCATCAGTCACACCTTTGATCAGCGGATGATCGCTTCGGTCCTGAGCATAAATCGACTGCCCAACTAGTGCCGTCGCAAGGCTCGCGATGATCAAGAGAAATAGAACTCGCCGATTCATGTTTGTCTCCTTAGTCCATGACGCTTTGCCCCCTTAAGGTTGCCTCCTGATCAGGTGCACGTCGCTTTGTTTATTTCTTTCCGCATGCTTTTATGCAGATGTCGTAGTCAGTCTTGCACGCCTCCTGCGAGTGAGCCTTTAGGCACGCTCGTTGGTACTCACGGCAGTCCTTGCTACAGCTATCTGATCCTGCCGCTTGCGTGGCGTTTAGTGCGCTCACGCATCCAAACAGCGCGAGCAAAATGACGACGACTCTCATGATGACCTCTTCGCTCTATTTTTTGCCTGTTGTGTTCTGGCTCGTCGCACTCGCGGTTTTGTCCAGTGCCGCGCGCAGCCCACGCGCCAGCTTTTCGGCGTCGTCGTTCGCCCAAAAATGAAGGAAGAAGAGCCGCGGCTGTTCATCGAGCATATGGCTGTGAACGGCGGTCACCTCGACGCCATTTGACCGCAGCGCGCGAATAACAGGATTCACCTCATCGCCCGTTATGACAAAGTCACCCGTAATGGCGGCTTTCCCACTGCCGGTCGGCTGGAAATTGATTGCGGTAGCCAGTCCAAGCGGTGCAGCGGGAGCAATGGGCATTCCGTTTTCAGTCACAGGATCGCGGCGCGGCACGCCGAATTGATAAACGCCGCCGTTTGATTGACCCTTGACTCCGATGACTTCATCGAGGCGCGCCGTATCGAGATCAATGGCTGGTGGCGGAGCGGCTGCGGCCGGCGGAGACAAGGGTGTCTTGCTTGCAGACAGAGCATCGTGAATAGCGCTTGCCATTTTGGCCGCATCCCCATGCCCGCCAACGTGCATATAGAAAGTCGCCGGATTCGCGCGCAGCAGGTGGTTATGCACCGCCGTGATCTCGATCCCGCCTTCGATCAGTTTGGCCATCACGGGATTGATCTCAGATTCAAGGAGAACGAGATCACCCATGACCATCGCGCCGCCATGCGCCGGTTTGAACGCCACCCAGCCGCCAAGCGCTAAGGCCGGTTTGATGGTGACGCCATCGAGCGCCACGGAAAGGTCACTGCGGGGAAAGCCGTAACGGTGAACGTCGCCAGAGACGATCGGCTTTCTGCCAAATGCCGCATCAACTTTCTGCCAGTCGACCTCTTGAGCCGTCGCGGATCCCGATATGATTGCACCGACGAACAAGAGCGGAATAACTGCGCGCATATCCAACCTCCTACCTAAATTAGTCGTGCGATTGCGCCCCACGCCCCTCCGAAACTTCTCTGAACAGCTGATCGGTGTTTTTCCAGCGGATGGCCGCCATAAAGGTGTCGACGTACGTTGCTGCCTTTGCGCCGAAATCGATGTGATAAGAGTGCTCGTACATGTCGAGCGCCAGAATCGGCGTGCCGCCAGCGAGAGTATGGCAATGGTCCGCCGCCCATTGATTAACGAGCTTACGGTCGCGAGGCGACCAGGCCAGCAACACCCAACCCGAGCCACCAGCCAGCGCCTTGCCCATGGCGATAAATTCAGAACGCCAGCGCTCATAAGAGCCGAAGTCACGGGCAAGCGCGTCGCGCAAAATCGGCCCAGGCTCACTTTCGGCGCCAAGCCCATCGAAAAACAGTTCGTGTAAGATCATTGAATTCATTGCTATCAGCTGTTCGCGTTTGAGCCCGTTAATGAGAAATCCAGCAGCGTCGACGTAATCGAGTTCAGCAAGCTTCTCCTCGATCAAATTCAAGCGTTTGACCGCGCCGCCATAGTTATTCTCGTAGTGACTGATGATCAGCCGCTCGGACATTCCTTTGATCTGGGCTGGATTGCACGAAAGCGGTTTCATGCTGTATGTCATCGGAGACCCCTCTCGCATGAGGGCAATACATCGATCGCTATTCCACAAAATCTGAAAGCCACCGTGACAATCGCCGCGGCGACGAACGACGCTCTGAATGTCTTTTGTGCTTGGTTGTTTCCGTCCATGCGCAATCCTCTCGACAAAACGAGTGTTGCGCAGAGCTTGGACGGTATATCCGTCTAATGGGGAGTCTGCATCCCCGCAGTGATACTACTCCCGCCCGCTGCGATGACAATCCAGTCAACAGGTCACGATAGTAGTATTTACGCCGGGTTTATTTCCGTTGAGTCATTGGTGTCGGCGAACCTGTGAGGCGAAGGACTATTCTTTTGTGAGCTGTTTGATTGTCAATTCGTCGCCGGTGCGTTCGACGATCAGTGAAACTTTATCGCCCGGTTTCACCGCATTGAAAATCAGGCCATCTTGGACCTTAAAACTAGTGGGGGCAGTCGTATCGCCTGACCCAACCGTACCGGTCAGTTTTACGCCAATTTTCCCAGAAGCTTCATCAACGGTAACAATTTCACCCTTCAAGTTTTCCTGGGCACCAACCGCGCTTGCGAAACCGAGCGCAATTGTCGCCAACACAAAGATGCGAATGGGTCCCATTGCACACCTCACCAATCAGTTGATCAAAAAATAACCCGCCGTTCACTAGAGAGTTCCTTGGCACTTTATGATGCTGGACACACGGCAAGGATGGTGGAGGCACGATCTTCGGTTGACGAGAATTTAACGTGACGATTTGTCTGCTTTTGGGTCATTAGCGGACACTCTTGCTATCAATCGCGATGTCCGTTTTCGCCCCGAAGTGAACATCAACTGTGTTTGCGCAAGGCTACGAGCAGACATGGGATTTCAACGCTTAATCGCTGATCAGCGATTAGTTGTTCTAGTGCGCTTATTTCGTCACGCGCTATTGATCAACTGACCTTGATGTTCGAGCGGGCACGGACTATTTTCTCGGCGGGGAAACGCAGGCTCCCCGTCAGACGGCTTTCGTCCAAGCCCTGCGCAATGCTCGGCTTTTGTCGAGGCGGTTGCGCATGGACGGAACTTCCCAGGCCATAATCCGCGATGAATCCATGAGGCGCGAAATGTCGCGTCCCTTGTGCAAGATAACCGGGCTCGGCAAAAGCTATGACGGCCAACTTGCCATTGTCGACATTTCATTTGACGTCGAAGCAGGCGAAATTGTCGGCGTTATTGGGCCGAACGGCGCCGGGAAAACAACATTACTCGAAGCCCTCGCAGGACTCGTATCCGCCGATGGCGGCGAGGTCCGGTGGCGCGGGGCCCCCGTTCCTGTTTCCCTCCGTCGCCAACGGATTTTTTATGTGCCTGATGGAATTAGGCCTTACCAAGAGCAGTACGTGGCGCAGGTCTTGTCGTTCTTTGCAGGAGTCTATCGAACGTCAGCCTCGTCGGTTACGAAGGTCATAGCCTCTGTCGGCCTGGAGCCCGTGCTCGACAGGCGAGTATACACGCTCTCGAAAGGATATGGTCGGCGGCTCTTGTTAGCGTTGGGCCTGCTCTCGCCACATGAACTCGTTCTGATGGACGAGCCCTTCGACGGGCTTGATCTTCGCCAGGCGCGCGAGATCGCAGATGTCCTACGAGAACAGACCCGCAAGGGCCGATCCCTACTTCTTGCGATCCACCAGTTGAGTGACGCCGAGCGCATCTGCGATCGTTTCATTCTTCTTTCGAGTGGACGCATTCGCGGCTGCGGCACACTCGCTGATCTGCGCGCACGAACGAATCTTCCCGGTGCCAATCTGGAGGAGGTGTTCCTTGCGCTCACCTGAAACTCACATAGTGCCGGGACCATTTAGGCCTCTGTTCATGAAAGAGCTTCGCGAAATATTCGGCGGCCGACCGCTGTGGATCATGGTGCTCCTTGCTTGTCCTTTTGTTGGATACAGCTTTTTCCAAGCAGTCTCGCTCTACGGCGAAGCGAGCAATGCGGGGCAGCAATCGCCCGCACTCGCAAGCAGCCTTTCTCCTTTTGACGGGGTAATCGTACCCACGTTTGGGTCTCTTTATGTTGCCATAACGCTCCTTTTTCCGTTCGTCGCGATCCGTGTCCTTAGCCACGAAAAAGAGACCGGTGGGCTCCGCTTGCTCCTACAACTGCCATATCAATCCTCGACGCTCGTCGCCGCAAAAGCTGCAGCTGTATTCTTTGCCTTGCTATTCGTGTGCATTCCAGCTGTTTCCGCTGTCGTTGTTTGGTGGTTGCTCGGCGGACATGTTTTCCCTCGCGAAATTTTCAACCTGTTTCTCGGTTACTTGCTCTATGGTGCGTTGGTCGGTGCCATTGCTCTTTTTTCTGCGTCGATCTCTGAAAGCGCGGCAACAGCCGCCATTGTTACCCTCGCTTTCACCATTGGCTCGTGGGTACTGGATTTCACGGTCGCGGGGCGCTCCGGTTTGCTTGATTGGGTTGCACGCCTGTCCCTCACCCAAACGCTGCGCGTCTTCGAACAGGGCCTCCTGTCCACTGGAGTAATTCTCGGCATGTTGATTACCGCCAGCTGCTTCGCTGCGCTTTCCGGCGTTTGGCTCAACCCTGGCGTTCGAACTCGGAGCAAACTGGCTCGTTCGGTCGCATGCGTACTTGCGACGGCGATAACGCTCGGCATTGCCTCGCAGCTTAGGTTATCGATGGATGTCACAGAAGATCAGAGAAATTCCTTCCCTCTTGCCGATAGCCGGCTGCTTGCGACGCTAGCGGCTCCCCTAGCGATCACGGTGCATCTTGCACCCGAAGACCCACGTTACGCCGACTTACAGCGCAACGTGCTTGCCAAACTCGAGCGGGCGATGCCAAACGTCACCATTCGCGTCGCTGGCGGCCGTCGAGAGTCCTCCCAGGCCGGCGACGAACGTTATGGCGAGGTTGAATACACCTATAGCGGTCGCTCCGACATTAGTAGATCGACAAGTCATCGCGAAATCCTGCCGCTGCTGTATGTGCTAGCTAATGTGCAATCTCCAGCTCCTATTCAGGGCGGCGATTTTCCCGGCTACCCTCTTATCGCTGACGAATATGCAGCACTCCCATGGTTTTTCGGAGTACTCCCACTTCTGACTATCCTCGCGTGGTGGTGGAGTCGCCGCCCGCCCAATATCAACTTCGCTCACGAAGGAGGTTCGTCATGACGCGAACTCACAGCATCACAGCGTTCACTGTCGCCGTAATTGGATTGGCTACTGTGGTTATGCCTCTTTGGGCAGCCCAGCCCGTTGCCATCGATTTTGCGGCCGAGACCGCAGGGGCCGAACCGAAATCGCTCGTGCCTGTCGTGGGCATATGGCGAATCGAGAGCGAGGGCGGGAAGAGCGTGTTGGCAGTCGATGGACGGCAATGGAAGGAAGGACAGTCCTCCGCTGGGATTGCCGAAAAGGCGCGCGCTCTGTATGGGGAGCGTTACGCCGAGTTTCTCGATCGCGTTCAGGCCTACGCCTATTTCCCTTATGCCGTCGCTAAGGACGTTCCCGATTTTACGGACGGAGAGATTACCGTTCGATTCGAAGGTCTCTCAGGCCGCATCGATCAGGGTGCAGGAATTCTGTTCAATCTCAAGCCAAACGGCGACTATTTGACCGTTCGAGCGAATTGTCTCGAAAACAATCTGGTGCTCTGGAAATTCGAAAAGGGAAAACGATCGTCGGTAAAATGGGTTCGCAATACTCCAACCCCGAGCCGCCAATGGCATGATTTGAAGGTGCGGATCAACGGGACCAAAGTCGAGGGTTATCTCGACGGGAAGCTCTATCTCGAGCACACGCTATCCCAACCCGTATCCGGCCGAATCGGCTTGTGGTCGAAAGCGGACAGCTACATGCATTTTGGCGACTTCAAGGTGGCGCCGACGAACTGAGTTAGGGTGGCTTAAAACTGTCTTAAACTTCATCGTGTGTGTGTTTTGAAGTGAGCGATCCCCAATGGCCTCCAACTGGCAAGCTCTATGCCAGATAAGGCGGACACGTGCGCCTTCTGGTTATTGAAGACGAGCCTCGGATTGCCGAGATCCTAAAGACTGCGCTTGAGCGCGCCGAATTTGTCGTGGACACCGTGCGTTCGCGTTCCGATGCTCGAGAAGCGCTTGCAAACACTGCCTACGATGCTGCCATCCTTGACCTTGGGCTACCAGACGGTGACGGGCTAAATCTATTCGCTGAATTGAGACCCACTGGTTATCGCATTCCGATTCTGATCCTCATCGCACGTGACACGGTCAAAGATCGTGTTTGCGGTCTTGACGCCGGAGCAGACGACTACCTCGTGAAGCCCTTCGCAATAGACGAGCTTGTGGCACGGACGAAAGCTCTCTTGCGCCGCCCAGGAGGTGCACTCGGAGTCGAGCTGCAAGCCGGCAACCTCGTCTTCGATACAATCGGCAGAGATGCGAGAGTTGCCGGCACCACCCTAAATCTCCCTCGTCGAGAATGCGCCATTTTGGAGCATCTCCTGCGACGCCAGGGGCGCGTCGTGCCTAAAAGCGTTCTTGAAGAGAAGCTCTACGGTATCGACGATGAGCTTGACTCAAATGCAATCCCCGTACACGTGCATCACCTGCGTCGCAAACTACAGGAAGCTCACGCTACTGCCGAGGTTCACACAATACGCGGCGTTGGGTACTTGCTCACCGAGACTTGCGAATGACTTTTGGTCACTTCCAATCATTGCAATTCCGCCTGGCCGTACCATTAGCAGCGCTGTATGTGGCTGCAACTGCGATAGCGGTCGGCATTCTGATTTATCAAGCATATGACACCGCTGGTTCTTTGAATGATCGGGAATTGAGTCTGCGCGCTGACGACCTCGCACGTGCGATTTCGACCGACGACGCAGGAAAGGCGCATCTAAATTTGCCGCCAAAGCTTGCTTCTGCCTATGCGGCGGCAGCCGGAGACAACATCTTTGCGATTCGCGACTCTACCGGGTCGCTCATTGCCGCTTTGCCCGACGAATTTAGCGACCGGACAGCTAGGTGGCCCCCAGCAACAGATGAGCCCAACTACTTCCGATTAAATCTCGGATCAAACGACTACTATGGCTTAAGCGTCGCGCTTCCCTCGGCTGCTGGGCCGGTTTCAGTATCGGTTGCACGCGCAGCCGGATCGGATGCGCTTATTCATTCCCTGTTGCGAGAGTTCGTTTCGGATGTCGCGTGGATAAGCCCCTTCCTGATGATCGCGACGCTCGCTATCGGGATTTTCGTAATTCGTAACGGTCTTAAACCGGTGCGTGAAATCTCGCGGATGGCTTCGGCGATCGGTCCAAATTCCACGTCGGTACGACTTCCGGATAAAAAGCTACCGACCGAAATCTCGCCACTCGTCGCGTCCATAAACCGTGCGCTCGATCGGCTCGAACAAGGGTTTGCAGTACAGCGGGAATTTACTGCAAACGCTGCTCATGAGCTTCGCACGCCGCTTGCCATAATCACTTCTGCCCTTGACTCGATGGGAGGGAACGGCGAACGCACAAAATTAAGGAATGACGTCGCTCGCATGAACCGCCTTGTTGAGCAGCTTCTGCGGGTCGCCCGATTGGACGCAGTCGAGTTGGACTTCGGTATCGTGGATCTTAATAAGACTGCAGCCTCTGTAGTGGCGACATTGGCTCCATGGGCTATTGCTCGGCAAACGACAATCGCCCTTGTTGGAACTGAAAAGCCTGTCGAGGTGAGAGCCAATGCCAACGCTGTCGAAGATGCTCTTAGAAACCTTGTCGAGAACGCAGTCGTTCACACAGCCCCGGGGACAGAAGTCACAGTGACTGTGCTTCGCGAAGGTTGTGTCGAGGTAGGCGATCGCGGTCCCGGCGTCCCACGCGAGGATCGCGAGCGAATCTTCCATCGCTTTTGGCGCGGTCGGAGAGAGACCAATGCCGGCGCTGGATTAGGCCTCTCCATTGTCAAAGAAATCATGCGAGCACATCGTGGTCGAGTCAGCGTAGAAGATAATCCCGGTGGCGGCGCGCTGTTCGGCCTTCATTTTTCGCTTGTTTACTGACGGAAAATCGCGAGCCAGGTGGGTGAAAAGAATTAGGTGAGCGACCTTTTTCTCGAGCACGGGCTGTCCTTTGGGCTGTTCCTTGGCGCCACGTTTGCAGCAGCGCTCGTTGCCGGATTGGCCGGTTTTGCTTTCGGCATCGTGGCCGCAGCCGCATGGCTTCATATTCTGACGCCTTTGCAGACCGTGACCTTGGTGATCGGTTATGGGCTAATTGTGCAAGGCTATGCCGTGTGGAAATTGCGGCATGCTTTGAGCTGGACACGACTCTGGCCTTTCTTGCTCGGCGGAGTGCCGGGGGTTGTCTTGGGAATATTCATTCTCAAGTGGGCAAATCCCATGTCGGTCCGTACGGCCATGGGAGTAGTACTTGTTCTGTACTCCATCTACGGCCTTGTCCGACCCGCCCTGCGACCTGTTGAAGCCGGCGCAGCGGCCGATCTATGCATGGGCTTTCTCAATGGAGTGCTCGGCAGCATGACCGGTCTTGCCGGCATTGTGGTCGTGATCTGGAGCGGAATACGCGGGTGGCCGAAAGACGCGCAGCGTGCGGTTTTCCAGCCCATTGGAGTCGCCACTTTCGCGATGAGCGCCGTCGGGCTCGGTACCGCTGGTGTGATCACTACCGATATCGCGAAACTGTTTTTGGTCGGTTTGCCGGTACTATTGATCGGCACGTGGCTCGGCTTGAAGCTCTACGGCTATCTCGACGAAGCGACTTTTCGGAAGATAGTATTAGTACTGCTGCTAGTCTCCGGCGCTGCGCTGATTTTATAGAAATGAAATCCGCTGCAGCATTTAGATAGCTCACACAGTCTCAAATTTCGATTTCGACTGACTTACGCTGCTTGATACCTAAGGCTGACGTTTGAACGGCTGCGAGTGTCAATGTTGGCTTGTGCCTGATTTGCAGGGTGGAACATCACCGATCTGTGATCCACTCAAGATGCGATTTAATTCTGCCTTAAACGCTCTCCGCTTCCCTCTATTCGGGCGACAGAACTTTAGCGCGAAGGAGAAAGACATGAACCGAATTGCTGTAACACTGATCGGCGCAGCACTACTTGCGGGAGCCACCGGCTTAGTGATTGCCAAGACGCAACAAGCCACGGGTCCCATTTTTATTGCAGGAGACCGACCGGTGACCGAAGAACAAGTGCGCGCGAAATTACAGTCGGACGGGTGGTCAAACATCGTAATCTCCAATGAGGGAACGTATTTCAAAGTGACAGCATCTCGAAACGGCCGAACCGACAAAATCTTAATCGACTCGCAAACTGGCCGTCTCGGCGTTAATGACGATGATGACGATGACGACTGAGTTGACCTGAGAGTCACACATAGGATGAGCGTTTCATCCTAGCGCCCGGTTAGGTCCCTGCTGCCGGGCGCATTCGGCCTTATCTAAACGTTTGCTCAGGCCGAAGCGCGGCTTGCAATTTTGCGTCCGGCGTTTCGACGCTGACGGACCTGCGGACCGGCCAGGACTTCCAGATGCCGTGTGTCGTCGCTCGCCTGAGCCAAAAGCCATTCGCGGAATGCCACTAGTTTGGGCAGGCTCGCGGTCGCCTTGGGAGAGACGATCCAATAAGATTTCGACAACGGCAGCGCGACCGGAAACGGTCTCACGAGCCGCCGATTGATGAGATCCCACGCAGCCAGCGTGGTGCGGGCCAGCGCAACGCCTTGGCCGTCAACCGCGGCGTCGATCAGCATACTGGCCCTATTCAAAGTCGGTCCATGTATCGCGTCAGTGCCGGTAACGCCGGCGGCATCAAGCCAGGCGAACCACGCCGTGCGCGTGTCAAGGTGCAACAACGGCAACTTCAGCACGTCAGCGGGTCGACCGAGTTTGGAAGCAAGCGTAGGACTACATACAGCGAACAGATGTTCGGAGCACAAGCGCGTCACGTGTAGTCCGGGCCAATGACCATCTCCATGTCGGACCGCAATATCGACGTCTTCGCGTGCGAAGTCGACATGGTGCATGGTGGCCGACACCCGAAGGTCAATCTCGGGGTGGACCTCGGCAAATCGACCGAGCCGGTGAACTAACCATTTAGCGGCGAAATCTGGCGAGGTACTTACCGTCAGCATGCCCGAGCTCTGCCGCTGCACGAGGCGTTCTGTTCCATTGGCGATGCGATCAAGAGCGTCGCGCACGACCGCCAGGTATTCCCGGCCGGCCTCAGTGATGCTCAGTCGCTGCCGTTCGCGATTGAAAAATTTGATACCGAGTTCCGACTCCAGCGCTTTGACCTGATGACTCACCGCACCTTGGGTGACGGAAAGCTCCTCGGCGGCGCGAGTGAAGCTCACATGCCGGGCAGCGGCCTCGAAGGCCCTGAGGGCGCTGAGCTGCGGCAAGCGGCGGGGCATCGGCCCCTCCAGACGTCATGAGGAAAACTCAAGGACAGTGCACCGCGATAATCCGCGGTATACAAGCGGTATTTGCACGAGGGCATGAGAAATTCTCAGGCTAGCCCGAGAAATTATGCTTTGCGCCGCCAAGCGAGAAACGCATAATTCGCGCTAATCGGGCTCTTACGCAGCCGCCCGGTTTTCCCAAGACGCTTTCGTCCAAGTGCTGCTCCGCCCCCCTCCGGGCAGGAGTTGGCTATGAACAACGGAAGCGGCTCAATTGTCCAAGCTATAGCGACACCTTCGCCGAAGCCAGGTGTGTCACGGACACGTCTTCTGCTTGAAGGCCCTATTGCCCGAACGCTACTGCAGCTCGCGGCGCCGAACGTCGTCGTAAACGTCGTCCTGATCGCAGTGACGGCGACAGTCGATGCCCATTTCGTCGGCCAGATTGGGTCAAGCGCTCTGGCGGGCATTTCGCTCGTTTTCCCGCTCATCATGCTGATGCAGCAGATGGCTAATTCCAGCATGGGCGGAGCGATCGCATCAGCCATCGCGCGGGCCATCGGCGCGGGGCGCCATGCGGATGCCTCCGCACTCGTCATTCATGGAATGGTCATCGCCGTTGGCATGGCCGCACTTTTCACGTTGGTTCTGCTGATCGGCGGTCGGGCGATCTATACATTGATGGGCGGTACTGATGACACCCTGGCCTCTGCTCTTGAATACTCGAACGCAATCTTTGCCGGTGCGCTGGCGTACTGGGTGCTCAGTACTTTGACAAGCGTAGTGCGTGGCGCCGGCCAGGCAGCAGTGTTGGCAGTCGTCTACCTTGCGGCCGAGGTCCTGCACATCGCTCTAGTGCCGACACTTATGTTCGGCATTGGGCCATTGCCGCCGTTGGGCATTACCGGTGCTGGTGTCGCCACAGTTGCTTCGTTTACGGCGTCAAGCGTGGTCCTTGCCTGGTACATCACCTCGGGACGGACCCCCATCAGACTATCTCTCCTCGGCCTCAGAACGGATGATCCGGCGCTGGTCCTTCTCGGAAAAATCGTCAATGCGGCCGACACGGATAACACGCTCTATCGGCAGCCGGAAGGCCCTGGGCTCGAAGCCATCGCTGAAGGCTTTCGGCATCTTGGCT